>WNGB01020463.1_pt1 | contig 13739 bp, 14 predicted proteins | sample 5400681 | NCBI WGS metagenome assembly WNGB01 (sample SAMN13153367, study PRJNA577476) | soil metagenome | isolation source: 115 cm soil or saprolite under grassland replicate 2 | place: USA:California | collected 2016-06-15 | reverse complement strand
CCTCATTCCTGCACTCTTTCTTCATCATGAAGAACGCAGCCGAATTGAGCCGTCAGCTTCGCACCGAAAAGACACCAGACCTCGCCCACCGCCGCGGCATTGTCGCGCTCGGGCTCGTCGCCTCGGCATCGATGGGCGTCATCGCTCTTTATCAAACGGGACTGATCAAGCATCTCCCCGAACCACCGCTTCGAATGTTCGACGCCGATCGTGTCGATGGGTCAGCCGAGGCGTACGAGCGCTTCTCGATGCCCGACGCGGTCCTCGGCCTCGGCAGCTACGCGGCTACGATCGGACTGGCGGCAATGGGCGGAAGAGATCGCGCGCGAGAGACGCCGTGGATCCCGCTCGCGCTTGCCGGCAAGATCAGCTTTGACGTTGCGATCTTCGAGTGTAGCGCCGCGGCCCTCCGCGGCGGCCGCCGAGGGCGGCGGCCCTACCGCGAGGCGATCGAGGCGTTCAGCGCAGCAGCCCGGCCTCACAAGTCCCCTCAATGACGCGCTCGCCCGCCGAATTCTCGATCCACGAATCGATCTGCAGGCGATGCTTGGCGCGGTCGACGGAGCGCACCACAAAATGCGCCGTCACCGTGTCGCCGACGTACACCGGACGGAGAAAGTTGATCGCCTGCGAGCGGTAAATCGCGCCGGTCCCGGGGAGCAGCATGCCGACCATCGTCGAGAAGATCGATGCTGTCAGCATCCCGTGCAGCACACGGCGGCCGAATCGCGCCTGTGCGGCGAATTCATCGTCGACGTGCAGCGGGTTCACGTCGCCGGTGATCTCGATAAAACGCCGGAGATCGTCTTCCGTGAATGTTTTTGTGAAGGTGACGTGCTGCCCCGGTTGGAAATCCTCGATTCGGGCGAGAGGCATTACAGCTTCTGCAGGAGAGACTTCATTCGTGACCATGCCTCGTCGCGCGCTTTCTTGTTTGCGGCGAACCTCTCGCGGAGTTTCGGATCGGCATCGCTCGCCGGCGCGGGTGCGTCGCCGGCGCGCATGAATCCGTGTCCGGCGCCGGCGTACGTCACGACGTCGTACGTTTTTCCTGCAGCCTTCATCAACTCCTGCGTTTTCGGAACTGTCGCTCCGATGCGAGCATCGTCGCCACCATAGAAGCCGTAGACGGGCGCGCGGATGCCAGCGATCGCGTCGGGCGACTCCGGAGCGGCTCCGTAGAAGACGAATGCCGCCGCAAGCGAAGGCCGGTTCGTGGCGAAGCGAAACGCCTGACCACCGCCCCAGCAGAATCCCGCCACCGCGACTTTGCCGTTTGCTGCGGGCAGCTTTGAAACGTAATCGGCGACCGCGTTGAGATCGGCGGTGATCTGATCAGGCGGCAAATCGCGGATCGCTTTGCCGATCGCGTTCGCGTCGGCGAATGTTCCCAGTCCTGACAGCAGATCGGGCGCGATCGCGATGTAGCCTGCTGCCGCGAGCTCGTCGGCCATCATCTGCACCCAATCCGACATCCCGAAAATCTCATGGATGACGACCACAGCCGTGGCTTTGGTTTTCACTTCGGGATAGGCGACGAAGGCGCTGACGAGTCGATTCCCGGATTTGACGTTCACCCATTCGCGATGGCGCGGCGAACGTTCGAGAGCTTCTTTCGCCCAGTCCTGCGCGCCGGCGAGCGGGACGAAAGCGAGCAGAAGAGCGGCGATGGTGATGCGGATCACGCCGCAGATCGTAGCACCAACTTTCCTCCGAAATCCTTTGTACTTCACAACGACAAGGAGAAACACATCATGAAACGGGCAGCTCTCAGTTTCCTGGTTCTTTCGCTCATGGCTCTTCCCACTTTCGCTGACAAATCGCCGCTCATGCACGCACGTTGCGTTTCGCTCGAGCACGTTGCCGGCGGCTGGCGAATGGAAATCAAATGCGATCAAAAGAAAGGCGCGATCCTCCTGCTCGATGCCGGACGACACGCGCAGTATGTCGGTGAAGGCATGTTCAGCGACTGGTCGCAGAGTGAACTGATGTCGACGTACCAGTCCTTGATTCCGAAAGTGAATTCGAATTTCGAAGTGCTGCAGCTCGGCTAAGGGGCGAGACGATGCGCAGTACGGGTGCGCGGGCGATGAGCCCGCGCATCTTTTTTTTGCTTTGATGAGGCGACGGACGCCGGTACGGCCGTGAGTGGCCATGACGATCCAGTCCGCTTCCTTTTCTTCGCCACTCGTGACTCTCTTTTGCACTTTGCGATGCTTTTGATTGCCGGGTTTGCGTTGGCCGCAAATTATTGAAACTCCATAACTTAGCCGTTCCATATGGCGCGCTTCGTGATAGTGATTAGAGTCATGGGCACCCTCGAAAAGCGAGACGTTCTCATCGTTGATGATGATGTATCGATCCGAAACCTCCTCGGGCATGCGCTACGGCGAGCGGGAATCTTATGCACACTCGCCGCGGATGGTCTCGAGGCAGCGCACCGAATTCACGAAGCTGAATACGCGATCGTGTTACTCGATTTGATGATGCCGAGAGTCGACGGCTTCGGTTTTCTCGAGTATCTGCGAGAGTGGGAGGAGAGCTATGGAGCCCGACCGGTCGTGCTGCTGATGACTGCCGCGGCCGAGGAAAAGGAGTTCACGGCTGCCGGAGATGTGGTTCAGGCGGTCATCCCAAAGCCATTCGACATTGGCGAGGTCGCTGAAATCTGTCAGCAGTGCGTGGCCGTCCGTCGCGAGTACGAATCGGCGATCGCAACCATATGATCCCATGATCGTCAGCGCGCCAAACGGACGGACGAGGAAACCGGTGGAGAACAGGGCCCAGTTTTGATCAGATCCCAGGTGGGATCCTTGCCCGGAAAACGACGCGCGGACATGACTGCAGCGACGCTTCCGAAGATGTAGAAGTCGTACCACTCGATCATCGTGCCGAGGCCTGAGGCGAAGATGATGCGTTTGATCGGATACTACGCCCGCCGCGGACTCAATCAGTAGTAGAAGAACTGCATTTGAACTGTGTACTCGTTGGTCTTGTTGCCCACGCGCGGATCCACTCGGGAGTAGGCACCTTTGATGTTGAAGTTATTGCCGCTGGGAAGCCACGTCAGCCCGACTGACTGACGCTTGTTGTCGCGGAAGTTGTTCGCGCTCGCTTTGAAGTCCTGATTTTCGAGGCGCAGCCACGGCTGCATCTTCGGGCCAGCGAAGTAGTAGCCGGCCTGCGCGGTGTAGGCTTTTTGCTCCGGAATCGCGGAGAACGTCTTGCCGCCGTCGAACGAGAGAAGAGTCAGCTCGGCATTGATTGCATTCTTCCCCATCGGCTGGGAAAGGAACCCATCGACGCTCAGCGCCTGGTAATCCATCTGGTGATCGAAGCCCGCGCCGATCTGCAACACATGCTTGTTTCCCAGATACAGGCCGGGATAGACGTATCCGCTTTCAGTGTCCCACGGGTTGTAGGAGACTCGGCCGCTTGTGCGCAGCGAGTTGCGTGATCCGCTCGCGCGGAATCCTTGAAAGATCGCGCCGCGATATTCGAAATGGCCGCCGGCGAGGTAACCCTTCGCCTGAAATCCGGTATCGCGCCCGACGACGGACTGTGTCGCCGCACTCTCCGTGAATGAGTAAGACCCATAATCGAGCGACAACAGCGTGGCCGCGCTTTCGAGGCAATTGCGGCAGAGCGGCGGTAGCATGAGTCCCCCGTCGATCATGAACGCATTGCTTCCGGTCGGCTTCCATTCGAGGAATGCGTCCTGGGTGATGAAGCCGCTGCTGATCGTCTTCGTCGTCGTTGTCCCGGCCGTGGTGGCTTTGCCAAGGTTCGGATTGTCCGTCTCGTAAAAGAACGAGACGTTTGGCGAGATCTGGCCTCCGACGAGGAAGCGGATACGGCGAATGAACAGATTGTTCGCATACTTCTTCGTCGTGGCGTCCTGCGCCGTGTCCGCCCATCCCTGCGCCAGCACGCCGAACCGGATGACGATGTTGTCACCGACCTTGATCTGCGCCTGGGCGTGAAGAAGAGGAGCGACGAAAAGAACGATGGCGATCGAGAGGAAGAACGGCCGAAGAAGGGGAATGTGAATGCGCCTGTCAAACATGGACATCTCCTTTTCCGATATCTCGGGTCGTGGACACACTTCTCGCCGCGAGCCGGAGGGCACTTCGTATCTACCGTAAAAACCACGATCGATCACGGCCATCGGTGGTCTCCGGAAACCCAAAGCACGAATCTAGGACAGCGAGTACGGGCGGAGTTTGGGCCATACAGTAGTGGAGAGTCGGTCTAAAATCCAGTGCAAACTTTCCATCACAGCCGTGCGGCCGCATCTACAGCTTGTCCATTGTCCGGCACCTTGATATCGGATCCGGACGTATGATGTGGAGAACCTCATCTGACCCTAGTGTTGTTTGTCACCAGTCCAAGTCGTTGTCGTCACACTTCGGCTCGACATCGGGTTGTCATGATTCGCCGTCGACCACACAGCAGGAGGTTTGAATGAGACTTGCCCCGAAGGGACTTCTTGTTCTTTCAATCGTCACGTTACTGTGCCTGCCGGTTCTAGCCGACGACACAGCTACTCCGTCAAAACCCGCCTTGCCGGAACCGTCGGGTCAGACCACGACGGCACAGACTCCGACACAGACTCCGGCATCACCTGAAACACCAAAACCTGCGCCAAAACCTGCCCCGGCTGGTCCGCTGCAGATCAAAGTGAGCGACACCGTCAACTTCCGGTTCGGTGTGCTGCTGCAGCCGCAGGCCGACTTCTCGCAAAATGCGCAGGGCGGGACGGGCAAGAATCTGATGATCCGCCGCACGCGCTTCATCGTCAGCGGTCAGCTTGCGAAGAACGTCTTTTTCTTCTACCAGACGGAAAACGCGCGACTCGGCGGCGCAATCGGAACGGGCGCCAAGGTCATCTCATCGGGGTTCATCACCACCGATGCCGTCGCTGAATATCGTTATTCGAAGCCGCTGAATCTGTGGGTCGGCCTGATCTACTTGCCAACATCACGCGACGCGCTGACTTCGAGCGCGTCCGAATTCATGATCGACGTGAATTCCTACGCCTACACGGCAACCGGTGCGCTCGCCGGCACGGGCGGCCGTGATACCGGATTCATGGCCCGCGGATATTTTATGGCCGACCATCTCGAGTATCGTGTGGGGGCATTCCAGGGCCTTCGCGAATCGGGCTCGCGCAATCCCTTCCGGAAGATCGCACGCCTGCAGTACGAATTCTTCGACACCGAACCGTATGGGTTCCCGTCCTTTCCCGGCTCGTACTTCGGAACGAAGAAGATCGTCGCTGTCGGCGCCTCATACGACGCGCAACGCCACTACAAGGGTCCGACCGCTGACACCGTGACCGCCCTCCCTCGAAGCAACGTCTTCGTGGCCGACGGCGGCGTGTTCTTCAAGGGATCGAAGCTCGGGCCTTGGGCGCGCTACGAAGATCGAAGTTTTGCTGCGCCGAAGAAGTCGAGCAGCGAGAAGAGATATCTGGTCGGCGTCAACTGGTATCCCTACGGCAACAGCTTCAACGTGAAGAGCGCCATTGGTTACCTGAAACCCGAAGTCGGCCGGAAACAAAAGCAACTCACGCTTCAGATGCAGTTCTTCATCTACTGACGAAAGAGAGCACGCGATGAAACGTTTCATCATCTTTCTGGCAGCAACCTCACTCCTCGTATCTGGGCTTGCGCAGGGGGCCACGAAAGTAAAGATCGGCTTCGTCAACTCGATCACCGGACCCGAAGCTCCGATCGGCGAGAACCTCAGCAATGGCGTCACCCTCGCACTCGAAGACCTCAAGAAGGAAGGCATCGACGTCGACCTCGTCAAAGAGGACGACACCGGAAAACCGGAGAAATCGATGGCCGCGTTCGAGAAGCTCGCCACGAGCGACAATGTCGCCGGCATCGTCGGCCCTTACAGTTCGAAATGCGCAGCGGCACTGGCGAAGCTCGCCGAGAAGTACCACGTTCCGCTGATCATTCCCGTCGCATCAAAGGACGACATCACCCGGCAGAACCTCAAGTGGATGTTCCGACTCAGCGCGACGACGAATGACTATGCAACGATCCTTCTCGGTATGGCCACGAAACTCGGCAGCCCGAAAACGATGGCCATCATCAATGAGAACACCGACTTCGGCACCTCCGGGGCGAAATCGGCCAAGGAGTACGCGGCGAAGAAGGGAATTCAGATCGTCGCCGAAGAGGCCTACGCGCCTGGATCACCCGACTATCGCTCGACCCTGGCGAGCATCAAAGCGAAAAATCCCGATCTCGTCTTCATGGTGTCGTACGTCGCCGACGCGATTCTGCTGATGCGACAGTCGCGCGAAATCGGCCTCACGCCAAAAGCCTTCCTCGGAGCGGGAGCGGGCTTCGCCACCGCGCAGTTCGCAAAGGAGACGGATATTTCCAACAACGTCTTCTCGAGCACGCAGTGGACGCCGGAAGTGAACTGGCCGGGCGCGAAGCAGTTCAACGAGCGCTACAAGACCCAGTTCGGCAAGGCACCGACGTACCATGCCACGACTGCATACGAATCGATGATCATCATGGCCGAGACCGTGGCGAAGGCCAAGGGCGACCGTAGCCGGACGCGCGATCTGCTCAAGCGCGGCAAGTGGAACGGCGTGATGGGCGAAGTGCGATTCGCCGATTACGAAGGGTATACCAATCAGAACAAGCACCAGATGCTGGTCGAGCAGATTCAGAACGGCGCTCACGAGACAGTGTGGCCGCCGCAGTTCGCTCCCAAGAAAGCGGTGTACCCGTTCCCCGGCTGGGCGAAATGACGCGCGCAGACGCGTCACCTTGAGCAGGGGAACTGCGCATTGCCGCAGATGGTGCGGTGATGACACGACCCCTCACCCGCCGCTTCGCGGCACCCTCTCCCCGCGTGCGGGGAGAAGGTGGCCGAAGGCCGGATGAGGGGTGTCATTAGAAGCGGCGAAGACAGCGAAGGATCTCATTCGCTGAGATCCTTCCACTTCGCTTCGCTCAGTGTCAGGATGACGCCGGCTCATGGCGATCTTCGTTCAGGCGCTCATCAGCGGCATCCTCATCGGCGGAGTCTACGCGCTGATCGGAATCGGCCTGACGATGATCTTCGGCGTCATGCGGATCATCAATTTTGCCCATGGCGACATCCTGATGGTCGGGATGTACGTGACGTTCTTTCTCTTCACGCTGATGCACGTGGATCCGTTCGCGTCGATTCTCATTACCGGTCCGCTGCTCTTTCTGTTCGGCGCGTTCCTGCAGAAAGTGGTCATCAATCGCGTCCTCGGTGCGCTTCCTCAGAACCAGATCCTGCTGACGATCGGCCTCGGTCTGATCATGAGCAACTCGATCATGCTGGCGTTCACGTCCGATTACAAGATCCTGACGACCCGCTACTCCTCGAGCAGCGTGAAGGTCGGCGGCATCTCGATCTCCAGTCCGCTGGTTTACTCGTTCCTGATCACCGCCGCGATTACCGCGGCGCTCTACTGGTTTCTGCTGAAGACCGACACCGGCCAGGCCATTCGGGCGACCGCACAGGATCGCGAAGCCGCCCGATTGATGGGCATCAACGTCAAGCGCATGTCGGTGATCGCCTTCGGCCTTGGCGCCGCACTTGCCGGAATCGCCGGCGCGCTCATCTCACCGACGTACTACATCTTTCCGCAGGTCGGCAGCATATTCACGCTGAAGGCATTCGTCATCGTGGTCCTCGGGGGAATGGGGAGCGTGATCGGCGCGACGCTGGGCGGAGTTCTGATCGGCATCGCTGAATCGGTCGGCGGCGTCTACTTCGGCGCGGGCTGGAAAGAGGTCGTGGTCTTCGTGCTTTTCCTCCTCGTGCTTCTTTTCAAACCATCGGGATTGCTGGGCAAGTCGCGAACGTGATGACGCGCTACGTACAACTGGCGCTCATCACTTTTGTCTGTGGAGCAATGCTCATCCTGCCGCTCTTTGTCGAGAGTACCTATTTGCTCCACATGATGATCCTCATCTTCATCAACGTGATCGTCGGATCGGCCTGGAACGTCCTCGGCGGATATACCGGCCAGTACTCGGTCGGTCATGCGGCGTACTTCGGCATCGGCGCGTACACGACGATGGCGCTGCTGCAGTTCAAGCAGGTCGCACCGTGGCGAGGCATCTGGCTTGGCGCCCTGCTCGCGCTGCTCACGGCGCTGATCATCGGCTACATCTGTTTCCGGCTTCGCGGTCCGTACTTCGTGCTCGCCTCCATCGCCGTCGCGGAGATCTTTCGGGTTGCCGCGCTCAATCTGAAGAGCATCACGAATGGCGCCGAGGGGATCCTGGTGACCGAGATCCCGCCGCTGACGTTTGGCGAAACGGTCATCACGGATTGGTCAGGCAAAGTTCCGTTCTATTACACGGGTGTGATCATCGCATTCATCACCATTCTCGCGAGCTGGCTGGTGAAGCGGTCGAAGCTCGGCTACTTTTTCCAGGCGATCCGCGAGGATCAGGACGCCGCGCACTCGCTGGGCATCAATCCGACGATCTACAAGAACACCGCGCTGGCGATCTCGGCAACGTTCACGGCGCTCGCCGGCAGCCTCTATGCCGTCTACGTCGGGTTCATCGATCCGAGCACGGTGCTCGCGCTCGATTTCTCCGTACAGGTCGTGATGATCTGCATCATCGGCGGCATCGGCACGATTCTCGGACCGATGATCGGCGCCGTAGTCCTCATTCCGCTTTCAGAGGCGCTGCGCAGCAACGCGATCACGAATGCGCTCATCAAAGCGGGCATCGTGCACGCCGAATCGAAGGTCGGCGCATTTCTAAAGGAAAATCTCTCACACGCGCATGTGCTGATCTACGGCATCCTGGTCGTGATCGTGATCCTCTACATGCCCGAAGGCGTGCTCGGATTCTTCCGAAGGCTGGCCACTCGGAGGCGCAGGGCAGCGTAATGGCGATCCTCGAGGTGAAGCACGTCAGTAAATTTTTTGGCGGTCTCGCCGCGAACTCCGACGTGTCGTTCGAAGTTGGGCAGGGAGAGATCGTTGGATTGATCGGACCGAACGGCGCCGGCAAGACGACGCTCTTCAACTGCATCACAGGATATTACCCGCCGTCGCGCGGTGAAGTGCTCTTTGACGGCCGGCGCATGAACGGATTGCACCCGGACAAAGTCTGCAAGCTCGGCATGGCCCGGACATGGCAGAAAGTGCGGCCGCTCACAAACCTGACCGTGCTCGACAATGTCGTCGTGGGAGCACTATGCCGCACCAATTCCGTTCACGAAGCACGCAAAGCAGCGCACGAACAGTTGCGCGTCGTGCGGCTCGATGGGCAGTCGGAGAGGCTCGCGGGCGCGCTGCCGATCGGTGACCGCAAGAAGCTCGAAGTCGCCCGCGTACTTGCCACTCGGCCGAAGCTGCTTCTGCTCGATGAAGTCATGGGCGGTCTCAACCCCTCCGAAAGCGACGAGATCATCGACCTGATTCTCGAAATTCGAAAAGAAGGCATCACCGAGATGGTGATCGAGCACGACATGAAAGCGATCATGCGGCTCTCCGATCGCATCGTCGTGTTGAATTCGGGCGAAAAACTGGCCGAAGGAAAACCGGCAGACATCGTCAGCAACGCACAAGTCATCGAGGCATACCTCGGAGCGGAACAATGAGCGCGCAATCTCTGCTCGCGATCGACAAGCTCGAGTTCGCGTACGGCGACCTCCAGGTCCTGTGGGGCATCGACCTCACGGTGCAGCAAGGCGAGATCGTCACGCTCGTCGGCGCGAACGGTGCCGGCAAATCGACCACGCTCAAGAACATTTCCCGACTGGTGAAGTGGAAGTCGGGTTCCATTACCTTCGAGGGTCAGGACCTCTCGCGGCTCGAGGCGCATGAAATCGTCGAGCGCGGAATCATTCAGGTTCCCGAAGGGCGAAGAATTTTTCCGGAAATGACGGTGATGGAAAACCTGCGCATGGGCTCGTTCATGAAGAGCACGCGTCGGGACCGAGAGAAGAACATCGAGCGTGCGTTCACGCTCTTCCCGCGATTGCAGGAAAGACAAAAGCAGCTCGGCGGAACGCTTTCCGGCGGCGAACAGCAAATGCTCGCAATCGCTCGCGGCTTGATGGCCAATCCTCGTCTGATGTTGCTCGATGAGCCTTCACTCGGTCTCTCGCCGCTGCTGGTGAAGAACATCTTTCAGATCATCACCGAGATCAACCGGCTTGGGGTGACCATCCTGCTCGTCGAACAGAACGTCTATCAGTCGCTGCGCATCGCGCATCGAGCGTACGTGCTGGAAACCGGCCGCGTCGTCCTCACAGGCACAGGCGAGCAATTGCTCAACAACGAGCATGTGAAGAAAGCATTTCTGGGGATGTAATCATGAAAAACAAAGTGGCGGACTGGATGACGCGGAACCCGATCACCATCGATGACGAAGCTTCGATGATCGAAGCACTTCACTTGATGAAGGATCGTGACGTGCGCCGGCTGCCGGTGATGCACAAAGGGCGGCTCGCAGGCATCATCACCGATCGCATGCTCAAGGATTACTCGCCCGGCAAAGCGACGTCGCTCGACACGTGGGAAGTGCATTACCTGCTGGCGAAGACGCCCGTGAAGGACGCGATGCATGCGCATCCACACACCGTCACGCCGGACACGAAGCTCACCGATGCTGCCCGCGTGATCCGCGATCACAAGCTCTATGGCTTGTGCATCGTCGACAACAAGGGCGATCTCGTCGGCATTTTTACGATCAAGGACATGATCGAGGCGCTCTTCTACCTGGCCGAAGCCGCCGAATCATCCTGAGTGCACAGTTTATCCTGAGCGAAGCGAAGGATCTCCGGTGGATTCGAAAGGTGCTGCTGCTCGACAGGAGATCGTTCGCTGCGCCCGATTTGTCAGGCGCGGACGGTCCTAAAGTTTATCCTGGGGATGAATTCTTGTAGGGCACGGCTGCGCAGTGCCGAACCTTCGTCGTTTCCTCGCAATGGGAATTCGGCACGGCGCAGCCGTGCCCTACAGGGCCATTCAATTTTTTACAGGCTCAGAGTGGCGCTCGGCCTCCTCATGCCGCCGCTGCTCCTCCATCACCATTTCCGAAACGGCGCGTTTCAGCTCGTTGAAGGGCGGCGAGCTGACATCGCGCGGACGCGGCAACGTCACAGGTACGATTGCTTTGATCCGGCCGGGGCGATGGGTCATCACCACGATTCGGTCAGCGAGATAGATCGACTCTTCGATACTGTGCGTGACGAAGAAGATCGTTTTCTTCAGCTCCATCCAGAGGCGCAGCAGCTCGTCCTGTAAATTCAGCCGCGTCAACGCGTCGAGCGCGCCGAACGGCTCATCCATCAAGAGAATGGGGCTGTCGAGCGCCAGTAGCCGCGCAATCGCAACACGCTGGCGCATGCCGCCCGACAAATCCTTCGGAAAACGATTCGCGAATTCGGCGAGATGAAGCGTCTGCAGCAGGGCGGCGACCGTTTCCGCGATCTGCGATTTCGATTCGTGCCGCATCTCGAGCCCAAACGCCACGTTCGCTCGGACTGTCATCCACGGGAAGAGCGCGTACTCCTGAAAGACCACTCCGCGATCGGGACCCGGTCCGGCCACCGGCTCTCCTCGAACGAGAATCTCTCCCGATGTCGGCGGTACGAAGCCGGCGACGGCATTCATCAGTGTCGATTTTCCGCAGCCGGACGGTCCTAACAAACAGACGAACTCCCCGGCGGCGATTTCCAGATCGATCCCGTCGACGGCGAGAACGTCTCCGAATTGCCTGGTAAAGCCGCGAATTCGAATCTCGGAAGAATCGGCCATTTGTTAGTGTCATCCTGACCCTGAGCGTAGCGAAGGGGAAGGATCTCAAAATAGGAAGCTGTATCGCATTTTGAGATCCTTCGCCGTCGGAGCCTGCCCTGAGCGAGCGCGCAGCGCGAGTCGAATGGGCGGCTCAGGATGACACGAATTCATCGCGGCATCACGCCGTCGACTCCAGACCGCGGTGCCAGCGCAGCAGATAGTCGGAAAGTCGAGAGAGAGCCGCGTCAATCCCAAGGCCGAGGAGGCCGATGGTGATCATGCCGGCGATGATCTTGTCGGACCAGAAGAACTCGCGCGCCTCGAGGATGCGATATCCGAGACCGTTATTGACGGCGATCATCTCCGCGACGATCACCACGATGAAGGCCACGCCGAAGCCGACGCGGATGCCGGTCATGATGTGCGGAGTCGCGGCGGGAACCACGATACGGAAAAAAAGGCTTCGCTGATTCGCGCCAAGGTTCCGTGCGGCGCGGACGTAGATCGCATCGACGCTTCGGACACCGGCAATCGTGTTCATCAGCACCGGGAAAAAAGCTCCGAGACTGATGAGGAAAAACGCGGGCGGATTGCCGAGGCCGAACCAGAGGATCGCCAGCGGCACGAAGGCGATCGGCGGAATCGGCCGCAGCACCTGCACGAGCGGATTGAGGTACGCGTACGCGGATCGGCTCGCGCCCATGACCAAACCGATCGGCAGCGCGAGGCCGGTGCCGATCACGAAACCCATCATCACGCGATAGAGGCTGGAGACCGCGTCGCGTGGAAGCTCCCCCGATTTGAAATAGTCGATCCATCTGAGGAGCACGCGCGAGGGCGCCGGCAGGATCATCGGGTTGATGATGCCGCTGCGAGAGAGCGCTTCCCACACCGCAATGACGAGGAACGGAACGATCGCGGAGCGGAAGACACTTCGCGTCGGTTTCCAGGCCATTTAACGGACGCCGAGCGCCTTCTTTGCCTTCTCCAGCAAGTCGAGCCTCACCCACGTGGCGGCGACCGGCGGCTTCTCCATTCTTCCGACGCCGAGCTGCTGCATCATGTCCGTTGTGATTTGAACGTGCTTCATGTTGATGTCGTACGTGAATGCGGCGTTCGACATCGCATCGATGTACTCCTCGTGTGTCAGTTGTCCTTTGAACACATTTTCGCGGACGTATTTTTCCGCGAGCGCCCGATCGTGGAGGAACGTCTTCGTCGCATCGACGAAGCAACGCAACACACGCGAGGCGACATCCGGATTGTCTTTGTACATCTTCTCGGTCATCACCAGCGCGCGGATCGGCTCGCCCATCGGAGTGTCGTATGGCTTGAGGATCTCTTTGCCGAAGCCCTTGGCGATCGCTTGTGCGGACTGCGGCTCCGACTGGCACATCGCGTCAATCTGTTTTCCCAGCAGCGCGCCGTTCAGATCCGCGTAGGCGAGATAAACGAGATGCACGTCCTTGTCGCCCTTGTCGGACCACGTCAGGCCCGCTTTCCTCAGCTCTGCGAGAAGGGCGAGCTCCTGCGCGCCGCCCCTCGCCACGCCGACTTTGTGACCTTTGAGATCACGGATTCGGCGGATGTTGGTGAGGTCTGTACGGCGGACAATGCGAACGCCGCCCTTCGCGAAACCGGCGACGACGAAGACGGGAGCGCCGGCAGCGCGGCCGGCGATCGCCGCGTCGAGCGCGCTCGCGGCGATATCGATGTCACCGGCGACGATGGCAGGAACGATGTCCAGACCCTTGCCGAAAATCTTCTCTTCGATTCTCAGGCCATATTTCGGCGCGATCTCTTTCATGTACGAGACGGCGCCGTAGTGCGCGAATTTCAAATTGCCGAGGCGCACAACATCTTCCGCGCAAAGCGTGCCGGCACACAGCGCGATCGCAGCGAGAGCGACGACGATTCTTTTCACGGTAGACCTCCCAACCCGCGATCTTACCGTTAAAAG
>WNGB01020291.1_pt1 | contig 13740 bp, 10 predicted proteins | sample 5400681 | NCBI WGS metagenome assembly WNGB01 (sample SAMN13153367, study PRJNA577476) | soil metagenome | isolation source: 115 cm soil or saprolite under grassland replicate 2 | place: USA:California | collected 2016-06-15 | reverse complement strand
GCCACGCTCGTGCCGAGGTTATGCTCGGCGAACTCGCCGGAGAGATGCAGTGCTTTTGGATCGATGCGTTCCACATTGCTGGGCGGGTTGATGCCCATGGTGAGCGCGGTGAAGACGATGATGCTCAGCGTCGCCGCGATCAGCACGCCAACGCCGAACGACCACAGCAACTCGGTCCCGAGGATGCGCCGCTCGTGCATTTCGGGCTGGCGTTCGCTCATGGCTCACCCGACCGTGCCGCGCGGGAGGAAGACCAGAAGATAGATCAGCAAATAGCCCAGCACCAGCAAGGCGACCGCAGCGCCGGCGAGCACGCCGGCGCCGAGCGGCACGTGCCGCATCACCGTCGCGAGTGCCACCTCGTCGACCTCATCGGCGACCTCGAACGGCGAATCGGCCGCAGATGGTTCATCAGGATGCACGACTCACCTCCGAAACAAGCTCATGACGGCGGCGTTTCCACGCAGCGATGATTTAGTGACCGCTCCCTGGTTCTACCTTGCCCTCAAAAATCTCTGGCTTCGCCTCGCCCTCCACCTGCAGAATTCCAACTAACCCGCGTTCGGCGCGCGAGAGCGCGTGATCCACCAGGATGTAATTGCCCGGCACATCGAGTTTGAATTCGACAATGGTTGCGCCGCCGGCTGGTACGGTGACGGTTTGCACCCCGCGGGCCGGCGGGCTTTGCAAATCTCCAAAGCTATAAACCCGGTCGAAGATTTCGCCGATGACATGGAAGGACGAGGTGTAATTGGGTCCGCCCACGCCGAAAAAGATTCGGACTGTCTCGCCGACCTTCGCCTTCATTGGGTGCAGCTTGGAAAGAGCCCCCACCGAACCGTTGAAGACGAAATATTCGGGCCGTTCGTTTAAAAGTTTCTCGACGCTGAATTCCTGACTGCCGCGCTGCCCGAACGCGGCCTCCGTGTAGATTTCTCCCTGCATCACGTAAAGCTCATGATCGACCGGCGGCAAGCCGCCCTCGGGCTCGACCAGGATCAAGCCGTACATCCCGTTGGCGATATGATGGGCCACCATCGGCGTGGCGCAATGATATACGTAGATGCCGGGCACCAGCGCCTTGAACTTGACCATCTTTTCATGGCCTGGATCAGCTTGTGTGGCTGCTGCGCCGCCGCCCGGCCCCGTAGCCGCATGAAAATCCACGGAGTGGATCATGCTGCTGTCGGCGGCGTTTTTAAGGTGCACCTCGACCGTATCACCGACGCGAACCCGTAGGAACGGGCCGGGGACCTTGCCGTTGAACGTCCAATAGCCAAATGTCGCTCCTTCCGCGAGCCTGCCTTCCAGCTCGACGGTGATCAGGTCGACGCGGACGGTCTTAGGCGCGCGCGTGCCGATGGGCGGCGGCAGGTCGGTCGCTTCGCGCGAGATAATCGCTTCGACGACGGTTTGCGCAGGAGGTCGTGGCGTCACCAGGAATTGCCCTTTCATTCCGGCAAGCTCATGGCCCGGCACGCTGCAAAGATAGGTAAAGTCTCCGGCGCGCTCGGCTCGAAAGGCGAGCGTTGTGCTGGAACCCCGCCCGGTGATCCGCGGCGATTTGGCGTTTTGATCGGGAAAAACGATGTCGTGTTCCGCGCCTTCACCGTTGATCAATGTGATCTGGACCACCTGGCCCTCGGCCGCCGATAGAACCGGATTGACCTGGCCGTCGATCATCCCGCCGATACCAATGAAGACCATCCGTCCCTCGGCGATCCCCGACCGAAGGGTGTAGCGAATATCTGGAATGTAGCTGACCGAGCCGCGCTGCGGAGGCGCCGCGGGAGCGGGCGCAGACGTAACGGCGGGCGCAGCTGCCGCGCCGGCTGCAAGGTATGCGATCACATCCCGGCGCTCGTTCTCGGTCTTGAGTCCGGGGAAGGGCATCTTGTTACCGGGCACGGCTTTCTGCGGGTCGAGAAGATACTGGTCGAGGGTTGCGACGTCCCAGCTCAACCCGGAAGCCCGCAGCGCGGGTGAATATGCGTAGTTGGGATCGCTTGCAGCCTTTTTACCGATGATGCCCGCAAGCGTGGGACCGAGCGCATTCTTCCCCGCCTCAAGCGAGTGGCAGGCCTGGCACTTGCGATAGACTTGACGACCTTGTTCTGGATCGCCCGCGCCTGCCACCGGCCCGGCGGTGTTCTGGGCATGGCGCTGCGGGGGTGCAGGGGCACGCTGGACCGGTTCGGCCGGTGGCCTTGCGGTTTGCGGCAGAACCTGTTGCATCGCGACGCTTTGAGGAGGTCGCGATTTGTCGATGGAATAAGGCAGGAGCAGCGTTCCACCCACCACCAATGCCGAAAAGACGATTGCCACCGAAAGCTCGCGCATGTGTCCCGACCTAAAGAGCTTGAAAACGGCGAGAAAGTCGCCGAGTTCGTTCAGTCTGCAGTGACTGGCATTTCACTTGGGCCCGCCCCGTGCTTCTAAGGAAAGATAGCACAGGCAACCGGTGCACTGCAGGATTTCGATCCGGTGTTTGTCCGCTAATGGAATGGTCCGGCCGTGCTCCGGCCCCGCCTGCGAGCGAAGCTGGCAGGGGGCCAATGCACGGCCGGACCATACACTGGGTCATTTTCTTCAGATCACTCCCGGCGCTCGCGGCATGTCCGCTTCGCTCCGATCGCTACCGAATTTATGTTGAGCTGCGAACCGACGCGAGGTGCCACCACCGGACCCTCCGTGGCGTAGGGGGGACGAGGTCAGTCGCGGGGCGGCCGGTAGCGACGCACGACAACCGAACGATACACAAGCCTCCGTCGGCCCGCAAAATTTCGTCGCGGAAACGACGGGCTTCTTGTCGTCACGATTGAGTTTCCTCGCTTTGCCTTACCGGCGGAAATCCAGACGCCCTCCGGTCCACCGTCCATCGATTCTTTGATTGCTCACGATCAAACCGATCCAGGGGCGTGTGACCTTTGGATCAGTCAAATTGATATACTTTCCAACCAGCCTTGTTGTGCCTTCGCGCTGTGCGTCAATGAGCCCTCTGCGCGCTCCATTATCCCAGTCGAACAGGATATAGATACGGTCGTTCGCCGTTCTCACTTCGGCTTGACCCTGTTTCCATTTGTTCGCGGCATCTCCTGGAATCGTTGGGTCCGCGCCGCCATTCCACCGGCTGGACCAATTTCCTTCGATCGTGTCGTATTGGTTGCGCTCGCTTGGAGTCGCCCATGCGACTGCATTTTCATCGTCCGAGGTTCCCGCGAGCTTGGCGCCAGCGGCGAACTCCAGCACCTCCTGGTCGTTCGGATTGGGGACATCCATGACGCCAAATTGGTTTCGAGTTTGGCGGTCTTGATCAACGCTGCGTCGGTTTCCTGGGTCTTGCGGTTTCATTGGCGACCTCCAATTTGTTCCGTCGGTCTTTGCGCCCTCAAACCGGTTCAGACTTGGCATGTCGAACCACGGTTCGCGACCCGTTTCTTGCTCCCGTTTTTTGCAAAGCTCACGGCCTCATCGCGACCGTTGATCTCCTCCTCCTCCCGTGTAGCCCAATCTCAACCTGAATCACCGATGCGCTGCGGAGCAGCGTGCCGCTGCACTCCGTTTGTTAGCGTATGCGGGCATCATTTGGGGAACCCTGGTCTGGGTTTGCCCTACGATTGCCACCGACTACAAGCATTCAGATAGGAAAGGTTTCCACGTCGGGGGGTATAGCAATGATCCGCGCCACGGTAGTCCGTGCGCTTGTGTTGGCGGCGGCGTTTGCCGCGGCATTGACGCCGGTCACGTGCCTTGGCGAAGACAGCAATCAGTTGCCGACCAGGGCAACAAAGGAGTTGCCGCCCGAGCTGCTCTCGCTATTGCGACAAAAGAAGATGCCAAAACATTCACCGATCCTTGTGCGCATTTTCAAGGAAGAGGCGGAACTCGAAGTCTGGAAGCAGGACACCACCGGCCATTTCCAGCTCCTCAAGATCTTCCCGATCTGTCGGTGGTCGGGCGATCTTGGGCCGAAGTTGCATGAGGGCGACCGTCAGGCTCCAGAGGGGTTCTATACAGTTACGCCCGAGTTGATGAATCCCAATTCCAACTTCTATCTTGCGATCAACACCGGCTTCCCCAACAGCTTCGATAAAGCGAACAACCGCGACGGCAGCTTGCTCATGATCCACGGCGACTGCACGTCGAGCGGTTGCTATGCCATGACCGACGAACAGATCGGCGAGGTCTATTCGCTGGCGCGCGACTCACTCCTCGGCCGGCCGTCATTCCAGGTCCAGGCCTATCCGTTCCGCTTGACGCCGGCGAATCTGGCGCGGCATCGAACTCATCCGCAGTTGGCCTTCTGGAAGATGCTCAAGATCGGCAACGATCACTTCGAGGCGACGCATCTCGAACCCAAGGTGGATGTGTGTAATCGCCGCTATGTATTCGATGCGCAACCTCCGCCGAATTCGCCGGATCCTCTTGTGTTCAATCCCACCGGTAAATGCCCCGCCTTTGTCGTGAATCCGAAAATCGCGCGGCGGGCGCTGGAGAAACAACGCACCGACGAGCTCGAATACGCGCGATTGCTTGAAGACAACGTGCCAGCCGCCCCAATCTACAGCGGACTGGACGGCGGAATGAATGAGGTTTTCCTCGCACGGTTTCCGGTCAGAGTGACGCTTGCGAAAGTGCTGCCGTATGCATCTCACCTTCCGCAACTGCCACCGATCCCCTGGGTCGACAACGATGGTTCGTTGACGAGTAAATTGTTTGGCACCTTGTTCTGATCGACATGGGCGTTGCGGTACGCACGGGCGTGCCGATTGCCCCGCGCTACGTTCTGTCGGGCATAGTTAGTGTAAGCAGACTTTGACGTCGCATGGTGCCGCTGTCACCCGGATCAGCACGGTAGGAGACTGCTGCGCTGCGGGATTTCTATCCAGCCTATGTCCGCTAATGGAATGGTCCGACCGTGCTCCGGCCCCGCCAGCGAGCGAAGCTGGCAGGGGGCGCCAAAGCCAAGGAGCACGCCATGTCACACAAGCTCAATTCGCGCCGGGCCAACGCGCCCAATGGGGTTCGCCGGATATCTGCTTTGCATCCAATAGCGTCCGCATTTACGCAGCGTCGCGAACTGACGCTTTGTGCCATAACCGGTCGTAAGCAGCCGCAACAAATAGCGGCGTTATTCGATCGCCTCGTCGGCGCGGACGGGCAAGCGGCGGGATAGTGATACCGAGAGCTTCCTCGGCATGCTATTCATCGCCTGAGCCCGCTACTGGATCAAATTTGTCCGCACAGCCAAATACAAAACCAAACCACACGCTATAACAATAAAACGCGAGATCATTCGATCACTTCGTCGGCCAGTGCAGGCGGCCGCCGCGCCGCCGAGGAGAGTGATGAAGTCGCGCCGCCTGATGTCGAACATGGAGCTTCCTCCTGGGCTTCTTCCCAGGGGATGAGGGAGTTGGTTCCCGCTCCTATGCTCCCATCCATACGATAGCACATCACGGTTACGCGGGCGAACGCTGCACTGCGGGATTGCAATCCAGCTTATGTCGCAGATGGGCCAGTCGCGTCTGATCGTTACCGCTCCGGCGGTCGCGGCATGTCCGCTTCGCTCCTCAAAGCGGACATGCGCTAGCTTGCCTCGATATGTCCGCTTGGTGCCAATCGCGTTCGAACGCGCCGCAGCAAAAAAGCACCGCTATTCGATGATTTCGTCGGCGGCGGCCGAGAAGGCCATCGGCACGTCGATGCCCAGCGCTCTGGCGGTCTTGAGGTTGAGGACAAACTCAAACTTGGCTGCCTGCATCACCGGCAGCTCGCCAGGCTTCTCGCCCCTGAGAACGCGCGCGACGTACACGCCTGCTTGGCGATAGGCATCGGTCACGCTCGCTCCATAGCTCGCCAGACCGCCGGCTTCGGCAAACTCCCGCCGGTAGTACATGGCCGGCATCTTTTGACGCGCGGCGAGCGAGACAAACTGTTGGACGCGGCCGCCGTAGAAGGCATCGGCGCCGAGCAACAGCGCGCCGACCCGTCGCTCGCTGAGCGAGTCGAACGCCTTGTCGATGTCGGGAGCGGTTGCGGCATGCACGACCTCCATCGTGAGCCCGAGAGCGCGCGCGGCCTCCGCTGCGTCGGCCGAGCAGCGCGGCGTTTCCGGATTGTTGGGATTGACCATCAGTCCGAACGTCTTCGCGCCCGGCACGAGGTCCCGCAGCAGACTGAGCGCTTTGGTTCCCAGCTCCTCGGAGAAGAAGGTGATGCCGGTGACGTTGTCGCCAGGCTGGCGCAGGTTCGTGACGAGGCCCATTTTCACCGGATCGGCGCCGGTGTTGAACACCACCGGGATGGTCGTGGTGGCGTTCTTGGCCGCCAAGTTGGATGGTGGACCGCCCACAGCCGCGATGACGTTGACCTTGCGACGCACCAAGTCCGCTGCCAGTTCAGGCAGACGATCGACCTTGCCCTCGGCCCAGCGATATTCGATCGCGACGTTTTGGCCGACCACGTAGCCGCCCTCCTTGAGACCCTGCTGGAACGCGGCCAGTTGTGCCTCGAACGGCGCGGCCGTTCCGCTGTGCAAAAAGCCGATCACCGGCATCGCCGCCTGCTGCGCGCGCCCCGCGATCGGCCAAGCCACGGCTGCGGCACCGAGCAGCGATATGAACGCGCGTCGCCTCATGGGGCGCCCCTCCTCAGGCTTAGGGCCGCACATTACCACACCGTTGCGCAAGAACGCCGCTGTGCATCTGTCGCAGATGCGTCAAACCCAGTAACGCTCTGTACCAGCATATGTTGTCCGGGTTGCCCCCCGATAGCGGACATTCAGCGACAGGCTACGAATAGTGTCCTTTACGTCGTAGAAATTAGAAGTGGGACCTGAGTTGAAGTTGGGATAATCGCCGATGGACCGGAAAACATATCTTGTGGTGGCTGGGGTCATCTTCACCTTGGTGGCACTGTTCCACCTGGTGCGGATTTATATGGAGTGGCCAGTCATCATCGGGGATTGGTCAGTGCCGAAATGGGTGAGTTGGGTCGCCCTCATCGTTGCTGGTTTCCTTGCTATTGTCGGGTTTAGGTTCACGGCGGATGAAAACGAGTAGGGCCACCTATCTTCCCCATCCCAGTAGAGCCGTCAGCCCCACCATTGGCTTCGACGAACAAATCTCTGGCGGAGATGAACAAATCCCGGGACGTGGTCAGACCTACTTAAGCGATATCAGCCTGAAGGTGATCTGGGAGAAGCAAAGAACAAGCACCTTCTCCCACCACCGCAGAGTGAAGAGGCTGAATTCGATCCGCTCTGCTAACTAGAGGCCCCGGTCAGAAGTGGTAGCCGGGGCCTCTTCATCCAGATGAATGTCATGACCTCCAGCGACAGTCTTTTGCTGCTCCTACGCCGCCTGGACCAGCTTGAGCGAAAGCTCGACTGCATGCTGGAAGAGCTACAGACCCCCACAGCCATCGGCTATTCGGCACGCCGGGGCAATCGCCCAAGGAAGGACTGAGGCCACCGGCCTGGGCCTCTGGCCCAACGATCAGAACAAACAACTTGGGAGCTTGGTCTGAACATGAGGGATAGGTTCCTGTCTTGGCTTGGCTGGCTGCTAATGGCTCCATTCATCATTGGGCCTATTGTGGAGCTAGGGTTAGGTCCTTAGCGATGGCGCATGGCATCAGAATGCCTTTTGGATATTCGTTCTATCGGCTATGGGCTGGCTGTGGGTATGATGACGGCTTACTTGGCCGCCCGTCTGAATGCACGTCAGGTCTCGACCGGTTCTCGTATTCGAGCGGCTACTTCCAGGCTCGCGCATGTCGTGCAGGGACGCAGGAAGACCTTCGGCGGCGCTACACTCGGCCGTCAACGCAGCGGACCCGTCAACCACACGGTGGCAGCTCTCGGCTGATCATCATTTAAGCGCCGCACCGCCAAGCAGCGTGATGAAATAGCGGCGACCGATGTGGATTGCCATGTGACCCTCCCGTGGGAGGTCATGCCCAATGGAGGGACGTTACCACGCTTTGATCGCGCAGTCTGTGGCTACTTCACGCTCGGGACGACCGAAATCTAGGGCCAATTCGTAAGTCTATCGAATGCTTCGGAATGACCGCTTGGGGTCATTTGCGAGCCCTAACCTGACTCATGCAGTGCGGCAACCGGCAGTTCAGGGGCTGCGTCTATGGCTTGCTGGCAAGCACGATGTTGTACCCATTGCCGAAGACGAAAACCTTCGACGTACGCCAAATAATGCGTTCCAGGTCCACCATGGTGCGCATGCGCAGCCGGAACTTCCACAGCAGTAAGTGTTGAATGAAGTTGAACGTTAGGCCCCATGCCCAGAAGGGCAATTGCCGGTAACGGATCGGGTGGAAGCCAAGACGGCGCAGCTTGAAGACGAGCAGATTGGCGCCAAGGAAATTGTAGCGCCAATTCTCGAAGAAGGCGGTGACGCTGCGATAGTCATGCTCTCGACGGCAGGCGTCCAGGGATCCCGGTGAACGAATGAGCAGCCGCCCTCCAGGTTTGAGCGATCGCCAGCAGCGCACCAACCAGGCGTCCAGGTCCTTGGTGTAGCCGATCGACTCGAACGCGTAGATCGCGTCGAAATACTCGTCCGCCAGTTCGAGGCGATCGAAGTCGGAAACAACGACTTGGACACGACCATTGAATTTCTCGAATTTGCGCCGGCAAATATCCGCCTGCACAGTTGAATTTGTCACGCACACGATTTCGACGTTGCACTGGCTCGCAAGGTAGTAAGCGGCGGCGCCGGATCCGCAACCGAGGTCCAAGAAGCGCATCCCGTGTTGCACCGGCTTGAGAAGAACATAGTCAGCTTCGTGGGGGCTCGTGAAGATCGCGCGCGGAAAAACGCACGTGCTGTAATTGTCGTTTTCGCTGCGATAGGACCCAAACACGTCGTCGTATGTACGGTTCTCATCATCGTGCTTTAGGAAGTCGTCGGTCCTCGGCGTCCACTCGACAAGTTGTCGCTGTTCGAATTCGTTCAGCGTATGACCGATATGGGTTGCATCCTTCGGATAGATGACGAGGAGATACAGGATGTAATGAAACAGATTATATGCCGCGAACAACCCGAGGACGATCGCCGCTATGACTAGAAATGTCGAAACATCACCCACGGGTCGTTCCTGCGATTGTGTTGAGCCGCGGCTTCTGAAAGTTCCCTGCCATTGGGGCGCGTGTCCGGACTGTCCAGAATTGTGGGGGGTAGAAAGCGTCTCTTGAAGATTGGGTCAGCCATCGCCAGCAGTAGACACCGTCAAAGCCAAGACACAGCGCTGAATAAACGGTGCAACGAAGACGACGACCGGCAACATGGTCAAAAAAGCTATCCCCCAAGAGAATAACCATTCCTCCACAAATCGCATATTGAAATTAGTCAACTGGTGAGTTGCGATCGCGGTTGCGACGCCCGTCGTGATTGCCGCCTGAATAATACCGTAGACAAGCGGAGCATATTGCTGCGGAAGTCGTGCCATGAGGGTCCTGGCTTTGAATGAGCCACGGATCCAATGTAGCCGTGGTCCGCTTACCCTCCAAGCTTTTGCCGGTCAAAGGCATGGTAGGACTGTGCCGCCGGACGTCCGGCAGATCACCGGTATTTCGGGAGCAGGGAACCATCCTCGACCGAGACGGTCGAACCCGCATGTCCATGCATTTACGCTTCGCTCCGAGAGCGCACGCAAACTCAATCGGAGGGTGCCTGTCGCGAAGTGCCATTAACGGACATCGCAAACACTTTGGGAGGCCCCGCGGAGCGCGACAAACCGGAGACGCTCCGGGACCACGGGACTATCAGTTGACTCGGCTGCCTCGCGTCAGCTCCGCGACTTTTCTGATATGCGCGACCGCGGCGTTTGCTCCGGCCGTCTTGGTCAGCAGGTCCAACGTTGCATCATCGTCATCACCGACCGGCGCCAGCGCCTGATCCATATAGGCCCGCGCGTGGGGATCGCAGGCGATGGAAATCTTCAAAGCGAGCAGCCGCGCGATCACGCCGGCCAAAATGACATGCTTGTAGAGCGTCTCCCACACAAAGCGCGGCCAAAAGACCCAGACTCGTTCGCGCGGCAGGCCGGGCCGGCGTTCCGAGGGATTTTTCAAACGGAGAACACCGCTCTGGAGCGGATGGACGTTTTCGAGACGTACCATAGTCGCGAACGAGACCAACACCTTGAGGAGGCTGCCCGTCGGCACGCCTGTCGCTGCCGCGCGACGCATGAGCGTCTTCATGTGCTCCGGCGTGTAATACAGCGACCAGGCTTGGCGGTAGATCGCCTCCCACTCAGCCTTGCTCATGTTGGCGTGGGCAGTGCAGACATGCTCCACGTCATATGCATTGAGGTCCGGTTCCATCGCAACGTCCTTGCGCCAAAGAATCTGATGATCCTCCGAACCGGGTAGCGGCGTCAGGCAGAAAAACTCGATAACGTCGAGCGGGAGTTCCCTCTGTATGATCGCGATATCACGCCTGATGCTGTCGGGTGTATCGCCTGGGAAGCCCAGGATGTAGCCGGCAAGCGTGATAATGCCCTGCGCCTTCCAGGCGAGCAGCATCTTGCGATATTCGGTGATCTTGTTCTGGCGCTTCTTCGCTGCGTTGAGATTGTCCGGGTTGATATTTTCCAATCCAATGAACACTCGCGTAACGCCGGCCCGCTTCGCCTTGGCAATGAAGTTTTCGATCTTGTGGCAAAGGGTATCGACCTGGATCATCAGGCCGAGCGGAATCCCATCCTTCTCCCTGAGCTCAATCAAGCGGTCGAAGATCGCCTCCCACCCCTGGTTGCGCGCGAAGTTGTCGTCGGTAATGAAGAATTTGTGGATCCCCTGCGCCCAGTTGAGACGCACGAGATGTTCCACGTCGTCGGCCGAGCGGTAGCGCGACTTGCGGCCCTGCACGTTGATGATCGTGCAGAACGAACACTGGTACGGACAGCCACGGCCCGCGTCGAAACTCGCGCTCAGACCGAGGGTGCGTGCCACGTAGCGCCGCGGGAGAAACGGCACCGGCGTGCCCTCGATCCCGGGCAGGTCTTTCATGGAACCGTACAAAGGGGCAAGCCGCCCGTCGGCGGCATCCCGCAACACCGTGTCGAGCCGGTCTTCGGCTTCGCCGGCAAACATGGCAATGCCCATGTCGCGGCAAGCGTTGAGATCGACCGCATGGCCATCAAGCATCGAGAGGCATCCCGACACATGGAAGCCGCCCATGGCAACCTGGATCCCGGCGTCGCGCAACGGTCGTGCAATATCGAGAGCGCGGGGGTATTGGTTCGACTGGACGCCGACGAGTCCGACGAGCCCGAAATTACCATGCGATCGGAAGCGGGCGACGAGCGCCGGCACGTCGATGCGCGTGTTGGTTTCGTCGATCGCCTCGATGTCGATGGCGACATCCGGTCCGAGCACGAGCCGCTCGGCACAATCTGCTGCAATTGCGTAGACGGCGGCAAGCGAGTTCGACGGGATCATCGCCCGCCACCAGCGAATGACGTATCCGTCGTCATCGTAGTGCGATGGCTTGATCAGAACGAGTTGAAAGCGCCGCCTCATGGTCGAACATTCGAGCACAATCGATCTCCGAGGTCGACGCAACACAACGTCGCGCGGCAGCCGTCGACGACATACGGGCGGAGGCCCACGTGGGCGACCATGAGGCAACAGGGGCTCCGAGTCAAAACGCGGCCGTGCGACGAGCAAGCGTGAGGGCAATCATTCCTTACGCCGCCAGCGCTCCATCTCGGCGATGATCGCTTCGAGCTTTGCATCGTTTTGCATCGTTTTCACGGTCGAGACCCGCGTTGTATTTGGGCAACACGTTTTGGAAAAGTGATTACCCGCAGATTTCTTGTCTTGCACGAAGCGACTGTAAGCCGACAATCGATCCTATCGTCTGCTGTGCGGCGTGCCTTACGGTGGGACCGAACGGGGGGAGGGGAGTCGTGAGACCGCGGCAGTTTGCGCTGGTGCTGTTGTGCGGAACCGTCACCCTCGCCGGTTGGTGCGCGGCTAGGATCGGCGGCTTCGATTGGCTCGAGAATCCCGCAACGCCGATCTGGAACCGCGGGGCGACACGCGACGCAACGACTTCGAGCGCTGACGCCGAGCGCGTCGGCGCGTCGCTGGCACGCGCAATAGCCTCTGTGGCCTCCGTGGCCGCGTCCCATCTCAAGCTGCCCAAGCCTGCCGTCGCGTCCGCGGCCGAGCCTGCCGCCGATGCGGCGACGGTCGATCCAACTCCGCGCGAAACTGGCTTCGTCCTCGCCGGCGTTTCCGAGGCGCCCGCCGTCGAGGCCGCTTCGCCCGACTCTCAATCGACGCCGCCGCCGGAAACACGCGGGCGGCTCGTGTCGCTGTTCAGGCCCGAGCCGGAGAACGAGGATCCGCAGCCGGCCGCGCGCCCGGTTGAAACTCTCGACGAATGCCTGGTGGTCGAAATCTGCATCGACGAGTACCTTTGGTCGCTGTACGAACGCACGCCCAAAGTCGACACGAACAAGGTGACGGAGAAGATCAAGACGACGGTCAAGGTGAAGGGCAAGACGCGCACCGTCACCAAGACCATCACGAAATATGTCATCGGCGACTTCACGTGGAAGGATCCGATCGCGGCACAAAGAGCCGGCATGTCGCTCAAGGACTATGTGATCGGAGGCATGGATCGCGGCTTCAAGCGCAAGCTGTTCCGGGCGCTTCGCGTGATGGACGACGCCGGGCTCATGCCGGGCATAACCAGCGCGTTCCGCGACGATTACCGGCAATCGATCGCGGCCGGCAACAAGGCTGCGAGCGACAGCTCATTCCATGGCGGGAGCCGCCGCGGCGGCTACGGCCACGGGCTTGCCGTCGATCTCGTGAGCGTCAAGGGCGAGACCCGTCTGCAGCGATTCGCCTCGAGCGAAGTGCTGTGGAAGTGGGTCGATGCGCACGAGAAGGAGCTTAGCGTCGGGCGCCCGTATCTCGATCGAGACCCCCCGCATGTCACGCCGATCGATGGCAAGGAATATGCCGCCAAGCGTGGCCGGCCGGCTGTGCAAAAGGCGGGATTGCAAACAAAGAAGGCGCAAGCGGCGAAATCGGAAACAACGAAGCGTCAGGCGGGCGCCGGCAACGATCCATCGATGCGCGCCAAGCCGGCAAAATCATCCAAGGTGAGCAGCCTTGGAGCGCCGGACAAGCATGCAACGGCGAAATGACCCGCGCGCAAGCTTCATGCGCGGGCAAAAGCGCGTCCTTAGGGGCGTTCACGCCCGTCTTCCGACGGGCTATGGACGCGCGTGAACGCGCACGGCACGTCTGCTTCGCTCCAATCGCTTCCGAAGCTCAGCACCGCAGTGAAACTCACTTCTGATGCGGCGTGCCGATATACGGAAACTCCTTGAGAATGTCGGTGTGCGGTTTCAAACCGCTGGGAGGGCATTCCCCCTTGGTGAGGAACGCGAGGCGATAATCGATCACGTCGTCAGTGAAGACGCGGCCGTTGGGGTACTGCGCAGGTTTCGACGGATCGAAACTCAGCACGTCGGGCAGTGTACCCTCCTTGTCGATCGCGGCAATCGCTTCTTCGCGCGAGTAATTTCCTGTGTGGCCCATCAGATGCACGAACTGATCGAGCCAGCGCTTGCGATCGTTCACCGGCTCGCTGGCGTTGTATTCCAACTTCGTGTCGTCGGTGTTGAAAAAGCTGCTGACACTCGGATGGCCCGCGCGATCGACGTGGAGCAGCTTGCCGTCCTGCCGCACGCTGC
>WNGB01017090.1_pt1 | contig 13740 bp, 13 predicted proteins | sample 5400681 | NCBI WGS metagenome assembly WNGB01 (sample SAMN13153367, study PRJNA577476) | soil metagenome | isolation source: 115 cm soil or saprolite under grassland replicate 2 | place: USA:California | collected 2016-06-15 | reverse complement strand
GCTTCTCGCTGCTGCGCGCGCCCGGCCCCGACGTCGTGCGCGACGCGACGGTGCAGGCCGGCGGGCGCGCCGACGTGGTGGTGAACGAGCTGTTCAACGACACCACCGACATGCCGGCGATCGTCGAGTCGAACGCGCCGGTGATCGCCGAGCGCTTCATGGATTTCCAGACCGATATCAGCGCCGGGCCCGGCGTCCGCCAGCCCTCGCGGGTCTGGTACTTCGCCGAGGGCTCGACCGAGGGCGATCGCAAGACCTATCTGGTACTCTTCAACCCGCAGAACGATCAGGTCTCGGCGACGATCACCTACATGAAGGGCAACGGCACCACTGCCGAGCAGTCCGTCGAGATCCCGGCATACCAGCGCACAGTCGTGATGGTCGGCGACGCGCTGCCCGGCGCGGCGTTCGGCGCGCGGGTGATCGCCAGCCAGCCGATCGTCGCCGAGCGCACGATGATCTTCGGCCCCGGCAGCGGCGCCAACACCGGTGGCTTCCACACCGCCCCCGGCGTCGCGACGCTCTCGCGCCGCTGGTACTTCGCCGAGGGCACCACCGAGGCGCCGTTCCAGACGTCGATCCTGGTGCTCAACCCGAACGCGCAGGCCACCAACGTGGCCGTCACGTTCCTGACCGACTCCGGCACCTCGCTGACCCGCAGGTACGCCGTGCCGCCAGCCACGCGGCTGGCGATCACGGTCAACGAGGTCGTGCCCGAGCTGGGCGTCGCCACCACCGTCACGGCCGACCGGCCGGTCGCGGCCGAGCGCGCGATGTACTGGGGCAATGGCGCGGTCGGGACGGCCGGCGCCGGGGCGACCGACCCGGCCTTCACATGGCGCTTCGCCGACGGCCGCACCAGCGACAATTTCCAGGAGTACCTGCTGCTGAGCAACCCGACCACCAGCCAGGCGCGCGTGGCGGTCGAGTTCGTGCTGGCCGACGGCAAGACTGCCACCCAGAACGTGCTGATGGCCAAGGGCTCGCGCTACACCATGGCGGTCCACCAGCTCTACCCCGGCCAGACCGCGATCGCGGCGACGGTGCGCTCCACCCAGCCGATCGTGGCCGAGCGCTCGCTCTACCCGGGCGCGCCGGGGGCTGCCGGCAGCCGCGGCGGCGCGACGGCGCTTGGCGTGCCGGAGGATCTGCCCTGATGGAAGAACAGAAGCCATCGCCGCCCGACGGCAGTCCGCCCATGCCCGCGCCCACCCAGAAGCCCGCGGCGACGAGCGCATCCCCGGCGGCCAGGGCGTCCACGGCGGCGACCACGCCGCTGCAATCCCCGCCCGCCCGCCGGCGCGGTGGGTTCCTGGGCCGGCTGCTCGCCGCGCTGCTGGTGGTGCTGATAACCACCTTTCTCGCGCTGATCGCCGGCGCGGTCGCGCTGCTCTACCTGGGCTACACGCCGACCACCCCGCGGCAGCTGGCCGACGCGCGCGCGCAGCTTGCCACAGTCCAGGCCCAGAGCGACGCGCTGCAGACGCAGGTCGCCGCGAACAGCCAGCGCGGCGACGCCGACCACGAGGTGCTCGGCGACATCCAGCGCCAGATCGCCGACGTGGCCGCGATACGCGACCAGCTGCGCCAGGAGCGCGAGTCCAGCGCCAGCCAGAACGCGACGCTGGTTGCCGAGGCGCAGACCAGCCGCAACGTTGTCGCGCTCTTCTCCACCGCCGAGGCCGGCCGCGCGGCCCTGCTCGCCGACCTCGACCGGCGCTCGGCGCGGGTCGAGCGCTTCCTCCAGCGCCTCGGCGACATCGCCAACGACACCGCGCTGGACCTCGGCGCCGGCACGCCGCCCGCGCCGTCCGCCTCGCCATCGCCCGGCGCATCCGCCGCGCCGCAGCAGGGCGCCGCGCCCGCAGCCTCGCCGACGCCGACGCCCGCGCCATCGCGCACCAGCGCCCCGGCCGAGCCGCCCACGCCGACCGCCAATGCTACCGCAACGCCGCGTCGCTCGCCGACCGCTGCCACAGGCTCCTCGGCCACCGCGACGCTCGGCCGCTGACGACCGTTGGGCATCGCGAAGGATTGTGAAGGCCTGGAGCAGAGGTAACGTATATGTCTTGATCCACGAAGACACACGAAGACACATGAAATCATAGGGCGTATGAGCGCCCCTTCGTGTGCCTTCGTGGATTCTCTACCGGTATTCCAGGAATCGTGGGGGTGGGCCTTGCGCCCACCCCTCGCCGATCCATTGCCCGCCGGCACCCACGATCGCGCGCTGCCCCTCGCCCATCGCAATGGGCGAGGGGCCGGGGGTGAGGGCCTCCGCCGCTCTGCCTCACCCGCCGCGCATCGCCCGCTCAATCTCCGCGATCAACCCCTGCGTCTCCTGCACCTCCGCCGCCGCGCCATCGCCGTAGGTCGCGTAGTTTCGCAGCGCGGCCTCGGCGTACAGCAGCGCCTCGTGGTGGCGCCCGGCGTTGGCAAGGGCGAGGGCGACGTTGAAGCGGGTTTGAGCGGCGCCGTAGAGATTGCCCTGCATCTCCTCATGACGAATGGACTCGCGGTAATGAGGCAGGACGCGGTCGAGATCGCCTACATCATTGTAGATGTTGCCAAGCTGGTTATGCACCACCGCCAGGTCGTTCACCGCGTTCGGCGGCAGCAGGTCGAGCGCCTCGTGGCAGGAGCACAGGGCATCGTTGATGTGGCGCAGCAGCTCATCTTCCGGGCGATCTGCCGCGCGTGCTTCCTTGAAGCGCTCGTAGGCTACAAGCCCTAGTTCATCCATGCATTTCGATCGTCCCAATCGATCCCGTTCGTCGTGTAGTTCCAGGCTGCGCCGGTACCAGCGCTCGGCCTGCGCGAGGTTGCGAATGGTGGGGATGTCCATGTAAACATGGCCGAGGTTGAAGGCGCAAGCAGCGGCAACAGCCCGTCCGCCAATTCGCTCTACTAATTCGAGCGCTTCTTCATAAGCTGGGACGCACTCTGCTTGACCCAACTCGCGGTGAATCTGGCCTAGTGCGTGCAGCGACACCGCCAGCGACCGGATCGCGTTGCGCTGCCCAGCGTCAAGCTGCTCGGGCGGGATGGCAAGGGCTGGAGCGGCGCGCTGGCGGTTCCAGTCCACCCCGGTGGGCTGCAGGCGCTCGGCCTCGTCCCAGCGGCGCGCTTCGCGGGCCAGGCGCACGCGGTAATCGGCGACGAGGCTCCACTGCTCCTCGCGCCCCGGCAGCGGCCCCCCGGTTGCGGGGGCGACGAAGTCCGGCACGATCTCGCCGACCAGCTTCGCCCACGCCGCGCGCCGGCCGGTGTGGTCGTAGAGCTGGCGCAGGCCCTGCATCGCATTGATAACTACGTTCCACCATCCATTCGCCCGCGCCAGCCGCCGCGCGTGCAGCAGGTTGGCCTCCTCGGCCTCCAGCGCGCCGATCACGTCGCGGTTGCCTCCTTCATACTGCCAGAAGTAGTGGTTCCCCAGCGCGCCGATTGCCTCGACGTAGGCGCGGGTGGCAGCCATGCCGGGGCTAGAGGCTGGGGGCTGGAGGCTGGAAGATGCGTCGCTCGCGGCGCTGCCTCCGTCTTCCATCTTCGGTCTTCCGTCTGCCTGCCGGTAGTATTTCGCAAACAGATCGCGGAAGTACCAGGGCAGCGCCGGGTGGATGCTGTAGTACCCGCGGCCGTGCGCGGCGAGCAATCCCACGCCGGCGGCGCGGTCCAGCAGGGCGATGCCGGCTTCGCGCGTCAGCCCGCGCACTTCGGGCAGGCAGTGGTCGGCCTTCGGGTTGCCCATCTGGCGCAGCGCGTCCACGTCCACGAATTCCTGGAACAGGTGCAGCAGCGCCAGCGCCCTGCGCTCGTCCTCTCTGTGAAGGCGTGCGCGAAGCCGTAGCTCAGCGACGCGCCGAGCGCCTTCGAGCGGCCCTCGCTCGCCTCGTCCTCGAAGGCGGCCTCGCCGGCCTGGAGCTTATCCAGGAGGTCCCACATGTGCTCGTCGGTCGCAATGCCGTCGCGCAGCGCCTGGCCCACCAGGACGGTGATCTCAGCGGGTTGCCCTGGGTGTACCAAAGCAGCGGCTGCCAGAGCGCGCGCTCCGCGCTGGTGATCCGCCGGCCGTGCCGCCCGGCCAGCGCGCGGGCCAACTGCACACGCTCCTGGTATGGCATCGCCGGCACCTTGAGGCGCCGCGGCAGGTCGCCGAGCCAGCCGCGCTCGTCGCGCCGCGAGGTCATGCAGGAAGCGCGTCCGAACAACCCTGCCTAGTTCACGAAAGGCGCGGTACAACCAATGCCGCCTGCTGTCCGTGCTCAGCCGGCGCAGGATCGCCGCCGAGGACACCTTGCCGGCGGCGATCGAGAGCACGACCTGCATCAGATCCTGCCAATGGCGCGTGAGCAGCGCCCAATCGATCGTATCGCTGAAGAGCGCCTCGATATGGGTGTAGGTAATTGTCGCGACCGGCTTGTAGAACACCATATCCTTCCAGTTGCGGATGCGCGGCAGCAGTTCGATGCCGCGCAGGTAGGTCAGCGCAAACACTGGCGTTGATTGCCCTTGTGTGTCGGTATGCACCGCTTTCGGCTGCACGTCCGACTGATTGCCCAGCAACCCCTCGATCAGGTACACCGCCTCCCATACACCACAGCGAATGAGTTGGCAGAACAGCGCGATATAGGTATCGGCGACATGGCGATAGGCCAGCACGCCCATACCTTGATAGCGAATATGATACTCAGCCAGCGGATTGCCATCCGCAACCTCGACCTTGGTGCCGTCGGCGGCGGCGCTGCGCCCACTGCCCCACCGCCGGGTCAGCGGCAAGCGGTCGTACAGACTGATGATGTCGGCCTGCGCCGCGTGCAAGGTCGCCGCCGTGACGTGGCGGCGGTTGAGGTACCCAAGGCTATGCGCGCTGACCTCGCCCCGCATATGCAGCGCCGCCTGCGTCGGCCCGAGATTGGTGCCGTAGGCGAAAAGCAGTCGCACATAGCGGTCGAGGGGATCACCAAGTTTCGGCTCGTTGCCCGAGCGCGGGCCGAAGTGGCGCACGCAGCCCGTCCAGCGCGCCACCGTGTCCAGCATATCAATCACCGTGCGCACTGGCATGCGCATAGTGATGAGCGTTTCGATTGCGGCCGCTGTCGGCGGGAGCGCGCGTTTCGTGAGGCGCTTGAGGGTGGGCACGCCGTCAGCTCCGATGGTTAGCTCCTCATTCTCGGGAAAGCCGCGATCAACCGCCGATGCGCACGTCGTCAACTCCTGCTGAAGTTGGGCGACAAACGCATCGGCGGTCGCAGCAAACATCCTGGAGCTGCGCTGTGCCGCCGGCCGCATCGAGAACCGTCCGCATCTGGGCGACGGTTTCTGCTGGTGACGAGTCGTCGAAGACAGCCAGGACGTCCCCAAAGGTGGTGAGCAGCCGATGTACCTCAGCCTGCTGCGCCTGTTGCAGCGCAAGCAGCACCTCACGCGCGGCGCGGTGCATGCGGTGGAGACGCGTGCGAAACATATCGACGATGGCGTCGCGAGTGGTCGCTTGCACCCCCTGCACCGCACAGGCAAGCAACGCCCAGCGGCGCGGTGTTGCGGTGTTCCGCAACTCGTGGGCGTCCAGGGCGAGGGCCGCCGCCGCGAGGTGCTGGCGTTTGGCAGCGGCGAGATCCTGAAGTGCAGCGGCGCGATGGCCACGGCCAGAGCCGCGTGTTATCGAGCAGCTCACGCGGATATGTTGCACGCTTTCAGGCACAGCGTAGCAGGATCGCTCTTCCAGGCCCGACATGTCCGTACGGCGTACACTGGCGTGGACGTGGTGAGTGGTCGGGCGCCGCTACACCCCCAGCAGCCGCGCCAACAGCGGGATGAGCAGCGAGGCCAGCGCACCGTGCAGGCCGATCGCCAGACCGGCGAAGGCGCCTGACTCGGCATGCAGCTGTAGGGCACGCGCGGTGCCGATGCCGTGGGCAGCCATGCCCATTGCGAAGCCGCGCACGCTGGGCACCCGCACCCGCGCCAGATCCAGCAACTCCCTGGCGAATGTTGCACCCAGAATGCCGGTCAGGATGACGAACACGGCGGTCAGCGAGGGCAGGCCGCCGATCTGCTCGGCGATGCCCATCGCAATCGGCGTCGTTACCGACTTGGGCGTCAGCGAGCGCAGCGGCAGCGAGTCGAGCCCCAGCAGGCGGCCAAGCGCCACCACGCTGAGGACCGAGGTCGCCGTGCCGGCCAGCAGCCCGCCAAGCAGCGGCACTAGCTGCCGACGTAGCGTGGGCGCGGCGCGGTAGAGCGGCAGCGCCAGCGCGACGGTGGCCGGGCCGAGCAGGAAATGCACGAACTGCGCGCCGGCGAAGTAGATGGCGTAGGGCGTGTCGGTGGCCAGCAGCACCAGCACCAGCGCAATCACGGTCAGCAGCACCGGGTTGAGCAGCGGCAGGCCGGGCACCCGGCGCGCGACGCGGCTGGCGCCCTCAAACGCCGCCACCGTGACCGTCAGCCAGAGCAGCGGCGTGCTGGCCAGGTACACCCAGATGCCGCTAACCGTCTGGTCCATCGGCCCCTCCGCGCACCAGCAGGCGGCGTAGCGCCTCCATAGACCAGGCCGAGACCAGCAGGGTCACGAGCGTGCTGCCGGCCAGCGTCAGCAGGATCGGCAGCCAGGCGTCGCGCACCTGGTCCAGATGCGCCGCGATGCCCACGCCCGCCGGCACGAACAGCAGCGACAGGTAGCTCAGCAGCCCCTGCGCCGCGCGGTCGAGCGATGGCGTCACGCTTCCCCGGCGCACCAGCACCCCGAACAGCAGCAGCATGCCTACCACAGGCCCGGGGATGGGCGCGCCCAGCGCACGCACCAGCACCTCGCCGATCAGCTGAAATCCGATCAGCGCGGCAAACGCGCCGATCATACCCCCCTCCATCGCTCTCAGCATGCGGGCCAATGGTAGCACAGCTGGTGTCACGGAAGCTGGTTGAGGGTCAACCGTCTGCATCAACTGGCGGAATGAAGGACGACAGTCACCTGCAATCTACAAGAAACTGCTCGATGTAGTGTTGCGTCTGCTGGACGTGTTGCTCCACACTCACCGATTTTGACGTCAGCTCCTTGAGCTCGGCCTGCGGCAGCGCCCGCGCGATGATCTCGCCGTACTCGAAGGGATGAATGGGATCCTGGCGATTGGCGAGCACTAGAGTCGGGACCTTGATCGACGCCAGCGCGCCCGCGTCGGGGATCGGCACAGTGTTGGGAATGCGCGCGAGTTTCACCGCCGTCTCCTCGGTGCGCGGCTGCTCGAACTGCCCGCACAAGGAGCGCGCTGCGTCCGGCGCCGTAGATACCAGCTCGCCATACAAGGCCGATTGCTTGAAGCGCCGTAGCCCTTCCTGGGCGCCGTGCTGCTGGATAAGCTGTGCAATCTGCGGAAACACCGCCGCGTTCGGCGGCACAGGCTGATCCAGTCCGGCCGGGCGGGAAAGCACGAGGCCGCGTACACGTTCAGGAAAGCGCAGCGCAAGATTGAGTGCAACGCCTGCGCCCATCGAAATCCCGCCCAGGATCACCTGCGGCAGCTGGAGATGATCCAGCAGCGCGCACACGTCGTCGGCGAAGGTGGCGTAGCTGAGCTTGTCCGGATCGCCCAGCGGCCGCGTCTCCCCGTGCCCGCGACAATCCAGCGTCAGCAGCCGGAAGCCGGCCGGCGGCGTGAACAGCCCAAACGGCTGATTGACATCGCCGCCAAGCCCATGCTGAAAGACGAACGGTAGACCTTCGCCCTGATCGCGATAGTGAAAGGCGAGGTCGTCACGTCTAAAGAATGGCATGTGAGCCGCCTTCTGCGTCCAGATGGACGCCTTTTCCCTCAAGAAATGCGACGCTCTGCGCGACCTGGTCTTCGGCCAGCGCGTGCAGAATCAGCGGCCCGCGAAAGCCCACGCCGCGTAACAAGGCGAGGTAGCGGTCGTAGTCCAGCAGCCCGGTGCCTGCAGCTTCGTGTCCGGCGTCCCCGTCGTGGCTGAGATCTTTGGCGTGCGCGAGCACGATGTCGTCCCCCAGCAGCGCAAAGGCCCCATCCAGGATCTCACGCATGCGCGGCAGCTCACCCGCATGAAACAGATTCGCCCCGTCCATCACCACTTTCAAGTACGGCGATTGCAGCTCGTCGAGCAGGCGACGCCCCTTCGCCGCCGAATCGACGACGTTCGAGACCTCGGGTTCGAAGGCCAGGATGACCCCATGCTCCTCCGCAATGGCCAGCGCCTTGCCCAGCGCGGCGACCAGGTCGCGCCAGGCATCGGGCGTATCGTTCGCCGGGTGCCGCCGCCACATATTCTCCGGGTCGCGCGTGCCGGTCGATAGCGTGATCACGGAGGTGCCCAGATCGTGGCAGGCGGCCGCGAGCGTGCGCAGCCGCGCCAGGCCATCCCGTCGCCGCTGCGGGTCGGGGTGGATCATGTTGAAGGTTCCCGACAGCGCGGCCATGCGGAGATGCCGCGCGTCCATCGCGCTCCGAATCTCGGCGATCAGCGCGGCATCGATCTGCGCGGGCATGCTCGGCACGCCGGCGCAGGCCATATTGAACTGCACGCAGCCGATGCCGTGCTCGACCACGGCGTCGAGCGTCGCGGCGAGCGTCGGTCGGACAAAGGTCTTGGCAAAGATGCCGATCTGCATGCTCATCCCCCTACACGCCGCCGCTCGCGTCGGCCAGCGCCACCGCCTCGCCCGTCTCGACCGAGCGCGCGATCGCCACCATCGCGCGCATGGCCGCGATGCCGTCATCAATGCTGGCGCCCTGCTGGGGTGCTCCGTTGAGGATCGTCTCCGCGAAGCCCTCGATCTGGAGCTTGTAGGTGTAGGAGTCCTCGCCGAGCGGGCGATGATACTGGCGGTCGACGGTCGAGAAGCACTCCACGCTGCTGGACTTGTGATACCAGGTGAGTGGTATCTTGCCCGTGACGCTGCCGTGCTCGCCGTAGATCTGGAAGCCTTCCTCAAAATCGCCGCGTACCGGGATGATCAGGTCGATGTGGCCCACGCTGCCGTCGGCAAAGTCCACGGCCACAAACCAGCAGTAGGACTCGAAGCGCTCGACCAGCCGCGCCTGCACGCGCACGATCTCGCCGCCCAGAAAGCGCGTGGTGTCAACGAGGTGGCTGCCGTGGGTGAGGATGAAGTAGCGCTGTTTGTCAGCCTTCGGGTTGCCCCCTGGACGCCGCGCCTGCGCGCTGGTCTGCACGATCGGCTGCAGGTTGTCGGTCATCGTGTAGCGGTAGACCGAGTCGTAGTACCAGGCTTTGAAGGCCAGGCGCTGGCCCAGCCGCTCCTGGATGAATTGGCGGGCAAAGGCCACGCCGGGGTCGAAGCGCCGGTTGTTGCCGATTTGGAAGACGAGTTGGGTCGCCGCGAGCTGTTCGCGCAGCTCCTCACACTCCTCCACGTTGACCCCAAGCGGCTTTTCGACCAGCACGTGCTTGCCAGCGGCGATCGCCTTGCCATAGTCGCGGTAGGTCACGTGCGGCCCGTGAGATGCGGCCATGCTCGCCAGCAAGTCCTCGGCTGCGTCGCAGATGGCGTAGAGCTCAGCGTTGCGCGCTTTGCGGACGGCCTCGAAGTGTCCGGCCTGCGAGATCGGGCCGGCGCCCAGCACACCGATGCATAGGAGTCGTGAATCTTTTTGCATGCTGTTCCCTCTATCTGTTCGATTGCGGCACCATGATGGGTGGTGCCAACTGCTACAGGACAAGCGTCGCCGCGCCGATGACCCCTGCATTGTCACCCAGCTGCGCCACGTGAAATGGGATATCGCGGAAGGGCGGCATGGCGCGCTCCGCGATCACACGGCGAATATGTGGTTCGAGCAGCGCCATACTTTGGATGACGCCCCCACCCAGCGCAATGCGATCCGGCGCGTAGAGATGCAGGAGGTTGGCCAGCCCGATGCCGATCCATTCGCCTTCGCGCTGCATCAGGGTCAACGCCAGTGCGTCGCCCTGCTCAGCTGCCACAGCGACATGCGCCCCGCTGAGTGGCGCACCAGCGGCGATCTCGGCAATGACGGACGGATACCCGCGCGCGAGCTCCTGCGCCGCAAACTGGGCCAGGGCGCTGCCGGAGGCGAGGGCCTCCCAGCAGCCCTGGTTGCCGCAACAGCAGACTGGGCCGTCCGGTTGAATCGTCATATGCCCGACTTCGGCGGCCATCCCATGGCGCCCAAGTAAGAGCTTGCCGTCCATAATGACCCCGCCACCGATGCCCGTGCTGATGGTGACATACACGAAGTGCTCACAGCCACGCCCGCTGCCGAAGCGCCACTCGCCCAAGGCAGCCACGTGGCCGTCGTTATTGAGCTCGACACGGAACCCCGTGCGTTCGCTCAGAATGGCTCGGAGCGGCACATCGAACCAGCCCTGAATGGTGGGCGCTTGCCGGGCGATGCCCGCGCGCAGATCGACAGGGCCAGGCGAGGCCACCCCAATTCCTATGATTTTGGAAGAATCAATGTCGCCGACCACCTGCGCGATCAGCTGCTCGATCTGCGCAATCACCGCAGCAGGTCCGTCCATCGCAGCAGTCGCGACACGCTGATGCGCGTGGATCTGGCCTGCTTGGTCGAGCCGGACTGCGCGAAGATGGGTGCCTCCCAGGTCAACGCCAATAGCATAGGGCATGGTGATAGCTCCAGTTTGATTATCGGTGATTTTTTATGATTATAACAGACACTTTTTGATTGTCAAGTGGGATGATGAACCCAGTTGTCGGGGACAACAATTTCAGCTATAATCAGGGATAATCACAGTTGCACAACCAGGACAAATTCCGCGAAGGCTCGAAGAGGCATATGAATGGCAGCAGACTCAACAGAGGGACGGGGAACGGATCCGCACGCAGCTCCACCCGGCGAAGATCGTGCGCTGCTGGCAGTCGAGCGGCGGATGCGCATCGTCGAGATCGTGAACCGTCACAAAACGGTCACGGTGCCGGAGCTGGTCGCCCTGATCAAGGCATCCCCGGCCTCAGTCCGGCGCGACCTTGTGTGGCTCGATGCGCAGGGCTTGGTCACGCGCACCTACGGCGGCGCGGTCGCGCGCAACCATGTGCAGGAGACGATGCGCCAGAGCTCGCCGACCTATGATCAGCGCAGCCACGAATACGTCGAGGAAAAGCGCGCGATTAGCCGCCAAGCGGCAGCGTTGATCAGCGACGGGGAAACGCTGATTATCGACGCCGGCTCGACCAGCGCCTTTCTGATCCCACTGCTCGCCCAGAAGCGCGACCTGATCATTATCACCAACTCACTCGATATCCAGTATGCCTTGGTGCCAATTGTCGAGGTCAACCCGACGATCAAAGTCGTTTCCACTGGCGGAATGTTGTACCCACGCTCGCGCGCATTTATCGGCATGACGGCCGAGCAATCGCTGGGACAATATTTCGTCGATACAACCTTCCTCTGCGTTCGGGGTATCTCGCTCCATCACGGCCTGACGGTTCCCGTGCTGGAGGAGATTCCTGTCAAGCGGCAGATGATCAAGTCGGCACAGCAGGTCGTCGTCCTCGCCGACCATACGAAATTCGGGCGGACGCTGGCGGGGCTGATTGCGCCAATCCAAGCGGCACACCTGATTATTACGGACGATCAGGTGCCCGTAGATATCGTCGACCAATTCGCGGCAGCTGGCTCCCAGATCGTGCGGGCACCACGTACATCGTGAGAGGGACGGAACAAAGATTCGTGTAAAATCCAGCCATTTGGCGAGTTTTGTGCATCCTACTGCGGAATCAGGATAACGTTGCAAAGCAGCGTAGCGTGCAGCAGCTGGTCATATTATTGGAGCGGTGCATCCGAGCCTTCGCACGCCTGTTTCTGTGGGGCGTGCTCGGCGAACGCGGTCGAGGCATCGGCACAACACCGGCACTGTGGGATTTCGGCATGCTAGCCGATGAAAAGCTCGGCACACGAATCTATGGTATTGGCGACGATCCATCATAACACCTACACGGTGACGCTTATGTCCTATTTACGCACGAATCTCGGCTGCATCCCATCCACAGCACTGGGATCTGCTTCAGCACGACCTGCAGCGTTATGTCGCGTCGCTCCTGCTCGCTCAGCGCGTCCCAGTGGACGTTGGCGTGCTCCAGCGCTTTGCCGAACACCCGGCCGACGTCGTCCAGCACGCGCGCGAGCGGCTTCCGCTGCTCGAACGAGGTCCACAGCACGGCAGGTTGCGGCCCGAGGCCGCCGGTCTGGGCGTACCAGCGCGCGAACTCGGCCGCCACGCTGGTCTTGCCCGCGCCGGCGTAGGCGTGCAGCAGCGCGATCGGCTGCGTGTCGAAGGCCCGGTCGAGCGCCAGCAGCGTCTCGTCGCGCCCGAAGAAGCCCACGTCGGGCGGCGGCGGCACGGCCGGGAGACTGGAGGCTGGAGACTGGAGGCTGCCGAGCCCAATCTCTAATCTCCAATCTCCAATCGCCTGCCGCGGGAACAGGGCGATCGGCGCGGCCTCGTAGACGATCGGCACCGGCCAGTCGTGCAGCTCGCGCGGCTCGCCGGCCAGCTCGCGCAGCGGCTGGGTGTGCAGCTGCTTGCGGCCCAGCGTCGCCGCCTCGCCGAGCGTCTGCCCGCGCACCAGCGCAGCGTACAGGTCGGCCACGAACTGCGCCGCGGTGACGACGTAAACGTTGTAGCGCATCGCCACCACGCCTGCCACTCCCGCGTCCATCACCTCCTGCGCCAGCGACCCGAACGCGCGCACGTGCTCGTGCGGCGAGAGCTCTGAGCTTTGAGTGTTGAGTTCTGAGTTCTGAGTTCTGAGTTCTGAGTTCGCCTCCGCGCCGTTTGGCGCCCCGTCGCCCCGTCGCCCCGTCGCTTCGTCCCCTTGTGCCACGGGTCTCGGGTCTCGGGTCTCGGGTCTCGGGTCTCCCTCGGCATGCGCCGATCGGCACGCGTTGAGCACCAGCACCGGCACGCCGGTCTCGACCAGCAGCCGGCCCAGGTCGGGGCCGCCGAGCGGGTCGCGATTGTCGGAGAGCGCGGGCTGCTCGAACACCAGGTAGCCATGCTGGCCGGGCCGGCTGTCGCGGAACTGGTCGGGGTTCAGGCTGCGGCGCACCGCCTCGGCGTCGCCGTACACGCCGTGGCCGTCGAAGTGGACCACGTGGTAGGGCTTGCCGGCGGCCTTCGCCTCGCGCAGCGCCCGCCCGAGCTGCTCGATCGTCGGCGGGCGCAGCACGTCGAGCTGGAACACGGCGCGCGCCTCGGCGCTCAGGCCCTTGACCAGCCGGCTGGCGACCGAGCGGAACGGCACGTCGTCGCCACCCTGCGGCCGGCAGATCACCAGCAAAATGCGGATCGCCTGGGATGTCTCGGGCAGCGCCGGGGGCCGCGCCGCGTCGGGCTGGGCGCGCACGAACGACCGGGCCTCAGCGCCAGCGGCGCGTCGGTCTGCGGGTCGCGCAGCAGCTCCCACGGGATCGCGGCGGCCTCGCGCACGGTCGCGACGATCTCGACGCGGATGTCGGGCAGCCGATCGTAGATCCGCGCCCAGATTCGCTCGGCGTCGCGGCTGGACTCGAACGCGTGCCCGAACAGCGTCCGGCCGACGCCGGCCATCCACTCCTCGACCTCGCCGGCCAGCTTCGGCGCGGGGTCGTCGGGGTACTGCAGGTAGTCTTCGAGGTACCAGCGCAGCCGCTCGCGCTCCGCAGCGCCGATCGCGAAGCTGAAGCAGGTCGTGGCCGTTTGGCGCGGGCCGCGATCGTTCTCAAGAGTTATGTCAACTCTATAGCGATC
>WNGB01037860.1_pt1 | contig 13746 bp, 12 predicted proteins | sample 5400681 | NCBI WGS metagenome assembly WNGB01 (sample SAMN13153367, study PRJNA577476) | soil metagenome | isolation source: 115 cm soil or saprolite under grassland replicate 2 | place: USA:California | collected 2016-06-15 | reverse complement strand
CGACGTTGCAGTGACCGATGCGACTGAACAGCACTGACTGCCGATCGCCCGCGGCCGCGGCGACGCGACCGGCTTCGGCATACGCCGCGTCGGCCTCGTCCCAGCGCGTGAGCTTGCGCAGCACGCGGCCAAGCCGCAGCACGGCCGCGGTGCGGTCCGCCGAGGAGAGTCGGTCGCCAGCGACGCGGGGCAGGGTCAAGAGCACGTCCTCGGCCTCCTCGAACTGCCCTGTCTCCTCCTCGAGGTACAACGCGTAGGCCAGGAGCGCGGGCGCGAGCACCCGCACGTCGCCCACTCGCTGCGCTTCGCCCGTCGCCCGGACGATCCCGGCGAGATGCGCGGCCTCCGTGCCCTCGCCCGACAGCTCGGTGCAATACCGCTCCGTCGCCGCCCACTGGTAGCGGAACACGTCGGCGGTCGGCGGCGCGCGGTCGGGCGCCAGGAGGTCCACGAAGCGGAGGGCCAGGAACGCGCCCTGGCCGAGGCGAACCTCCGGCGAGGTGGCCGGTTCGTCGGCCATGCGCTGCAGGAACACCGCGTGGGGAAGACCCATCGGTTGGGGTTGGGTTTCCGTGCTCATTGCGGCTCCCCAAATGCAGCCGGTATGCCGAAACGCAAGGTCATTGAACGTATGAACATAGCGTTTCAGCACCGAACGCGTTAGGCCGCAAATGTCGCGTTTTATGGCTTTTCACAGGGTTTTTCGGGTGCCGCTGCCGTCATCCGAGGCCGCTATATCCGACCATGGTCAAAGGCTTTTCCGTGGTCGAGCTCGCCGTCGCCCTGCTGATCGTGGGCATCCTCGCCGCCATCGGGCTGCCCCGGTTCCAGCGGCTGCGCGACTGGATCGCCACCGATCGCGCCGCGCGGGAGGTCACGACCGCCTTGGCCCTGGGACGGCACAGCGCGGTGATGCAAGCCACCCGAGCCCGCGTGATCATCGCCGCCGACACGCTGCGCATCGACCGCCTCGGCGAGAGCGGCTGGGAATCGTGGTGGCGCCGGCCCGGGCCCGACGCACTGGGGGTGCAGCTTGCGGTCACGAATCCCGTCGTCGTGTTCGGCCCGACCGGGATGGCGTGGGGCGCGTCGAACACGACCGTCGCGCTGCGGCGCGGGTCTCAAGTCGAAACGATCACGCTGTCGCGGGTGGGCCGGGTGAAGCGGTGGTAGACGCAACCATCCGGAGGGGACGTGCATCTAAAGGGTGACGAAACTTTGACCCGGGCGTGACGTATAGAACCGGGTTTCCAAATAGATTGCTGAGCAACGGTCGCGGCCGAAGTGTGACGGCCACTTCGCCCGACCGCCAACCCGGGGAGCTTTCGGCCCCGGGTTTGGTTTTCTGACACCGCTTCACGATTTTACGAAGACCAGCCTCACATGGACCTGCACCACCGCTCCCATCCGCGCGATCACAAACTTCACGGGCGGCTTGATGCCGTAGTCGCGCATGTCCACGGGGAAGTCGGTCGCCACCGTGACGGTGTCGGTTGAGACGCGCACCACGGCCGGCCACGCGACGGGCCGGGAGGCCCCATGGAGCGCGAGGGTCCCTTCAAGCCGCAGTTGCGCGCTGTCACGCGTTACGCCGCCGAGGTCGAAGCGGATGACCGGGAAGTGCTCCTCGTCCACCGTCTTCAGCATGTGGCGGTTGCGCGTGCCGTTCTTGGTGTCGATGTCCCGCCAGCGCACCTCCACCCAGCCGCGCGCCTCCGCCGGGTCCGCGCCCCCGAGCAGCTCGCCGGTCGCGACCGTCGTGCGCCCCTGGAAGTCGGCAACCGAGGCGCGGGCATCGAACCAGATCTCGGCGGACGTCAGGGGGGCGGAGGGGACTGCTTGCGTACAGAGGACGGCGAGGACAGTCAACGCGTTCAGAGAGCCGGCCCGGCGTCCTCGTCCAGGAAGACCAGCGTCCCCCGCCGCGCGACGATGGCGGTGAGGGCCTCGAACACGTTCGGGTCGAGGACGGTGCCGGACAAATCCGCCAGCCGCTCGACGGCCTGCTCGGGCGTCATCTTTTCCTGATAGGGGCGCGACGTGGTCAGGGCGTCGAAGACTTCCGCGGCGGCGATGATCCGGCCGCCGATCGGAATCTCTTCCCCGCGTAGGCCTTCGGGATAGCCGGTCCCGTCCCAGCGTTCGTGGTGGCTGCGCACCATCGACACGACGTCGCCCAGATGCGTGAGCGGAGCGAGGATTTGCGCGCCGATGATGACGTGTTGTTTGACGTGCTCGAACTCCTCGGGGGTCAGGGGTCCTTCCTTGTTTGTCACGCCCTCGCGTGTGCCGATCTTCCCGAGGTCGTGCAGCCGCCCCGCCATGCGCACGCGCTCGACTTCTTCTTCGGGGAGCTGCAGCTCGGCGGCGATATTGGCGGACAAATCGGCGACGCGGGCTGAGTGGCCGCGCAGGTAGGGGTCCTTGGCCTCGAGGGCGTTGACCAGCGCCTCGAGCGTGGCCGTCGATACCCGCTCCAGCCGGTGGCGCTCCCGCTGCAGCTCGGCCGTGCGGGTGGTAACCTCCTCCTTCAGCCACTGGTTGAGCTCGCGGTTCTCGAGCAGCATCTCGCGCCGCTTCAAGGCCCGCTGGACCGCCCGGCCCAGGTCGGCCAGCTCGATCGGCTTGGTGAGGTAGTCCAGCGCGCCGCGCTGCATACACAGGGCGGCGCTCGTCGCGTCGTTGACCGCGGTGAGCATCAGGATCGCAAGCTCGGGCTCGATCTCCAGAGCCTGTGGCACGAGGTCCACGCCGCTCGTCCCCGGCATCCGGATGTCGGAGAGCATCAGCGCCACCTTGTGCAGCCGCAGCTGCTGCAGCGCTTCGTCCGCGGAGCCCGCCGTGTAGACCTCGAACTGCTGCTGCTTCAGGAACTTGCGCAGCGCGTTCCGGATGGGCTCCTCATCGTCGACAACCAGGACCGATATCATGCTTAAGGATTGGCCGCGATGAAGCGCACGTCAACCGGCGCCGGGATGATGCCCGCGCGGTGCGCCCGCGCGAGCAGCGCGGCCACGGCGCGCCGGCCCGTGGGCCCGTAGTCCACCGTGTAGGCGTTTACGTACATCTCGACGAACCGGTCGACTCGGGCGGCGTCCAACCCCCGGCTGTAGCCCTGCGCGTGGCGCAGTGCCTCGACCCGGTGCGCGAGGCCGTACTCGATGCTCGCCTTCAGGTCTCGCGCGACCGCACTCATCAGCTCGTCACCCAGGTCCCGCCTCACGACGTTGCCGCCCAGGGGGAGAGGCAACCCCGTCTCGGCGTGCCACCACTCGCCCATGTCGGCCCAGAGGTGGAGTCCTCGGTCCGCGAACGTCAGTTGCCCTTCGTGGATCAGGAGGCCGGCGTCGGCGCGACCGGCGGCCACGTAGTCTTCGATCTGGTCGAACGGCACGACGACGTGGCGTACCTCAGGCTGATACAGCCTCAGCGTCAGGAATGCCGTCGTGAGCTCACCTGGCACGGCTACGAGGCGACCGGCGAGAGCGGGCCGCGGGTTGCTCGGCGCCGGGTTACGCGCCACGATCCGCGGCCCGTAGCGGTCCCCGATGCTGGCTCCGTGCGCCAGCATGGCGTAACGGCTCGCGAGGTAGGCGTACGCATGCAGAGAGACGGCTGTGACTTCCAGCTCGCCCGCCAGCGCCCGCCGGTTCAGCGTCTCGATGTCGGCGAGCTCGTGCGCGTAGCGGCGGCCGCCCGTTTCGATCTTCCCCTCCGCCATCGCCCAGAACATGAACGCATCGTCCGCGTCGGGGCTGTGGGCCACGTGGATCAGGGGGGGGGGGGGGGGGGGGGGAAGCGGGACGGCTGGTCACGACGCCGGCCGGCCGTCTTGCTGCCGACGCGCTTCCTCACGGAATGCGGACAGGGCGTTCTGGTGGTCCGTGTACTCCGGGCGGTTACGGGCCAGCTCGGCCGCCTCGTTGCGTAGGAAGTCCGCGTAGGCCTGCCGCTCGGACTTCCGGTCGCCCTCTTGCTGGTAGGCGTGGGCCCGAAGCAGGTAGATGAAGAGGTGCGTCGGGACCCTCCGGCGGATCGTGTCGGCCTGGGCGAGAGCGGCAGCAGCGTCGCCCCCGGCGAGCCGCAGCAGGCCGATGTGGTACCGAGCGTCGTTGTCCAGCGCCGGGAGCATGTCGTAGGCGCTCAACGCCATGGGCAGGAAGAACTGAGCGCTGTCAGCCTTCCCTGCTTGTGCGAGGATCATCACGCGGTCGAACAAGCGGTTGGCGCGTTCTTCGGGAGACATCTGGGAGATGTCGGGAGCCGGGAGCCGGGAGCCGGGGGGCGAAGCGTCCGGCTCCGTGCTCAGCGCACCCCTCGAGCCGCCGGCGCGCATCGCGAGCACGGTGACCAGGGCGCCCAGCGCTGCTCCCGCCACGCCCCACGGCAGGCCTACCCGCCAGCCGGCGGCGTGGGCCGCGCCGGATGCGGCGCCGCATTTGTGACAGAACCGGGCGCCGGCCGACAGCTGGGTCCCACAGGCGTGGCAGGTCATGAGGCTTGGGGAATCTAACTGGCAGGAAACCGGGGGGGAGCGTAGTGTAGAGCGCATGACGATGACGTTCCCCGGGCGCGAGCGGGCGAAGCACATGGGGGAGTTGAAGCGCGGCGACCAGCGCTGGGACGTGTATCTGGAGGCCCAACCGGACGGGGAGCTCGGCGCGGTGCGGGGCCGGATCCACTTCGTCAGCGGGGAGCAGCACCGCGTGACCGGGTGGGTGTTCCTCGAGTGGCAGGAGAAGGACATCCACGAGCGCTTCGGGGAGTTTTCGGCCGTGGAGCTGTTGCACTTCGTGGAGGCTTTGGGAAGCTAATGTAGCACGGTTTCGACGCTATTGTGGCGTTTGGGCCATTTTTTTTGCATTTCGTGCACGAAATCCTTGACACCGTGCACAGTGGCCCATACCTTGCCTCATGCCCACCGTAACTCATCTCTCCCGGAGACCGCCGCTATGACCGCAACGTTGGAGCCCACCGTCGCCACAGGCGCCAAAGCGAGCGCCGCGCCGTCGCCCGCCGACGTCATTCGCCGCGCCAAGGAAGCCGGCGTGCAGGTGGTGGACGTGAAGTTCACCGATTTGCCCGGCACTTGGCAGCACTTCTCGGTGCCGCTGAAGGAGCTGACCGAAAGCGTGTTCGCCGAGGGCCTGGGATTCGACGGCTCGTCGATCCGCGGCTTCCAGGCGATCAACGAGAGCGACATGCTGCTGCTCCCGGATCCCGCCAGCGCGTTCGTCGATCCCTGCCTCCAGGTCCCGACGCTGTCGCTCACCTGCGACGTGGTGGACCCCGTGACGGGGGAGCCGTACACGCGCGACCCGCGCTACGTGGCGCGGAAGGCGGAAGCGTTTCTGAAGAAGACGGGCGTCGCGACCACGGCGTACTACGGACCCGAGGCGGAGTTTTACATCTTCAACTCGGTGCGCTTCGATCAGAACGCGCACGAGGGCTACTACCACATCGATTCCGAGGAAGGCATCTGGAATTCGGGGGCGAACGGCACGCCCAACCTGGGCCATCGCCCACGGCACAAGGAGGGCTACTTCCCCGTGCCGCCGGTGGACCGGCTGCAGGACCTGCGGTCCAAGATCATGCTCGCCATGATCGCGTCGGGCATCGAGGTGGAAGTGCACCACCACGAGGTCGGCACGGCGGGTCAGACCGAGATCGACATGCGGTTCACCACGCTGACCCGGATGGCGGACCAGCTGATGATGTACAAGTACATCGTCAAGAACGTGTGCCACCAGCACGGTTACACGGCGACGTTCATGCCGAAGCCGATGTTCGGCGACAACGGCTCCGGGATGCACGTGCACATGAGCCTGTGGAACGGCGACCGCAACCTGTTCTTCGACGAGAAGGGGTACGGGCTGATTTCGGACACCGCGCGGTGGTACATCGGTGGGCTCATCAAGCATGCGGCGGCGCTGCTCGGATTCGCGGCCCCCACCACGAACAGCTACCGACGGCTGGTCCCGGGGTATGAAGCGCCGATCAACCTGATCTACTCGCAGCGCAACCGCTCGGCGATCTGCCGCATCCCGGTGTACTCCACGTCGCCGAAGGCGAAGCGGATCGAATTCCGGGCGCCCGACCCGGCCAGCAACCCGTACCTCACGTTCGCGGCGCTGCTCATGGCCGGCCTGGACGGCGTGAAGAACAAGATCGAGCCGCCCAAGCCGATGGACGTGGACCTGTACGAGCTCGAGCCGGCGGAGCGGAAGCACGTGAAGAACACGCCGGGCAGCCTGGAGGAGTCGCTCAACGCGCTCGAGGCCGATCACGGGTTCCTCCTCGAAGGTGGGGTGTTCACGCAGGATCTGATCGACACCTGGCTCGCCTACAAGCGCGCCAAGGAACTCGACCCGGTGCGGTTGCGGCCTCACCCGTACGAGTTTTTCCTGTACTACGACGTTTGAACTAGAAGGTCGGCGGAGGGCGGCGAAGGGCGGCGGAGGTTGCGCCGTCCTTCGCCGTCTTGCGCCGTCTTTCGCCGACCTATGACGAGCAAGCGCGACATCCTGGAGCTCGCCAAGAAGCAGGGCGTGTCCTTCCTGCGCCTGCAGTTCACCGACATCCTGGGCGTCAACAAGAACGTCGAGGTTCCCGGGAGTCAGTTCGAGAAGGCGCTCGAGGGCGACATCATGTTCGATGGCTCGTCGATCGAAGGCTTCGTCCGAATCGAGGAGTCCGACATGGTGCTGAAGCCGGATCTCGATACCTTCCGCGTCCTGCCGTATGACGACGAGGGCGGCAAGGTCGCGCGCGTGATCTGCGACATCTACAACCCCGACGGCTCCTCGTTCGCGGGGTGCACACGGCAGGCGCTGAAGCGGCAGATCGCCAAAGCCAAGGAGCTGGGGTACGAGATGATGGCCGGTGTCGAGGCCGAGTTCTTTATCTTTCAACTTGACGCATCGGGAGATCCCACCACCCAGACGCACGACCGGGGGGGGTACTTCGACCTCACGCCCGTCGACCGGGCGGAGGAGATCCGTCGGCTGATCATCCGGGATCTCACCTCGATCGGGCTCGAGGTCGAGGCCGGCCATCACGAGGTCGCGCCGGGCCAGCACGAGATCGATTTTCGGTACGCGGAGGCGCTCGAGACCGCGGATAATCTGGCCACGTTTCGGTTCGTCGTGCGCAACGTGGCGTACCGGCACGGCTTCCTCGCCACGTTCATGCCCAAGCCGATCTTCGGGCAGAACGGCTCGGGGATGCACACGCACCAGTCGCTGTTCCGCAAGGGCGTGAACGCGTTCCACGACCCCAAGGGGCAGTGGGAGCTGTCGGATGTCGCGCGGTCCTACATCGCGGGGTTGCTGGTACACGCCCAGGGATTTTGCGCGGTCACGAATCCCCTGGTGAACAGCTACAAGCGGCTCGTCCCCGGGTACGAGGCGCCCGTGAACGTGGCGTGGTCCATGCGCAACCGGTCGCCGCTGGTCCGGATTCCGGATCGGCGCGGCGCGGGCACGCGCTGCGAGCTGCGCATGCCGGACCCGTCGGCGAACCCGTACCTGGCGCTGGCGGTGCAGCTGGCCGCGGGGCTCGACGGCGTGGAGCGGAAGCTCACACCGCCCGATCCCGTGAACAAGAACATCTTCGAGATGAGCCACCGGGAGCGTCGTAAGTACCGCATCGACGAGCTCCCGCGCGACCTGCACGAGGCGCTGGAGCTGCTCGCCAAGGACGACGTCATCACCGGCGCGCTGGGCACGCACATTTACGAGCGGTTCGTCGAGGCGAAGCGCGAGGAATGGCAGGAGTACATCGGGAAGGTGAGTGAGTGGGAACTCGAGCGCTATCTCAGCGTGTACTGACGCTCGTCCTGGTCGCCGGTTGCGAGCTCCTGCCGCGCGCCGGCGACACCCAGGGTGTGCAGCAGGCAGGGCGGTGGGACTGGTACGGCCGCCTCAACGTCGAGACGGACCCGCGCTACACCCTGGTGCGGCTCACGGTCGACACCGTCGGGGTGACGGAGCGCCACGACGTCGTGCTTGCGCGGTTCGACTTCGACCCCAGCGAGGGGGAGGGAGACGAGTACGCGCTTACGATCGCGCTGGCGCTCGGCGACGCGCGGCGCCTGGCGCCGCGGCACCCGTACCACCTCGGTTCAGAGATCCCCGCCACCGCGACCGTGACCTGCCTGTGCCGGCCTTACCTACGAGATGGAGACGCGCGGCATCCGCCAGCTCGCCGGCCGGATCGACGCGACGCTGTACTTCACGGCGTGGAACGACTCCAGCGTCCACGCGGCCTACCGGCTCCGCCAGCGGATTCACGGGATCCGGCCGTGACGCCGGTCGGGCTCGTGGCGCTGCTTCTCACCACGCAGACGGTCGACACGATTGTCGTCGACAACCGCAATGTCTTCGACCGCGCCGGCGACGGACCGGCGTTCGTTGCGCGGCTGGCGAACGCCCTCCACATCCGGACGCGTGCGTCGGTGATTCGCCGGTCGCTCCTCGTGGGCCAAGGCGAGCCGTACGACTCGGCGCGGGTGGCGGAGAGCGAGCGAGCGCTGCGCGCGCTCAATGTGTTCCGACTCGTGCGGGTCGACACGGTGCGGGTGTCTCCCCGCGGAGGCCTCGCATTGCAGGTCGTGACGGCGGATGGCTGGAGCTCGAAGCCGCAGGTGAACTACAGCACGGCCGGCGGCGACCAGACGTGGGAGGTGGCCTTCGTCGAGGAGAATTTTCTCGGGACGGCGAGCGAGCTGGCGGCGTCTTACGGCCGCACGCCCGACCGCCGGCGCCTCCAGTTCAGCTATGACAACCCCCACTTCCTCGCGCGCCGCACCGGCCTCTTGCTCCAGTACGGCGATTTCTCCGACGGCAGGAAGGGCGTGTGGCAGTTCGGCGTGCCGTTCTACCAGACGGCGGCCCGCGCCGCGCTCGAGACGTATGGGGAGGCGGCGCGCGAGCGTGTGTTGGTGTTCCGGGACGGCGGGCTCGACACGACCCTGCAGCGCCGTGCCCTGCGGCTCGGCGTGACCGGAGGCGTGGCGCCCTACGCCACCAGCAAGGACTATGTGCGGCTGTGGTTTGGCGGGGAGTGGCGACGCGAGGATTTTGCCGCCGAGGGGACAGCACCGTTCCCCCGGTCGACGTTCGTGACGGGCCGGGTCGGGCTCGAGATCGGGCACGTGCGGTTCCGCGTGCTCGAGCATTTCAACTCATACGCGCGCCGCGAGGATGTGGATTTGTCGCAGAAACTGCGGCTCGGCGCCGTCGTGGAGTCCGGCGTCGGGCTCGAAGCACGCGGGCAGGTGTCCACGGTGTGGCGCGGCGGTTTCGCGGTGCTTCGGGGCGAGGCTACGGTGCTCGACTCGACGCGCGTGCGCGGGCGATTCACGGTCGTGAGCCAGAACCTGCCCCGGCAGACGGTGCTCGCGCACGTGGAGGGTGGGGCGGTGCACCGGCCGAAACCAGGGGCCGAGTTCGACCTCTGGCTCGAGCAGCGCGGGCCGAGGCTATTTGGGGCGCATGCCTTCACCGGACACCGGATGGCCTGGCTCGTGTTCGAGGACCGGATCCTTCTGGCCGAGGACGCGTGGGGGCTCGTGGGAGTGGGGATCGCGCCGTTCTTGGACTATGGCGGGGCGTGGTATGGCGACGAGACGGCGCGTCTCGGGGGCGATGCGGGGGTCGCGCTGCGACTGGGACCCACGCGTGCGGTGCGGGGTGAAGCCGCGGAGTTCGCGGTCGGGTATCGCTTCGGGATCGGGAAAGGGTGGGCGATCGCGCTACGGAGAGCTGTGGCGCTTTGACAGCCCGTCGATCAACTCGGCGGCGCGGTGCAGGAGCGCGACTTCGTCGGGCGTCAGGCCGGTCATGCGATCGGCGAGCTCGGCGACCCGGTTGGCCCGCCCGCGGCGCATCACGACGCGTCCCGTGGCAGTCGGCTCGACGACGACCCGCCGCCGGTCGCGGGCATCTCCGCCGCGCTGCACCATCCCCCACCGCTCGAGGCCGGCGATGATGCGGGTCATAGTCGGCCGCTTGACCTGCTCGATGGCGGCGAGCTCGCCGATGGTCTTCGGGCCTCCAAACACGAGGACGGAAAGGACGGACAGCCCGGCCGGCCCGACGCCCAGGCGGGCGTCCTGGCGCCGGAGGGTGCGCAGCAAGTGGATGGCCGCGGAATGCAGGCGGTCGGCGGCCTGTTCGGTCGCATTCAACCGAGGCGGGCGCAGATCACGCCCGGTACGTCGCTGCAGGTGCACCGCCCCCCCTTGCGCCAGTCTCTCAGGGACGATATTAGTTAGCATAGCTAACTAAATCAAGGGGGGGACCCTATGGAGCCGGCGCAGGAGATCTTCGACGTCATCCGGGCGGGGGACCAAAGCCGGCTCAAAGCGCTGCTCGCGGCGCAGCCGGGGCTCGTCAACGTGCGCAACGACCAGGGGCATTCGCCGGTGCTGATCGCGCAGTATCACCACAAGCGTGATCTCGTCGGCGTGCTGCTCGCCGCGGGGCCGGAGCTCGACATCTTCGACGCCGCGTCGGTGGGCCGGACGGCGCGGGTCGCCCAGCTGCTGGACCAAGACGCCGCTCTCGTCAACGCGTACTCGCGCGACGGGTTCTTCCCGCTGGGGCTGGCGGCGTTTTTCGGCCACCCGGAGACGGTGCGGCTCCTGCTGGTGCGGGGCGCCGACGTGGCGCAGGTCGCGCAGAACCCCATGCGCATTCAGCCCCTCCACGCGGCCGTGGCCGGGCGGTCGTTCGAGGCGATCCGGCTGATCGTCGAAGCGGGCGCGCCGGTCAACGGGAAGCAGCAGGAGGGCTGGGCCCCGCTGCACGAGGCCGCGCATCAAAAGAACGTGGAGTTGACGCGCTATCTGCTTGCGCACGGCGCCGATGCCACGATTCAGAACGACGCCGGGAAGAGCCCACGCGACCTCGCGGAGGGCGACGCCGACATCTTGAAGTTGCTTGCGGGCGGGAGCTAACTTGAGCCTCCCGGCGCCGTAGCCAAGTGGTAAGGCAGAGGTCTGCAAAACCTCGATTCGTCGGTTCGATTCCGACCGGCGCCTCTTGCTCGTCCCGAAGCTCGTTACCACCCTCCGAGGCTACACTCGCGCCCAGCTCGGCGCGGACCTGACCGCCGGCGTCATCGTCGGCATCGTGGCGCTGCCGCTCGCCATCGCCTTCGCGATCGCGAGCGGCCTGACGCCCGAGCGCGGGCTCTACACCGCCATCATCGCCGGATTCCTGATCTCCGCCCTGGGCGGCTCGCGCGTGCAGATCGGCGGGCCGACCGGCGCGTTCGTCGTGATCGTCGCGGGCATCGTCCAGCGATACGGCGTCGACGGGCTCCTCGTCGCGACGCTGATGGCCGGCGTGATCCTGGTCGTGTTCGGATTCATCCGCATGGGCGGCGCGATCAAGTTCATCCCCTTCCCGGTGACCATCGGATTCACGAGCGGGATCGCGCTGATCATCTTCTCGAGCCAGGTCAAGGATCTCTTGGGGCTCGACATGGGCACCGTCCCGGCCCCGTTCGTGGCCAAGTGGGACGCCTACGCGCGCGCGTTCGATTCGGTGAACCCGTGGGCGCTGGTCGTCGCCGTCGCCACCTTCACGATCATTCTGGTGTGGCCCAAGCTGGAACGGCGCATTCCGGGCCCGTTCGTCGCGCTCATCGTCACGACCGTACTGGTCCAGCTCTTCCACCTACCCGTCGAGACGATTGCCCGCCGGTTCGGCGCGATCCACGCCGGCCTCCCGCACCCCTCGCTGCCGCACGTCACGCTGCCGCTCGTCGCGTCGCTGGCGGGCCCGGCGTTCACGATCGCGCTGCTCGCCGCGATCGAGTCCCTGCTGTCGGCCGTGGTGGCCGACGGCATGATCGGCGGGCGGCATCGCTCCAACATGGAGCTCGTCGCGCAAGGTGTGGCGAACATCGTCTCGCCGATTTTCGGGGGCATGCCGGCGACCGGGGCGATCGCGCGCACGGCCACGAACGTGAAGAACGGCGGCCGCACTCCGGTTGCCGGCATGACCCACGCCGTCACGCTGCTCCTGATCACGTTGTTCTTCGGGCGGTGGGCGGGGCTCATCCCCCTGGCCACGCTCGCCGCGATCCTCATCGTGGTCGCGTTCCACATGAGCGAGTGGCGCACGTTCGCGTCCGAGTTCCGGGCGCCCAAGAGCGACGTGGCGGTGCTCCTGGCGACGTTTCTGCTGACGGTGCTCGTCGACCTCACGGTGGCGATCGAGGTCGGGATGGTGCTCGCGGCGTTCCTGTTCATGCGCCGTATGGCCGAGGTCACGAACATCCAGGTGCTGACGCACGAATTCACCGACCCGACCGACGATTTCGAGACGGATCCGAACGCCGTCCGTCGCCGGGTAGTGCCCGACGGTGTCCAAGTCTACGAGATCACCGGGCCGTTCTTCTTCGGCGCCGCCGAGATGTTCAAGGACCGCGTGGGCCGGATCGCGGGGAAGCCGAAGGTGCTGATCCTGCGGCTGCGGCACGTGCCGGCAATCGACTCGACGGGCCTGCACGCGCTGCGGGACGTCGTGCGGCGCAGCCGTCAGGAGGGGACGCTCGTCATTCTTTCCGACGTGCACGCACAGCCGGTCGTGGCCCTGGAGCGCTCGGGGATGTACGACGCGCTGGGCGAGGAGAACATCCACGGCAACATCGACGATGCTCTGAACCGCGCCCGCGCCCACCTCGGCCTGCCGCCGGCGGAGCGGCCGGCGTTTGCCACGCCGACGGTGGCCCGCGAGTCTCAGGACACACTCGCTAAAGAATCCTTCACAGAGCCTTCATGAAGAGCGGAGTGGTCCCCGGCTAAGCTTCGCGCACCCAACGACCGGAGCTGGCGATGCGTCGGAGTCTCATCATTACGGGTCTTGTCACGGCCGCGGCGGTCCTCGGCTGCCGCGAAAACGAGCCAACTCAGCGCGTCGAGACGCCGCCGACAACCGCGCCCGCCGATGTGTCGCACGGCGAAGCACCGATCGGCTCGGCCGCGGAGCCGGCGCCGATCGACCCGGCCGCTCCGCCGCGCTCGACCAGCCGCCTACACCGCATGCGCGTCGCGATCAGGCATGCGAAGATCACGATCGCCAGCGGCGTGACCTACGATGCCTGGACGTTCGACGGTCGCGTGCCTGGCCCGGTGCTCCGGGTCACTGAAGGTGACACCGTGGACTTCACGCTCGTGAACGAAGCGCCGATGCCGCACAGCCTCGACTTTCATGCGGCCGAGATTGCGCCAAGCCGGGCGTACGTGAATCTCATGCCGCACGACTCGCTCCACTACCGTTTCGTAGCGCGCGTCCCCGGCGCGTTCATGTATCACTGCGGAACCGCACCGGTGGCGCTCCATATCGCGAACGGTATGTACGGCGCGATTATCGTCGATCCACGTCAGGGCCGGCGGGCAGCGAAGGAATTCGTGTTCGTGCAGAGCGAGTTCTATACCAAGACGCTCGCCGATTCCACGCGCGTAATCGACTGGGAAAAGCTGCTTGGTCTGGCACCGGATTATGTGGTGTTCAACGGTCGCGAGGCAGAGTACGCGCATCATCCGATCCAGGTGCGAGTCGGCGAGCCCCTGCGACTGTACGTCGTGAACGCGGGTCCCAACCGGTTCTCAGCCTTTCACGTGGTAGGCGCAATCTTCGAGCGGGTGTACATGGACGGCTCGCTCGCGCACCCGCTCGAGGGCGTGCAGACGGTTACCGTCCCGGTGGGTGGCGGCGCCATTTTCGAAGCCCG
>WNGB01009368.1_pt1 | contig 13746 bp, 13 predicted proteins | sample 5400681 | NCBI WGS metagenome assembly WNGB01 (sample SAMN13153367, study PRJNA577476) | soil metagenome | isolation source: 115 cm soil or saprolite under grassland replicate 2 | place: USA:California | collected 2016-06-15 | reverse complement strand
CGACGATCGAGCCGACGTGCGCCATGGCCCGGGCGAAATCGCGCGACACATCGAAGCCCCGGATGCGCACGCGCCCGCGGTCGGGGCGCGCCAGGCCGACGAGCATCCGGATCGTCGTCGTCTTGCCCGCGCCGTTGGGCCCCAGGAAGCCGAAGACCTCTCCCGCGTAGAGATCGAAGGAGACGTCCGCCACCGCCTGCCGGCGGCCGAAGCTCTTCGTCAGCCCCTCCGCCGACAGAACGACTTCTCGATCCACCCTCTCGCTGATCTGCAACACGCCGGCTTCCACGCTCGATTGCATATTATCGGTCGCATGTCCGGCTCGCGCTTCTGGCTCTGGCGTCTTCCCGGCGCGATCGGAGTCGCCGCGGCTCTTCTCTTTGCGGCCGGTTTTGTTTTCGCGCTGCGCGGCTCCCTGGGCGAGCCGGTCGGAGAACCTCCCGCGCCGGCGGCGTCGAAGGAAATCAGCGTGAAGCCGCCGGGCCGCCGCTTCCTGCTCGTGCTCGGCGACTCGCTGGCACGCGGAACAGGAGACGAGACCGGGAAGGGCTACGCGTCGGACCTTTTCGAGTTGGTCAGGAAGGCCGGAGCCGCCGATATGGCCAACCTCGCGGTCAACGGAGCGGAGTCGAGCGACGTCGCGCGCGTCCTCGAAAACGAGAACGTCGGGAGGCTCGCCGCCGCGGCGGACTGGATCCTGCTGTCGGTGGGAGGCAACGACCTCTCGCACGCTGTTCCGCGCGAAGCCGGAATGACCGCTTCGCCTCTGGAGACGATGGACGCGGCACGCACGCGTTACGCAAGCAATCTGCGGCGGATCCTCTCGCGGTTGAGGGAGGTCAATCCGCGCGCGCCCATCTACGTCCTGGGACTGTACGATCCCTTCACCGAAGAGGGCTCCCGGGCGCGCATCGCCTCCTCGATCATCCTTTCCTGGAACAGCCTCATAGAGGAGACCGCTCTCTCCTATCCGCGGGTCTTCGCCGTTCCAACCTTCGATCTCTTCTATGGACGTCCCGACCGGCTGGGCGCCGACCATTTTCATCCCAACAGCAAGGGTCATCAGGCGATCGCGCAGCGCATCGCCCAATTGCTCCCGCCGGGCACATAAAAAAACCGCCCCGTACGGAGCGGTCGAGGAACTCGGAGTGTCTCGTTACCAGCGGCGGCCGTCCCAACTGCGCCGAAAATGGCGGCCGTCCCGATCGCGCCGGAAACGCCGGTCATCAAAACCGCGCCGGGCAAAGCCGTGTCCGTAGTAACGGTAAGGCTGGACGTAGCGATACCCGTGGTCGCGGACGAACGGTCTCCCGTAGACGACCGGGCTGCCGGCGATGATCCAGCGGGAGCCGTAGCGTCTGCACGGAATCCAGCGCGAGTCGTACTCGAACCCATAGCCGTAGTCCGGGCTCAGGTAGACCTGCTCGACGAAGGGGTAAGGAACGTACGCGCCCACTCGCGGCACGAACGGGCCTCCGACCCCGATCGAGAAGGAACCGTGCGGACCGCGGACCGTCCCTCCGAACGCGACCTGCGCCTTCGCGGTGCCCGGCACCGAGAGCAGACCGATCACGATCGCGGCAGCGACGAAAACCAGGCTCTTCTTCATGGTTACCTCCTCCGCGGTTACGCCGCGGTCATTGGAAGAGAATCGCAACGCCGGTGCCAGGCCCACTCCACAGGAAACAAAGGACTTAGCAGGAAAGCCCTGTCCCCTCAGGGAGACACCGATTACCCCACCCAGAACAGCTAGCCGCCGCGGCAGCGGCGGCTCACCAGAAACGGCGGACGCGGCTAAAGGCGCGCGCCAGACCCATTAGCAGCGAGACCACGGAGGCTGCTCGGCCGAGTTGCGCGGCAAGCGATCTCTTGCCGAAGAGCCTGTAGACGACGGTCCCGGTCACGGCGAGCCCCGTCGCCAGGAAGCTTGCCGCTTTCCACTGCGCTTTCCGGCGCTCGATTTCCTCGCGGATCTCGATTGTCGCGGCGGCCAGGTCCTCGCGTTCCTTGTTGCCCCGCGCCACGAGAGCGGCGATCCGATCCTCTCGGCTCGTCATTCCGATCCCGCCCGGAAACGAGCCTCGAGATCGTCGTGGAGGGACTGTGAACGGGCGATCTCCGTTTCCCCTTGCGCCGCAGCGGGCGCGGGCGGCTCCGGTTTTGCGCTGGATTTGAGAGCGCTCCAGTCCTTGCGAATCTCCTCCGAGGTGACCGGAAAATCGAACGGCTTGACGCGAGAAAGCGCCTTGGCCCCGAGCATGCCCGCCGTCACGGCGACCGCTGCGTACAAGACGAATGCCGCCAGAACTCCCCACACCGGGCTGCCCAGGAGCGAGGAGAGAAGGACCGCGATCCACGCGGTCAGGAGAAGCAGGGCCAGGCCCGCGAACGCCGCCGCCACGACAAGGCCGATGAGTCCACGCCCCAGAAACTCGCCCTTGGCACCGAGCTCCTCGCGCAAGATCGCCGCGCGCGTGGAGAGCAGCGTTCGTCCGTCCTCCAGAAAGCCATGAAGTCTCCGGGACCAGGTCTCCCGTTCGACCCGGTCCGGTCCGCTTTCGCCCTCTCTCATCCCGCTCCCTTCGCCTGCCGGCTCGAATATGTCTCGGGCGGCGCGACGGTGACCCCTTCCCGCCGAAAGCGTTCCCGGATCCGCCGCGCGATCCCGGGAGCGCCCGGCGTGTCTCCATGGAGGCAGATCGTGTCGGCGTCAACCTCGACGCGGGAGCCATCCTCTGCCAGGACGAACCGGTCCCGCGCCAGATGCATGGCCTGCTCGGCCGCTTCGTCCGGATCGGTCAGGAGCGCTCCCTTCTCCGAGCGCGGCACGAGTGTTCCGTCCGCGCGATAACGCCGGTCGGCGAAGGCCTCAGCCGCGACGGGAAGGCCCGCCTCGCGAGCCGCGTCGAGCATTTTCGATCCCGGCTGCCCGACCACGACGAGGTCCGGCCGCGCCCTACGAACACCTCTCGCGATGGCGCGCGCGACCTCCGCGGACTCCGCGCCGGCGTGGTAGAGCGCGCCGTGGGGCTTGACATGCGTCAGTGCCCCGCCGCGCGAGCGGACGAAGCCCTCCAGCGCCGCGATCTGGTAGAGCACGAGCCTTTCGACCGCCTCGGGGGAGATCTCCATTCGGACCCTCCCAAAATTCTCGCGATCGGCATAACCTGGATGCGCTCCCACGCAGACGCCGCGCTCGAGCGCCTCCGCGACGGTCGTGTCCATCACGGTCGGGTCTCCCGCGTGGAGCCCGCAGGCCACGTTGGCGGAGGTCAGATACGGCAGCAGGGCTCGATCGTCCATCCCTTCGCCGACGTCCGCGTTCAAGTCCACCGCCATGGTCAGGTGATCCTACCCCGGGGCCCGGGGCCCGGGACTCGGGACTCGGGACTCGAGGCCGCGAGAGCTTCCGTCAGGGCGACTTCCCTAAACCGCACGGCCGTGCCGGGCAGGGCCTGCGCGAGCAGAGGAAAGTCCGCCGCGATCACCGTCGCGATCTTGGCGTAACCGCCGGTGATCGGCCGGTCGGGTCCGAGGATGATGGGTTGGCCATCCCGGGGCACCTGGATGGCGCCGAGCGCGGTCCCTTCGGGGGGAATATCGGAGCTCTCGCGGTTGGCGATCGGCGGCCCTTCCAGCCGGATCCCGCGCCGGTCGCTTGAGGCCGACACGCGAAAGGGACTGCCGAGAAACGTCGCGACCCCCTCCTTCTCGAAGCGCTCCCTCTGAGGACCGGGAAGAACACGAATCAGGACTTCTTTCTGCGCCTCCGGCCGGCGCGACGGAGAAGCGGCGGTGTGCGCGTGCCGAGTGCGTGACGTATCGAGAAAAACGATCTCCCCGGAAATGAGACGCCGGGAAAGACTCGGCTCACGGGCCTGTGTCAAGCCGCCGGCCACGCAGAGGTAGGCGCGCGCCCCGGCTCGCACGGCGCCCACGCGCAGCCGATCCCCGATCCGAACCTGCCGCAGGGCCGCGGCCGCGACGGGCTTCCCGTTGACCGTCGGCTCAACCCGACCTCCGGAAAATGCGATCGTTGCCTTCACCAGGATCTCGAGCTCCGGCCCGACGAGAGTCATTTCCAGAGCCGAAGCCAAAGGTGGGTTGCCGACCGCGATGTTGCCCGCGGCCAGAGCCTCGAGATCCATCGCGCCCCCCGGCGGCACGCCGTAGATTGCCCAACCCCGGCGCGGGCCGCCCTGCACGCTCGTGAAGACACCCGGGGCCGTGACGCGAAAGAGCGGGAGGGCCGAGACATCGGGGCGCGGGGCTGGATCGGCCGGCTCGAGGATCGGACACCGCCGCTCGAATTCCTCCCGTCCGATCGGCTCGAAGCCGACGCTGTCGCCCGGCAGGAGAAGCGCCGGAGGGTTCCTTGCCGCGTCGAAGAGCCGGGCCGGCACGCGGCCGATGAGTCTCCATCCGCCCGGCGTCTCCTCCGGATAGATCCCCGTGTAGTGCCCCCCGATGCCGACGCTGCCGGCCGGCACCCGGGTCCGCGGCGCCGCGAGACGAGGCGCGTGAAGCTCCTGCGGGAGCCCCGTCATGTACGGAAAGCCGGGAGCGAATCCCAGAAACGCCACTCGATACTGGGTCTTCGCGTGCCGCCGCGCGAACTCCACCGGCGAGAGACCGGCGCCTCTGGCCAGCTCGCCTAAGTCCGGACCCGTATCCGCGTCCGTGTCGTAGAAGACAGGAAGCCTCATTGCGCGCCGGGGCGCCGTCGGGCCCTTCGCTTCACGAGCGCCGCGCTCGACCTCTTCCGCGAGCCGCCCGCGGGCGAGCCTCCGCGGGTCGAAGCGCACGAGCAGGGTGCGCGCCCCGGGCACCGCGTCGAAGAAGCCCGCCGGCGCCCGACTCGTAAGCGACCTCGCCCCGGCGACCGCTCTCCGGTTGGCCTGCTCCTCCGAGTCCTCGGGATATTCGACCAGGACAGCGCCCTCCGCCACGTCGCGGAGGAATACGGGCGTCCCCGCTCTCAATCCAAAGTCCAAAATCGAAAATCCAAAATCATCCCCGACCGATGGAGTGTTTGCGACGCCTCCACAGGAAATAGACCGGTACGCCGCTCAACACGATCAGATATCCCGGCCAGGTCGTGCGGGGGTTGCCCGCGAGAAGCAAGGCGATGAGAGTGAGCCCCGCGGCGGCATAGAGGAGCGGCAGGTAGGGATATCCGGGAGCTCGGTAGGGCCGCGGCAGATCGGGTTTGCGGAAGCGAAGAACGATGACGGCCACAACGAGCAGAACGTAGAAGAGAAGATCCGCCGAGATGACGTACTTCAAGAGATCGCTGTAGCTTCCCGAGAGCACCAGGACGGCGGACCAGAAGGCCTGCGCCCAGAGCGCGTTGCCGGGGACGGCCGCCACATTCAACCGCTCGAGACCCCGGAAGAACATCCGGTCCCGCGCCATCGCAAAGGAGACGCGCGCGCCTGAAAGGACCAGGCCGTTGACGCAGCCGAAGGTCGAGACCATGATCGCGGCCGCCATCACCGCCGCCGCGCCGGATCCGAAAAGCGATGTCGCTGCCGCGGTCGCGACACGATCTTCCGGCGCGTGCTGGATCTCGCCAAACGGCAGAACCTTCAGATACGAGACGTTGGCGAGAACGTAGATCACCGTCACGAGGAGGCAGCCCACGAGCAGCGCGCGGGGAAGCGTCCTGCCCGGGTCCCGGACTTCCTCGCCGGCGAACGTGACGTTGTTCCAGGCCGACTGGGAAAAGAGCGGACCCACCATCGCCGTCGCCAGAGCCGCGACGAGTGCCAGTCCCGCCCGATCCTGCCCTGCCGGTGACACCGCCTTCCAGAAATCGGCCGAGGTCAGCGCCAGCGATCCGGCGCGCCCAAGAAGCAATCCGAGTGCCGTCAACGCGAAGAGCGCAGTGAACTTGGCGAAGGTGAAGATGTTCTGCGTGCGCGTCCCCGTCTTCAATCCGGTCGCGTTGGACGCGGTCAGGATCGCGATGACGAGGAGTCCCACCGCCTGGACCGCGGAAACCGAGAAGCGTTCGATAAGAAAGACTTTGTTGTTTCCCGAGATCGCCGGCCAGAGGACTCCCAGGAACTTCGCGAAGGCGACCGACACCGCCGCGATCGTGCCCGTCTGGACCACCAGGAACATCGTCCAACCGAAGAGAAACCCGAAGAGCGGCCCGTAGGCCTCGCGGAAGAAGACGTACTGCCCGCCGGCCTTCGGCAGCATCGCCGCGAGTTCCGCGCAGGAGAGAGATGCCATCACCGTCAGAGCGCCGGCGATCGCCCAGGCCGCCAGCAGCCACCCCGCCGACCCCACGACGCGCCCGCTCTCCGCCGAGACGATGAAGATGCCCGACCCGATCATCGAGCCGACGACGAGACTCGTCGCGTCCACGACGCCGATGCCCCGCAGAAGGTGCGAGGGCGTTCTCAACTCTTCGGGCCGGGGGGAGAAGCAACGGAACGGCGCAGGAGTCTGCGCTCGAGGTACATCACGCCGCGCAGCGTGATGAGGGCGAGGATCGTTGCGCCGATCGCGAGCAGGAACTGCCGCAGCCCGCAGGCCGAGCCCACGGCCGCGGCGAAGAGCATCGCGGCGGCCGTCGTCAAGCCCTCCACGTCGCCGTCGGCCCGCCGGATGATCGTGCCGGCTCCCAGGAATCCCACGGCCATGACGACCGCCGTGATGACCGGGACCGGGTCGGCGCGCACGAGTGGCGAGATCGCGGGGAGCAAGAAACGGTGGAGGAGAGCGTCCACCAGACCCACCAGCATCGCCGCCGCGCCGGCGACCAGCATATGTGTGCGCAGGCCGGCCGACTTGTGCGCGAGCTCGCGCTCGAGCCCCAGCAGCGCGCCGAGCGCCATCGCCAGCGCGACCTCTCCCAGTATCTCGAACTGCGATCCGAGAGACACGCAATCTCCGCTTTCCGGGGAGCTTACTCCAGCGTCTTCCAGTCACCGCCAGCCGGGCGAGGGATCGACTCCGTCAGCGCCTTCGGCTTCTTCGCATTGAAGGCCATGCCTCCAATCCCAATCCACGCATTCCATGGCGCCTGCCTTTCAGGGATGATCTCCTTACAGGTCAATGAATTGCCTTAACGCTCCCATTTATTATCCTCCCGGCGAAACTTTGCTGGGCCATGTGCGTACGAAACCTGTGATGAAGCTAAATTTTTAGCACGTGCTAAATTTTTAGCATTAAAATCCCTCTCCCCGGAGGTGACCCGAACATGAAAGCCAGAAGAGCGCTGACCAACCTCTCACGCCGCGAGCGGCAGATCATGGACGTCATTTACCGGGAGGGACAGGCGACGGCCACCGAAGTCCTTGGCGCCATGCCAGACCCCCCGAGCTACTCGGCCGTCCGGGCGATGCTGCGTGTGCTCGAGAACAAGGGGCACCTGCGCCATGTCCCTGACGGCACCCGCTACGTCTACCGGCCGACGCTGCCGCGCGAGCGGGCCGGCAGGCCCGCCCTGGAGAATGTGCTCGAGACTTTCTTCGACGGTTCGACCGAGAAGGTGGTCGCGGCCCTGCTCGACCTCTCGCGGTCCGAATTGTCGCCCGAGGAGCTCGACCGGCTTTCGGAACTGATCGAACAGGCCAGAACGGAGGGACGCTGAGATGAACGAGACGATGATTGTCGGCCGCTTCGCGTTGGACATCGCCCTGAAGGCGACTCTCCTCTTCTCGTTCACCGTCCTGGTGATCGGGCTGCTCCGGCGCTCCGGCGCCGCGGCGAGGCATCTCGCCGGCACGGCGGGATTGATCGGGGCCCTCGCCCTGCCTCTCCTGACCCTGGCCCTGCCGCGCTGGGAGATCGGCGTTCTTCCCGCCCCGATCGCTTCTCCGGCCGCTCCGGTCTCTTCTCTCGCGGCTGCCGTCTCTGAAGGCTCCGACCCCATTCCGGATTCGGGGTGGGAAGCGGCGAAAGACAACCCGGGAGAGGCCGGCTCCCCCGTGACGCCTCTCGATCCGCGCGGGCGGTCCGTGCCCTAGCCTCTCGTCGCGCTCGCCGTCTGGACGGCCGGGGACCTGCTGGTGGGAGGCCGGCTCGCTTTCGGAATGCTCCGCGTCCGCCGCATCCGCCGCGAGGCCGCGCCGATCCGGGACGTGGAGTGGACCGAAGAAACACGACGCTTGTCGCGTGCGCTCGAGCTCGACCGCCCCGTCGGGCTTCTCGAGAGCGCCAGGGTTCCCGTCGCCATCACCTCGGGACTCCTCCGGCCGCTTCTCCTGCTCTGCCGTCAGGCGCGCCTCTGGGAGGTCGAGCGGCGGCGCGTGGTCCTGCTTCACGAGCTCGCGCACGTGCGGCGCGGAGACTGGCTGTGGCTGCTGCTCGCCGAAGGGGCGCTCGCCTTCTACTGGTGGCATCCGCTCGCCTGGGTGCTCGAGCGGCAGGTCCGCCGTGACTGTGAACGGGCCTGCGATGATCTCGTCCTGGCGGCCGGCACGAAGCCTTCCGTCTATGCGGGACATCTGCTCGGCATCTTTCGCTCCCTTTCGGCCGTCGCGCATCCGGTCGCGCCCGCGGTCGCGTCGGCGCGCCCTTCCCATTTCGAGGGACGACTGCGCGCGATCCTCGATCCCGGCCAGGCGCGCCGCGAGATGCCCCGAGGGCGCGCTCTCATCAGCGCCACGGGTCTGTTCGCCGCCGCGGCCGCGATCGCGGTCATCCAACCCTGGACACCGGTCTGCGCCAACCCCGCGATCGAGAGTCTCTCCGCCGAGGCCGCCGTGACGGTGGCGTCTCCGGCCGCCGCGGCCGAGGACGCCAGCCCGGCCTGTGAAAAGAAGAAGGGGAAGCCCAAGATTGCGGGACTCGAGCATGCCGCCGCGTCCGCTTCCCCTTCCGATTCGCCCTCCTCGAGCGCGGAGGCTGCGCCGGATGAGCCCCTGCCCGAAGCGGGCGTGACCCTGCCGGCGATCCTGAAGACGGTCGGCACCGCGAAGGACGCGGCGGGCGGGTTCGTCCGCGCTTCCAACGAGGGCCGCAGATCGGGCAGGCGCGACGGAAACGACTGGTTCAGCCGCGGGATGGGCCTTCATCGCCGCGAGCGCTATGACGAGGCGATCGAGGCGTTCCAGAAGGCGGTCGAAGCGGGCTATCGCGAAGACGCCGCGTCCTACAACATCGCCTGCGGTTACGCGTTGAAGGGGGACCGTGACAAGGCCTTCGAGTGGCTCCGCCGGGCCGAGGAGGCGGGCTTCGACCTGGCCTCCTACCTGGGACACGACGACGACCTGGATGGCCTGAGAGGAGACCCCCGATGGAAGGCGTTGAAGAACGCGGTCGAGCGGCACCCCTCGGCGCGCCAGGAGCGCGAAGCCGCGGCCGCCGTGAAACGCTACGAACGGATCGCCTCGAGTCGCGGGAGCGGCGAGTCCTACTTTGACGTCGGCAGGCAGCTTTTGAACGCCGGCCGTTTCGATCTTTCGGCCAAGGCTTTTCAGAACGCTGCGGATCAGGGCTATCGGGTCGCGACATCGCTCTACAACGAAGCGTGCGCCCTCTCGCGTGCGGGACAGACGCGCGCCGCGCTCGACCTTCTCGAGAAGTCGCTCGACGCGGGCTTCGACCAGCCGGACATCTTCACCAAGGACGACGATCTGGACAACGTGCGCGACGACCCGCGCTTCGGGGCGATCCAGCGCGAGGCGCGCGACCTGGCTCTGCCGGGCTTCAATCACTGGAGCCTGGGCTCCTTCCGGAATCGCACGAAGTGGCGTGAGGCCGCCCGGAAGTTCGAGGAGTACGCGCGCGCGCACCCGCAGAAGGGGCGCGCATGGTTCAACCTCGGCTTCGCGTCGCTCGCCGGCGAACGGCCCGAAGCCGCGGCGGAGGCCTTCGAGAAGGCGCTGGCCCTGAACTATCGCAAGCCGACGACGATGTACAACCTGGCTTGCACCTACGCGCGCCTCGATCAGAAGGACGTGGCGTTCGATTGGCTCTTCAAGGCGCTCGACGCGGGGTTCGACGCCACCGGGACCCTTCGGGGCGACGAGGACCTGGACAATCTCCGCGGAGATCCCCGCTTTCGGAAGGCCCTGGGCATCGCGCGGGCCCGCGAAAAAGCCGGCGAGGACTGATTCCGGCGGGGTTCATGGCTTGCCCGCATCGGGCCTAACCAACCCCCACGGTCCAGCGTCTAAGGGTCCGTGGACCTTGGACTCTGGACGTTGAGACTCGGACAGGAACCTCTCCGGTCTTCGGTGCGTAACAACTTAGAAGGCGGAAGGTCGGTGCGCGGTTGGGTTGGCTCCCCGGGAGGCTGGTATGCGTAAACTCTTCAAGACTCTGCTCATTCTCGTCGTCCTCGTCGCGATCGCCGGGGCCTTGTACGCCCTGGCCCGCTCCAACAAGGGGGACAAGGACGGCGTCAAACAGGTGACCATCGAGACCGGATCCATCACCGAGAAGGCCATTGCCGTCGGCCAGATCCAGCCGCGTCAGAAGTTCTCGATCAAGTCCAAGCTCTCCGGCATCGTCAAGACCTGCCTCGTCAACGTCGGTGACCGCGTGGGCACCGGCGATGCGCTCTTCGAGATCGCGCCCGACCCGACTCCGCAGGAGCTGACCGACGTGGACCGGCAGCTTGATTCGGCCAGGGCCTCCTACGAGCGGGCGCAGGCGGACTTCGCCCGGGCGCAGGAGCTCGTGCGCCAGGGTCTCCTCCCCAAGTCCGACATGGACGCGCGGCGCGAAGCCTTCGAGCTGGCCAAGATCGCGCTCGCCAAGGCCGAACAGGGCCGGGAGCTGACACGCCGGGGACGGATCGCCGGGGCTGGCACCTCCATGGAGTCCATCGTCCGCGCCCCCGCCGCCGGCACGGTCCTGACTCGCGCCGTCAATCCCGGCGATCCGATCACGCCGCTGACCTCCTATCAGCCGGGGACGGAGCTCGCCACGGTCGCCGACATGAACGACCTGATCTTCAAGGGGACCGTGGACGAGATCGACGTGGGGAAGCTGAAGGTGGGACTGCCGGCCCGGATCAAGGTCGGGGCGCTGCCGACCGACGTCGTGACGGGGCACGTCTCGCGCATCGCACCTCAGGCGCAGCAGAAGGAGGGCGCAACGCTTTTCGATGTCGAGATCGAACTCGACAGATCGGGCGGCATCGTCCTGCGCGCCGGTTATTCCGCCAACGCGGACCTGATCATCCGCGAAAAGAAGGATGTCCTGATCGTGCCCGAGCGGGTCGTGACCTTCGAGGACGGCGGCAAGAAGGCCTTCGTCGAGCTCCCCGGAGGCAAACCCAAAGAGGAGCCGAAGAAGACCGAGGTCAAGCTCGGCATCTCCGACGGGATGAACGCGGAGGTCGTCTCGGGACTCCAGAAGGGCGCCAAAGTGGTCGAGAGACCGCCCAAGAAGATCTCGTAAAGCAAGGGCCCCTCCAATGTCATTCCGAGGAGCGCAGCGACGAGCTGCTCCGGTCCAAGCGCGACGGGAGGAGATCCTTCGCGGGCCTGTTCCGAGCGGACGCATCCACTCGAAGCCTTAGGAGCAGATCCCTCGCTTCGCTCGGGATGACAGAGAAAAAGGACGGCGGGATGACAGGGAAGGCGAAGGGATGACGGCGCAAAACGCATGTTGACCTTCAAGGATGCGCTGCGGCAGATGGTGCGTGATATGCGGAGTCAGAAGCTCCGAACGCTCCTCACGGTCTTCGGCATCGTCTGGGGGACGGTCGCCGTGACGCTCCTGGGAGCCTTCGGGCAGGGGCTTCACAAGCAGATCGTCAAGAACTCCGCCGGCCTCGGGGACCGCATCGCGATCGCCTGGCCTGGCCTGACCTCCATGCCCTACGAAGGCCTCGGGCGCGGGCGGCGGATCCGGCTGCGCGAGGAACACATCGAAGCCGTCCGCCGCGACGCGGCGGGAATCGTCGCCGTCTCCTCGGAGTACTCGGAGACACTCAAACTCCATTACGGATTGAAGACCGTGGCCGTAGACGTCTCCGGGGTCGCGGCCGAGTTCGGCGCGATGCGCAACTTGATTCCCGAGCCGGGGGGCCGCTTCATCAACGCCATCGACGTCAAGGAACAGCGGCGGACCCTCTTCCTCGGTGACAAGATCGCGCAGGAGATCTTCGGGAAGGCCTCCGCCGTCGGCAAGACGGTGATCTATGGAGGCTCCCCGTTTTTGATCGTCGGCGTCCTCCAGTCCAAGGTGCAGAACTCGAGCTACAACAGCCGGGACGACGGGCGGGCCTACATGCCGGGCTCGACCTTTCGCGCGCTGACGGGCGTCAAGTATGTCAATAACCTGGTGTACCAGCCGGTTTCCCCGTCGCAGTCGGAGTCGGTCACCGAGAACGTCCGCGCGGTCCTGGCGCGGCAGCTGCGGTTCGATCCGAAGGACAAGGAGGCCCTCTCCGTCTGGGATACGGCGGAGCAGTTCAAGTTCCTCGACATCTTCTTCCTCTCTTTCCGCCTGTTCCTCGGGATCGTGGGTTGCTTCACCCTCGTCGTCGGCGGGATCGGAGTCTCCAACATCATGAACGTGGTCGTCGAGGAGCGTACGAAGGAGATCGGAATCAAGATGGCGCTCGGCGCCCGGCAGCGCTGGGTCATGCGGCAGCTCCTGTTGGAGACGGTCCTCATCACCGCGATGGGCGGCGCGGTCGGGTTCGCGATTTCCTGGAGCGTCTGCGCGCTCTTCCCGAAGGTCGGCGTCACGAAGTATGTCGGCGACCCGGAGATCTCGCTCCCCGTCGCGGCGCTGACGGCGCTTGTCCTCGGAGTCACCGGGCTCCTGGCCGGATACTTCCCGGCGCGGGAGGCGTCGCGCCTGGACCCGGTCGTGGCGATGAAGCTGTGAGCAAGCGGGACCTGTCGGTCGTCCTCCATCTCTTCGCGCGCTCGGCGCGCCTCCAGAAGAAGCGCGCCACGCTGACGATCGCCTCCATCGCCTGGGGGACCGTGACGATCCTGCTGTTGCTCGCCTTCGGCGAGGGCTTGAAGCGCCAGCTGTCCTCCAACGAGCGCGCGATGGGCGAGAACCTCGCCATCCACTGGCCGGGTGAGACCTCGAAGGTCTGGAAGGGCCTGCCGGAAGGGCGCCCAATCCGTCCGCGGATCGACGACATCGCGGCGCTTCGCGATCGGCTCCCCGAGTGCGAAGTCTGGGGAGAAATGCGTAACAGCCGGACCAACATGACCTACGGACGCAAGACCATCAACGGTCAGGTCTCCGGTACGAGCTGGATCTACGGCGACCCGCGCAAGCACTACCCGCGGCCGGGGGGCCGTTTCGTCAACGCCCGCGACGAGGAGGAGAAGCGGCGCGTCGTGTTCCTGGGATACGAGCTTGCCGAGGACATCTACGGCAAGGAGGAGCCGGTCGGCAAGACCCTGCTCGTCAACAACTCCCCCTTCACCGTCATCGGCGTGATGCAGAAGAAGACGCAGACCTCGGCCTACGGCGGGCAGGACAGGAACCACGCGGTCATCCCGATCACGACCTTCAAGGCGGTCTTCGGGCGGGACCGGCTCTGGGTTCTCGTGATCCACACACAGCGATCCGAGGACATGGAGGCGGCGCTCGCGCACGCCAACGAGGTTATGGCCGCGCGCTACAGCTACGACCCCAGGGACGACCACGTCTGGGGGATCTGGAACACCGTCAAGGGGCAGGCCACCTCCGAGAAGATCCACATCGGCATGGAGATCTTCTTCGGCATCATCGGCGCCTTGACTCTCGTGATCGGATGCGTGGGCGTCGCCAACATCATGTACGCCGTCATCAAGGAGCGCACGC
>WNGB01009366.1_pt1 | contig 13748 bp, 10 predicted proteins | sample 5400681 | NCBI WGS metagenome assembly WNGB01 (sample SAMN13153367, study PRJNA577476) | soil metagenome | isolation source: 115 cm soil or saprolite under grassland replicate 2 | place: USA:California | collected 2016-06-15 | reverse complement strand
TGCCGACGCTCGACCGCTCGATCTACGCACCGGCCGCCGGTGTCGCCAAGGGGGCCTACGTCTTGACTGATACTGACGACGGCAAGCCTGACGTGCTCCTCCTGGCGAGCGGCAGCGAGGTGGCGCTCTGCGTCGCCGCCTACGAACAGCTCAAAGCCGAAGGGGTCCAGGCACGTCTCATCAGCGTCCCCTCGTGGGAGTTGTTCGAGCAGCAGGACCAGGCCTACCGGGACAGTGTCATCCCGCCGGATGTGACGGCGCGCGTCGCGGTCGAGCAGGCGTCGACGTTCGGCTGGGCGCGCTTTACCGGGCTGGATGGCGCACGGCTCGGGATGCGGACCTTCGGCGCGTCCGCACCGCTGCAGGAGCTGCAGCGGAAGTTTGGGTTTACGGTCGAGCGGATCGTTGCGGCTGCCAGGGAGCAGGTGCAGTCCGATCCAGGACGTAGGACGTAACAGTAAAGCGGAACACAGAAAGGAACCTTCCGTGAACATCACCATCATCGGCACCGGCAACATGGCTCGCGGCATCGGCACGCGCATGCTGGCGGGCGGCAACCACGTCACCCTGGTTGGCCACGAGCCGGGCAAGGCCGAGAACCTGGCGGCCGAGCTCCAGGGCGCGGTGCTGGGCGGCGCATCGGTGCGCGCCGCGGCCGCAGGCGCTCCGCTTGAGGGCGAGGTTGTCGTCTTGGCCGTGTGGCACTACCAGGTCGAGCAGGTTATCCAGCAGTATGGCGCCCAGCTCGCCGGCAAAATCGTCGTCGACATCACCAATCCGGTTGATTTCAACACCATGTCACTGACCGTGGCTCCGGGTACCTCACAGGCGGAAGAGATCGCCAAGGGCGTGCCGACGGGGGCAAAGGTCGTAAAAGCGTTCAACACCACGTTCGCCGGCACGCTCGTCGCCGGCCAGGTCGCCGGACAACCGCTCGACGTCTTCATCGCCGGCGACGACACGAATGCGAAGGCCGCCATCAGCCAGTTGGTCGCGAGCGCTGGGCTACGCGCGGTTGATGCTGGCCCGCTCCAGCGCGCCCAGCAGCTAGAGGCGCTCGGGCTGCTGCACATGGTGGTGCAGTCCACGCTCAATACGGGCTTCAGCAGCGCCGTCAAAATCCTCGCCTGATGCGGCCTGGAGCTTGACAATCTTCGGAAAAAGAGGGAGCAAGAGGGGGTGCTTCCCCCTCTTAAACTCCCCACCAATTGGATGTGCTCAAGGCCAAGGGCGCCAACCTTCAGCGGCCGCTGTGGGCCAGCACCAGCACCAAGAATCCGGCCTACTCACACAGCGAGGAGCAATCCTATGTCGAGTCAAGCAAGCATTAAAGGCAGAGAAGCGGCGAAGACGCCATTGTCTTCGACCGCTTCCCAATGCTGGTGCCAGGGACCGGGGACGATCCGGTGACCTCGTGTTTTTCAGACACGCGCTCTACCAACTGAGCTACCCTGGCCCTTCGGGAGTTCTGAGTTTTGAGTGCTGAGTTTTGAGTTGAGCTGTACGAATTCAAAACTCATAATTCAAAACTCTCGCTCTGGTGGGCGATGACGGACTCGAACCGCCGACAACCTCGGTGTAAGCGAGGCGCTCTACCGACTGAGCTAATCGCCCGTGGTGCCGAGGAAGGGACTTGAACCCTTATGCCCTTGCGGGCACATGGCCCTCAACCATGCGCGTCTGCCAATTCCGCCACCTCGGCATGCATTTGCGGCATTATAGCCAGGATGTCGCCGCTTGTCAACTTCAGGAGCATCGTCCAGGCCGGTAGGATTCCGGGAAGGGCCGCAGGCCCTCCCCAAGCTCATCCTCACTCATATTCTTTCTCTGAGAGCGGCTAGAACGAGATCGCCTGCTCCTTGAGCTGGGTGTTCGGCCACAGCCGGATGCCGCGCTCCAGCCGGTTCTCCGGGCCGACCACGCACCCGTCGCTCACAATCGTTCCGTCGGCCAGGTGCGCGCGGGCGCCGATCTGGTTGCCGCGCCCGAGCACGCACGACCGTAACAGCGTGTTCTCGCCGACCACGTTGTCCTCCCAGAGCACGGCCGCCTCGACGGTCGCGTTGGTGCCGATCACGCAGCGCGCGCCGATCACCGTCGGCCCGATGATCCGCGCGCCCGCGCCGATCTGCACGCCCGGGCCCAGCACCACCGGCCCGACGATCTGCGCCGACGCGTGGATGTCGACGCCGTCCTCGGCCCACACCCGGTCGGCGATCTGGCGGCCGCGAAACTGGTAGCGCACCTTGCCGATCAGAATGTCGTGGTGGACCTCCAGGTAGGTCTGCGGCTTGCCGACGTCGGTCCAGTACGCGCGCGAGGAGTAGCCGTACATCGGGTCGTTGGTCTGCAGCAGCACCGGGAACAGGCCGCGCTCGAACATGTAGTGCTGCCCCGGCGGCACGTAGCGGAACACCTCCGGCTCGATGATGTAGGTGCCGGCGTTGATCATGTCGGTGGTGATGTCGTCGCGGTTGGGCTTCTCGATGAAGCGCCGGATGCGGCCGTCGGGGTGGGTTTCGACCAGGCCGAACGCGGTCGGGTCCTCGACTGGCGTGAGCGCGATCGTCAGCTTGCTCTCGCGCTCGCGGTGGTAGGCCAGCATGGCGCGCAGGTCCAGGTCGGTCATCACGTCGCCGTTGAACACGAAGGTGGTGCCGTCGAGCAGGTGCTCGACATTCTTGACCGCGCCGGCGGTGCCGCGCGGCTCGGGCTCCTCGACGATCTGGAGCTTCAGGCCCAGGCGGGCGCCGTCGCCGAGCGTCGCGCGGAAGCGCGCGGCCAGGTATTGGACGGCCAGGATGACGTCATCGATGCCCTGGTCGCGCAGGTTTTCGAGCATGTGCTCGATGAAGGGCTGGTTCACCAGCGGAATCATGGGCTTGGGTGTGTTGCAGGTCAGCGGCCGCAGGCGCGTGCCCAACCCGCCGACCAGGATGATAGCTTTCATGATTTTCTCCAATGAATGGCCGGGTGGGAGTGTGGGGGCGGGGCGCAGCCCCGCCCCCACACTCCCACCCCGCCCAGATTGTAAAGTTACCGAGAACCTTGAATTTGCTCTCGCCAGTATTCGAGAACGTCAAAGAGCGTCTGCTCGAGCGGTATCCGCGGCTCCCAGCCGGTGTGCTGGCGGAAGCGCCGGCTGTCGCTCACGACGCGCGGCACGTCGGCTGGCCGCATCCGCGCCGGGTCCGGCTCGATCGCGATGTCGCGCTCGCTGAACGTCAGCAGGGTGTCGAGCAGCCAGCGGATGCTGACGCAGCGCCCGGAGCCGATGTTGTAGGCGCACGACACCTGCCCGACGTGGGCCGCGCGCTCGTACGCCCGCACGATATCGCGGACATCGGTGAAGTCGCGCTCGGCCATCAGGTTGCCCACGCGGATCAGCGGCTCTTGCAGATCAGCCTCGATCCGCGCAATCTGCGCCGCGAACGCCGACACGACGAAGTGCTCGCTCTGGCGCGGCCCGATGTGGTTGAACGGCCGCAGCCGGATCGTCCGCAGCCCGTGGCTGACGTAGTACTGGTAGGCCAGCAGATCCTGGGTGGCCTTGCTGACGGCATAGGGATTCACCGGCCGCAGCGGCGTGCCCTCGTCGAGCGGCAGATCCTCCGGCCGCACCTGGCCGTAGATCTCGTTGCTCACGGCGACCAGCATCAGCGGGTCCTGGTGCAGCCGCAGCACCGCCTGAAATAGGTGCAGCTGCGCCAGGATGTTGTTCACCAGCGTGGCTGCCGGGTCGTCGAACGAGCGCGGCACGTTCGACTGGCCGGCGAGGTGAAAGATCACGTCGGGCCGTGCGGCCTCCAGCGCGGCGATCACCTGGTCGAGGCGCTCGAGATCGGCGACAACCATCTGCACGCGGCCGCGCAGCCGCGGCAGGCTGCATGCGGTCTGGCGGGCCAGGCCCCACACCTCCCAGCCACCTGTGGCGAGCAGGTGCTCCGACATGTGGCCGCCGACAAATCCGTTGATTCCGGTGATGAGCGCGCGCATGGCAGTACTATAGCGGAAAGCCAATAAGCGTGCAAGTATGCGGTGTGCGATCGGAATTGACAGTTTTGCAATGTTGGTGACGGAACTATCGGCTGTCGGCGGATGATCGGCAACCGGCGGCGTTCAGCCATGCCGCCCCCACAAAACCGCAGGGGCACGACGCTCGTGCCCCTGCGGTTTCGCCCTTGCCAGTACATTCTCTCGGCGCTATTCGGCCGGCGGCTCGCCGACCGCATCCGCCGGACCCGGCTCGATCTCGGCGCCCGGGCCGTACGGCTCGCTCGGCGGCTGCGCCGCGCTCGGGATCGTGACCGGCTCGGGCAGCTTGTCGGTCGTCTTGCCGTTGCCGTTCAGCCGCGCGCTGCGGCGGACGCTGGGCGGCTCGGGCAGCGCGCGCGGCGCCACCAGGCCGAACGGCCGCTCCTCGACCTTGCGCGGGTCGACGAACGGGTGCTCGGCCTCGATTCGCGTCAGAATCTCGCTCACGTCGATGTCGGTCAGCTCGTTGCGCAGGATCAGCGCCTCGGCGATCGCGATCACCGCCTCCCGGTTGTTCTCCAGCAGCTGTTTGGCCTTGCGAAACTGCTCGTTGAGCAGCTCTTCGACTGGCTGTCTCAAGGCGCCATCGTATCCAGCGCCATTAGCTCCCCCAAACACAGCATAGGAGAACAGGCTGTCGCCCATACCATAGAGGCCGAGCATTTTAGCTGCAGTGTCTGTAGCGCTGGCTAGGTCGCCCGTGACGCCGCTCATCTGAATGTTCAAGAAGATCTCCTCAGCAGCGCGACTGGCTAGCGCGATTTGCAGGCGCGCCAACAGCTCTTCTTTAGTGCGGGTGTGGACCTCTTCTTCAGGCTTCCAGCCAGCAAAGCCAAGCGCGCCGCCATGGCGGATGATCGTCACCTTCGACAGGCGCTCTTTACGGAGGCGCTGCATTTTGACCACAGCGTACGCATGTCCGGCCTCGTGATAGGCAAGGCGGCGGCGCTCCTCGTACGACATGCCGCGGATCGGCTGCTTCAGGCCCCAGTCGTGGCCCTCACGGGCGCGCGTGAAATCCCAGTAGTTGATCGCCTGTCGGCTATCGAAGTGAGCGTGGATCGTCGCCTCGTTGATCACGTACTTGATCGCCACCGGCGTGTAGTAGATCGTGTCCGAGACCATGCGGTCCATCGGCATCGGCTCATGCTTGACCTTGCCGAGGTAATACTCGATGATCTCCTTGCGCCCCTCGGCGTCGGGCAGGTCGATTGCGATCTTGCGGTCGAAGCGGCCGGGGCGCAGCAGCGCGGCGTCGAGCGTCTCGGCCATGTTGGTCGCGCCCATTGTGAGCACCGGCGGCATATCGGCGCGCTTGCGGCGCAGGCCGAGCCAGCGCAGCAGCCTGCCGGTCAGGGTATTCTCGTGCGGCGGCGGGTCCATCTGGAGCAGCAGCTCGTTGAGCAGGCCGCTGTTGCCGCCCATACCCATGCCCATGCCCATCATCACGTTATCGCGGCCGGTAGCCTGGTTGCCCGCGCTCATACCCGTCATGGCGCCGCCGGCCATGCTGGCGCTGCGCGCGCCGCCGATCGCGTCGATCTCGTCGATGAACAGGATGCACGCGCCGTACTCGCGGGCCAGCTTGCGGGCCTTGGCGTAGAGCCGCATCACCTTGATGTTGCCCATGCCCATCCAGACGGACGTCAACGAAGGAGCGCTGAGGTAGCCGAACGGCACGCCGGCCTCGGTCGAGATTGCCTGGGCCAGGTAGCTCTTGCCGGTGCCGGGCGGGCCGAGCAGCAGCACGCCGCGCGTGACCTCGCCACCCATGCTCTTAAACTCCTTTACGCCCTTGAGCAGTGTCACGATCCGCGTGGCGGCCTCCAGCACCTCGGGGTTACCCTTGTAATCCTTGAAGCTGACGCCCGTCTCGCCCGGCTTCAACCAGTAGATGCGGGTGCGCGCCATGAAGAAATACATCAGGCCGAACTGGAAGCCAATGAAGACGAACAGGTACGCCCCCATTGTCACAACCTGGAGGATGACCGGCCCCATCGGCTGTGTCGCTACGAACTGGTAGGCGCTGGGGATGATGTTGATCAGCAGCCACAGCACGAACAGGACGATCACAATGCGCCGGATGAGGCGCATCAACTTCCAGTTCCAGCGATGAAAGAAGGTGTCAATCTTCTGGTCAATCTCACGGTCCAGTTCGTCGCGATAGCGGCCGTCAGATGGCGGGTTATACGGTTCAAGAGCCATAGCGATCTCTCTTTCAATGCTGCTGCGCGGCGCCGGAGTCTCCACGGCGGGAAATCACCGCCAGCGTCATCGTGTCAAACGGTCAATTACCGCTACTGCTACTGCTGGCGCTCTGCGCGCGCGTAAACGGCGAGTCGACGTCCACGATCTTGCCGTCGGCGTCGGCGGTGAAGACAAATGGGAACCGGCCATGCTGGCTGGACAGCGCCAGATCCATGGTGTAGAAGTACATGCTGCGGCCGTCGTCGAGCTTCACGCCGCCGATATAGTCGGCGCGAACAAACTTGAGCCCGCGGCGGCGCTGATTGTCGGCCTGGGCCTGCAGCGTGGCCTTCGATGCGCCGTTCGCAAGCTGCGACGCCTGGTAGTCGGTGCTGTACGACTCCCACATCATCTCGGCGTTGAAGGCCTGCTGGCCCCTGATGAATGTCTCGACCGCGGACGCCGGCGGCAGCGACTCGGCGCGCTCGAACGCGGCCGGGGCCGCCTTGGGCGCCCAGAGCATGTAGCTCATCCAGCCGATCACGCCAAGCAGCGCCACGATCACGGCGATAAAGCCGGCATAGGGGCGCAGCGCCCGGCCAACCACGGTCGTGCGGTAGAGCACGCGCCGCAGCAGCAGCCGGATCGTGCGACGGAAGCGAGTCCAGAAGCCCGCCTTGGCAGCCGGGGCAGGCGCGTAGTAGGGCGGTTGCGGTGCGGGGTAGGCCGGCGGGGAGATCAGCGGGGTGGCTGCCGGCTGCTGCGGTTCACGCGTTTCTTCCATCGTCATCACCATGTAAGGGTAGGGTTTTTGCACGACTCATGCAAGACACGACTCATGCAAGAGAAGTGCCGCCAGAGCTGTGTCCACGGCGAGATTTCGATTGGCCATCCGCGCCGTACAGTCGTTTGGGAGTGACGTTAACCCGAGGGTCGGGCAGCGCCCATCCCCCACACTCCACCCCGCCGTGAATTATCAGGCTGCCAGCGGCTCGCCCCAGTGATTGTGTTGGATGGGGGATGCTTGGAGAGGCTCAGCCTCTCCAAGCATCCCCTTTTTCGCCTGCCCAGAGCGGACGAAAAAAGAACCTATTTGGGAGAGGTTGCACCTCTCCCAAGCCCTCACAGCGTACGTACCGTCATATAGAATAGCGCAATCTGGTCGACCTGAAGTATACTTGATTGACCTATGAATATCAAGGAATTTGAATAAGCATACGATGAGAGAACCATACATGGATGCATCGCCGCCACAGCGTCTGGCCGGGCTGCGCCGCCTGGATATCGCCGCGGCGGCGGTGCTGATCTGCTACGCCATCCTCGCGACGGTCACACAGCTCGGCGTGAGCGTCGCTGGCCAGGGACCCGACCCGGTCTGGGCCGGGGCGCGGCAGCGCGGGGCGCTGCGGGTTGCGGTCGACTTCGGCTACTATCCGTTCTCCAGCGTGCGCGACGGCCAGCCGATCGGCTATGACATCGACCTGGCGCACGCCGTCGCGCAGAAGCTGGGCCTGGGGGTCGAGTTCGTGTCCAGCAGCCTCGACTCGATCTACGACGACCTGGCCAACCGCAAGGCCGACCTGGCAGCCTCGGCGCTGCCCTACGCGCCCGAGCAGGGCTGGCGGGCCAGCTTCTCGACCTTCTACTTCAACGCCGGCCAGGTGCTGGTGGTGCCCGAAGGCTCGTCGATCGCCGGCCAGGAGCAGCTGCGCGGCCACACGATCGGCGCGCCGCTCGGCTCCGACGCCGACACCTACGCGCGCAAGCTTGCCGGCGCCGACACGAGCATCACGCTGCGCTCCGACTACGACACGCCGGCCGAGGTGCTGGCCGACCTGCGGCGCGGCGCCCTCGACGCGGCGATCGTCGACAATGCCTCGGCGCTGAGCGATCTGGGCCACCACGGCGGGCTGAAGACCGTCGGTCCGGCGCTCACGCTCGATCCGTACGCGCTGGCCATGCCCGTCGAGGCCTACCAGCTGCGCGACGAGGTCAACCGCGCGCTGGCGGATCTGCGGCGCGAGGGTTTCTTCGAGCAGGTCGGGAAGAAGTGGTTCGTGGGCGCGCCGCTCTCTGCTCAAACAGATGCCCGGCGCGAAAAATGAGGCCATTTCTAACCACCACGCCACAGACATTATACTTCACGTCACGCATGGCGCTTGTTCTATGCTCTGAGCTCTATAGCCCCGCTGCATACCGCACCGCGTTCCGAAAGATCGCCAGCCCGTCGCCCTCGTTCCGCCAGGGCTCGCGGGTCCAGCGCGGGTGCTGCTGCGGCAGGATCGCGTCCTCGGGGTGCGGCATCAGCCCCAGCACATTGCCGGCCGGGTTGCAGACGCCGGCGATCGCGTCGTCGGAGCCGTTGGGGTTGGCGGGGTAGCCGGTCGGCCCGCCGGCGATCGCAACGTAGCGCAGCGCGACCTGGCCGGCCGCGCGCAGCGCAGCCAGCGTCGCCGCGTCGCACGTCACGAAGCGCCCCTCGCCGTGGGCCACCGGCACCTCGATCGGCCGCTCGATACCCTGCGTGAACGCGCAGCGGCTGGCCGGGTCGGCCGCCAGGTGAACCCAGCGGCACTCGAAGCGGCCGGACTCGTTATCTGTCAGAGTTGCAGGCCGCATGTCCCAGGTCGCAGGTTTCTCGCCGACGGCCGCTGAGCCTGCGACTTGCGACTTGCGACTTGCGCTGATCTCCTCCGAAGGATCGGCCCTCCACCCTGGCAGAATTCCAGCTTTGACGAGCACCTGGAACCCGTTGCAGATCCCGATCACCGGCCGGCCGTCGGCGACGAAGGCGGCCAGCTGCTCGCCCAGGCGGTGGACCAGGTCGATCGCCAGCAGCTTGCCGGCGCCGAGGTGATCGCCGTACGAGAAGCCGCCGGGGATGAGTAGCAGGCCGTAGTCGCCCAGGTGCGCCGCGCCTTCGACCACGCGGTTGATGTGGACGCGCTCGGCTCGCCCGCCCGCCAGCTCGACGGCAGCGGCAGCGTCCTCGTCGCGGTTGATGCCCGGCGCTCGCAAGACCAAAGCTCTTGGGATCATCAGCAACTCTCTGACTCAGTCAGGTTCATTAGCGAAATTAGGAGAAGACCGGGCGACAGGGTGACCAGGCGACGGGGCGAAATCAAGATGAACATCGCCCCATCGCCCCGTCGCTTCGTCGCCCCGTCGCGGGTCAGCTGCCGCGAAACTCAATCTCGACCTCGCCGACCTTGATCCGATCGCCGGGGCGCAGGCGCTGCGGCTGGCGCGGCGGCACCAGCGCGCCGTTGAGCAGCGTGCCGTTGGTCGAGCCGAGGTCGGTCAGCACGTAGTAGCCGCCGTCGCGGTTGATCAGCGCGTGGTTGCGCGAGGCGATCCCGCGGTCGTGCTCGGCCAGATCCAGCTCGGGGTAGTGGTTCTGCCGCGGGTCGCGCCGGCCGATCCGCAGCGGCAGCCGGTCGAGCCTCTGCTCCCACGAGCCGCGCGGCGATGTAATCAGCAGCCGCGCAACGGGCGGCGCGCCCAGCGGGGCGCCGCACCCGGCGCAGAAGCGCGCGCCGGACTTGTTGACGCGCCCGCAGCGGCTGCAGGCGACGCCGCCGGCCGGCACGGGCGGGCTGCTCACCACCGGCGCGGCGGCCGCCGGCTGCTGCGGCATCGAGGCCGATGGCGCGACGGCCGGCGGCTGGACCCGCGCGACCGGGATCGTCGGCGCTGCCGGCACGACCACCGGCGGCGGCGCCGCGGCGCGGGCTGTCGGGTCGACGTACGGCGCGTCGAGGCGCCGCATCAGCGCCTGCTCGAGATCGGCCACATCGCGGAAGCGCGTGTTCGGGTCGAGCGCCATCGCCCTGATGATCACCGCCTCGGTCTGATCATCCACCGACGGGTTCAGCTTGCGGATGCTGCCCGGCGTTGGCGTCTGCAGCGGAATCGGCGGCATGTTGGTCAGCAGGTGCAGCAGCGTTGCGCCGAGCGCGTAGACGTCCGAGCGCGCGTCGGTCTGGCCCTTGCCGTACTGCTCGGGCGGCGCGTAGCCGGCCGAGCCCATCGCCACGGTATCTTTCGACTTGCGCACTTTATAGGTGCGCGCCACGCCGAAGTCGATCAGCTTCAGCACGCCGTCCGGCGTGAGCATGATGTTCGACGGCTTCAGATCCCGGTAGATAATCGGCGGCGTGCGCGTGTGGAGGCAGTGCAGCACGCGCGCCACCTGGATGCCGTAGCCGACGACCTGCTGCTCCAGCAGCGGCGCGTTGGTCTCGCGGATGCGATCCTCCAGCGTCTGGCCCGGCACAAACTCCATCACCAGCGCCGGCCGCCCCTGGTAGTCGAAGCGATCGGCGATCACCGGCAGGTTCGGGTGGCGCAGCGACTCGAGCAGCTCGGCCTCCTGCTCGAACAGCCGGCGATTCTCCGCGACCTCGTCGGGCGGAGCGTCCTGCTGCGGTCGCATCTCCTTGAGCGCCCAGATCGAGCCGTCGGACAGGCGCTGCGCGCGGTAGACCGCGCCCATGCCGCCGCGCCCGATCAGCCCGAGGATCTTGTACTGGCCGCGTGCGCCGGGCACGACCGTCTCAGGAGCAAGCAGATCGGCGAGAGCGATCATTCAGCCACCACCAACACATCACAGGTCACAGGTCGCAGGTTTCATCCACTGTCGGGAGCCATGCGCGATGGACCGGAGCAGATTCAGATGTCGAGCTTGATTGTACCATACCGGCGCACAATCCGTGTGAGAGGCTGCTGACACACAGGTCACAGGTCGCACGTCGCACGTCGCATGCACGTGATCGCGCATCTAACCATAACTCATAACTCATAACTCATAACTCATAACTCATAACTCATAACTCATAACTTATAGCGGTGTGCTATACTAGCGCTTGCTGGCCGCGCCGATGCAACACGGCGGGCCTATCCAGCGTACCAGATACGTGCATGAATCGATGGAGTGGAGGTGTGGAGGCGGGTCACCCAGAGGGTACCCGGCCCCGCCCCTACACCTCCACTCCACGGCCGGAAGTCTTGAAAGGAGTACAACGCATGGCCGGTGAGGTCAATCTGCGTGCGACGCTGGCGCGTCCGTTTCTGCCGACGACCGGGACGCCCCAGGTGGCCTATCTGCTGATCGAGGCGCTGCCGAGCCAGGTCGTCGCGCAAGTTCGGATGCCGGTCAACGTCAGCTTCGTACTCGACCGCAGCGGCTCGATGAAGGGTGAGAAGATCGACCGGGTGCGCCGGGCCACCGCGCGCGCCCTGGAGCTGCTTGACGCGCAGGATATCGCCTCGGTGGTGATCTTCGACCATCGCACCGAGGTGCTGATCCCGGCCGGGCCGGTGGTCAGCCAGCGCGAGATCCAGGAGAAGATCGGCCGCATCCGCGATGCTGGAGGCACCAAGATCGCGCCGGCGGTCGAGAAGGGCCTGCGCGAGATCGCGAAGGGTGCGCCAAACGCGATCCGCCGCATGGTGCTGCTGACCGACGGGCAGACCGAGAGCGAGAAGGAGTGCCTGCTGCGCGCCGACGACGCCGGCCGCCTGGGGGTGCCGATCACCGCCCTGGGCGTCGGCAAGGACTGGAACGAGGATCTGCTGATCGACATGGCCAACCGCTCCGGCGGCACCGCCGACTACATCGACCAGCCCGACAAGATCGTGTCCTACTTCCAGAACACGATCCAGCGCGCCCAGGCCACCGCCATCCAGAACGCGCTGCTTACGCTGCGCCTGGTGCAGGGCATCACGCCGCGCGCGGTCTGGCAGGTCATCCCGCTGATCAGCAACCTGGGCTACCAGCCGGTCTCCGATCGCGACGTCAGCGTGCCGCTCGGCGAGCTCGAGTCCGGCGGCGGGCGCACGGTGCTGATCGAGCTGCTGGTCGACCCGCGGCCGGCCGGCCAGTACCGGATCGGCCAGGTCGAGGTCGGCTACGACGTGCCTGTGCTGAAGCTGCAGGGCGAGCACACCCGCGCCGATGTGATGATGACCTTCACGGCCGACTCCGCGCTGGCGGCCCAGGTCAACGCGCCGGTGATGAACATCGTCGAGAAGATCAGCGCGTTCAAGCTCCAGACCCGCGCGCTCCAGGATCTGCAGTCGGGCGACGTGGCCAGCGCAACCCAGAAGCTTCAGAGCGCCGTGACCCGCCTGCTCAACCAGGGCGAGGTCGATCTGGCACAGACAATGCAGCAGGAGATCTCCAACCTCCAGCAGACCGGCCAGATCTCCAGCGAGGGCCAGAAGACGATGAAGTTCGGCACGCGCAAGACTGTGCGCCTGAGCGATCTCGACGTGCCTGAGGATCTGAAGGTCAAGGGCGGCCAGTGACCCCGTTCGAACGTTGGAAGGTTAGAACGTTAGAACGTTACAACTTGCAAACGTTCTAACGTTCTAACGAAGATGCTCCTCGAAGAACTCCACGATCTTACTCGGATTCTCGTTGACGTACAGGTAGCCGCCGAAGCGATCGGTGCTCGGCGCGATGACGATCGGGCGCACGTTCGGCGTGGCGTCGCAGATCGCCTGCACGTCGGCCAGCGTGCCCCACGGGTCGCCGCTGCCCTGGATGTAGAGCATCTTGGTCTCGTCCAGGTGCCGCGCCGCGCGGGCCGGAGCGATCTGGTCGAGAGATGGCGCGCCGAACGCCTGATATAGCGGCTCGGCCAGCTGGGCCAGCAGCGGGCCGGCCGGGCCGAGCACGGCCCGCGCCATGCGCGGGGCGAAGATCGCCAGGCTGGTCGGCTGGACCGCGACCGCGGCGCGGATGTGCTGGCAGCGCGGGATGCCGTAGATGATCGCATTAGCGCCCATCGAGTAGCCGATCGCCCCGATCCGCGCGCGGTCCACGTCGGGCCGCTTGCGCAGCATCGCGACCGCGCCGACGAAATCGCGCGCCTCGTTGACCCCGAATGTGACCGGCAGGGCCGCGTCGCTCTGGCCGTGGTTTCGCAGGTCGAACAGCAGCACGTGGAAGCCGGCTTCGGCCAGCGCCCGCGCCGGCACGAACAGGTCTACCGATCGGTCGGGGATAAAGCTCCGGCCGGCCTGGTTGCCGAGCCGGTTCCACGGCCAGCCGTGGACGAACACGATCGCCGGCGCGCGAGCGCCGTCGTCGTTGGCGCGGCGAACGAACCAGCCGCGCAGCGTGACGCCGTCGTGGGACGGAAACACGACGTCCTCATATTGCAGGCCCACGTCGGCCGGCGTGCGCCGGATCGGCTGGCGATCGCCGGCGATCATCAGGCGCGTGAGCGCGGCCGCGGGGTAGCCGACACGCCCGGTGGCGATGCCCAGCCCCAGGCCAAGCGCGACCGCGCCGCGGCGGCGGAGAGTGGCCCACGCCATGGAGAGCCTCCTTCGAACGTTTGAACGTTACAACGTTTGAACGTTTGAACGTTACAACGTTACAACGTTCAAACCCGCTCACCTATCTTACCACAACCTTGCATCCTGGCGTTCGCCGCCGCCGCTCCTGGTCGTGCTATAATACTGCCGCGCTGCGTGCGCGAACGAAGCTCAACTCAATTCTCCGTGGTGGGGTGGGG
>WNGB01009365.1_pt1 | contig 13748 bp, 14 predicted proteins | sample 5400681 | NCBI WGS metagenome assembly WNGB01 (sample SAMN13153367, study PRJNA577476) | soil metagenome | isolation source: 115 cm soil or saprolite under grassland replicate 2 | place: USA:California | collected 2016-06-15 | reverse complement strand
GGGAGCTGGCCACCGGCAAGCTCGTCCACCAGTTCCCGGACGCCGACGACCATTCGCGCTGTGAATTCTCCGCAGACGGCAAGCTCCTGATCGTTCCCCGGCTCGGTCAGGTCGATCTCTGGGACGTGCGCACCGGCAAACAGGTGGCACAATTCCGTGAACCCGGCGTCGGCAGGACCGTGGCGGCCCTGTCGCCCGACGGCAAGACGATCGCGCTGGCATTCAGCGAGGATTCCCAGGGCCAGCAGATTACGCGGGTGAAACTCCGCGACCTGGCAACGGGCAAGGAACGGCTGTCGTTCGGCGACTCGAAAATCGGCATCGGCCAGATCGCCTTTACCCCCGACGGCAAGACGATCGTGACCACGTCCTGGCGGCCTGTCCAGGCTGGCACCGTCAACGTCGCCTGGGCGAAACGCTGGGACGCGGCCACCGGGAAACTGCTGAGCGAGCTGCCGATCCAGGAACTGGAACTCGTCACCCTGAGCATCGCCCCTGACGGTAGGACGGTGATCGCGTGCCCCAACGTGGCGGCCGCCGACCCCGACGCGGCCGATCCGCAGTTGTGGGACACGGTGACGGGCAAACGCCTACCTGTCCGCGTGCATGCTCGCCACACGCTCTTTCTCGCCCTGACCCCCGACGGCAAGAAGATGGCCACCGCCAGCGACGGCGGCCTGCACGTCTGGGACACAGCGACGGGCAAGGCCATCAGTAAAATCGATCTGCCCCTCGCCTATTTCCAGCCCACGCTCGCCCTGACCCCCGACGGTAAGACGCTCGTTTCCGCCGACCTGCGCCGCTGGGACACCGCCACCGGCAAGGAGATCGACCCTTCGGACGCCCCCTCCGGCCCCGTCTCCACCCTGGCGTTCTCACCGGACGGCAGCCTGCTCGCCTCCGCCGGGGCGTCGGCATTCATCCACTTGTGGGAGTCGAGATCGGGCAAGGAGATCCGGCGTCTGCGGCCCTCGGGCAGCAGCCGGCCGGCGCTGACCTTCACGCGCGACGGCACGACCCTGATCGGCGACGGCGGTCTGCTCTGGGACGCGGCGACCGGCCGCGAACTGCCCCGGCTGCATGAGCCAGCGGGACCGGGCGAACAGTGGCTCCTCTACCCCACGTTGAGCCCGGACGGCAAAACTCTGGCTTGCTTCCTGGGGGAAAGGGATGCGGCGGAGATCGTCCTCTTCGATCTGCCCACGCGCAAAGAACTGCGCCGCTTCGGCAAGGAGGCGCAGGCGAGCGCCCCGTTGGCGTTCTCCCCGGACGGCAAAACACTGGTATCCGGCCAAACGATCCCGTCGGTGCCCGTCCCGCACTCGCAGCAACGTCCGCGCCCGCAAAAGGGCGATGGCAAGGAGACGGAGAAGGGCTCGACGCTGCTGTTCTGGGAGGTCGCCACAGGGCAGCTGCGCGGCCGCGGCGGTGAGCGCGGTTTCCTCGGCTCACCCACCTTCTCGGCGGACGGGAAAACGCTCCTCGGTGTGGTTGATGGGTACGTCCGCGCCTGGGAGGTGCCAGGCGGGCGTGCCATTGCCCTGCCGCAGACGGTTTATGCCCGGGATGTCGTGCGCCTGTCGGACCGCGTCCTCGCGGTCGCGTCGTGGCATCGGGTGAGGCTGTGCGACACGGTCAACTACAACATCCTCGCAACGCTGGAGGGCCACCGCGGGAGTGTCAACCGGTTGGCAGTGTCTGCGGATGGTCGCCTGCTCGCGAGCGCCGGCAACGACGGCACCGTGTTGATCTGGAACGTCGAGGAACTTCTACGGTCGCACAAGAGGAAATAATGGTCGCGAAACCCCTCCCCCAACCCCCTCTCCTTGCAGGGGAGGGGGTTGGGGGAGGGGTTTCGCTTTGTTCGCTTACTCGACCGTCACCTTCAGTTTGAAGGTTTTCGCCGCCGGCTTGTCCTTCTCGAACGGTCGTTTGTACTCCAGTTCAAGGCTGCTGGTGCCGGCCGCCTCCGCCTTGAAGCGAAACACCTGCGTCACCTTGCCGCCAATCACCTTCTTGTCCGGTCGCTCGAATATCGGTTTGCCCTGGAGCTTGAGCTGCTCCTCGTTCTGCTTGGAGACCTGCCAGCTGTAGCCCGCGCTGGGCAGAGCTTCAAGTTTGAGTTGCAGGATCTCGCCCTTGGCGACCTTGACCTTGGTGCCGTCCTCCTTGAGCGTGACCGTCGTTGTCTTTTCGCCTTCGCCTTGCGCCGGGCTCGCCGACAGCGCAGCCAGCCCGAGCCAACTCGCCGTTGCCAGCGCCGTCAGCACGATCAGGATCTTCCGAGGATTCATGGATTTCGCCTCCCCGCGGGTGAGTGGGTTGTCAGCCGCTGTTGATGGCTGTTGATCGTAGGGGGAGGGAGTCGGAAGTGTCAACAGAAAATGGTGGATGGTGGATGGTGAGTGGTGGATGGTGAAGAGAGGAGGCTTCTTTCTTCACCATCCACCACCCACCATCCACCGTCCACTTTGCTTGAGTCAGCCGACTTCGAGGAGTTGATGTTCCGCTTGCCATTCCCGCGGCGGGAGGGCGTTTTCGAGGGTGGCGTCGAGAGGATGCCACAGCGCTTGTTTCAGCCGGGCGCGCTCCATCAGCACGGCAACCTTCTCGGGCGTGCCGGGCAGGGCGCGGGTGGGGACCGGCGGCAGGGCGGCGCGGCCGTTGAAATCGTCGATGCCGCGCTGCGCGAACTTGCTGGTGGAAGGATACTGCTCGCGGACGCCCGGCGTGTAGTAGCAGGACCAGCACAGGCCCCGCGGCCGATTCGCCTTGACGCGATTGCAGTGCCGACAGATTTGAGCCATGGGAAAACTCCTTCAGGAAAGTCGGGGGTAAGGGAATCGGACCGCCGTCACTCACGCAGCGGTCTCGCGGGACACGTCCGTCGAGATTGCCAGGGAGCCAGTCGCCGATAGCGCCCAGGTGATGAAAATGGGCTCAGATTGGGTCGCAACGACGGTGCGGGCCACCGTCGGCGAACTCACCGCCTGCAGCGGTCGGGACTGAAGCTCCACGCGATAATCGCGGGCATTGCGCGGGCGGATCAACCCGGGGGCGTTCAGGAACCGATCAACGTACCGGTCGGCCTGCTCGCGGTTGCTGAACAGTTTGCGGCGGACAGAACCGGTCTTCGTGTTCGAGAGGATGAGTTCGAGCATGTGATGACCCTTTCGCTGCCTCTCTCTGCCGTTTGTTGAGGTTCGTTTGTGTCCGGTTGAGCCGCTTCTCTGTCGCGTTCGTTGTTCCGTCTTGTTCCATCTCAGGCGGCGGCGGGTTCGCTGGGGTTGTCGTCGCCCGCCTCTTGCCCGTTGTTCGAGTCGCTGTCGGAGTCGCTGTCGATCTTCTTGCCCAGCCGCTGGGCCAGGATCCGATTCACTTCGGGGAGCAGCTGGCGACGCATCTCGTCGCGCGGGGTCTCGTCGAACCAGTTGAGGAACCAACGGCACGCGGCCGGCTCGCCGAGCACCTGGTCGGCCTCGAAGCACACCCGGGCGAAGAACTCCTCGACCTCGGCGACCGTCTGGGCGCCGTCGCCCTTCCAGGCACAAAAACCGACCACGCACGCGGCTTCCACGGCCCAGTCCTGCACGCACTGCAGCGGCGGCGGCGTTGTCGTCGCACCCTGCAACAGCTGGCTGTCGTCGGTGGCCAGGGCCGACCGCAGCGCCTCCAAGCCAGCCGTTGACAACTGCGGGGCCACACCCTCTCGCCAAACTTTGCGCCAGGCTTCCATTGTTCTTCTCCTGTGTTCAGCAGTCTCTGAAGAGGTTTGTTCGTGTTCGGCGTCGTCTCATTCACCTTACATCTTCAGTATATAAAAGTCCACTATAACAGTCAAGCCGATTTTTCTTATTTTTCCTAATTATTTTCCCTATAACGGGTCTAGTAGTTTGTTATCGTGTTTATTTAAGTTACAAAAACAGTAATTATTAGATATTATCATCAGAGACAGGAGGTATGAACGGAACAGCCGCGCGTTGGCCTGTGGTGTTGTCCCAACCCTGGAGTCCCGTAGGTTACCTCCGAGTCTGGCCCGGTAAAGGAATGGCCCTGGTGAGAGGTCTCCATGCTCGACGTTGCTCGCTTGCGCCGACAGTTTCCCGCCCTGCAGCGGCTCCAGGACGGTCGCGCGGCGGTCTTCCTCGACGGGCCGGGCGGTACGCAAGTCCCCCAAGGCGTCATTGATGCGCTGGTGTCGTACCTGACGACCTGCAACGCGAACCACGGCGGCGCCTTCGCCACCAGCCGCGAGTCCGACCGGATTTTGCAGACCGCTCACGAGGCTGTCGCCGACCTGCTCAACGCCCCTTCGGCTGACGAGGTCATCTTCGGCGCCAACATGACGACGCTGACCCTGCACCTGAGCCGGTCCCTTGGCCGGACGCTGCGCCCCGGCGACGAGGTGATCGTCACGCACCTGGACCATGATGCGAACGTCAGTCCCTGGGCCCTCGCCGCCCGCGACGCCGGCGCGACGGTGCGCACCTGCGATATCCATCCGGAAGATTGCACCCTGGATATGGACGAACTGCGGCGACTGCTGTCGCCGCGCACGCGGCTGGTGGCGCTGGCCTGCGCTTCCAACGCAGTCGGCACGATCAACGACGTGAAAACCGTCGCGCGCTGGGCGCACGAGGCCGGCGCCCGCGTCTTCCTCGACGCCGTCCACTACGCCCCCCACGGCCCGATCGATGTGCAAGACTGGGACTGCGATTTCCTCGCCTGCTCGGCGTACAAGTTCTTCGGCCCGCACGTCGGCATCCTTTGGGGCCGGCGCGCGCTGCTGGAGGAGTTGCCCGCTTACAAGGTGCGACCCGCCCCCGACACGCTGCCCGGCCGCTGGATGACCGGCACGCAGAACCACGAGGGCCTGGCCGGCGTGGCCGCCGCGATTGACTATCTATGCGGCGTTGCCGGCGCCAGCACACCGGCATCCCGCGCCGGCCGTCGCGGTCAGTTGCGCGCCGGCATGGCCGCGATCCAGGCGTACGAGCAGGAGTTGGGGCGACGACTCCTCGACGCCCTCGCCCAGCGACCGCGCTTCCAGGTGTGGGGGATCACCGCACCGCAGCGCCTGGCGTGGCGTGTGCCGACCGTTTCGATCAGCATGATCGATCGTTCCGCCGAGCAACTCGCCGAGCACCTCGCGCAGCGCGGCATCTACGCCTGGCACGGGAACATGTACGCGCTGGCACTGGCGGAGCGGCTGGGACTGGAAGAGCGCGGCGGCTTCCTGCGCCTGGGACTCATTCACTACAACACGGCGGCGGAGGTGGACCGTTTGGTAGCGGCGCTCGACGAAGTGTGACCTCGGGTCGATGCCGCGAGCCGAGCGGCATCCGACGCCAGCCCCGCTCGGCTCGCGGGGCCTACTTCCGACAGGCACGAGTTCTTCGAGGCAGTGACAACAAGGCGAGCGGCGCGGCGTGAGCCCAATACCGTCAAATGGCTGAGTGGGGTGGTGGAAAACATCGTAACTTCCGCGAGAATGGCTTTACCACAAGCTTTATTCTCCACAGGAAGTTACGATGAGCCCCCTGCAAAACGACGTGAACCGCCTGGGCGCCGACAGCGCTGCCAGCCCTGCACACCTAGATGCCCTTCAGCGTATCCTGGACTTGCCCGCCGTGCAACAGGTCGTTACTGCTTTGGGCAGGAGCCCACGCGCCTGCCCCGTCGTCGCTGACACCTTCGCCCTCCTCTTCGTCCTCGCCCTCGGACTCTTTCCCACCGCCAGTTACCGCAACGTCGCGCGCCGACTCCTGCCTGCCGACCAAGCCGCCACCCGACTCCCCAGCCGCGCCACCCTCGCCGCCGCCCGTCAGCGTCTGGGCGCCGAACCGCTGCGCCTCGTCGCTCAGCACGCCCTGCGTCCCCTGGCCGACCCCAAGACCGTGCCCGACGCTTTCTACAAGGGCTTGCGCCTGCTCGCCCTGGACGGCTTTTCCTTGGCCGTGCCCGACACGGCCGCCAATGCCACCCTCTTCGGCCGCCACGCCAACCAACACGGCGGCTCCGGCTACCCCGGCGTGCGCGTCGTCGCCCTGCTGGAAGCCGCCACCCACGCCACCCTCGACTACGAACTCGACGCCGGCACGGCCAGCGAGACGGTCCTGGCGGCGCCGCTGTTGGAACGCTTGCCGCCGGGCAACCTGTTGTTGTGGGACCGGCACTTCTTCAGTTTTGACCACCTCTGGCGCGTCCGCAGCCGCGGCTGTCACGTCCTGGGGCGGTTGAGCAAGTCGGTCAAGCCCAAGCTGTTGCAACGCCTGTCCGACGGCTCCTACCTGGCGGAGATCCGCTCGGGCCACCGCAGCCGGTTCGGCACGCGGGCGCGTCAACAAATCCGCCTGCTGCCCTACCGGCTCAACGATGCGCGCCGCGGTGAGCCCAGTGAGGTACATCGGCTGTTCACGACGTTACTGGACGAGAAGGCCTATCCGGCCAAGGAACTGATCGGGCTGTACCACCAGCGTTGGGAGCAGGAGTTGGCCAACGACGAGATCAAGACGCACCAGTTGCAACGGCCGGTGCTGCGCAGCCAGACGCCGGCGGGAGTGGAACAGGAGGTAGCGGCGGTGTTGGTGGCGCACCACGCGGTGCGGCGGGTGATGGTGGAAGCGGCCGTGCAAGCGGGGGTGCCGCCGGTGCGGCTGAGTTTTGTAGGGGCGCTGGACGTGATTGCGACGCGGCTGCCGGGGATGAGTGTGGCGACGCCGCAGCCGCTGCGGCTGCGGCGCTGGTACACGGCGTTGGTAGCGGAGGTGAGTCGGGAAGTGCTGCCAGAGCGACGGTTACGGACCAACCCGCGAGTGGTAAAATGCACGCGCGTGAAATGGCCCCGCAAGAAAGCGAAGGGGCAGGAGAAACCTCCGCAACCGGAGCGACCGTTTGCGGAGGTCATCGACTTGGTCGTCTTGACCATTTGACGGTATTGGGCGTGAGCCCGCCGGTCAAAAGGCGAGCGGCGCGGCGTGAGCCCGCCGGTCAAAAGGCGAGCGGCGTGAGCCCGCCGGTGAAGCTCGCCTTGAAGCCCTCACCGGCGGGCTCACGCCGCGCCGCTCGCCAACAAATTACAGACTCCAAGCGAGGTGGCGGGGAACTGGGGCGGCAGGCGGGTCGCGCTGGCGGTGCAGGTGGCCAACTTACCGCCTGGCCTTCTCGACGTTCCTGGCACTGTCCTCGAACTGCTGGCGGGTCGGAGTCGGCGGCAGCGGCGTCGTGCCCGCGACCTTCCAGATGATGAATATGGTGGTCAGCACGCCGGCCGCGAGGGCCGCCACGACCAACAGGACCACGACGACCCAGCCGGAGCCGTTCCGGTCTTCCCTGCGTGAACCGCCGCCGAAGTAGTCGGTGACACTGCGGAAGGCATCGCCGACGGAGGTGATGGCGTGGTAGGTGTTGTGGACCTGAGCGTAGGTGTTGTACACGGCCGCGCCGTAGTTGAGGAAGCCGCCCTGGCGGAAGGCCCTCGCCCAGCTATCGAGGGTAATGACCAGCCCCGACAGCAGGATGCCAGGGATGAGCAGGAGGTAGCCCAGGTTGATCGCCACGCCGACCTGCGCAGCGTCGAGGAACTCGAACTGGTAGGCGGCCAGCGCCAGGAGGAACAGGTAGCACCAGCTGAAGCCGGAGGCCGACATGACGGCACCGCTCCAGCACAGGACGCGGGGCCAGCCGCCCGCGGCCTTGGCCTCCGCCCAAGACTTGCCGACCGCGTAGGCGTTCCAGATACTGATGCCCAGGTTCAGCAGCCACACCAGCCCGAGCAGCAGGTATTCCATGATTCCCTTCGGGTTGTGAGGAGGACGGCGGTCGGAGACGCAGCAAAGATCGCTTGCCGGGTTCGTTCGGCCTCACCTTGCATTCTACACAAGTTGCGGACGCCTGGGGGTAGGGCAGGCCGCACGTCAAAGGCAAAAGGAAAAAGGAAAAAAACAAGTCGGTTCTTCCTTTTGCCTTTTGCCTTTGGAGCGAAGCGACCAGCCAGAGGCTTTCCTACGCGATGTGGCTCTCCCGTTAGAAGCGGCCGTTGAACAGGTCGAGCCCATACAGCTAGGGCCTGCTGGTTTCCCAGCGCTGGGTCCAGGGGTGGAGGTTCTGCCTGGGTGAACGGGGCGGGTTGGGAGGTTCCGCGCGGTGCGTAATCGGCTCCCGCCAGGTCGCACCGATTGTCAGTTTGGGGTCGTAGGGTAAAGTGAATGGTAGCAGTACCCACACCACACAACACCCGAGTTCGACACCATGGCACAGCAGACCAACACACAGCAAGGGGCAGGTCAGGGCAAGGCGAACGGCATCAGCAAGATGGAGGCGGTCCGCAGAACCCTGGGCGAGATGGGCCACGACGCGACCCCTTCCGAGATGCAGGCATTCATTAAGCGGAAGTTCGGCATCGAGATGAGCCCGAACCATGTTTCCGCGTGCAAGGTCAAGCTGCGCGATCAGGCCAAGCCTGCTGCGGCGAAGCCTGCTCCGAAGCCGGCCGCGGCACCGCAGCCAGCCGCACCCGAGCCGCAGACGGCTGCCCCACAACAGGGGACGGCCAAGGCGAGCAGTATCAGCAAGAAGGAAGCCGTCCGGCAGGCCCTGAAGGAGTTGGGCAAGGGTGCCAAGCCCGCTGCGATCAAGCCGTTCATCAAAGCCAAGTACGGCATCGACATGACCCCTGAGCACATCACTACCTCCAAGGGGGAAATTCTCCGCGGCAAGGGCGGCAAGGGCAAGGCGGCCAAGAAGCAACTGGCCGCGCCCAAGGCTCCGGCGAAACCACCGCTTTCGACGCCATCGGCGGCCACCCCGGCGGGCGGGACACGGGCCAGCAGTGGGAACGCCGTGGGCAGCATCAGTCTGCAAGACGTCGAGACGACCAAGGATCTGGTTGGGCGCGTCGGGGCGGACAGCTTGCGCACCCTGATCGAGTTGTTGGCGAAGTAACCAAAGGCGTCACGGCAGTTCCTGTGGGGGCAGTTGTCCACAGCAAGGGATCCCCCCGGCGATGCTTCGGCTTGCTTGGGTCGCTGCTACCTCTTGGCAATCGTGTCGGCTTCTTCCTACCAGGGCGGCCTCCACCTGCGAGCGCCGGAGTGCTCTGCGAAATCCCGTTCGCAGTGCTTCGCATCGAGCCGGGAATAAAATGCAGCCAGCGGTTTCTCACAGTTAAGGAGTTCTCCTGCCCACCGCGCGGAGGCAACCATGAGCCGTCGCGTCGCTCTGCTGCTCACCCTCCTAGCCATGCCGTGCGCTACCCGTGCGGGCGAGGCGGACAGGGCCGACCTGGCCCGGAGGGTTAGCTATGCGAGCCAATCACTATCCGTTGCGTCACACACTCCAGTTCTGCCGAAGTGTCTACCAGCATCCTAAGCCACGATGTTACGCCGCATACCTGCGCTACGGACGGCATCTGGACGCCAATGCCGAAGGTGGTTCTGTCGTCGTTTTTCACGGCCTTGGAGTGGATCCCGACGACAGCCGCCGTCCGGCAGAGCGCACGCGACTTGCGCCGTCTGGAGATGCCCCCGCCTTCTTCCGGGCTGTGAACGCCCATATCGGGTATGTTCTCCATTCAGGAGGGTTCTTGCCAATCGGTCGCTTCAGCCGACGCGAGTATATCAGCCCCAACACGCACGTTTTTCCACTCGCGACCCAAGGGATCGCGCCGATTCTCCCCACGGTTTCGGTTGGCGCCCATCTGCGTTGGACCTGGGACACCGAACATCACTCCGGCCGGACCTGGCTCGTCCCGTTGCCGGGCCGCTGCTTCCTGACCTCCCAACCCCCGGCCCACGGCCCTTTACATCGCTGGTTGGTCGAACGAATCCGCAGGGGGAATCAGGTCAAGGGTGTGGACCTGATCAGCGGTCGTCATTCCCCGCTGAGTTTCGAGGACGGTCATTGGATGTATTGTTCGCAGAAGGAGTGGAGGCCATTCGAGGCTCCTGAGCACTGGCGAATCACGCTCGACATGGAGGCACTCTTGGAACTCGGCTACTCGGAGGGGCGTTCTACTCCGCGCAGTTCACCTTCGAGAAGATGCAGGAAGCGCTCCGTCGCTGTAGCCCGTTCGGTGAACTCGTGGACAGCCTCGACCCGTACGACGTTCCCTGTGGCCGCTTCGGTGAGATCAAAGGGCAGCGCCTGCGCTTCGGGCGTGGTTGCGGTCGCGAACTCAAGCAGATCCTGAAACTCGGCGTTCTTGAACCGCCCCACGAAGGCGTTCGCCTTGTCGTCCTGGCGAGCAAACGGAACTCCAGGGCGGAGCGAAATCATCTCGCCGACATTGTGAGAGCGCACCTCCTCACGCGGGCCGAACTTCAGCAGAAGAACAGCGAAGACGCCCTGAAGGCTGTGGGCGCTGGGGTTGGACAAGATACCCTCGCGACTCTCTGGAGTGGTGGCAGGTACGGCCGGCAATTGGACCTCCCCCCCCTTCGAGGTGGTCCAAAAGATCTGGCTATACGACCCGGATACCGGCCGACTTGCTGACTCGGAGAAATTGGCAGTGGCGTACACCACGGCCCAAGCCGAGAAGAAAAGGCTCATCGCGCTCGTGCTGATTGATGACCAGATGATAAAAGAGATATACTATACCCTGGCAAGTCAGTTTCATGGTCGCCGAGCGGTGCGCTTCAAGCAATCTCGTCTCATCGCGAGCAGCACCTGCAGGGGTGGGGCGAATCCCACCTGGGTCAACCTCGCCCTCCGACTGGCACAGGCGGCAGGGGCTGTTCCGTGGGATCTCGACGGACTTCGCGGCGTGGATGAGAAGACCGTGGTCGTCGGGATGGACCTTGGCCACGACCACAAAAAAGGGAAGAGCCGGGTTGCCCTGACGCTGATTGATCACCGCGGCCGCCCGGTCGATGGCCTCGTCGTGGACTGCGCGGCGAACGATGAGCGGATACCGGCCGAGATCCTCACTCAGAATTTGCCCCGATTCCTCTTCTGGCAGGACCGGCCCTCACCCACTCAGGTGATCGTGCATCGCGACGGTCGGTATTTCGACGGCGAGATCGACAACCTTCTGGATGGGTTAAGTTCTGTGGAGCGTGTTTCCTTGGTCAGCATCAAGAAGCATCCGGTGACCCGGTTCGTCGCCGAGAAGATTGAGGGGGCCTGCTTGAAGATCGACCCGCAGCGAGCGTTGCTCGTGACCAACGGCCAGGCAAGGAAGACCGGGATGCCTGTCCCGCTTGAGGTCGAACTGAACGAGCCGGGTGACCGGACTCTGGGGGAAATTGTCGCCCAGGTCTTCTGGCTCACGCGAGTCTGTCAGGGAAACGCCTACCATCCCAGCCGCCTGCCCGTTACTACTGGATGGGCAGACACTAAAGCGGCAACTGGGAAGACGCTCCGCTTCAAGGGTTGGGAACCACAGGGGGAGTGATTGAAAGCGGCCGCGCCGCTGCCGCTCAACCTCGACCTGGTGCTGGTCCTGGACACCACCGGCAGCATGGGCGACGAACTGGAGTATTTGAAGAATGAACTCCGCAGTATCGTGGGTGCCGTCAGCAAGCAGTTCCCCAACGTCCAGCAACGGTACAGTCTGGTGTGCTACCGCGACGAGGGCGACGAGTACGTGACGCGCTCCTTCCCGTTCACCGCGTCGCTCACGGAACTCCGCACGAATCTCGCCGCGCAGAAGGCGGCGGGCGGTGGCGACTATCCCGAGGCGATGCACAAGGGATTGGAAGAAGCGGTGAAACTCGACTGGCGCGACGACCACACGGCGCGCGTGCTGTTCCTCATCGCTGATGCGCCGCCGCACGCCGAGCACGCGCTGCGGACGTTCAAGGCGATCGGCACGCTGCGCAAGCAAGGCGTGGCGCTCTACCCCGTGGCGTGCAGCGGCTACGACGATACCTGCGAGTTCGTGATGCGGACCGGGGCGTTGCTGACCGGGTCGGAGTTCCTGTTCCTGACGGACGACTCGGGCGTGGGTGACAAGCATGGCGAGCCGCACATTCCGTACTACCACGTCGAGCGGTTGAACCACCTCAGGGTGCGCATGATTGCGAGCGAACTGGCCGGGCGGCGTCTCGAGGCGAACCGCGAGCAGATCGTCCGCACGGTGGGGCAACCGCTCCAGGTCGGGGCGAACCGCTAGTGGTTCATTGCAGCTCGATTGTGGGATAGAGCCGTTTGAGCTTTACCCGTGCATCGGCCGTGGTGAATTGCCAATCGACCTTCACCACGGCCGCATTTCGTTTTTGCTCCCACGCCGACACTTCCCGGCGTAACGTCTCCTCATCCGGGATGCGACGGTCCAAGCATTGCCGCGCCAGCACGCTCAACTCCATCTCCGCCACGTTCAGCCAGCTGCCATGCTTGGGTGTGTAGTGCCATTCCAACTGCTCCACCAACCGCCGCGCCTCCGCTGGCTCGAACGCTTCGTACAGAGCCGCCGGCGTGTGCGTCGACAGGTTGTCCTGCACCAGGACGATTTTCTCCGCCGGAGGATACCACTCCTCCACCAACCGCCGGATGGCCCGGCGAAGTCCTGGTTGGTCCGACGCTGGGTCCCCTCGACCCGCCGCGTCCCTGCCAGCGGCGCAAACGCCATGAAGAGGTTGGCGGTCCCGTTCCGCTCGTACTCGTAGTCCTCGCGACGCACCGTGCCCGGTCGCACCGGCAACGGCGGCCGCACCGCGCCGATCAATTGCTTGCCGCCCTCGTCGAAACAGACCTGCGGCCGCTTCCGGCCGTCGGGCCGGGCGTAGACTTCCAGCACGTCTTCCATCGCCGCCACGAAGCCGGCGTTGGCCTTGGGTGGCAACACCCACTGCTGCTTCAGCCACGGCTTGATCTCGTTTTTGTTAGCGTGCGGCAGACCGTGGCCGGGTCGATGCTCTGGACCACCTCCAGTTCGACCAGCTTATCGGCTAGCAACTTCATCGTCCAGCGGGCCTGGCCCGCCGGCGGCGGGCTGCAGGCCAGGGCCGCCAACCGTGCTTCTTGTGCCCCGTCGAGCTTGCGGTACTGTCGGCCGGTGGGCCGCTGCCGCTGCACGGCTGCCTCCAGCCCCTGGTGCACGAACTTCTTGCGGATGCGGGCGACGGTCGCCGCGCTGGTGTCGAGGGCCTCGGCGATGCGGTCGTCGGCCCAGCCGTCTCTGTCGGCATCGGCCTTCAGCAAAATGCGGACCCGGGTGATCAGGGCCGCCGACCGCTTCCCGGTGGCCGCGAGCCGTTCCAGTTCGTCGCGCTGCGCGGCGGTCAGCCGGACGATAAACTGATCCTTCAGAGCCAGGCTGATTCTCCTCGCTGGGTAGGGAAGGAGAATCTTATCAAACCCATAAATCAGCTGCAACGGTCCACTAGGGGCCTGTCGCGCTGGACGCGGCGACGGGGCCACCGCCTCGATGGCAACGTCTTCTTCGACGGCTGGGACCGCGAAGGCAGTGCTGCACTTGGGGCAGCGGACCTTGCGGCCAGCGGCATTGTCGGGGGCATTCAGCGTGGTGTGGCACTGCGCGCAGGAGACAGGAATTGGCATGAGGGCATCTCGTCAAGGGAAAGCCGCACCCTGGTCGTTCGGTCGCGAGGATCGAGGCAGAGCAAGGTGGGGCCGAGGATGGACACGGGTGAAGCCAGCAACTTTTCGCGGTTATCATCACTCCCGCTTGCGAGGAATGCAAGGGTAATCGGCGCGGTCGAACACGTTTTCCCCCGGTCTGGTCGTGGGTCGGCACGGTCAAGCCAGGTGGAAGCTCAACAGGCGACACGGAATCTTCCCGTTATAGA
>WNGB01009364.1_pt1 | contig 13749 bp, 4 predicted proteins | sample 5400681 | NCBI WGS metagenome assembly WNGB01 (sample SAMN13153367, study PRJNA577476) | soil metagenome | isolation source: 115 cm soil or saprolite under grassland replicate 2 | place: USA:California | collected 2016-06-15 | reverse complement strand
ACCCTGGTGATTAATTTGACGGAGATCGTCCAAATCCGCGGCGCCGGAAAACGATCGAAAAAACCTGGCACGCAATGCCCCACACTGGGTGGCGTTTACGAACGGTCCTTCGTAATGAACACCAAGGATTCGCGCGCCACCATCAGAATTTGTGGCGTCCTCAATTGCCTTAATCGCACGTTCGTAGTCTGCCGTCGGCGCGGGCACAAGCGTCGGCAACCACCCGGTCACGCCTTGCGTTGCCAGGAATTGCGAAACTCGATCGAGATCTGCCGCCGTCGCCTCCATGGTGTCGACGCCCACCGCACCATGAATGTGAACGTCAATGAAACCGGGCATAAGCGTAACCCCATCCAAATCCACAGAGGAATAAACGCCGCTGGACTTAGAGCTATCGGCTGTGCGTAACGAAGAGATGTTGCCGTTTTCTATGAGTAAAGTTCCGCGCTGAACAACCTTCGTGGGCAGCACAATGTTGGCGCCGCGGAGTAAGAGAGACTTATTCATCGAATTGTCGCGGCTGGGTTCTCTCTTATTCATTTCGAATAATTTCGAATATTTAATTATAACCATTACACAATTATGCCCGCGCCGTGAATTCACGCTTTGCGGGCATAGGAGTTGGCAGCAGGTACAGTCAGAAGTTCAGCTTGAGACCGAACTGAATGTTTCTGGGGTCGCGTGTGCCTGTGATAACGCCGAAGGTTGTGTTCGTTTGAATATAGCGCGTCGGAAAACTTCCCGCCGGCGCGCTCGGGTCAGTCGTAAAGGTCGCGGAGGTTCCGGGATTGGTATATTGCGGGTGATTCAAGAAATTGAAAAACTCCGACCGGAACTGAAGGTTTACCCGTTCCGAAAAGCGGAAGTTTTTGAAAACGGCGACGTCCCAGTTGTTAATACCAGGACCGCGCACAATTCCACGGCCGGCCGAACCATAACCGAAGAAGGCAGGCGCGAAGGCGGCAGTGTTGAACCACTGCGTTAGGCTGCCGGTGCCATGCGGGTCAGCAATAAGATTCGGTCTAAGCGTACTGCCCGTACCGAGCGGATCGGCAAAAGAGAAAAGCGACGAGCCAGGCGTGCTAGCCGTTATTGTTTGAGTAATCGTAAGTGGCGTACCGCTTTGAGCTGTGTAGACGCCCGTGATCTGGATGCCACCGAGAATAGTATGCTTCAGTCCGGTAGCGTGCCTGAAGAAGGGCAACTCATAGACAGCGTGAGCCGAGAAGATGTGCGTGCGATCAAACTGCGACGGGGCTTTTTCCAGATTGAGGTTAAGCACGTCTTGCGGCACATCGCTACGGTCGGTCGAAGCGTTCGTCATGTTTTTGGACCAGGTATAAACCGCTCCATAGTTCAGACCCTGCGACATTCGTTTATTAAACGTCACTTGCATCGAGTTGTAATCGCTGGAAGCTTCGGTTCGCCGGTCATTAATAGCGGCATATCCCAGAAAGGGACGAGCAGCATTGATCGACGCCCGTGCGGTGGGTCCCAACGTGCCGTTTGCGCGCAAGGCAGCGGTCAGGTTTGTTAGAACACCCGGTACCGGCTGATTAATATTGACCTGGTGCAGGAGATTGCGACCCTGTGTGCCGACGTAAGCCACCTCCAACACCGCATTCCTGAAAACCTCGCGCTGAAGCGAAAGGCTGTATTGAGTTGTTCGTGGCACTTTGAATGGATTGCCTGTGCTGTTAAGAGTAATAACTGGCGTGGTTGTGCGGGGGACGCCCGCACCTGGATTCGACAACAGCGGGTTATCAATGGTGACTCGCGAACTAACCAAAGGATTCACGAAGGCATTCTGTTCAACGATACCGACAAGTGTGCGGTCGTAATAGAGGCCATAGCCTCCACGCAGCACTGTGCGGCCATCTGCGAAGACGTTGTAGGCAAAGCCAACGCGTGGGCCCAGGGTGTTGCGCTGATTACTCTGAACGCGCTCACCGAATGGGGAGTTTTTGCCGGCGAAGATGATGCCATCGAATCTGTCGCCCGAGCCGGTCACCACATTTCCACTCACCGGATCAATTCTGACGGCGGTAGCTGGGTTGTACAGATCGGGACGGAAAGCGGTGAGCAGGTTATTCGTGTCAGTCGGGTTGTTATACAAAGAGTAGCGTGCGCCATAATCCAGGGTGAGCCGCGGTGTGAGTTTCCAGGAGTCCTGACCGTAGAACTCAGTCGTATTGTATCGTAGTGTAACTAGGACTTCGTTTTGGTCCTCCAGGTAGGTTCGAGGAGCACCCAGGAAAAAATCGGCCAGGTCATTGTTCGAGCGGGTACCGTCAAATGCATAGCTGCCATTGAGCACATTCCCCGCATTTTCATTTTTTGCTTCGCGTGAATAAAACCCACCAACTTTGAAGGTGTGTTGGCCGTGCGCAATGGTCAAGTTATCCCGGAAAGTGTGACTGGGATTCTCGATCTGAGACGGACTGACGAAAGAGAGGTTTGATGTGGCGCCGCTAAAAGTAATACTCGGAAGCGCGCCCTGTAGCGTACTCGGAAAAAGCTCAGGCGAGGTAAAGCCTGGAGCATTTGCGCGGAGCCCCGTACCGGCGAAGGTCGTAAAAATTGCGTTGTATGCGTAGTCGTACGCTAGTTCGTTGATGATAGTCGGAGAAACAATCGTCTTAAGGCTTATAACAAGGTTTTTGCCGGGCGTGTTTGTCTGCTGGGCAGCTACATTTGGATAGAGCGTGCCCGCGAGTGCGCCCAGAGCGAATGGATCCTGGAACTGGTTGCCGCCGGGATCGTTGCGGGAGAAGTCTTCCCGGATGTAACGGCCAAAAATTGACCAGTTACTGTTGAAGTTGTGGTCCAGGCGCAGGACCTCCTGGCGAATGTCGGAGCCTACGCCGACAGCGCGACGATAACGATTGAGCGTGGTCGTGCCGGGCGTAACTTCATTCGGAAGAGGCATGAAATTGAGAATTGCGACTGCATTGGGATCAAACCGCGACAGCGGAATGATTGAATTACCCCCGACGCTTGGGAAATTGATTCCGGTAGTCGGATCTTTGATCGTTCCGGCAAAGATACCGTTGCGCTGTGCAATCGTAGGTACTGTTCCTACTGCCGTGTTCACGGAGCGGGTTTTTTTCCACTCCTGGGAATAAAAGAAGAAGCTTCTGTTTTTGCCGTTGTAGAGAGAAGGGCCACCTTCTCCGAAACGCGGCAAATAGAGGGGACCGCCGATTGTGAAACCATAATCGTTGTAGCGCAGCGGGGCCTTGAAACGAGGTTCGCCGTTTAGTTTGTTGATGCCAGCAAGCGGTGTTAGCTGAAAAGTCGGCCGGGCATTCAGCGTGTCATTGCGGAGAAATTCGTAAAGTGTGCCATGAAAGTCGTTGGAGCCTGAGCGTGTCACCACATTAATAACACCGCCGCCATTGCGGCCAAACTCGGGCGCATAATTCGACGTCAGGATAGTAAATTCCTGAATCGCATCAATGCTCGGCGTTGTGAGCAGCGTTAAATTCGATCCGGTGTCGACATTGCGCGAGCCATCGACCAACCAATTGATCGACGACGTGCGACCGCCGTTTATTGAGAGCTGGACAACTGAGAGTGCGCCGGATCCAATCTGGCTTGAGTTAGCCGAACTGACGCCCGCGCTGAGTAGTGCAAGCTGAACAAAGTTGCGCGTGTTCAGCGGCAACTCGGTTATCTGACCCCCAGTGATCAAGCCGCGCTGGGTTGGACTTTCCTGGATCAATGAAGTTTCGGTGAGGACGTTTACAACTTCTGTTACCTGGCCGGGTTCCAGGACGATATCAATTGTGCGGCGGTCGTTCACGTTCAGAGTCACATTCTCCTGCACGTATTTCTTGAAGCCCGCCATTTCGACGGTAAGCGTGTAGTCGCTTGCAGGCAGTTGAGTCGCGTTGAACGTGCCCTCATCAGTCGTCAGATAGGTTTGCTGAAAACCGCGCGCCTTATCTATCATTGTAACCTGCGCTCCAACGACCGCGGAGCCGTTCTGATCCTTCACCTGGCCGGAGATGGCGCCAGTGGTTTCTTGCGCAAAGGCAACGGCGCTCAGGCTGAGCAACAAAGCCGTGGCCATTGATAGGAGCGTGATATGCAGATGCTGCTTCATGGGGGGTTCCTCTCGTTATTTTGAAATGAAAGCTGAAGGTTGACTGCCCAAGGAGAACTAACTTATACACCCGCGCGGGCAAGTGGAACAAGAATTTTCTACCCATTCCTTCGGCTTAGCGTTCGCATAGGTTTTTCTTATCGATGCAAAAGTGGCGCAAAGAAATCTGTTCATCGGTTTACGTTGGCAACTGCCGTCTTTAAAGACTCTGCCGACTCTCCGCGTCTGTTGATCATTCGAATGCGCTTCGGCGCACGCGATCCAAATAGTCTCCCGCCGGATTAAGTTCACCGGGCTTGACTGCAAAGTCGTAAGAAAAAAGAATTATGCCGTCGGAGCCGAGTGCCCGAGCAGCATTGATCTTTTCCACGGTCGAATCCGCAGGAATCCTGTATGCTCCAATTCCAGCCCACACGCGCCGCCCGGCCGCATGAGCACTCGTAGTCGCTATTTCAATTTGGTTTTTGAAGACGGCGGTATCGATCGAATATGCCATCGGACACACCACATCCAGAATGCCCAGTGAAAGCCAACGGCGCCAGTCCTGAAATCTACGGGTATACGCGTTCTCATCGTTGGCAAAGACTGCGGCCGAAACCGTGACCTCGGGTTTCTGTTTTTTGACTTCCCGATAGATTCGCTGGACCAGCATTGTGATCTGCTCGCGCTGAAACTCGCCAAACTTGTCCGCATAGGTTTCAGCTGCGGCGAGAGGGTTCTGTTTTAACAACTGTTTCAGTTGACTACGTTCCGCTTGGGAAAGTTTTGGCTGCAACGATTTTCGGAACCTATCCAAAGACGTACGGCTGTAATCGAAATCCGGGCTGGCAAGCCTTACGTAATCGAAGTGAAGTCCATCGACTTCGTAGTTTCTGAGCACATCCATCCAAATCTTGTAAATATGTTCGCGAACCTTCGCATTAGCCGGTCCCGTATATACACCTTCCAATTCGCCGCGGTTCGCTTTGGACCACTCAACAATGCGCGCCCGGTAGCGGGGATCGCGCGGTGACATCTGGTAGAGCTCGGCGGCCACTGCTCGAGGAACGGCGAGCCATTCAGGATGCTGGTTGTAGACATGTTTTGGATCCGTGGGCAGCGCATCGAGATTTGCCAGGAGGTTAGTGTTAAGCCAGGCATGAACTTTCAATCCTCGCTGCTTTGCCTCGGCTAAGGTGACGGCCAAAGGATCGAACTCTGGAGACTGTTCCTTCAACTCTGTTGCGCGCGGTTCTCGGCTCGAACGGTAATACGCATCACCGCGACCGCGCACCTGAACGATGAGTGTGTTGAAGCCGTTTTCCTTCGCTGACTGCACCATCGTGCGAATTTTCTCAGGCGAAGTCAGAGTCGTGCGTACCACCCACAAAGCGCGCACTTCGCCATTTGCAGTCACGTCCGGCTTCTGACTGGCTGTTGATTTCTCTTGCGCGCAAACAGTCAGGCAAATAACGAGGGCGATACTCGGCAAGAGCGCAAAGCCGCGTTTGAGTATTAGCCAATCCATAGTCCTGATAACCTCGTCGCCACTCGCTCTGTCGCCGGCTCTTTCCGGCGAAAAGCTGGGGCGGAGTTTTTTAATCTTCGTCCGAATCTGCAGCCCTCAAATAATCAATACTGATAGCGCACTGACAACTGAACGTTACGGGGTATGTACGTGCTGTTGAATCCTGTAATCGCTCCGAAAGTCGGGCTGGTTACATCAGGGTTCGGAAAACCGAGTTGGACCGTATTGAAGGCATTAAATAAATCAACCCTCAAGTTCAGCCTATGATTCTCGTTGAAGGGCATCCTGAAGACTCGGTAGATGCCAAAGTCTACCCGCTTGAGGGAATCAGCGAAGAAAGTGTTGCGGCCAATGATGCAACACCCGTAGTCATTCACGGTCGGACGGCGGAAGGCGGAAGCGGAAAGCAAGGTTCTTGAAGTTGCCGGATCGTCGATGTGCCGGCCGAGAATTGACGGATCCAGGATGACGGGTCGCGCCTCGATGAATCCATCGAAATTTATGTCGTCGAAACCGGTGCTGGTGATCGTAAACGGCGTTCCCGAAGCCAGTTTTGCTACGGTTGCGATCGTCCAGTCTTCAAAGAAACGGTTGAGCCTCAAGCCGCCAGAGTCAAACCATCCGCCTTTTGAAAATTTGGGAATGCTATAAGTACTGAGAAGCGTGAACCGGTGCGGCGTGTGGAAGCGCGAAAGGCCGCGCGCGTCGCGAGTGCGGTTGCCAGTTTGATTCGTGTCGCCCGTGCCGACTGCGGTCGCCTCAGAAGTGGTGTCAATGGATTTACTCCAGGTGTAGGTCATCTGGAAGGAGAGGTTCCGGCTGAGTCTCTTGTCCCACTCGGCCTGGAACCCGTGGTAATAGCTCCATGAGCCGTTATACATAATCAGATTCGTGGTGTAGCGCCCGTCAGGCCGGCGCTCGTTGGTACGCGGAACACGAACGCTGTACTCCAGCGCCCCGATGGGAACCAAGGTTGGACACTGAGCAGTGAATGGGATGGCCTCTGTCCCGGCAGTGCCGGCGCATTGCGCGTCAGCTGCGAGTTTGATGATCTGGCCCCGCAAGGCAACGGGATTATTCGGATGGTTGGGGACAAGGACACCATTCACCGGGTCGTGAACCGGCAGGTTGCCTTGCGCGAAACGCAGTAGCCCGATGCCGCGGTTTCCCGTGTAGCTCAGGCGCAAAGCCGAGCGGAAGGGGAGCTGCCGTTCGTAGGTGAAATTCCACTGCTGCGTGTAGGGCACCTCCAGGTCAGGATCCGGGATCGCGATGCTGTGTCTGGTGGCCTGTGGTCCAGGCACGAAAACGAAGCCGTTAGTCGGGTCCGTAAGATTCGTGGGATTGAAAAGGCTCGTCGCCGGGCTGGACATGTTATAGAAGAGCGCTAACGGCGGGTTGAAGCGAACGCCCGCTGCCTGCTGCGAGAAGACGGACTGAAAGAGGCGGCCATGGTAGATACCATAACCGGCGCGGATTGAAGAATCACCCGGCCCACCAAACAACCGATGTAAAAAACCTCCCTCAAAGGTCGGACTCCAGGCAAAACCCACGCGCGGTTCGATGTTGTTCTTGTCATCTTTGAACCCGTAGTTAACTCGATTCTCCGCCTCCCGGGGAGCTGCGACGTACTCGTAGCGCGCTCCCAGGTTTAGCGTGAGGTTCGGCCGCAGCTTCCAGTTGTCCTCCACATAGAAGTTCGATTCGTTGATACGGTTCTCCAGAAAAAATGGACCGTACCCCTTCTGAAAATTGTTAATGCAGCCATTCAGGAAGGCGTTGTAGGAAGTGCCGTAATTTACGCCGTTACAAGTCGTCGCGCCGAAATTCCAGAAGCCGCGCGAGGTATTGTCCGCAAAGTCGTCGAGATTTTGGCGGCGGATGTCGGTACCTGCTTTAAGGAAGTGGGATCCTTTCACAATTGACAAGTTGTAAACGAACTGGTTATCAGTTTGATACCGTTGGATGGGGAAGGCTGCAGCATTTCCGATGATAGCCCCGGAGACGGGGCTGCCAGCGAACCTGATCACAGGCGTGTTGTTGCCGGCAGAGATGGCAGCCAGGGTGGTGCGCAACCCTAGGCCATAGCGAAACTCGCCCACCAGACTTTGATTGAACAGATGCGTCCAGGTAAGTCCGATGTTCTGTTGCTTATTGTTTTGAACTACCTGCTCACCGGCGATAATGTCCTGTGGGTTGAATCGCTGTCGCGTGTATTGCCAGCGCGCGAAGATGTTATCGGACTGCCGTGGATTCCAGTCTAAACGTCCCGAATAATCACGGGCGGGTGAGTCCAAACCTTGCTGGCCGACAAAGGTTCTGGGACTCCGGGGGTCATTAGGTATCAGTTCTGCCGGATAGCGGTCGATGACTGACTGAATAAAGACTCGGTTTGCGGGTGTGTCGTTGGCAGGCGTCTGGCGAAACCAGTTGGCAGGATTGCGTTCACTTGCCAAAAACACGTCCCTGGTAAAGACCTGAGCGCCGGTTGACTCGGTGCGGTCGAGACTGACGAACCCGAAGAGGTGATTCCGGAATATTGGAAAACCGGAAGTGAAGCCAAACTGGTTGCGGCGGTTCACGGGTTTCTTTCCGGCGTGTGAGAAGAAACTGGGTCTGGCGTTTAGGAAACTGTCATTGTGATAAAGATAGACATCGCCATGAAGGTCGTTCGTACCTGACTTAGTCTGTACCAGTACCACCGCTCCGTAGCCACGGCCGAACTCCGCAGTGAAGTTGTTAGTGATCACCTGGAATTCTTTAATCGTTGAAAGTGAGGCACCCTGACGATTTTGATTCTCGGATGAGTCGTCATTATTGACGCCGTTTATCTGGAAGGTCGCGCCACGCGTACCCGTACCGTTGAAGTTAATCGAAGAGCCTGATGAGAGAGTTGGGTTGTTCTGCCCCGAGGTGGGGTTTTCCTGAAAGCCGCTGAATGTTTCTGCAAGAGTAAGAAAGTTGCTTTGGTTGGCTGTGGGCTTATCCAAGATCTCCTGAGAATTGAGCGAGCCTTTTATTTCGGCGTTTGTGGTGTTGATTGGAGTCGCTTCTGCGGTAATCAAAACCGCTTCCTTAACACCGCCCGGCACAAGCGTAAGGTCTATCACACGCGTTTGATTCAGCGAAATCTCGACATTCTCCTGAGTCGCGGTTGCAAAACCCGGCCCTGAAGCCCTGACGTCATAACGACCTATCGGGACGTAGGTTACCGTGTATGAACCCTCGCGGTTTGTTTTGAGATTGCGCTCCTGGCCAGTCTCCATATTGCGCACCACAACTTCTGCGCCAGGAACAACTGCTCCTGTTGTATCGGTAACCGTGCCCTGTAGCGTGCCGGTGACGGTTTGAGCATGAATCGCAATTGACCAACCAATAGTCGCTGCGAGCAGAAAAAGTAGGCGCCAGGTGATATTGCAGTGCTGCCTCATAGGAGCTCCTCTCGTCTCTCACCAATAATGGAAACTGAATGTCGCGGCAATGATTGCTTGAAGACTTCCCTTTTGAACGCCACGGGCACGTTGAACAAGAATCATTGCAGCACGCGAATCCGAACTGCACAATTCAGCTGCGGTTAGCCGTCCTCATCTCACATGCATCTAGAAGTTAAACTTCGCCGCTAATTGAATCTTGCGCGAACCACTGTTGACGTTGCCGCCGACGAATCCGAAATTACTACTCGAGATGACAAGGTTTGCGTCTGACGGCACGGCGAACGATGGTGTGTTCGTCGCGTTCTGCGCTTCGACGCGTAACTCGAGGTTACGACTCTCGTCGAACGTAATGCGCTTACCCAGGGTAAGGTCCAGAGAGAAGAATGATGGTCCGGTGAAAAAATTTCTGCCGGTATTGCCTAACTCTCCGGCCGCTGGCGCGAAGAACTTGTCGCGCTGTTCCTGAGTGAAGATGAAGTTTCTTCCGCCCTCCAGGATGATGTTACCCATATCAGGCGTACAGCCGTTGCAACTTGTAGGCGATTGCACAACCTGCGAAACGGAATTGATGCCCGAATAAACTGTGAATGGGCGGCCCGATTGCCATGTCAGTATGCCTGCCAGCTCGAAGCCGCCGACGATGTGGTTGACGAACGAATTCGCGTTGCCGAAGAATCTCTTGCCCTTGCCAAACGGCAGCTCTGTCACGAAGTAGCCTTGCAGGGAATGACGGCGGTCAAAGTCGGAGCGCGCGTAGTTAGCATTGCGGTTGTTGAGGTCTAACGGCGTGTTGGCGGCAGATTGGGCTGTGCCGCGGTTGGCGACGGCAAAGGCCGGATCGTAAGAGCGCGTATCTTCAGACTTGCCGAGCGTGTAGCTCACCTGATAACTAATCCCGCGGTTAAAGCGGCGGCTGAGTTGAACCTCAATTGCGTTGTAACGCGAGCGGTCGTTGTTGTCTATCACGTTAACCGCGCCGGCGAACTGCGGGTAAAGCTGGAAAAAGAAGCGGTTGAAGCCATTGATAACGAACTGCGGAGTGAGCACGCCACCCACGGTGCGCGTACCCTGCGTAACGAGGAAGGCAGCCTGAGCGACGCTGCCGGCGTCCACTATGTTTCCGGCAAGTGCTCCATTGGCCAGGCGAACGCTGGCGATCGTCTGGCGCAGGAGAAACTGCGAGCCGGTCTCACCCGCGTTGAGTCGGGAGTCTCCCGCAAAAAGACGGTTGATGAGGAAGTTGGCGTCAGTGATGACGCTGGCACGCGTGGCCGGATCCTGGAGCTGGCGAAACGCAGCGAGGAAGCCGTTGCTGATGATGTTCACCTGGTTGGCATCGTAGCCGCCGAACAACTTACGCCCCTGCCGGCCGATGTAATTGATCTCGAGAACTGAATTCCACCAGAGCTCACGCTGGAAGCTCAAACCGTATTGATGCGTGCGCGGGTAAGTCAAATCCCGATCAACCACGGTGAGCGAGCTAAGTGAATATGGTGGCGGCGTGCGGAATGCGAGCGGCGTTGACGTGTTCGGATTGAGCGTCGGCAGCCCATTGCGGAGCAGCGCGTTATCCCGGCCGCCGGGAAACTGGCTTGCAGTCAGCGTGATACCGCGCGTCAGTCCGGGGGCACTCTGGAAAATAAACGATGAAAAGACGAACGTGTTTGTACGGTCGTAGGCCAGGCGATAGTTGCCACGCACGGAGGTTTTACCGCTGCCGAATGGATCCCAAGCAAAGCCGATCGTTGGCGCGAGCTGCTTCAGCGAGTCTTCGTAGAGCTTTCCTTCTTCGAACGTGATCTGGTCGGTCGGCGCCTCGCCGAAGGCCACCCGCTGCGCCGGGCGCAAAACCAAACTATCCGAGCGCGGGCTGAGCCGCATCTCCCAACGGAGGCCGAAGTCGAGAGTGAAGTTGGGAGTAAGTTTCCAGGTGTCCTGACCATAGAAGTCGTACTCGGGATACCTCGCTCGATAAAAGAAGCGCTGACCAGGCGTGAACGTAGTGTCATTCGTGGCAACAAATCCTTGAGTGATGCGCCCTATGCGACCGAAGTAATCGTTTACAAAACTTTCGAGCCGAGCGCGGTCGGTGCTGTTAATTCCCGGCAGAGCCGACGCAGCGGTGCCGAACGAAGTGGGCACCTGGTTGTCGCCTGTGCCGAGCGTTACAGACTCGCGAGTGTTGAAACCGGCGACCGAGCTGCGGTTGTCGAAGTGGCTCTGGAAGCGCAGATTTGTGCCAAACTTAAAAGTGTGCGCGGACTTCTGCCACGAGAGGTTGTCCACAATCTGGAACGTTCGCAACGTGCGGGCATTGTTTATGTTGGGCGTAGAATTCAGCGGGTCGCGAGGGATATTTAGGATCACGGACGAATTAGAGTCTGCGTTCGGGTCTGGGTTGTTGAAGCTAAAGGTGAACTTGTTGAAACCGATAACGAACTCGTTGACTACCACTGGAGTCAGATTCGCGCGGTAATTGACGGCGAGGTTGCGCGGATTGCGAAACGTGTCCACAAAGTTTGGCAAGCCTGGGAAGCTTTGCAAGCCGCCGTTGACATTGTCGCCGAAAGTATTCTGCGAGCCCTGCGAATAGCGCACGTAGATCGCGTTTCGCTCGTTGAAATTATGGTCAATCTTGGTGCTGAAGTCCTTCTGTCTCTCGGTCTGCGGAGCATTGAACGCGAAGCCACCGGTATTCAGACCGTCGCCAACGATGAAGTTGTTCGGCAGTGGCGAAAGCGCGATCAGGCGCGCGGTGGTCGGGTCCGCCGTTAGCGGGATCCCGGCGGTATTGAAAGTGCGGAAGCATTGAGTTGTTATCGCGCCACCGCACGAGGGAAAGAGTGGGTTGCCGCTCCCGTCCACTGAAGGTGTCGTCGAAGTAATGTTGTTGTTGGCGCGACCGATCATGTAGCGGAAGCGTCCCGCCCGCGCGTCACCCGTATAGACGGTGCGGTTAGTGAAAATCGTCTGGCTGGTGCGCAGGAGTTGGAGATTAAAGAAGAAAAAGGTCTTGCCATTATAGATTGAGCGTCCACCTTCTCCGAAACGCGGCAAAGGGAGCGGTCCCCCAACGGAGCCGCCGAAGATATGCTGTACGAATTGCGGCTTCGGTACGGGGCCGATGGTGCCGTCGAGTCGACGCAGCGTGTTGATGGAGTTCTGATACTCATTGGCGTGAAACCGCGGCGTCTGGTAGAACTCAAAAGCATTGCCATGAAACTCGTTCGTTCCCGAGCGGGTAACAAGGGTGACCTGGGCGCCCGATGAGCGGCCCTGATCGGCAGTGAAGTTGCTCGTGATTACCTGAAACTGCGTGATCGAATCGGGGTTCGGCCGGAGCGGCGTGAAGTTTGAACCGCCCGCACTCGTGTCATTGATGTCTATGCCGTCGAGCGTGAAGTTGAAGGCGCGGTCACGCGAGCCGTGTACGTGAATGCCGCCACCAGTATTGGAACCCACCAGGACGCCTGGTTGAAAGTTTATGAAGTTAAGCGGGTTGCGACCGCGGCTGCCGACTATTGGCAGCGCTTCCAGAGTACGTTGTTCGACCGTATTGCCAAAGTTGCCCGAACTACTTGTTTGCACAGCCTCTGCAGTTGCATTCACCTGTACAACTTCAGTAACGCCGCCAACGTCGAGCGTTACATTCACAGTGGTCGGCTGGTTGATGTTCGCCGCATTCCCTGTCGAAACAAATTTTTTGAAGCCCTGCCTCTCCACGGTAACGGTATACATGCCCACCTGAATCGAGTCGAAGACATAGGTTCCGCTGCCGCTGGTTTCCGTAGTCAGGGTGGTTTGCGTCGCCTCATTCGTGAGCGTTACTGTGGCGCCGGGAACGGCGGCACCTTTCTCATCTGCAACCGTGCCAGTCACGCGCGATGCCGTACCCTGCCCGAACACAATAGCGGAGAAGGACAGCAGCAGTGTGGCTAGAAGAAACGCTCGTCTGGTGTTTAGCTTTTCCATTTAGGGGACTCCTTCAATAAGATTCGGCGCAAACTTAAGTCGCAACCAGGCAGGACCTGAAACGGCCACTCCTCAATCAAGATCAGGAAAGTTCAATGAGTGGATCCGGGAGACCTGAGGTCTCTCGATTCCCCGAGTTGTTTTGATTGGCGTCGAAGGAAACAGAACGCCCTATGCAGATTGCCTGAAACGGGCGCTATTATACGTAGTTCAGCGAATAAGAAAAACTAAAGATTCTTATTGTTGGAATAAGGACTGCTAATACCAAAAAGACGTGGTTATAGGCGCAACGCCGAAGCAAGCCGCGTTGATGAGTGCGACCTCCACATCAGCTTATACTTCGCATCAGCTACTGCGAAAATCTAATCAAACTTTGTTAGAACCCGCCTACTTCACGTTGAAGCGCGCGCAAATTTCTGCATTAAGCTTTTGGGAATTGTTGAAAGCACGCCAGCACTCAATAGCTTACTTCTGCAGCGCCGCGAAAATCTGTTTCTCTTGAAAGCTCCCTGCGCCCCGCAAGGCCACTCCGGGACGTACGCCGGTCATTTGGCCATCCGCGAAAACCAATTCGCCGTTGACCAATACGTAACTAATGCCCACCGGAAACTGGTGTGGCTTGGCAAAGGTGGCGCGGTCGGCGATTGTTTTTTCGTCGAGGATCACGAGATCGGCAGCAAAACCCTCGCGCACCATTCCTCGATCACGGAAGCCGAAGGTTTGTGCTG
>WNGB01037479.1_pt1 | contig 13751 bp, 14 predicted proteins | sample 5400681 | NCBI WGS metagenome assembly WNGB01 (sample SAMN13153367, study PRJNA577476) | soil metagenome | isolation source: 115 cm soil or saprolite under grassland replicate 2 | place: USA:California | collected 2016-06-15 | reverse complement strand
TGGGGCGTCGGTCAGTCGGCCAGGGTACCGGGAGCGCATGCGCGCGGCGTTTGGGTGCGATCCGCTTCTCTGTCCGCGCTGTGGTCGTGATATGTGGCTGTGGCAGGTATGGCATCGGCAGTATGGGGTGGTCTACGACATTGAAGGTCCCGGCGGCCACGTGATCCGCGAAGACACACGTATGGCCCTGTGCCGCTGTGGGCAATCGAACAACAAGCCGTTCTGCGATGGTACACATCGCCAGATTGGTTTCCGTACGAACCCACCGAGCGAGCCGGCCCAAACTCCATAACAGCCTCGTGGTACGTCGAGGAAGCAGGTGTTCGAGGGATGGCCGTCGCGCTTGACTCGTTCGAGCCGCCGGATGCGAGGCAGCAATGACAAACAGAGAGATGAGCAACCTGACCATCGAAAACAACCAAGCCGCCCAGCGCTGGGAAGCCCACGTCGATCAGCATCTCGCGGTGGCGGAGTATCGGCGCAGAGGGAACACGATCTTCTTTATCCACACCGAAGTGCCACACGAGTTGGAAGGCCAGGGCGTGGCGAGCAAGTTGATTAAGACGGCGTTGGACGACACGCACGCACAGCACCTTGCGTTGGAAGGCCAGGGCGTGGCGAGCAAGTTGTTTAAGACGGCGTTGGACGACACGCACGCACAGCACCTTGCGGTGGTTCCATTCTGCCCGTTTGTTGCAGGCTATATCCGGCGGCACCCCGATTACAAAGCCCTGGTGCATCCCGATTACCGCGATCTTGTCGGAGGTGAGCCCAGCCAAGCGCCTGTCCCTGTACCGCCTGGCCGCTAAGTCAATTTCCCAGAGCATTCGCGGTAAAGGAAGGAATCAGGGGTAAGCGAAGGCGCATCATATAGCGGTGGAAAGTATCGTCAGATGACACTATCGAGAATTCGACATCAGGTGATTGACGTTACTCAACGGGATTTCCGTCGGGACGGCGCTGCACCAGGAGGTAGCCGATAGCCACCTGCATGGCCTCGCCGTTCTGGTTCAGCGTCGTCATCCGCAGTTTCAGCAGCCCCTGGTTCGGACGCGACTGTGACGGCCGCACCTCGAGCACTTCGCTCTCGACGCACAGTTCATCGTCAGGCCGGACCGGTCGTGGCCAGCGCAACTCATCGAAGCCGGCGTCGATGATGCCGCCGGCGCAGCGGTGTGCCACCCGCTCGCTGCCAGCCCGCCAAAGAGCGTGTTGCGCGCAGCCTGCTCGTCGAGATGGAAGGGCTGGGGATCGAATTCGGCGGCAAAGGTCTCGATCCGCTGCTTCTCGATCCGCAGCCGCCCGGAGCCGAAGGTCTGGCCAACGGCCAAGTCTTCGAGATATCGAACGGTCATTTCGGCTATCTCCTCTGACGAAGTGTTCGAGCAGACGGCAGTGATAGGCAGCCCACCGACGAGAATTGTCCTGCGTGTGCGGGAGATGCACCCATTGTACCCGAGTTACGCTGTTCACGGGTTGATATCGTGATTCGTATTGGTCTCAAACAATGACAGATTGCGTTGACTGACGAAGCCAGCAGTGTAGCTGCACTGCTGGCTTCGTCAGTCAACGCGGCCCGGCTTAGCGGCCAGTGCCGACCGTACGCGCGGCGTCCTTCATCAGTTTGACCACCGCATCCGGATGCGAGACCATCGCCACATGGCTTGAGGCGATTTCTACGGTGGTCGCGCCCATGCGCTTGGCAAACAAGCGCTCGGCATCGGGCGGGATCGCCTCATCATTCTTCGCTACCAGATACCACGACGGCAGCGACTTCCACGCCGGCACGCCGATCACATCGTCGAAGGCGCTCAGCGCGATCGGCTGCTGCACCGCGTACATCACGTTGGCCTTGTCGCGCTCGACATCGGCCGCGAAGTGCTCGACAAAATCATTCTGGGGCAGCCAGCCAAAGCCTTGCGCATCCACCCGCAGGTGCGCGATAGCCGGGGGCTGCGGCCCCCCTGACAACAGCCCGCCAAGCGATTCGCCTTGGTCAAGCCCAAATGCCGCGATATACACGAGGCCGGCCACATGCAGTGCGTCGGTGCCCAGCGCGGTGATGATTTGGCCGCCATAGGAGTGACCGGCCAGGATGGTCGGCCCCTCCTGAACCGCGAGCACCTCGCGCAGCCGGGCCAGGTTATCGGCCAGCGTGGTCAGGGGAAACTGCGGCGCGGTCACGTTGTAGCCGTCTTTCTGAAGCCGCTCGATCACGGCGCTCCAGCTGGAGCCGTCGGCCCACGCGCCGTGCACCAACACAATGTTTGGCTTGGCTGACTCATGATGTTCTGACATGGCATCCTCCTTTTCGTGTGCTTGCACCGAAACTGGATTATCAAAACCGGTGATACCGAGGAAGCCCAGCACCGTGAGCGCCGCGCCCCATCCCTGGAGCATCCGGCGTCGCGAAAGCCGCGGTGTGGCTCGGCTGATCAACCCGTTTGCCGGTGATCTTGTCTGTGCGTCGTCGTTGCTGGTCATCTCTTCTCCTCCTCAAGTAGCACCATCGCGACGAAACACATCGACGGACGGCGTGAACATCGCTTTAGTGCTGTCTTACCAGCGGGATTTGCAGATTGGTGGGCCGGTTTTCAGGCTTGTCAAACGCGCGGCCGTCAACATTCTTACTCCCATTGAACAGCATGTCGTTGTAGATGGAGATCAGGTCGTAGTCGACATACGTCTGGCCCTCGACAAGACTAAACAAAGGAAAGCCTTTTCCGACGAGGTCTTGCATGACATTGACTTCCCACCTATTGAGGCCATTTGCCGGAAATCGATTGGCGGCGTCGGCAAAGCCTTGATGCAGCGGAGTGACCTCATACGCTTCATCGGCAATGTAATCCGGGTCGTACACGCCTGGCGCAATCGGGTGCGCTCCTCCCCAGACGTTATGCCCCTTGATTACAATCTTCAACAACGGCACGTTGCCATTGGGATCGGCATAATTCATCACCGTACAGGCAAATCGATCAGGAGGGGAATAGTAAACACGCGCGAACAATAGAACGGTTGGATGTCGCCTGCGGCTGACTTGTTGCTGCTCGGACGCAGCTCGGTCGTGATGGTGAGCCACTGGCCCGCTTGGATCACCCGTTTGATTTGTTCGGGTGTCATGGCTTGTGCTACCTCCATAGGATGTTTGTCGAGCAAAGCAGCTATGTGAACTGAGCCGAGAACCCCTCACGCAGCCAGGCAGTCGCAAGCGCAAGCGCTCCACGCGCCGCCGCCGTCTGCGCCAGGGCATTCAACATCACGAAGTCATGGATGGTGCCCAGGAACCGCACCGCCGTGACGCGTACCCCGGCCTCGCGCAGCTTGGTGGCATAGGCCTCCCCCTCATCGCGCAGCACGTCGGCCTCGGCCGTGATGATCAGCGCCGCAGGGAGCCTTTTCAACTGCTCAACGCTGGCTCGGAGCGGTGAGGCGGTGATCTCATGGCGCTCGGTCGGGTGGCGGGTGTACTGATCCCAGTACCACATCATCGCGTCACGCCGCAGGTGGTAGCCCTCGGCGAAATCGTGGTAGGACGCCGTATCGAAGGACGCATCGGTCACCGGGTAGAATAGCAGTTGGAGCCGAATGTCGGGTTCGCCGCGCTCCCTGGACAGCAGCGTGACCGCTGCGGCCATGTTGCCCCCGACGCTGTCGCCGGCCACAGCCAATCGTTCTGCATCCAGGCCGTGTTGGTGCCCGTGCCTGGCGACCCACTGCGCCGCCATGTAGCACTCCTCGAGGGCCGTCGGATACCTGGCCTCGGGTGAGCGCCGATAGAGTGGGAACACGACGGCGGCCCCAGCTCCGAGCGCGAGTTCGCGCACCAGCCGGTCATGCGTCTGTATACTCCCGAACACCCACCCGGCACCCTGGATGTACACGATGACCGGCAGCGGAGCGGGCGCGTTCTGGGGCCGCAGGATGCGAAGCGCCAGTTGTGCGCTGGGGCCGTCGGCAATCGTCAGGTCTTCAATGTCGACCGGGAATTCGCTTACCGAGCCAGCTTGCACCTCGTCGAGGGCGAGCCGTCCCTGTTCGGGACCCAGGGTGAACAGCCCGGGCGGCTTGGCCGCTGCCTCCACGAACGCTTGCGCCTCGGGTTCGAGCTGGATTGGGCTGGTCATCTGTCTCCCTCGTGCATCTCAGTAACGAATGATCACATGTCCCCAGTGCCGAGCAGTCCCTCGTCGCTCAGGAACGTTCGGACATGGTCGGCGAACAGCTCCGGGTATTGAGTAGAGGAAGCCGTGGTTGGCATCCGGGTCGATCCGCAGCTGGGAATTGGGCAGCTTTTCGGCCAGGAGGGCGCTGTTGGCGGTCTGCATCATCTCGTCGTTGTCGCCGTTGGCAACGAACGTCGGCTGGGTGATCGCGGCGAGCCGGTTCAGCCGCGACTCGTCCGGGATTCCCCACTCGGTGATCGCGGCGAGCTGGGCGTCTCGGGTTGCCAGGTCGGTCTGCTGGTCGGGCTCCGCTTTGCGAGCGCTGATGCGCCCAAGGTATGCCATTCCCTTCGCGCGGCTCTCCTCCGAGCCGGAGAAGAAGACACCGAGGAAGTGCGCCATCCCCGGCACGTCGGCTGCCGCCAGGCTGTAGACCTTGTCGCTCCAGCCGTGGATTCTCGGGCCGCCGCGCGGCGCCGTGGCGGCGAGGCCTGCGCGATGTAGCCGCCGAGCGAGTAGCCCAGCAGATCGACCGACTTCAGACCAAGCGCGCTGACGAAGGCGATCGTGTCGCGCGCCATTGCCGCCACGGTGTCCGGCACCTGTCCCGTTGAACGTCCGACACCACGGTTGGCGAGGAGGATGATCTCTCGATCCTGCGCGATGCGGTCGCAACTCGCCGGGTCCCACTGGTCGAGGTTGCCGCGAAAATGCTGCAGGCAGAGCAGCGGCGGGGTGTCGCGCTTCGTGTTGCCGTATCGGCGGTAGACGAAGGTGCCCCCGTTGACCTCGACCGAGAGATTCGGGGCGGTGAGCTGGCTGCCGGTGGCGGGTTCGGGCAGCACTTCATGCTGCTGCATGTCCGACTCAACTTGGGGTTGCGTTGCCATTAGTGTCTTCTCCGTTCGGTCGTGTTTGCGTCGTACGCCCGATCCATCCTTCGCTGCGCCCCACGTTGTTGCTGCTCAGGACGCAGAATGCGCAGCCCTATCTGCGCGCTGGACCCATCCGTAATGGTCAGGTCTTCAACTACGATGTTAACTTGACGCAGACTTCAGCTTCGCGATTTCAGCCCGTGCAGCGGCTACTAATTCATCATTCGTATGCGCATGGCCCCAGAGGCCCCAGCCCCCTTCTTTCGCCTCTGTTAAGAGCACCCACGTGCGTTCTTTCAGTGTTTCGTCACCGGCAGCCGTACTAACGAGCTTCGTCAGCTGTTCTACAACGGCGAGCTGTTTGGTACGATCCAGGGCACCCTCGTTGGTAAGAACCTGCACGCGGACATAGTTTTCGTCACCATCTACATTGGCGAGTGTGCCTGCTGGCAACTCGTGCACGAATGCGGCCGTGTTTTTACGGAACATCGGGATATCAGGTACTCCCTCGATCGTTTTCACCGTATTGGCCGCATCAATTGCCAGTTGTTTCGTATTGGCAAACGTCCCAGCAACTGCGTAGATATCAATCATTGGCATAGCGTTTTCCCCTCTCTTTCTGAATGAGTATGTACTGTTGAGACACACAGGATCCCCTCTGAACAGATCAAAGCCGTTTAGTTGGCAAGGACAAACGGGCAGCATGGTGTGATGGACTTACCCGCTCGGCTTGGAAGGCTTTTTTGGCCCGTTCATCACGATCGCTCATCTTGCGCAGCCCGCGAGGTCTGGTTGGGCGCCCAGAGGCTCCTGGCTGCCCTCCTGCACTACGAGGCAAGGAGGCTTCTGTTTCGTAGTATACTGATCAGCGTACTCGAAGTCACCGGACATCGCCACACTTTTGCACCACACATCACCTCACATCACAGCACTTGTGTGAAGGAGAAGAAAAGGGGAACGTCCATGAAGGAGTCCCCGTACCGCGAGCGAGACTACGCCTTTGGGCAGGTGATGCTGACCGTGCGCACCAGGCTCGGGCTGACGCAAAGCGAATTGGCTGATCTGCTTGGCGTCAGGCGCCGCGCCGTGATCGATTGGGAAGGCGGCCTCACGTATCCGACTGTCGATCACCTGAAGCACTTCGTCGTCCTCGCCATCGAGCGCCAGGCTTTCCCCGCCGGGCGTGAGGTGGAGGAGGTGCGTGCGCTCTGGCAAGCATCCCACCAGAAGGTGCTCCTCGATGAAGCCTGGCTTGCTGGGCTGCTGTCCCACAGACAGGCTGCACCGGCATCCCAGCCAGGAGCGGAGACGAGTGCCACGAGCCACGCGCTCGCTTCTGCGTCCAGTGGCGGGCCACGCGTCGATTGGGGCGATGCGCTCGCCGTCACCAGCTTCTATGGGCGCGCGTGGGAGCTGGAGTTGCTCGTTGCGTGGGTGGTTGACGAGCGCTGTCGGGTAGTCAGCGTGCTGGGCCAGGGTGGCATTGGCAAGTCGGCGCTGGCGACGCAGGTGATGCATCGGGTGGCCGAGCACTTCGAGGTCGTGATCTGGCGCTCGCTGCGCGATGTCCCAAGTTGCGAAGCACTGCTCGATAGCTGCCTCGAGGTCCTTGCTCCCGAGACCCTGCGCGATCGCTCTGCCAGCCTCGAAAGACGCCAGGACATGCTGGTGGAATGCTTGCGCACCAGACGTGTCCTGCTGGTCTATGACAACTTGGAGTCGTTCCTGGAGGAAGGGCAGGACAGCGGTCGCATACGCGCCGGCTATGAGGGATTCTCACAGGTGCTGCGCCGAACCGCGGAAACCGAGCACCAGAGCTGCTGGCTGCTGACCAGCCGCGAGAAACCGAGTGATCTCCTGCCGCTGGAAGGCAGCCATGCTCCCGTGCGTGCCTTGCGCCTCGCCCAGCTGGACGCCGAGGCATGCCAGCAGTTGCTGGCCGAACAGGGGGTTGCAGGCAGCACAGCTGAGCAACTTCGGTTGATCGAGGCCTACGCAGGCAATCCGCTGGCGCTCAAAATCGTGGCGCGCACCATCGTCGAACTCTTCGATGGCCAGATCCTCCTTTTTCTGGAGCAAGGCGAGGTCGTATTTGGCGGGGTGCGCGCACTGCTCGAACAGCAGTACGCCCGCCTCTCTGCGCTGGAACAGAGCGTGCTCCTGTGGCTGGCGATTCTGCGCGAAGGGGTGAACCTGCAGGAACTGCTGGCGGTGCTGGCAACGCCCCTATCACTTGCCACGGTGCTGGAGGCGGTGGAAGCGCTACGAAGCCGCTCGCTGATCGAGCGAGGCCAGCGACAGGGGAGCTTCACGCTGCACTCGGTGATGTTGGAGTTTACGACCACGCGACTGATCGCCGAAGCGAGTAGCGAGATCCAGCAAAGCCAGTTCTCCCGCCTGATCGAGCATGGTCTGACACTGGCCACATCCCGAGAAGACGTCCGGCAAACCCAGCTGCGCCTGATTGTAGTGCCACTGCTGCTCCATCTGCGCAGCGCGTATCCGCAGAGTACCGATCTCGACGACCAGCTACTCCGCATCCTCCACCGGTTACGCGCACGGGCTGACTACGCCCAAGGCTACGGGCCGGCCAATCTGCTGGCGCTGCTCTATGCGCACCGCGGGCATCTGCGTGGTCTCGACCTGTCACAACTCTCGCTGCGAGGCGTCTATCTTCAAGGGGTCGAGCTGCAGGATACGACTCTTTCCGGGGCTACCCTGAAAGAGACAGTCTTGACCGAGTCCTTTGACCCTCCCTGGTCGGTGGCGACGAGCGCGAATGGGTACTCCTGGGCGATGGGCAGCCGGCGCGGGGGAGCACGCGTGTGGCGTGACCATGGGAAAATATTGGATCTAGCCTGGCAAGCGCATACCGCTGCGGTACAGGCACTCGCCTTCAGTCCCGATGCGCGAACGCTCGTCACCGGAAGCTGGGATGGCACCATCAAGCTGTGGAACCTGGAGAGCGGCGCCTTGCTCTGGCTAGGACAGCATACTGGCAGCATCCATCGTCTCGTCTTTATTCCTGATGGCCGCATACTCGCCAGTAGCGGAGATGATGCGGCTATCCGACTCTGGGATGTCTCCACAGGTACGCTCCTCCAGACGCTCTCGTATCAGAGCAGCGCGGTCTATGCTCTGGCATGGAGTCCGGATGGGAGCCTGCTTGCCAGTGGTGGTTTTGATGGGAGTATTCAACTCTGGGAGATGCAAGGAGCACACAGAGGTCAGCCAGGCACCGCCACGCGCGTTCTCACCGGGCACAACGACGTTGTGTGGTCGGTGGCCTTTGCCCCTGATGGCCGCACGCTGGCGAGCGGCAGCTTTGATCGAACCGTCAAGCTATGGGACGTGGCCAGTGGAGAAGTACGAGCGACGCTCACGGGGCACACTGCCCCGGTGAATGTTGTGGCCTGGAACTGTGATGGGAGCCTGCTCGCTAGTGGCAGCCGCGACCAGCTGATCTGGCTTTGGGACGTCGAACGTAGCAGGTATCGTATGGCGCTCCACGGGCATACCGCCGTGGTGCATGATCTGGCCTTCCTGCCAGGGGGAGGCAGCCTGCTCAGCGGGAGTGAAGATGGTACCGTACGTGTGTGGGACGTGGAACGCGGGCAGTGTGTGCGTGTGATCCAGGGCTACGCGATCACGCTCTACGATGTAGCCTGGAGCCCAGATGGCAACCGGCTGGCCAGTGCAGGCTCGGATACACTCGTGACGGTCTGGGAGCGTAATGGTGGGACTCTGGCCAGGCTGCTACGCGGCCATCGCTGGATCGCGTATGGGGTTGCCTGGAGTTCGGATGGTCGGCTGCTTGCTAGCAGTGGCTTGGACAATGCCATCCAGATATGGGATGCGACCTCAGGTGACCGTGTGAAGACTCTGATGGACCCCACTCGCTCGGAAACATCCTTCTTCGGCATAGAGTGGAGTCCAGATGGAACGTTTTTGGCGACCGGAAGTTACCAGCAGGAGGTGCAGGTATGGGAAGTGAGCACAGGCACTCGCCGGTGGGTTGGTCATGGGCAGCCAACCACCATCCGTCGCGTGGCGTGGAGCCCGGATGGGAGGCGGCTGGCCAGTTGCGGCTACGATGGCAGCGTCATCCTCTGGGAGGCCGCCAATGGCACGCAGCTTGTCAGGTTGCAAGGGCATCGCGGTATGGTGATGAGCCTGGCCTGGAGCCGTAATGGGAAGTGGCTCGCCTCGGGCGCGGGGAGCAGAGACGGCGGAGAGTTGTTCGTGTGGGATATAGACAGCGGGGAGCGTGTGCGAGTCATGGCGAAGCATCCTGGGATCGTGTATGCAGTGGCCTGGGACTTGACCGGCACGGCGCTCATCAGTGGTGACAGTGATGGAATGCTGCGCTGGTGGGATGTTGAGCGCGGGGAATGCGTGCAGACGCGCCTGGCGCACCAGGGCACAGTGCAATCGCTGAGGACAAGCCCCGATGGCCTCTCGCTTGCCAGCTGCGGAGACGACGGGGCCATCACGCTCTGGAACCTGGAAAGCGGCGAGCATCTGCGTACGCTGCGGCGCGACCGGCCCTACGAACGGATGGACATCACCGGTCTGAGGGGTATCACCCCAGCGCAACGCGCGTCGCTGATCGCGCTCGGGGCATTCGAGGGAACGAGCGTTGATGGGAACATCCATTCTCACGAAGAGTAACGCACAATATCGATAGTGAAGGCAAATTGGCGCAAAAAGGGCGGAAGCGCTTGGCTTCCATAGCAAAGAGACCAAGCGCTTCCGCCCTTTTGCAATCAGCTGAAAGCTCTCTCACGAATGGTAATGTGCGATATCGCTCATCAACCACAACCGGCAGGCGCTCATACGAACTATTTCGCCCGAAAACGCTTTACACGCTGGTCACATTATTGGCGAGGTGATGGGGTTTTCAGCCTTACGCTGAAAGCTCTTGGAGCAGCGCGTTTGCCTGCTGCAGATCAATCGTGTCGAAGCCCTCGGTGAAGAAGCCATAGATGTCTGCCAACATGTGCCGGGCTTCGTCCTTCTTCCCTTGCTGCTGCCACAATCGGGCCAAGCTCACCGTTGCGCGCAGCTCTAACGACTTCCCCTCCTGCCGCCTCCGCAATCTCAATCGCCGTGAGAAAACATCCTTCGGGTGACTCGGCATCCTGCATTCCTTCGGTAACGCCGCGGTAAAGCCCTGCGCCTTCCGCCTTGAGCAACAACTCGCCCTTGAGCCGATAGATTTCTGCTTCCCAAAAACGCTCCCCAGTTTCTTCCACCAGGGCCAGCGCCTCGTCCAGCACGGCCAGCCCCGCCGCTGGCTGTCCCACAGCGTCATAGGCATCAGCCAGCTGGGTCAGCTGATGTGTCCGAAATAACCCTGTCCCCGTGGCCTGCGCAGCAGCCAACCCCTGGCGTAGCTGGGCGATGCCCGCTTCTGCCTGCCCCTGCGTTGCGAGCGCCCAGCCTCGCGTGACCGTTCCCCACGCCAGCCACAACGCAAGTCCCTGTTTGGTCGCCATCGCAATGACCTCTTCTGCGCACTCCTGCGCGACGGCCCGCTCCTGGCAAAAGTGATGTAACCAGGATGAATAGCCTAAGGTAAAGACGAGGCTATGAGCGTGGGCAGCCTCGCGCGCCAGCATCAGCGCCCGATCGCTCCAGCGCCGCGCTTGCTCCACATAGCCAAGCAACCAGAGGTCTAAAACCCCAGCACCAAGGCCGGCCGGCCCGGGGTCTTGTCCGTACTGCAAGGTCAGGGGGCGGTGTTGCTCCGCGTTATACAGGGCAGCTATCTGTTCGAAATGCGCTCGGGCGGATACGAGCTCGCCCAAAAAAAACCCTAGGATGGCAAAGCTAGCTTGAAGTAGTCGGCCTCCAGCTGTTCGAGATACGCCTCTGGATTTCTGCGGAACCGCCGCCCTTGTGCCCGGAGTGCGAACCGGCCTTGCAGCGTCTGGCGGATCTTCCGCCACTGCGCGCGGTCGTACGGGACGATATCCACTGCTGCAAACCGGCGCAGGCGGGTGGCGACACTCGCGACCAAGCGAACCGACCCACGTAGCACCGCGCTTGGGGCGCCGCGCTTGCGGCCCGTCGCGCGTCGTTCGTGAGAGCGATGTTGCCCAAACCACTGTTCGAGATCGTTATTAGTGCGCGGGATCGCCGGGTCATCATAGCAATGAAATAAGCCAGACCGATAGCTGCGGGTGACCTTCAAGAAGTGCGTGAGCGCATCCTCCAAGGGGCCGCAGTGACGCTTGGTGACGCCAATCGAGCGCAGCACTTTCACAAACGCCTGGTGGACCGCGGCCCGGTCCTGCTGGTCATGCTTAGCCAGCACGTGTGCCGCTGCATGCACCCAGCGTTAGGCCCGCCTTATCGGCGCCCACAGCGGTGCGGTTGCGACCAGGGCTGCATCGATGATTTGTTTTATCCGCCGGAGTTCTGGTATCGCTCCCCCTTTTCCTCGACTCGTTGCAGGCTGTCTTGGATGTGACTCAGGCGCTCTTGTAGCCTCAGACCAGGTGCATCGAGTGGTGGGACGCCATCATCGGTCAAGGCACTCCGCACCGCCACCGCATACCCGCGCACAAGGGCGGCTTGTGGGTCGGCGCGGTCCTCAACCGCACGTTCCAGGGGCCGAATTCCGCGGATCCGTTTCTTGAGTTCCTTCTTGGCGTGCCGATCGGCTTCAACGAGGGGCTTTGCCGCTTCGCGCAGATAGTGGAAGTGACACAGTTGATGCGGCACCTCGGGCAAGGTCCGCGCGACCGCTTTCCGAATCGATTGCTGACCGTCGGAGATCACTGCGGCAATCGGCACCTCAAGCGCATCCCGCACCTCGGCGAGCAGTGTGGCCAGGTCAGTTTCGGTGGCTGAGAGCAGGCTGCGTACGAGCAGCACTTCGCCCGACAAACAGTCCCGCAGCACCCACAACACTTCATGCCCGGCATCGGGTTGGAGCCCATCCAGCGCCAGAATCACGCGTCCATGCGTTTTGGTGACACGGCGGAGGCGATCGTCATCCAGCACCGACAAGGCGACCAGTTCATCATAGCGGTCAAGCAGGTTCGTCACGGTGCGCTCGCTAATCGGCAGTTCTCGTGCCCGCAGCATGGCGTGCATCTCTGGCACACTGCGGTGCTCACGATAGCGCCACGCGCCGATCTGGGCGATCAGGTCGAGGCCGAACTCGTGCTGCGGCAAGACGAACCGGCCTTCGGCTTCGGGGCGGTAGGCTTTATGGTAGCGTGGGCACACTGGCGTCTGGCAGAGGCGCACCTTCAACCGTAGCCGGACCACGCCTTCCAGGGTGACGATCGTCCGCCGCTTAGTGTACTGCTGATAGGTTGGGCCACCACATTGCGGACAGGTCGTCTGGCAGCACTCCAGCGTCTCGGTCCGCAGCGGCGCTGGTCGATTGATGCGCTTCGCCATGCTCTGCCTCCTGTTCGATTGTGCTGCTACCACACAGCATCGCTGATCAGGAGAGGTTTGTCAGGCCAGCTTTGCTATCCTAGTACCAAACTGGTTGTGGATAGGGTGAAAGACGAGAAGGTGCCAGATTCTGTTTCTTTCGTCCTCATGGCCCGGCCCGTTCACTTCTTGTCTCTTATGCCTGATCCATTTCATACCATCGCTCATGTTGTTTTCAGCCTTCTGAGGGATTGGCCGCTAACGCCGCTATATCTCGACTGTGTCGTTCCCGCATCAGTCCCCAAACGCTCAGCACTACTGCCAGGAGTATCATGGCGACGATCACCAGGATAGTGTCTTGCAGCGCCGCGACCTGGGCCGCTACCGCCCCAGCGATCCGCTCGCCCTGCACCGCTCTGCCGGCGTAATAGCCCACACGGCTGGCCCACACCGCCCCTAATGCGGCAACGCCCACCGTCTGACCGAGGGTACGGGTGATCGAGAGCAGGCCGGAGGCCACTCCCAAGCGCTCACGCGGCGCGGCCCCCATAATCGCGCTGTTGTTGGGCGACTGAAACAGACCCATGCCGATGCCAACGGGCAGGAAACGCAGCAGGTAGCCGAGCAGCGTTGTATCTACACCAAGGGTGCTGACTGCACTGTAGCCGATCAGCAATGCCACCAACCCGATCACGCTTATCGACCGCGTACCGAAACGGTCTGATAATGCGCCAGAGATCGGCGACACAACGCCAAGCGCAATCGGTACAACTGCCAGCAAGAGGCCAACCGTGCGTGTGTCGTACCCGAGCATATTCTCAAGATAAAAGGGCGTCAAGACCATCGTGCCGGCGATCGCGACGAAGGTGATAAAGCCGGTGATCAGATTGATGCTGAACAGGCTGTTCTGGAACAGCCGTAAGTCGATCATCGGCTGAGGGCTGGTCCACTCCACCCTGATGAACGCCGCCAGAAAGAGCGCGCAGGTGGCGAAGAGCAGCAGTACCGGCGGTGTGGCGAACCCGGCTTGTTGACCCAGCGTCAGGGCCAGCAGCAAGGAGATCAGGCTGACGAAAAGGGTGACAGCTCCAATAGAGTCGAAGCGCTGGCCGCCTTCTGGTGTGATGGCTGGAACAAAGCGCACCACCATCAGTGTGCCGACCAGCCCGACTGGGAGATTCACGAAGAATATCCAGTGCCAGGAGAGCGCCGCAATCAACAGTCCGCCCAGCGCAGGGCCCAGGACGATGCCAATCGAGACCACCGCACCGATGATCCCCATCGCTTTGCCGCGTTCGGCCGGTGGGAAGGCCTCGGT
>WNGB01011096.1_pt1 | contig 13751 bp, 17 predicted proteins | sample 5400681 | NCBI WGS metagenome assembly WNGB01 (sample SAMN13153367, study PRJNA577476) | soil metagenome | isolation source: 115 cm soil or saprolite under grassland replicate 2 | place: USA:California | collected 2016-06-15 | reverse complement strand
CCTAGCCCGCATAATTCGTGAACGTGCGTTGGGCGGGCGATTTCAGATGGGTTCAGCGGCTGGAGTTGAGGATTTGACTGGCTGAGTTTTGAGATTGGCGTTGAGAAGAGAGCAAGACGCGGCGGAGGCCGCGTTTTTCCTTTTGGCGGAGACAGTTCGGGCGTCAGAGAGAAGAGAGCCGGTTCAGCGAAGGGTGTTCAGGCGGGAGCCAAGCGGTCGGCGAGGAAGTTCCAGATGGGCTGGGCTGGATGGGAAGAGGCCAGATGGAACCAGACTCGGCGGGCGCTGACGACGACCTTGGCGGCAATCTTCAAGAGTTTGAGTCGCAGGGTATCCATCTGGGCCGAGGCCAGCGCGGTCTTCTGGAGTTCTTCTCGCAGCGAGAACATCAGGATGTAGGCGGCGGTGTGGAGCAGGAGGCGGAACTGGTTGGAGAGGAATCGATGGCAGGAGAGCCGGTCGGCACAGAGCGCGTTCTTCAAGTCCTTGATGTGGTTCTCCATCTCTCCGCGATCGGTGTAGAAGCCGTAGAGGGAGGCGGGATCTCCAGGCATATTGGTGACGACGAAGCGAGGGTTCTCGCCCAGAGGGAGGACTTCGGCTTTGGCGATGATGCGGCGGGATTTCTCCCAACTTCCGGCCCGGTGCCGGAAGGAGCCGAAGACTTTGGCCTTCTCGCCGGTCCTCTGGAAAATCCTTTTGGCCTTGTTCATCCACGGTCGGCCTTTACGGATCAAACGGGAGTTGGTGATCTGGCCGATGACGTAGGAGATTCCAGCGTCTTCGCAGAACTCGTAGAAGGCCGGGGCGGCAAAGCCCGCATCGGCGCGCAGCAGGATCTCCGTTTTCGGGAACCGATCCCAAATCCTCTCGACGATGCGGCGCAGGACGGCGACGGCTCCCCAGCTGTCGTGCGCATTGCCCGGTCGAAGGACCGCGGCAATGGGCCACCCCCCGCAGAAGACCAGAAGCGGCAGGTATTGCCACTGGTCGTAGTAGCCGTGGAACATCGTCAACTGCTGGCCTCCGTGGGTCGGGTCGTCGGTGGAGTCAAACTCCAGGATGAGTCTGCGCCGGGCCGCTCGGCCCCTCTTCTTCAACCGCTCCAGGAAGAACTCCAGCAGCAGGTCGCCCAAGACCATCAGATCGCGACGGCCAACGTTCTCCTCCAGCCGCGAGAGCGTCGGCTGCGAAGCCAGAACTTCACCGGGTCCCGGCACGCGGTCCAGAGCCGCCTGAAAAGCCGGATCAAACCGAAGTGTGTTGGCATCGTTGGCGTCCTCGTACCCCAGCCCGATCTGAAAAAGCCTCTGCCGCAAGAGATCCCGCAGACCGTGCTGAACCTTCCCCACCTGACGACGATCCGAAAAAACCTCCGCCACCCGTTGGCCGGTACACTCTGTCACGCGGGCACCTCCCTTTCCGCCTCGTCTTCGTGAGCTTCAACACCCACAGAATACGGGCTAAAAGGCGGTCCCGCCTTTCTCTTCTCAGTTCATTCGTGAATTTTCCGGGCTAGGGTGGTGGTATGACGCCTAACGTGGAGCTAACCGGCGGCCGACGGGCGGCGAAGCCAGCCCGTGGACGTCCGGTTGAGCGATCGGTTGGGCGTCACTCTGTAGCGCCACCAACAAGCCTTTTTTGCGAACCATCCGCTTGGCGAGGGAGACTGGCGAGTGTGCCCACGTTGACTTTTGATGCGCTGGACGCCACGCAAGCTTGTTCTCGCGCTTTAGGACGTCGTCAACTGCTGCTTTTCCGCACCTTGCGGAACCCGAGAGTTCACGTGTGCGCTGCAGATAGCCTGCTTGATTGACTCGATATTTGTCATGAACTCGCTCTGATGAACCGGCGAGACCACATATGACCCGACTGTCGCAAGAGCTGCCAGCAGTGCGGCGGGTTTCCAATGAGAAACGGTGTTCATGTCGGCCCTCCTTCGAAAGTCATGAGAGGCAATGACTGAAACGCGGGGCGTTTTCAGAGCCAAAGTGCGTTTCTCTACGAGGCTTCTCATGACGCCCAACGGCTGGCGGCTCAGCGGCGCGCGCATGCGCGTCCGCTGCAGCCGCGGGGTAGGCGACAGGCTGGCCTTAGCGCGACGAGATCGAGCTGGAGTCGCTGCCTGGATGCGGCGGGTCTCGCCCGGCTCGCACAACCGCAGTGCCCTGGACGGCGATGACTTCACGCGACACTCCCCGCTCCGGGTGTCGCCCAACGGCTTGCGCGCGCCGGCATTTATTTTTCCGGCACAGGTTTAATCTCGAAACGTCCAGAAGACATCAGGGCGAACACACACTCGGCTCCGCTCGCACACTTCGCCGAGTGCGCCGTGTTGGCAGGAATCTCCGAGTAGGAGCCGGGACCGAGCCTCTTCTCGGTAGATCCCGCGTAGCTCACCAGGACCGTTCCTGAAATGACGACCAGCCGCTCCACCGAAGGGTGGGTGTGGAGCGGAGGCGCGAAGCCAGCTGGAAACTTCCGAAGCATTCCGTGCTCTCCAGTCTGCGGATCTCCCCACAACAGGACACTCTTCACATCCGGTAGTCGCTTGTCTTCCTCCCACCTCATCTCATCAGCGGCCCAGAGCTTGGGTGTTTTAGATGGCTCCTCGGCAGCAGCAGTGGCGCTCGCCAATGCCCACGCACACCAAGCCAACCCGACGCAACCCGCGATTCGACTAACTTTACGGACGGTACTCATGAACCACTCCTTTTCCTTCACTGCTGTTGAGGCTCTTGAAAGAGAACTCTCAAAGCTCTCCAAAGGCCCGGCCCTCTGTCCAATCCGCTGAACCAGCGCCTAACATGTATTAGGCGTCCTAATTCGGGGGCTCAAACGCGACATGGCTTTGTCGCCCAACGTTGGAGCCACGGTACCCGCCATTCCAGCGTCCAAAGTGTTCACGGCGCGAGAAATTATCCTCCTGCCAAGGGGAAGGGGACGTGCGGAAAGCCGAAAAGCCGCTGCCCACGAGGGGAGCTTTCAGCGGACACTGGACGTATCTTGCCCGCGGCGGCGTTCGCCTGGAGGACGCGTACCGCGAGCTCGACGGCGAGTTGCGGGCTTTCGGCCGCGTCGGTCGCTCTGCGACCGGCGGCCGAGAATTTTCTAAACCAGGGCCTTCGTCTAGAAAGTTTATTGGCCCGAAAAGGAGGCCGGTTCAGATGCCTTCGAGATGACCGGGATCATACGGGCGGCCGGGGCTTTGTGCGACGTTACGGTGAGAGGCGGCCCGAAAGCCGCCAGAAAAGGAGCTGCTCATGATGCCGGTCATCGTTGCCGAAAAGTCGCTGGACCTGCGTGGCCTCTCCTCCGCAGAGCGCGTGCCGCGAGCTCTCTCGTGCTTCGACGCGCTCGCCCCAGAGGAGACGGTCGTTCTCGTGAGCGGCGATGTGGCGGGTGACGTGTTGGGTCGCCTGCAGGCGCAGCGGCGGGGCCTCTTCGAATGGTCGCTGCTGACGCCGGGGCCCGCCATCTGGCGTATCGAGCTGGCGCGCCGCGCGGGCACGACCACACCGCTGCGCGGCATCAACGAGGCGCTTTCCTGGGACCACGATCGGCTCGACGCGCTCGAGGAGGCCGCCTTTCGCAAGCGCGCGGCGGGAGACCTCCGGTCCGCCGAGGAGCTCTACGCCGAGTTCGCGGCGGGCTTGAAGCGCCACATCGGCTTCGAAGAGGAGCTGCTTTTCCCGGCGTTCGAGCAGCGCACGGGCTTTCCGCCGACGGCTGGCCCGACGGCGGTGATGCGTGCCGAGCACCGCGAGATTCGAGAGCTGCTCGACCGGATCGAGGCCGGGATTGCCGACGCAGCCGCTCCGGTCGAGGAGCTGCGGCGCCGCTTCCACGACGTGCTCGGCGAGCACAACTTCAAGGAGGAAGAGGTCTTGTACGCCGGGACCGACGAGCTCCTGGGCGCCGAGGAGGCCGACCGGCTCGTCGCGAGGATCCAAGAGTTCGGAGGCTAGAGGGGGGGCGCAGCCTGATGCCTTTGCACCATGCGGGCTGACGCCCGCGCCGCAGAATGGGTCGAGAAGGTGAGGAGGCAGCCATGAAAGACCCGGGTCTCGTCATCCTCGGCGTCGTGGCCGTGGGGTTTCTCTTCGTCGTCCTTCCCGTCGCTCTCACGGCGGCCGGGCGATACAGGCAGCCGCGCGTCCTCATTTGTCCGGAGGCGGGCCGAGCGGCGCGGGTGACCGCCGACGCGCGCCACGTCGCCGTGACGGCCGCGCTGGGCAGGGAGAACGTCCGAGTGGCGGCGTGCACGCTCTGGCCGGCGCGCCGCGGCTGCGCGGAGGTTTGCCTCGAAGCCGCCGCATTCGACGCGTGACCGATCCGGGACTCCCGCCGTGCTGATCCGCGTCGGATCAAGGGACCGGCCGGGGTTTCGGGCCTCAGCTCGGCTCGAGCCCGGCGACACAGTAGAATCGCCGCAAGAGGAGGAGACATGAAGCCGAAGACGATCCTGACGACACTCGGTGTGCTTTTCGCCGGCGCCGCGGTATGCCTCGCCGCAGACGTGAGTATGGGCACCTGGAAGTTGAACGAGGCCAAGTCGAAGTTCGGCCCGGGAGCGACGAAGAACACCACCGTTGTCTATGAGGCCGCGGGGGACAACGTGAAAGTGACGGTGGATGGCGTCAACAGCGAAGGCAAGGCCGTGCACCACGAGTGGACGGGCAAGTTCGACGGCAAAGACTACCCGGTCACCGGTGATCCGAATCAAGACGCGCGGTCCTACAAGAAAGTTGACGATCGGACGCTGGAATTCGCGGCCAAGAAGGGCGGCAAGGTGACCGTGACCGGTCGCATTGTCGAAGCAGCCGACGGCAAGACCCGCACGGTCAGGACGAGCGCTACCGATTCGACGGGCAAGAAGGTCAGCAGCACCGCCGTCTACGACAAACAGTAGCCGGACAGGACCGTTTCGCGCCCCTTGGGAGCGGCGTCGTCGAGGCCACGCCGGACAAGGAATCATCGGTGGAATTTGGGCTGGCGGGGCCACGTTGGACGCAGGCAAATGCGGAATCTCTCGCGAGCCCTCGCGCTGGTCGCGGCGGCGATCGCCTGCGCCGCAATCTCGAACGCCTTCGCCGGCTCAGAGCGCAAGCTTCTCTGGACGGGCAGCATCGAAGCGTCCTCCTCCGCCAAGTCGCCGACGCGCCAAAGCCGCTATGGCGACGGCGCGGCTTCGGAGGATAAGCCTTCGAAGGCGGACGGGTCGTCCTCCGTAGCCTCTGCGAAGGGGGAGTTCTCGCCGCATCCGGACAAGCCCTGGGTGGAGATCTCCGGCGCGGACGTGGCAGCCCTGCACGCTCGCGGCGACGTTCCGTTTCTCGACGCGCGGCGGACTTCGGTCTATCGCGATGGGCACATCGCCGGCGCGCGGCCGTTCGCGGTGTGGGAGGCGGACGTGGATGACAAGGTCAAAGGCTTCTTCGGAGAGGGGCACGACTCGAACGCCCCGATCGTCGTCTACTGCAGCGGCGGAGACTGCGAGGACTCCCACACGCTCGGCCAGAAGCTCTTCTTCGCGGGCTTCAACAACGTGCTCGTCTACAAGGACGGATACCCGGACTGGGTCCGGCGGGGCCTCGCCGTCTCGAAGGGGGAGAAGCCTTGAAGGAGAAGCTCCTCTCGCCGTGGCTGACGGTTCGGGTGCAGTTCGTTTTGGCGGCGTTCTTCGTTGTCGCGGCGGTCGCCAAGATTTCTGACCCGCCCGGCTTCGCGCACGAGATTCACAACTACCGGCTGCTCCCGGAGGCCGCGGTCAACGCGCTCGCGCTCACGCTGCCCTGGCTCGAGCTGCTGACGGGGCTTGCCCTGTTCCTCGGCCTCTGGCGCGGCACGGCGGCCGGCCTCCTCGCCCTTCTGCTCGTCGTGTTCATCGGAGCGCTCTCGATCAATCTGGCGCGCCGTCATCCGATCGACTGCGCCTGCTTCGGCAGGTCGAACGTCGAGCGAACCGATGCCGAGCGCCTCGCCGACATGAGACTCGCGATCTGGCGCGACGTGGGCTTGCTCGCCCTGGCGGCACAGATCCTCGCCGCGACGCGCCGAGGCTCGGCAGCCCTCAGGTTCTCCGCAGCCAGCGTGGCGCGAACGTGAGCGCCACCCCGTAGACGGCCAGAGCCGCGACGAGAGTGGCCGGACGGCCCTCCGGCACATCCTGGAACAGGATCTGGGCGGCTGCGACGGTGAGCACGCCATACGAGAGCCACTTGAGCTCGGGCAGGTCCTTCCATCGCCAGGCCGCGGCCAGCGCCAGCGCCGAAAGCGAGAGAACCGCCGTTCGCGCCGCCGCGATGGAGCCCGCATCGTGGCCCTCCGTGGCCACCCGAATGACGAGCCAGGCGGCGAGCGCTCCCAGGCCGGCGAGCGAAAGAACCGCCGCGACGAACGCGGGCAGGCGCGTGGGAGACTCACGGGGCGCGCCCGCGGCGAAGATCGCAAAGCACGCGGCCGAAGACGCCAGAGCGGCAGACCCCCACGGCGAAAGCGGCGGGCCCGGCTTGGCCGCACCGAGGAAAGCGGCGAACGGCGCCGCCGCGAGTCCGCTCGCGATCGCGGCGGCCGCCAGATAGGCAACCGTGTGGAAGCGCAAAGTTGTCCTGCCGAAGCGGGTCGAGAGCGCCGCGGCGGAAAGGCCGAGTGCGCTCCAGAGCGCCGACAGGGGTTCGCGTTCGAGCAGCAGGCCGCTGGCGTACAGCGCGAGACCCAGCGCCAGAGACGTGTAGAAGTGAAAGTTGCGAGCCGTCTCCGAGCGCCGCTCGACAAAGGCGAAGGCCACGGCGTAGCAGGCGGCAGCGAGCAGCAGGCCGGCGATCCCGAGCGGCAACTGCCCCGACCCCGTGGCTCTTCCCACGGCGGCCGCGCCGCCCAGACCGATCAAGAGAGACGCGACGGACTGGACGGCCTCGAAGCCGGACACCTCGCGGCGCCGGGCCAGAGTGCGTAGCGCGGCGCTGCCGAGATAGACGACGGGCAGGGCCAGGGCCAGCCACAGGGCGGCCCGAGAGGAGAGGCCCGCGTAGGGCCCCGGCGCCCCGCCCGGCCTGCCGGCGAGCCAGGTCATCAAGGCGACGACAAGGTCGGCTGCGACGGCCACGGGCCAGCGCAGGCCGTGCCAGCGGCGGCGGCTGTAGGCGAGACCGACGGTCGCCGCGCCGAGCAGGATCAGGGCCGCTGACACGGGCGTGACGGCGTACGTCGTCAACAGCAGCACCAGCAGTGTCGCCACCGTGGCGAGCGTGGAGACCCAGGCCAGCACCGGCAGGTCGCGCCGCCAGGCCACGATCAGGCAGAGCCCCGTAAAGCCCGCGAGGAGCGCCGCGGCGGCGGAGGCCGGAAAAGCTCCGAAACGGGTCGCCCCCTCGAGGGCCAGGGGGGACGCGATGAAGACCGCGGTCGACCCGAAGAATACGGCTGACAGCCTTCTTTCCCGCCCCGCCAGCCGGTCCGCGGCCAGGATCCAGGCCACCGCGTAGCCCAGTCCGAGCGCGATGCCTGCGCCGCGCGGCAACGTGCCGCCATCGGTCAAAGCGCGGATGAGAAAAGCGCCTCCCAGAACGAGCAGGCTGCGACCCAATAGGGGAAGCGAGGCGACCCAGGAATCGTCGCCGGCCGCCCGAGTCGACGGCCCCTCGGCGGCACCCGCCAGGGAAGAGGACGAGCCGGATGTCGACCCGGCTTCGAGGCCGCTCAAACGCGCCTCGAGCGCTTTCAGCGACGCCGTCAGCTCGTCGAGCCGGGCTTCGAGGCGCGCGAAGCGCTCTTCCATCGCGCGACGGCCGTCAGGTCGCCTGCTCCTTCCACGGCGGCAGGATCCGAACGAGCACCCAGAGAATCACGAACGGCAGCGCCATGAGCAAGAGCGCCGGCAGCAGGCCCTCCTTCGTCGCGAAGGCCATCTTGTAGGTCGTATACCCGAGGAAGCTCTTGGAGAAGAGCTGGCCGCCGATGACGACGTTCCACCGCATCGCGAAGATGCCCACGAGAGTCAGCGCTCCTGACACGACGTAGATGGTCTTGCGCGCGCGCTCGGAGAGGCGGACGGTCTGCGTCAGCGCCAGCAGGCCGAGCGGCACGACCGTACCGAGAATGATCTGGAAGACGATCTGGGAGACGAAGAGCTTCGTCTTCACCATGAAATCGAGGCTGCGGAACGACTCGTCTGCCTCGTAGACGCGGTGGATCAGGTCCAAAAGCTCGAGGGAGAAATCGATGACGAATGCGTAGAAGAGGTAACGCGCTATGGTATCCACGCAGGGCATCTCGATCGGTCGCTCCGAGAGCCACGAGACCAGCATGTACAGCAGGAGGACCGCGGCGATGCCCGAGACGATCGCGGAAAAAAGGAAGACGATCGGCATCATCGGCGTCGACCACCACGGGTTCGCCTTGATCGAGCCAAAGATGAAGCCGACGTAGCCGTGCAGGAGGAACGCGGACGGAATTCCGACGATCGTGATGATGCGGCCGAGACGCTCATCGACCGCGAGCGAGGCCTCGCTAATGTTGTCGGAGCCCAGCGCGAGGATCCCGTAGAACGTGCGGACCCAGCCCTTGCTCGCGCGCCAGGTCAGGACGATCTCCTTGCGGTAGTCGAGCCAGATCTCCAGCAGCAGGACCGCGAGCAGGTACCAGAGGTAGACGAAGCCGAACATGGCCATTGCCGAGGTCGTGTGCGGCGTCAGGTACATTTCGAACGAGCGCTCGGGATGGCCCAGGTGGAGCTGGAGCGGCAGCGGCGCCACGATCAGGAAGGCCAGGGCCGTCAGCAGGGACAGCCGGTAGGTCGGCTTCACGGCCTCGACGTTGAAGACGCGGGCTAGCGAGGCGAGGATGAAAGCGCCCGCCACGAGCCCGGTGATGAACGGGTAGAGGACGATCAGGATGCTCCACTGGAGCTCCACCTCGTTCGGGTACATGAAACCTTCGATGAGCTCGATGGGCGGCATTCTTCCTCCGCTTTCTCAGCGCACCGAGCCGTCGAGGCCCGCGTAGTACAGCTTGGGGCCCGTCCCCAGCTGAGGTTTCAAGACCTGTACCTTGTTGTTGCGCAGGTAGTCGTGAATCGGGTCCTTCGGATTCTTCAAGTCGCCCAGCTGCCGCGCGCCCGTCGGGCAGGTTTCGGCGCAAGCGGTCGTCTTTCCCCGGGTGATCCGGTGATAGCAGAGCGTGCACTTGTCGACCGTGCTCGTGCGCGGATCGATGTATCGGCAGCCATAGGGGCAGGCCTGGACGCAGTAGCGGCAGCCGAGGCAGTACTTCTTGTCGACCAGGACGACGCCGTCGGGACTGCGGAACGTGGCGCCCACGGGGCAGACCTGCTCGCAAGGCGAGTCGGTGCAGTGGTTGCACATCTTCGGGACGAAAAAGCTCTTGCTGCCGTCGCCCGCGAGATACCTCTCCGGAAAGCCGTCGTAGCCGCCGTTGGGGGAGTCGACCTCGGGGTGGAGCGGCTTGTCCGGCGTGAGGTGGTAGCGCTCGACCCAGGTCCGGAAGAAGTAGGGCTCGAGCGGCACGCCGTTCTCCGTCTTGCAGGCGCGCACGCAGTTGCCGCAGCCGATGCACTTTTCGATGTCGATCGCAAAAGCCCACCAGTGGTCGGTCATCCGGTAGTTGTCGGCTTCGGTCGGCGTGCCCGCCATCACCTTGTCGAAGGCGATTGCGGCGGCCCCGGTCAGAAGCAAGTACTTACCTGTGCCGAGGAGGAACTCGCGGCGGTCGCTCGTCATTTGGCGCTTCCTCCCATCGGGTCGTGTGGCGTCGTGTGGCACGACGTGCAGGCCGCGCCCTCGCCGTGCGCCGCGGGATCGACCTGAGGGAACTTCTTCGGTTTCGCCACGTTGGCCGTGTGGCAGGTCAGGCAGAGCTTGCGAGCGTCCAGCTTTGCGGGCTTCTGCTTTTCCGGATCGTCCGCGTGCCGGGCCAGCGGCCCGTGGCAGGCCTCGCAGCCCACGCCCGCGTGCTTTCCCTTCTTCAAGACGTCGGGCACGTCGGTGTGGCAATCGGCGCAGGCCTGACGGCCGGCGAAGGAGGGGGCCGTGCCGCGGACGTCCTTCAAGGCCGGCGCCCGATAGTGGCCGTATTGACCGAATCCTTCCGGGACGAGGATACCGCGGGCGATGAAGAATACGACCAGCCCCGCCGCGAACACGGCGGCGACGCGAAGCAGATGAGCTCGATCCTTCAGCGTTTCGCGCACGAAAACTCCTGCGCGACAGACTGGGGCCCGGGGTGTGGAGCGTCATGATGCAGACGAATCAGCCGGGAAGATGCCCCAAAAAGAAAGCCCCGCTTCCGCGGGGCTCAGGGCTGCGGGTCGAATCGAGCTACACGAAATTCCACTCGGAGATCTTGACCTCTTTCTTTGCCTTGTCCATGGTGCCCTTGACCTTGATCTGCTTGCCGAGCATTTCGGGGCCCTTCGTCTGATCGGTCAGGATCCACAGGGACTTGTCCTCGGGATTGTAGATGGCCCACTTCGCCCCTTTTTCCTTGACGCACTTCTTCGCGCAGTCGACGTGCCCCGCGTTGGCCCCTTTCGCTCCGCACTCGGTCTCCGTCAGCCAGCCGATGATGGTGACCTGGTCGCCCGGCTTCTCCTGGGCCGAAGTCGTCGTGGAGAGGCCGAGGCCGAGGGCGAGCGCGAGAATGGCCAGTGGGATGAAGATCTTTTTCATGCCTGCACTCCTTTCATGCCCCTCTTCTTTATCACTTTCCGGGGGATTTTGCTGCCGCGGTCGATTGCGGGATGCCATCTCAATCACTCCGTCGCGGGGGAGGCCCTGGGGCCGGTTGCCACAGCGGGTGCTCGAACGAAAGGTAGAGGATGACGGATCGCTCCCCGCGGCTGGGGCCGACACCGAAGGGAAAGGCGATCCCCGGAACGATTTGTAATCCTCCCGGCAGGTCGAGCGCACAGCGCAGGCCCGGGCTGACGAGCATCTGGCGTTCGCGGCGCGTGGTGCCCGGTCCCGTCACCACCTGGGAGGAGGACCAGACCACCTCGACGAGGCCGTTGACGCGGCGTCCACCGATCCAGACGAGGCTCGCCCCCAGGTTCGCCGCGTTCGTACCCGCTCTCTCGCCACGCTCGTTGCGCGCCCTCGGCGTGAGCGTCGCGCCGGCGTTGCCGTGCGCGACGAACGCGTCGGAGAGAGCCAGGCTCGCCGGCAGATTGACCTGGAGCGAGAGAGCCCCTGCCCCGAGCCCCCGCTTCTCATCTCCCGTCGGCAGGAGAAGAGACAGGCGCGGCGCGACGGCCAGACGCGCCTCCCCGTCGCCGACGACCTGATAACGATAGTTGAGCGCGGCATCCCCGGCGCCCACCGCCGTCCCCGACGCCGCGGCCCCCGCGGGCAGCGTGTAGCTGACCTGGTGCGTCACGCCCGAGACGGGCCACTCCTGCGTGAATGTCGCCTGCCATCGGCCGGACCCTCGGACGCGCTGGTAGTTGAAGATGTGCTGAATCACCCCCTCCTCCTGGTTGTAGGCCTCTTCGATCAAGAAGCTGTTGTCCTGGATCGGGCGGGCGCCGCCCGGCTCTCCGGCGACCAGAGCGGCAGCGAGCAGCAGATCGAGGCATCCCGCGGCGAAAACGCGAAGGGTTGGTCGCGACCTCATCGGAGCCTCCCGTGAGCCTTCCTTTTCAGACTGTTAGATGAGACTCAGTCTCAGTCTCATGCTGAGGATAGGATGCCAAAAACCCGATTTCCTGATGCGTTTGAACCAATCCGCCCCGAGGTTGGTTGGTATACTCCACTTGTGATTGAGACTCAGTATCAACCAGGCCGCGGTTCCCCTTTCCGGCGGGCCCTGTTTCCATGATCGTCTGCCTCTGTACCGGCTCGAGCGATCGTGACGTCGACCGCGCGCTCGAGGGCGGGGCCGGAAGCCTGTCCGAGATCGGCGACTCCTGTCGAGCCGGGCTCGACTGCGGCCAATGTCATGCGGCCCTCATCGAAATCCTCGACCGCCGGTCCTGCGAAGGCTGCCCAAACCTGGATAGGCTCGGGTGCGATCGGCTTGCGCAGACGCCGTTGCGGGGAATGACTTTCGACTAAGAGCGGATCGCCAGAAGCGAAGAGCGGCGAGCGCAGCGCGACGCCGGTGATAAGGGCGACACTCGATTGGTGAGGTTCGTCACCGGCCGCCAGCCGCCGCGCGCTGCCAGCGGGCCGACAAGGTCGCCAGTCGGAAGACGAGAGGAGAAAGAACGGCCAGTTGAAGGAGTGGAAGAAGACCAACCTGGAGTCCCAAGACGACCGGCATCTCCGGTCCATAGGTCCAGCGTTTCAGCAAGTGCACCGATATCCACTCCATTGCCCCGCCGACGCAGAGTCCGCCAAGGACCATCAGGGCGTAGCCTCCCGCGCCCGAGTTCTCGAACCAGAACGCGCCGTGGAAAATGAGCCAGCCGGCAGCCCAGATCAGAAGAACGAGAACCGCGTCTCCGACACCTGCCCGAAAGCAGTGCCACCAGATGGAGCCGGTATCCGGCGGCATGACGTAAAGGGAGCACTGGAGAAGCTCCCACCCAAAGTTCAGCGCGAGAGCCGGAACGAAAACTGCTGTCGCGGCCGCCCCCGGAGAATGCCCCACAGTTTATATATTGCTCAGCTAAAGAGCTTCGCGACTTCGATCGCGAGATCGGGCAGCAGAGGAGAGCGGGCGATCTGGTCGGCGCCGGAGATGGAGTTGGATTGAAAGCCGCTCTCGGTATTGACGAAAACCTCGAAGGTCTTCGCGACCGGATCCAGCAGCCAAAGCTCGCGTGCTCCCGCGCGAGCGTAGAGTTTTGCCTTGATGGTACGGTCTCGTTCCGCGGTCGAGCGAGAAAGGATCTCGACGACCAGATCGGGTGTTCCGTGAACGGCCCTCTCGCCGATCCGCGAAGCTCTTTCGTTTGAAACGAAGAGAATGTCAGGTTGCATGACGTCCGTATCCGAGATCACGACGTCGAACGGCGCAACGTAGACCCGACCAAGATGGTTCGCCTCCGCAAAAGCGGAAAGCAAGACAGCGAGGTTGAGCAGGGCTCTCTGATGCCTCTCCGTCGGCGAGGGCGACAACAGCAGGTCCCCGTCGATGAGCTCATAGCGGCGGTCCTCCGGCAGGTTCAGATAATCCTGGTACGTGAATCGAACCGTGGCGGAACCGGCCATGGGCTTCATTATAGGCATCATCCCTGGTCAGCCCGGTCGCCTCACGAGCATCACGATCACGGCGACGATCCCGACGACCAGGAGGAGGCCCAGGAGCCAGCCGAAGCCGCCTCCCATCATGCCGCCGCCTCCCACCATTCCGCCCATCATCGAGCCGTGCATGAACAGGCCGGCGACGATGAGGATCAGGGCGAGGGCTCCGATGCCCGCGAGCATCCAGAGCAAGGGATTGCCTCGGTTTCCGTTCGACATCGATTCATCCTTTCTCCTGCGACCTGAAAACCTCGTTTCCCGCGGAGTAACTCAGACCTGCATCGGCGGCACGTCCTCCATGCGAGCCGATCAGTCGTTGCCGATGCTCCATGAGGCCGGCGACCAACCAAAGCTCTCGGAAGTGCTCGTAGCGCGGCGCCACCCGGCCGTAAGCGGCCATCGCGTCCGCGGGCTCCGCGGACAACAGAAAGTCCACGTCCTCTAGGCCGGCACGCGTGACCTCCGCGGTCGCGATGGCGGCCGTCGTCACGATCAGCGCATCAGCGAGGTGGTCGCTGTCGGACGCCCTCCCCGAGCTAGCGAACA
>WNGB01009363.1_pt1 | contig 13752 bp, 12 predicted proteins | sample 5400681 | NCBI WGS metagenome assembly WNGB01 (sample SAMN13153367, study PRJNA577476) | soil metagenome | isolation source: 115 cm soil or saprolite under grassland replicate 2 | place: USA:California | collected 2016-06-15 | reverse complement strand
CGCTGTAGCCTCGGCTGTCGCCCTGCATCGCCGGTGCGGCGGCCGCGGCGACGTACGTCGGCGTCAGTCTCCCGAGCGCAAGCTGCTGGCCGAGCCGGCCAGTCAGCTCGGCGACGCGCGCGCCCCCCGCGAAGTCGACGGTGTCCGGGTCGTCTTCGGGCGTGTGGTAGAGCTCGTGGGCACCGGTGAAGAAGTGAACGACCGGGATGTGAGCCGCGTAGAACGCCGTCTGGTCCGAGGGCCCGTAGCCGTCCCCTTTGGATGTGAGCTTCAACCCGAGCGGCTTCCCGATCGAGTCGAGCGCCGCGGTCCACTCGGGCGCCGATTCCGCGCCGAATGCGATCAGCTGGTCGTCGCGCAAGTGGCCGACCATGTCGAGATTGACCATCGCGCGGATCCTCTCGAGCGGGACCGGGGGATGGGCGACGAAGAAGGAAGAACCGGCGATCCCGACCTCTTCGCCGGAAAAGAGCACGAAGAGGACCGTGCGGCGGTTCGGCGCGCTTTCGAGCAACTCCTGCAGCCGTTCCGCGGCAGCGAGAACCGCGGCGGTTCCCGACGCATTGTCGTCGGCGCCGTTGTGGATCGCCCGCTCGTTCGGTCTCATCGAGCCGTTGCCGCCGTAGCCGAGGTGATCGTAGTGCGCGCCGATCACGACCGCTTCGGTGGCGAGAGCCCCGCGCCCGGGGAGTTCCGCCGCAACGTTCGCGGTCTCGGCGGAGGTCGCGTCCAAGGCGACGCGCCCGCGCAGCTTGATTCCGACCGCACCGACGGACCGCGGTTTCAGATCCCGATCGACTGTCTTCTGGAACTCGAGGAGATCGATCTGCGCACGCTCGAGCCACTTCGCCGCGAGCGATCGTTTCACCTGGATCACGGGAATGCCGGCGGCGCTCTCCGGACCGTCGTTTGCAAGCGCCGGCAGGCGATCCTGCTCGGTTTCCTGCACCGGGCCCGTGACGAAGGCGACCGCGGCGGCGCCGCGTTCCCTGGCTTGATGCACTTTGTACCGGATCGCGGACCAGCGGCTCGGCCGCCGCCCGTCGAAGCGCGAGGACTCGTCCTTCTCCTGCGGCTCGTAGCGGAGCATCAGCGCGACTTTGCCGTGGAGGTCCACCGGCGACAACTCCTGATACGAAAGCGGAGCGGCCTCGATTCCGTAGCCGACGAAAGCGAGCTCGCCGGAGAACTCTCCGGAGCTCGAGCACGCGAGTGGAGTCCATTCTTCGGGTGAGGCGCTGGAGAGCTCGTTGCCTGCCGCGAGTCGGACGCCGGTCTTGACCGGGAAAAGCTGCCGGTAGCCTCCGGAAAACGCCGGCTGGAGGCGGAGCTCCTTCAACCGCTTCTCGAGGTATGCCGCAGCCTTGTCGATCCCTCTGGTCGAAAGCCCCCGTCCTTCCATCTCGTCGGAGGCGAGGACCCGGACGTCTTTCTCAAATCGTGCGGCGAGGCGTGCGTCGCCCTGCGCCGGAGCTCGTGCTCCCACCGCGAGGGCGAGCGAGACGACAACGATCAGTCTTTTCATCGCCCCAAGCGGGTGAACCTCCGTCGGCGAGCGTACCGCAACGCGGAAGTCCGGGCCGGCGTCAGACGACGTTTGTGTACGAGAGAACCAAGGGACGCGGGCCGAAAGAGGGTCGAACCGCCACGACTTCGATCTCGGGAGGATGAAGGAGATGCTTCTTGACGCTGCACTGATCGGTCGCGTGCACGATCGCCTCCCGGTATTTCTCCGGGAAGTCGGGCGGCAACTCGATCTCGATTGAGACCTGCGTCACCCGCTTGACCGCCGGATCCTTTTCCGCGGTCACCTTCAGGCTCAAGTCCTCGGTCGGCAGTCCACGGACCTGACAGAAGCGCAGCGCGTAGTAGCCGGCGCACGTACCGATCGAGGCGAGAAAAAGATCGAACGGCGACGGGGCAGATTCTCCCCCGCCGACCGCGGCGGGCTGGTCCGTCCGAACCTTGAAACCATCGAACTCCGCCTCGACCACGAGACTCCCCGGGAAACGAATGTTCATCTTCATGCGAACAGGAGACTCTCTTTCGCCCTTGGTGTCCTGATGCAGACGCATCAGTCTCCGGTTCCGGTTCTGGTTTCGACGGCTCGGGGGTCTGCGAAAAGCGGATCTGAATGATTTGCATCATGTCGTCGCACGGCGCGCCGGCCTAGATTCGTTTTTGGAGGATCTTTCATGTATTCAGCTGTCGAGCTGGAAATCGAGCTCTTCTGCCGAGGGATCAAGATCGACCGGACCTGCGAGCTCGGCGCCGACGCGCGCCGGATCGCGAGGACGCGGGCGGGCCTGGGGTCCGGCCTCGAGCTCGTGATTCGCGGACCGAAACGGAAGCATTGGGTCAACGTGCCGGTGGCGGAGCGCTTCGCCGCCGCTTCGCCGTTCCGCCTCTTCAAACAGCCCGACGGTTACTGGATCCTGGACGAACGCAGCGGCGAGGGATATTACGCCGAGTTGCCGGCAGAGCCGTCCTGGTACTCCTGGGTCACGACCTCCGGCGTCGAGATGAGCCGGATCGGAGTCTTGCAAGGAAACTACCTCGGCATTTACGTCTCGACCTCCTGCCTGTTCTGGGCGTCCCGTCCGTCCCGAGCGTGCAAGTTCTGCACGACCGGAAAGAACGTGGGATCTGTCGAGCAGGCGAGAAAGAACGTGGAGGACGTGGTCGAGGTCGCGCTCGCCGCGCGCGAGGAATCGGGGTCCGTCTTCACGCACTTGAACACCGGCTATCACTACGAGGATGTTGACCGCTTGGAGGCGATCCACGGTCTTCGCCAGTGCGAGCCGTTCGTTCGAGAAATCCGAAAACGAGTCGGCGGGTTCATCGGCGTGCAGTGCATGCCCGTTCCGCGGCGCAAGTTCGGAGAGTACGACGCCTTGATCGCGGCAGGCGCCGACCACTTCTCCTTCTGTTATGAGTTCGAGGACCCGCGATTCTTCGAAGCGATCTGTCCGGGCAAAGCCGAAACGCTCGGGCAGGAAGCGTTCTTCGAGGCGATGGAATACACCGCGCGAAAGCTCGGGCGGGGGCGGGTCTCGGGCGAGATCATCGCGGGGATCGAGCCGATCGACTCGACGAAGCGCGGAATCGACCGGATCGTCGCCGCTGGCGCGTTCCCGACCGTGTGCATCTTCCGCCCGACCATCGGAAGCGAGATGGAGGACGTCCCCTCTCCCGATCCAAACGCCATGAAGGAAGTCTTCGCGCATCTCTACGAAGCCTGCCGCGACGCCGGGATCCCCGTCGGCGTCCTTCCGATCGAGGTGTCCCTCGTCGTGCAGCCGGAGGAATGCGCGGAGCTCGCCGCTCCGAGGTTCTCGTCGCGCGTCTACGACTGGAAGCGCTCCGCCCTTCGAGTCCTCGCGCGGCCGTACGTCTCCTGGAAAATGCGGCCGCGCCGGCGCGCCGCGTGAGAATGGACGCGACCTCGGGCGGTATTTCGGAGGATTCGGCCGTGCAGGCTCCCTGGATTGCCGTCAGCGCGGCCTTCGGCGCGCTCGGACGCGCCTTTCTCTGCCTGGACGATCGCTTCGATGTGCTCCACGCCTCGTCCGTCCTCGACGACTTTCTCGAGACCGGTGCGGCGCGCGCAGCCGAGGGTCGGCCGGTTGAGGAGCTCCTGGGAACCGATCTCTTCGGTCCCGCCGCCCCGCTCCGGCAGGCGCTTCTCGCCTCCGAACGGCGCGAAGGGTGGCGGGCGACGCTGCGCGGGAGCGGCACGCAGGCTCATCGGTTGGTTTCCGTGACGGCGGCGCCCATCCATCCTCCCGAAGGAGCATGCGATCCCCGCGTTGCCTTCGTGGTCGTGCTCCGTCCCGCGGAAGAGGAGGAGGCCTCCGCGGGAGCTCCGGAGACTTTCGGAGGGTTGACTGCGCGTTCGGCGTCGATGGGCCGGATCTTTCGATTGATCGAGAACCTCTCGCACAGCGAGGCGACGGTTCTCCTGACCGGCGAGAGCGGAACCGGAAAGGAGATGGTCGCCCGCGCGATCCACGATCACTCCTCGCGCCGGCGTGGTCCCTTCGTCGCGGTCAACTGCGGTGCATTGCCGGGCGAGCTCCTCGAGACCGAGCTCTTCGGCCACGTCCGGGGCGCCTTCACGGGGGCGCTGCGCGACCGCGCCGGTCGATTCGAAGTCGCCGGGGGCGGGACGCTCTTCTTGGACGAAGTCGGCGACCTGCCGCTCCCCCTGCAGGTCAAGCTCTTGCGCGTCCTCCAGGAGCGCTCTTTCGAACGCGTGGGCGAGAGCCGCACGCGGCAGACGGATGCGCGGATCGTCGCGGCAACCAACCGCGATCTTCGCCGCGCGGTCTTCGAAGGGCACTTCCGGGAAGACCTCTATTACCGTCTCCGGGTCGTTCCGATCGAGATCCCTCCGCTCTCGCAGCGCCGCGAGGACGTCGAGCCGCTCGCCCGCGTGTTGCTCGCGCGGGTCGGTGCGCGCCAGGGACGTGCGCTCCGGTTCTCACCGGAGGCATTGCGCGCGCTGCTGCGCTACTCGTGGCCCGGCAACGTGAGAGAGCTCGAGAACGCCCTCGAGTACGCAGTAGCCGTCTGCAAAGGACAGACGATCCTGCCGGAGGACTTACCGGTGGAAGTCGCGGGCGGAGAGGAGTCCCGCGTCCAGAGTCCGAAGTCCGAAACGGAATCGGAAGCTCCGCCGGAGACGGCGCGGCTGCGGGCGATCCTCGAAGAGCATCGCTGGCGGCGGTCCGAAGCCGCACGGGCGCTCGGCGTCAGCCGGACGACGCTCTGGCGCATGATGCGTGAGGCCGGAATCGAAGACTGACTTCGAAACGGATCGTTTCAAAAGCGAAACGAAACGCTGCAACGAATCGTTTCACGGAAACTCCCCGAAAATACGATCCCCTTTGAACTAAAGACTTAACGTCTGGCACCCGCGCTGCTCCTCTACGGCTCCGGCCAAAAGGAGCAGACATGAAGAATCTGGTGATCCTGGGTGCTGGGACGGCGGGCACGACACTGGCGAACCGGCTCGTCCACCGCCTTCCGTCCGGTTGGTCGGTCAGCGTGGTCGATCCCAGCGAGACGCACCTCTACCAGCCCGGACTTCTGTTCTTCCCGTTTTCGCGCGATGGCGTCGAGCGCCTCGAGCGTCCGCGAGCGAAAACGCTGCGCTCCGGCGTGACCTGGGTTCGCGAGTCCGTCGAGCGCGTCGATCCCGATCGACGCCGGGTCCTTCTCGCCGGCGGCGATCGGATCCCGTACGACCTCCTCGTCGTCGCGAGCGGAGCCCAGACGCGCCCCGACGAGACTCCGGGCCTGCTCGGCCGGGAGTGGCGCCACACGATCCACGACTTTTACACCCTCGACGGGTCGCGAGCCCTGCGGGAAGCGCTCACTCGCTTCACGGGAGGTCGTCTCGTCGTCAACGTCGTCGAGATGCCGATCAAGTGCCCGGTCGCGCCGCTCGAGTTCCTCTTCCTCGCCGACGACTACTTCACGCGTCGCGGCATCCGCGACCGCGTGGAGCTCGTCTACGCGACCCCGCTCGATGGCGCGTTCACGAAGCCCGTGGCGTCGCGGCTTCTGGGGTCGCTTCTCGCGGAGAAGCGGATCCGGGTCGAGGCGGAGTTCGCGGCGGCGGAAGTCGACGCCGAAGGCAAAAAGCTCCGCTCGTACGACGAGCGCGAGATCCCGTATGACCTGCTCGTCACGGTGCCCGTGCACAAAGGTGTTCCCTTCATCGAGGAGTCGGGCCTGGGCAACGACATGGGGTTCGTCCCGACAGATCCGAACACCCTCGCTGCCAAGAAAGACGACCACGTCTTCGCGCTCGGGGATGCGACCGATCTGCCGGCTTCGAAAGCGGGTTCGGTCGCGCACTTCCAGGCGGAAGTCCTCCAGGAGAACCTCCTGCGCGTGGTGGCCGGGAAGAGCCCGCTGCCCGAGTTCGACGGCCACTCGAACTGCTTCATCGAAAGCGGCAAGGGCAAGGCGCTTCTGATCGACTTCAACTACCAGACGGAGCCGCTTCCCGGAGTCTTCCCGTTGCCGATCGTGGGACCGATGGCTCTTCTGAAGGAGGCGCGGCGCAATCACTGGGGAAAGCTCGCGTTCCGGTGGGCCTACTGGAATCTCCTCCTGCCGGGACGAAACATTCCGATCTCTCGCCGCATGTCGATGGCCGGCAAGCGGCCACCCGCGGCGGCCCCGACTTCCTGCCCGTCTTGCGAGAAAGGAGACCTGCATGCAAACGCGTGAGTACGCCGGGCGCGCCGTCGAAACCAACGAGGAAGGTTTTCTCGTCGACAGCTCGCAGTGGACGCCCGAAGTGGGCGAGGGGATCGCCCGCGAGGTGGGTGTCTGGCCCTTGACCGAAAGGCACTGGACGGTCATCACGTTCTGCCGGGAGGACGCGGCGCGCGAGGGACAGTCCCCCGGGATGCGACGGATCGCGAAGAACTCCGGCGTCGACATGAAATCCCTGTATCAGCTCTTTCCGAAAGGGCCGGGCAAGCTCGCGGCGCGCGTGGCCGGCCTGCCGAAACCTCAGAGCTGCGTCTAACGAGAGGAGAAAGAAATGAGCACTCAACTGACCACACACACGCTGACCCCGCTGCCACCGCTCGTCGAAGAGCCGAAGCCCGACCCGATCAAGCACATCTCGATCATCTGCTCCAAGGGAAGCCTCGACATGGCCTATCCCGGCCTGATCCTGGCCAACGCCGCACGCATGAGCGGCATCGAGGCAACGCTCTTCTTCACGTTCTGGGGACTCGACATCATCACCGAGAGCAGGGTCGACAAGCTTCACGTTCCCACGGTCGGAAATCCCGCCATGCCGATCCCGACCATGCTCGGAGGACTGCCCGGCATGGAGTCGATCGCGAGCCTCCTGATGAAGAAGGAGATCGCGCACCTGGAGCTGCCGACGATCCGCGAAATGCTGCAGGACCTCGTGGACTCCGGCGCACACCTCTACGCCTGCAAGATGGCGATGGACATGTTCCACCGGACCAAGGAAGACCTGGTTCCCCAGGTCGAGAGCGTGATCTCCGCGATGGATTTCTTCGACAAGAGCGCGGGCGCGCAGGTGATCTTCATCTGAACGACCCAGCTCGAAAGAAAGAAGGCCAGACCATGAAGAGAGGAACGAAAGGTCTGTTCGCAACGGTCGTGCTCGGACTCCTTCCGGCCGGCGTGTTCGCGACCGATGGTTACTTCGCGAATGCCTATGGAACTCCGTGCAAGGCGATGGCGGGAGCGTGCGTCGCTTTGCATCTGACGACGCTCTCGCCGGCCACCAACCCCGCCGCCCTCGCGTTCCTGGACCGGCGATACGACGTCGGCGTCGAGTACTTCAATCCGAACCGGCAGTACTCGGTCGATGGCGCCCCGTCGGGATTCCCGGGAGCCTTCGGCCTTGCGACCGGAACGGTCGAGAGTGGCTCGGATGGTTTCGTGATCCCGTCGCTCGGCGCAAGCTGGAAGGCAGGCGAGAAAGGAACGTTCGGCGTCGCCGTCTACGGCAATGGCGGAATGAACACCGACTACAGCGCTCCGACCTTCGGAAACACGCCGACCGGGGTCGATCTTTCCCAGCTCTTCCTTGCGCCGACCTATGCGTTCCGGCTCGGCCGCGGCCACGCCGTCGGCTTGACCGGAATCGTGGCCTATCAGCGATTCAAGGCGGAGGGACTGCAGGCCTTCGCATCTTTTTCGCAGGATCCGCAGAACGTGTCGAACAACGGCTATGCGAGCTCGTGGGGATACGGCGCCCGGATCGGATATCTCGGCGAGATCTCGCCCTATTTCTCAGTGGGCGCCTCATATCAGACGAAGCTCCGGATGGGGAGCTTCGGTAAGTACTCCGGTCTTTTTGCCGAGGGCGGAGGCTTCGACATCCCCGCGACGTGGACTGCGGGAATCGCCGTGCGCCCGGTCTTTCCTCTCACGGTCGCAGTCGACGTCGAGCAGATTTTCTACAGCGACGTGCGCTCGATCGGCAACGCGATGCTTCCGAACCTGATGCAGGCGCGCTTGGGCGAGTCCGACGGAGCCGGCTTCTGCTGGCGCGACACGACGACCTACAAGTTCGGGGTTCAGTACGAGACGAGCCAGGATTGGACGCTGCGCGCCGGCTACTCGCACGGAAACCAGCCCATCGAATCCGACGAGCTCCTTTTCAACATCCTGGCGCCGGGAGTCATCGAGAATCACGTCGCCGTCGGGCTGAGTCACCTCCTCGCACCCGGAAAGGAAGTGCACCTGACCGTGGTCCGGGCGTTCTCCAACAGCTTGAGTGGACCGAACATGCTCGAGGCGCCGGGCCAGCAGCAGATCCGATTGAAGATGGACGAGTGGGAGTACGAGGTGGGGTTCTCGTTCGGCTTCTGAGGCCGGCGTCTCCGGGTGCCGTTTTGCGAGGCCGCCGAAAGGCGGCCTCGTCCTCTAGAGACTCGAGCGCAGTAGCGCCGCCGGATTCGACATCCGGGAGCGATGGAATGGGAAGGGAAACGGGCCGGTCGGACGTGCCTGGACGGAACCAGGGAGCGTGCTGCGTCTAGACCGGCCCGTGGAATGGGGAGAAGCCGACCTGATTCGAAGCCGAACGGCACGGTCGAGTTGGGCATCTCACCGAGGATCCGCCGGCGGAGCTCCGGACCAGGAAGTCGCCCGGAGGAGGAAGGAATTCAGATCGGGAACGATGCCGCTCGCCGCGAACGGATACGGCGCAAGAGCGCCGGGCCCTGTGATGTTTCGGGCCCTTTTTCGCAAGTCGGCTGGTCATCGTCTCCCCGCGATCATCATTCGTCAAATCGGGATACGCCGTCATGGTGAGAACGCATCAGATGCCGTGGAGGCGGCGTTCTCCCGGATTGAGCCGTTTGCATCATACGGACGCTCGTTTCCTCCGAAATACTGAAGGCTGACCGGCTCGCGCTCGATGCCCCGGCGAAAGGAAGTCCGCATGTCGAGGAACGATTTGACGATCGCGATCGTGGGTTCCGGAGGCGATGGCGTGGTGACCATGGGCGATCTCCTCGCGGTGGCCGCCGCGCGCGAGGGCCTTCACGTCGTCAAGACCGAGGGTTATGGCCCACAGATCCGCGGAGGTGAGTCCTCCTGCACGGTTCGCGTCGCTTCGCGCGAGCTCTTCGCGCAGGCAGACGCGGTCGACGTCCTTGTGGTCTTCCGGTGGGCGGACTTCGTGCGTTTCCGCGGTGAGATCGAAGTGGCGAAGGACGCCGTTCTCCTTTACGAGTCTACGGACGCGACGCCGGCCGAGGAGCTCGACCTCGACGTGGACGACCGAGCTCTTCGGATCCCGGTCCCTTTCGACCGGCTCTCGCGGGAGTCGAGCGGCGCGGCCACTTCCAAGAACATCGTCGCGCTCGGAATCCTGGCTGGCCTCTTCGGGCTTCCCGTCGAAGTCATGCGCCGGGCCGTCCATCACCGATTCGGCCGCAAGAAGGAGGCAGTCCGGGAGGCCAACGCGAAAGCGTTCGAAGCCGGTCTCGCTTTCGCAAGCACGCTCGGCGAGGACGTCGCCGGCAAGCGTCTCGCTTACACACCCGGCGCGACCCGCCTCCTTCTCTCGGGAAACGAAGCCGCGGCCGTGGGAGCGCTCCATGCCGGGTGCCGCTTCTTCGCCGGTTACCCGATTACCCCTTCCTCCGAGATCCTCCACTTTCTGGCTGAATGGATGCCGCGGGTGGGAGGCTCGGTCGTGCAGACCGAGGACGAGCTGGCGGCGATCGGGGCCGTCATTGGCGCGTCCTTCGCCGGCGTCAAGGCGATGACGGCGACTTCCGGACCGGGTCTCTCGCTCATGACGGAAATGCTCGGACTCGCCGCCATGGCGGAAATCCCGACCGTCATCGTCAACGTGCAGCGGGGCGGCCCCTCGACCGGAAATCCGACCAAGAGCGAGCAGGCCGATCTCTTTCAGTGCCTGTACGGAACGCACGGGGATGCGCCGCGCGTGGTGCTCGCCTGCTCCGACGTGGAGGACTGCTTCCACGCCACCGTGGAGGCTTTCAATATCGCCGAAGAGTTCCAGCTTCCGGTTCTCGTCCTCTCCGACCAGGCCGTCGGACAGCGCAAGGAGACGCTGTCAGCCGAGACGCTGGAGCACGAGGTGCGCGACCGTGTGGTCCCGGGTCCGGAGGAGTTGGGAAATTACGAGCGCTATCGGGACACTCCGACCGGAGTCTCGCCGATGGCTATTCCGGGCATGAGAGACGGCATGTATCAGACGAACGGGCTCGAGCACGACGAGGCGGGCCGGCCGAACTCCCTCTATCTCACTCACGAGAAAATGAACACGAAGCGATATCGCAAGCTCTGGCCGATCCGAGATCGATACCACTTCTTCCGTCGTTATGGACCTGCCGAGGCGGATCTCGGCATCCTGTGCTGGGGCTCTTCCAAGGGCGCGGTCCAGGAAGCCGTGCTGACCGCAAACGCGCGAGGGGACAAGGTCGCTGCCTTCGTGCCACAGGTCCTCTACCCATTCCCCAAAAGGGACTTCGAGGAATTCCTGGCGCAGGTCTGCGAGCTCCTGATCGTGGAGCTCTCCTACACGGCGCAGTTCTACAAATACCTGCGTACTTTCTTGAACCTCCCCGAAGGACGCACGCATGTCTTCAAGCGTTCGGGTGGCAAGAACCTGACCGTGGCGGAGGTGAATCGCGAGATCCGAAAGGTTCTCGCGGCGATGCCGGCGCGCGAGATGGAAGAGGTGGTCCAGTGAGCGAGCAGCAGCTTCCCGCATTCCAGCCTACCGACTACAAGTCGGACCTGAAACCCGTATGGTGCGCCGGCTGCGGCGACTTCGGAGCGCTCGCGGCCCTCCACCGCGCCATGGCAAAGCTGCAACTGTTGCCGTGGAATACCGTGGTGGTCTCCGGGATCGGCTGTTCCTCACGCCTGCCCGGTTACGTTTCGACCTACGGCTTCAACGGCGTTCACGGCCGAGCCCTGACTCTCGCAACGGGAATGAAAGTCGCGCGCCCGGAGCTGACGGTCATCGCCGTCGGGGGAGACGGAGACGGCATCGCCATCGGAGGAAATCATTTCCTCCACACGGCGCGTCGAAACCTCGACGTGGCGTACTTCCTCATGGACAACGAGATCTACGGCCTGACGAAGGGGCAGGTCGCTCCCACGACGCCCGCTGGTGAGAAGACCAAATCGACCTACTGGGGCAATCCGGAACCCTCGGTCGATCCGTGCGAGCTCGCGATCTCTTTCGGAGCGACGTGGGTCGGCCGCGGCTTCTCGGGCGATCCGAAGAGCCTGGTCGATCTGATGACGCGAGCCATCGAGCACCATGGCTTTGCGTTCCTGAACATCCTGTCCCCTTGCGTCACCTGGCGTGGGGACGACCAGTTCAAGGTACTCAAAGCGAAGCAGCGAGCTCTTCCCGCCGATCATGACCGGAGGGACCGCGCGGCCGCTCTGCGATACACACGTGAAGTCGAGGTCCTGACGACCGGCGTGCTCTACGAGGTCGAAGAGCCGTCGTTTATCGACCGTGTCGAACAGGTCCGTGTTCGCGCCCGACAGGCGGGGGGGATCTCGACGGTCGCCGAGATCCTCGAAGGCCTCGCCCCCGCGTTCTAATCCGGCTCAGTTACTCCGGGCTCGAGCTCTTCTCGCATCTTAAGGACTCGCGCCGCGGCCGAGCCGCGGACGGCCGCATGCCGGGCCAGGACAAGATCCTTACAGACTTCGGCGACTCGAGTCTGAATCGCGCCGCACGAGCTCGATCCGGTGGTAATCGGCGAGCGCCCTGCGCACGATCTTCTGAAGGTTCTTCATCCTCCGCGCCGAGCGCCGACGCTCCCGCTCGTCGAGCCGCGCCTGACGACGACGCACCGTCTCCCGCCAGAGCAGATCGACCGCACGTCTCCATCTCCCGTAGAGAAGCTCGGCCGCGAGGTCCAGGGACGGGGCCATCGAACCCACGCCGTCATTCTCCGCCAAGAGCATGCTTTTCGTCGCTGATTCGTTTGCATCAGGCCGGAACCGCCCACTTCATCTAGCATCACGATCGATGGCTCGCCTTCGTCAATCCCGCCAGCTTCTCTGGAATTGCCTGAACGCGGCAGGCGGCTGCGAGCGGCGGTTCTCTAACGACGGCTGTGGAGGAATGGATGAAAGAAATCTCCTTGCGGCACGTTAGGCCCCCCATTCCAAGGATGCCGAGTCGCCGCGGACTTTCCGGCGAGCTCCGGCAGCTCACGGCCCGGGAACGGGAGATCCTGAGCCTGCTCGCTGCAGGAATGGGAACCGCCGCGATCGCGGAGCATCTCGCGATCTCAACGGCGACTGTCCGAAATCACGTCCAGCGGATCATCGCGAAGCTCCGCGTTCACAGCCGACTGGCGGCGGTCGCCCGCGGATACGCCACTGGCCTGATTCGGGCACCCGGGTGGGGAACGGCACCGAAAGGGGACGGCTCGGGAGCGTAGTTCGGATCTCTCCGAGGCACCGATGGTTGCCGGCGCTCCAGGCGCGCGCCGGCAAAAGCGACTGAGTCGTTTGCACCATGCCGACGGAACCCGGTGGCGCCTACAGTGCGGAGACGAGGAGGTGAGTCATGGGCACGATGTTCATCATTCTTGGCGTCGCCTTCGTTCTTTCCTGGATTCCCGTCGGCGTTGTCTATTTGTTCAAGCGACGGCGCAACTCGGGCGAGCGGGTGATCACCTGCCCCGAGACGCTCAGTCCCGAAGTCGTCCGCGTCGATCCGGGACACGCCGCCTGGACCGAGCTGCGCGGCGAGAAGGACCTCCGACTGACGGCGTGCTCGCGATGGCCCGAAAAGGCGGACTGCGGGCAGGACTGCATCGCCCAGATCGAGTGCGCGCCGGATGAATGCCTCGTGCGGGAGAGACTGGAGGGCTGGTATCGCGACGCGTCGTGCGCGATCTGCGGCATGGAAATCGAACCGATTCGCTGGTTCGATCAGCGGCCGGGCCTGCGTACTCCCGACGGGCGGGCTCTCTCCTGGGAGGAGATTCCGGCGAGAGATCTTGTGGACGCACTCGCCACTCATCAAGCGATCTGCTCCGACTGCCTCGTCGCAGAGTCATTCCGCGAGAAGTTCCCCGACCTCGTACTCGACGACCCGTGGCACAAGCTGGACCGTCGCGCGACTCGCTCACCCGGGCCGACCGCGTGACGGTTGCGGTGTCTCCCCGGATCTGGCATCGCGGGGAAGCCATTTCGCGATTGCGCGCGACGCTTCTCGGGATGACGGACGAGGAGCATTCGCTGTGTCAAGTCGCCGCGGAGCGCGGCGTCTTCTGCCGCGGGTTCCGACGCTGGAACGAGGCAGAGTTCGATCGCCGCTGGAGGAGCTACATCGGACGCAGCACGCATCTCTCTCGAGTCCAGATGGAGGAGTACGCGAACGTCTGGCAGCTCGCGGAGCAACTTCGTCGCCGCGTCTCTCTGGCATGCGACACGCAGACCACTCCGCACGCCCCTTGCCGCGGCTGGAACGAGTTCTCGAATGCCGACCTTGCCCGGTTCTGCTGCGACATCCTGGGCGAGAACGTGGAAATCGTCGAGTAACTTTGTCTCTCCACTCGAATGAATCGTTTGCATCATTGATCTTGGCATCGCGTTACCGCGACAATCCGTTTCCAAGGCAAGGGAGGTGGCATCCATGGGGCCTCTTCGTGGAGCTTTTCTCGCCTCTCTCGGGTTCGGTCTCGCCGCGTTGATCGCGGGGAGCTCTCCTCAGTCATCTCCCGG
>WNGB01009361.1_pt1 | contig 13753 bp, 13 predicted proteins | sample 5400681 | NCBI WGS metagenome assembly WNGB01 (sample SAMN13153367, study PRJNA577476) | soil metagenome | isolation source: 115 cm soil or saprolite under grassland replicate 2 | place: USA:California | collected 2016-06-15 | reverse complement strand
GCTCGCGTTGACGTCGAAGAAGCCGGGAATGTTCTCCATCACGAGGGGTTGATCCAGCCGCGCCTGGAGCGCCTTGGCGTTCGCGACGAACCGCGTCAGGAACTGCTCTGTGTAGAGCGGCGGGAACACGTAGTTGAGGTTGTACGACCCGTCCTCGGTGTGCAGGCATTGGAAGTGCTCGGCGACCCACGGCGTGTCGTAGAGCGCGGCCAGGGAGCGGGCCCGCGCGATCGCCCGCTCGTCGAGAGGCTCCGACAGCTGGCCGAGGTAGTCGTGGAGGAGAAGGGTGTACCGCTCCTTGATCGCCGGCCAATAGGGATCGTTCGGGGCGGGCGGATCGGCCATCGCCAGGTGATCGATCCCTTCGGCCTGGACGAGCTCCGCACCCAGATGAGGGTTGTAGAACGCGCCGACCAACAGGGGAGCCATCAGCATTCAGCCGTCAGTCCCTGATCGGCGAGCTGATCCACGAACACCTTGATCTGTGCCGCAATCATCGGTTTCTCGCCCCGGTCGGTCCACGCGGCGGCGATCGCCTCGTAGGGCGTCCGGCCGTCGAGCCGCTCGACGATGAATCGCTCGCGCTCGCCCCACGTCGCTGCCTGCTCCCGGCCTGAGACCGTCGCGCGCGCCGGGCGGAAGGCGGCGGCCACGATGGCATCGATTTCCCGACCTGTGTCGGGCGTCAGGTGTCTGGCGCCGGCCAGATTCTGCTCCACCTGCTCTTCGCTCCGCGCTCCCGCAAGAACGACCGAGACCCCCGGCTGCGAGTACACCCAAGCCAGAGCGAGCGCCGAAAGGGTAATCCCCTCGCGCTCCGCGATCGGCCTGAGCCGCTCGATCACGCGCCGTCGCCGCTCGAACTCCCGCCCCTTGAACCAGTAGATCTTGCTCCGGTGGTCCCCCTCAGCGAATGACGGCGGCGCTGGATACTTGCCGGAGAGCAGGCCCGCCGCGAGCGGCCGGTAGGCGACGAAACCCAATCCTCGCTCCCGGCACAGCGGCAGCTCCCGCTGCTCCACGTCGCGATCGAACAGGTTAAAGGGCCCCTGGTAAGTGGTGATTGGCGCGATCTCGAGCGCCCGGCGCAGCTGTACGTGGCTGGCGTTGCACAAGCCGATGGCGCGCGCCTTCCCTTCGTCCTGAAGCGTGCGCAAGGCCTCGAGGCGCCATTCCCAGCCGTCCAGCGCCTCGTGCAACTGGAGCAGGTCCGCGTAGTCCGTGGTCAGCCGCCGGAGCGAACCTTCCAGCGAGCTGCGGGGGTCGTCTCGCGGGCCGACCTTGGTGGCGATGGTCACGTCGCGGCGGCGGGACGCGAGGACGCGGCCCAGAAGCGTTTCGGACGCGCCCAGGCCGTACGCGGGCGCCGTGTCGAAGAACGTGATGCCGCGCTCGAGCGCGCGGCGTACCGTGGCCTCGTGCTCGGCGTCGCCCGGCGAGCTCCCTCCCCAATCGCGGCCCCCTACCGCCCACGCGCCGAACCCGAGAACGGGCAGGGGACCGGTGGTCATGAAAAGCGGAGGGGGCCCGACGTCCATCCGGGCCCCCACCTGCATGCCGCCGCTCCCGTCAGGAGTGGCAGGTGGGCTGCAGCTCGCTCGTCTCGACGATCTCGGGACGATGACAGCTGGGCACCAGCTCCTGCGTTTCGACGATGTGCATTTCAGCCTCCTAGAGCAAAAGGTAAAAACGGGGCTGCAGAACTACCATACGGGTTGCCGGAAGGACCGTCAACCCGTAAGTCTCAGGCTGTTTCATGATTCCGATCCACGTGCTCCTCACCGAAACGGCGATCGCCGACGAGTTCGTCGCTTCTTTCCAAGCGCGCCGGCTGGCGGAAAAGTTCTTCTACTGGTTCCCCCTCTCGGTGCGGGCCTGGCTGGCGCTGTGCTCGGACGGTGCGTATCGGAACTTCGTCCGGTCACGCTCGCTCATCGCTCAGTCCGGGCGCGACCTGGCGCGGTATACGCCGGCGGGACCGATCGAGGTGGTGAGCCTGGGCTCCGGGCAGGGGGACAAAGATCTGGTGCTGCTCGAGGCTCTGCGAGGCGAAGGGCGCCGCGTCAGCTATCTCCCGGTGGACGCGAGCCAGGCGTTGCTCGAGCTGGCCGGCCAAGGGGCGCTCGCCGCCGGGTTCCCCGCTGTCGGTCTCAAGGCCGACGTGACGCGGGCCGAGCACCTCGCCGCCCTCGCCGCCGATCCCGAAGCGCCGCCACGGCTGGTCCTGATGGTGGGCAACACGCTCGGCGGGTTCGATCCGCTCGCGGCGGCGGCGGGACTCCGCGGCATGCTGCGGGCGCAGGATCTGCTGCTCGTGGACGGCGAGCTGTATTCGGGCGAAGCGACGATCGCGGGCTATGACAACCCACTCAACCGGCGGTTCGCCTGGGCGCCTCTGCACGCGGTCGGGATCGGCGACGCCGACGGCGAGCTGCGCTTCGAGGTGCGCGAGGACGCCCGCCTCGCGGGGCTGCATCCCCTCGCGAAGTACTTCGAGGCCCGGCGCGACGTGATGGCCCGGCTGGGCGGGGAGATCCTGGCGCTCCGGGCGGGAGAGCGCGTCGAGATGAATCACTCCTACAAATACGCGGCGGCCACGTTTTTCCAGGTTCTGGCCGGGGCCGGGCTCGTCCCCCGGTGGCAAGGGACGAGCGAGGACGGCCGTTTCTTGATGGTACTGGCGGGACCGGCGTGACCGCTGTTCTCGAGGCTCGCGGGCTTTCGTTCCGAGATCGCGTCCGCGAGGTCTCTTTCACGGTCGGCGCCGGGGAGACGCTCGTGCTGCTGGGCCGCAGCGGCTCGGGCAAGACCACCACGCTCAAGCTCGTCAACCGGTTGCTCGAGCCGACCAGCGGGGAGGTGGTGATCGCCGGGGAGCGCGCCGCCGATGTGGAGGTCACGCGCCTGCGCCGGCGCATCGGCTACGTGATCCAGGAGGTGGGGCTGTTCCCGCACTTCACCGTGGCCGACAACGTGGGGCTCGTGCCGCGCCTCGAGGGGTGGGGGGCGGAGCGGATCGCCGCGCGGGTGCGGGAGCTGCTCGCGCTGGTGGGCCTCGACCCCCGCGTCTACAGCGATCGCCAGCCGCACGAGCTGTCCGGCGGGCAGCGCCAGCGCGTCGGAGTTGCGCGGGCTCTGGCCGCCGATCCGCCGCTGCTCCTGCTCGACGAGCCGTTCGGCGCCCTCGACCCGATCACGCGCGTGGAGCTGCAACGCGAGTTCCGGGCGCTCGAGGGCCGGTTGCAGAAGGCCGTGGTATTCGTGACCCACGACGTCCGGGAGGGGCTGCTGCTCGGCACCCGGATCGGACTGCTCGCGGCGGGGCGGCTCATTTTCCTCGGGACGCCGGAGGAGTTCCGGCGCAGCGAGCTGCCGGAAGTCCGGAAGTTCATGGAGGCGGCGTGAGTCTTGTCGAGTTCTACGCCCGCAACTGGGGCGAGCTGCTGCACCTGCTCGGCCAGCATCTCTATCTCGTGGCGGTCTCGACGGGTGGCGCACTCGTCATCGGTCTGCCGTTGGGTGTGCTGCTGACGCGCCGGCCCCGCTGGCGCCGGCCGGTGCTGGGCCTGGCGAACGTGTTCCAGACCATCCCGAGCCTCGCCGTCTTCGGCGTGCTGATCCCCGTGTTCGGCATCGGCGCCTGGACGGCGATCACCGCACTCCTGGTCTACGCGCTGCTCCCCATTGTGCGCAACACGTATACCGGAATCGCTGGCGTGGATCCGGCGGTACGCGAAGCGGGGCGGGGGATGGGAATGACCGGAGGCGAGCTGTTGCGTCTCGTCGAGCTGCCGCTCGCGGCCCCGGTGATTCTCGCCGGCGTGCGAGTGGCGACGGTGGTGAGTGTGGGGATCGCGACGATTGCCGCGGCGATCGGCGCCGGCGGGTTGGGCGTGTACATCTTCCGTGGCGTGGCGACGGTCGACGACACGCTCATTCTCGCGGGGGCGCTGCCCGCAGCTCTCCTCGCGCTCGGGGCCGACGGCCTGCTGGGGCTGGCGGAGCGGAGGCTCGTGTGGCGGCCGTGAGGGGCGGTCGGTGGCTCGCGGCCGCCGTACTGCTGTCGGGGTGCGGAGGGCGGGATCGGATCGTCGTCGGCGCCAAGAACTTCACCGAGTCGGACCTTCTGGCGGAGATCGTGTCGCAGCAGATCGAGCGGCGCACCGGCCTGCGGGTGGAGCGGCGGCTGCACCTGGGCGGCACGTTCGTGTGTCACCGGGCGATCACGGCCGGGCAGATCGACCTGTACGTGGAGTACTCCGGGACGGCGTTCACGGCCATCCTGAAGCAGGCTCCGCTCACCGATCCGGACAGCGTGTGGCGGTCTGTGGCGGCGGAGTACGCGCGGCGCTTCCGGCTGACTTGGACGGCGCCATTCGGGTTCGACAACACGTTCGCCATCCTCGTGCGCCGCGCCGACGCCGACCGGTACGCCCTGAAGCGCGTTTCGGACCTCGCGCGCGCGTCTCCCCCCCGGCGCTGGAGGGCGGGATTCGGCTACGAGTTCCTCGAGCGGGCGGACGGGTTCGAAGGGCTGCGCAGGGTGTACGGCCTGACCTTCGCCGGGCCGCCGACGGCGATGGACCTCGGGCTCACGTACCGGGCGCTCGCCGAAGGGCGGGCGGACGTGATCGCGGGCAACTCGACCGACGGTCAGATAGCGGCGCTCGGTCTCGTGGCGCTGGCGGACGACCGGCGCTACTTCCCACCCTACCAGGCGGCGCCAGTGGTCCGTTCGGCGGTGCTCGCGCGGTATCCCGCGGTCGCCACCGCGCTCGCCGAGCTCGGCGGGACGATCTCCGACGACGAGATGCGCCGTCTCAACGCGCTTGCGGACGTGGAGCATCGCGACATCCGCGAACTGGCCCGCGAGTGGCTCGCGCGGAGACTCCCGTGAGCACCCCCCGCGCCACCATCCGCACCTACCTGGCCATCACGTTTCTCTTCAACCTGGCCATGTCGCTCATCTGGGGCATCGACACGCTTTTCAAGCTCGGCGCCGGCCTCGACATCTTCCACGTGATGCTCACGAACGCCGCTTTCACCGCCGGCTCGATGATCTTCGAGATTCCCACCGGCGTGGTGGCCGACACGGTCGGCCGGCGTGCCTCGCTCCTCCTGTGTCTCGGCACGCTGTTCGTGACGACGCTGCTCTACGTGACGGCGTATTGGCGCGGCTGGGGGTTCTGGGCGTTCGTGTGGGTTTCGGTGTTCCTCGGCCTGGGCTACACGTTCTACACGGGCGCTGTGGACGCGTGGCTGGTGGACGCCCTCAAGGCGACCGGCCACACCGCGCCGCTCGAACCCGTGTTCGCGAAGGCGCAAATGATGTTCGGGGCCGGGATGCTGGTCGGGACGATCACGGGCGGGTTCCTCGGCCAGATCCACCTGTATATCCCGTACCTCGTCCGCGCCGCCATCGTGATCCCACTCTTTGCGCTCGCATGGTTCGGAATGCGGGAGCTGGGCTTCACGCCCCGCGCGCTGGAGCTGCGTCGCGTGCCCGCGGAGATGCGCCGGGTGTTCGTCGAAGGGATGGACTACGGCCTGCACCATCCGGTCGTGCGGCCGGTCATGTTCGCGTCGCTCGTGACCATGAGCTTCCTGATCTTCGGCTTCTACAGCTGGCAGAAGTACTTCCTCGACCTGCTCGGAAAGAACCTCGTGTGGGTCAACGGGGTGATCAGCTCGCTCGTCGGGCTCACGATGATCGCCGGGAACGCCCTCGTCGGCCCCCTGTCGCGCGTCGTCCGCACGCGGACGGGGATTCTGACACTGGCGACCGTCGTGCAGGCCGTTATGGCCATCGCGTGCGGCCTGCTCGGCGTCCTGACTTCGGGTCCCGCAACGTTCTACGTCGTGGTCGCGCTCTACCTCGTGTACACACTGGCGCTGGGCGTATCGATGCCCGTGAAGCAGGGCTATCTCAACGCGCACATCCCGTCCGCCCAGCGGGCGACGATCATCTCGCTCGACTCGTTCTTCGCGAACCTGGGCGGCGTGGGCGGGCAGTCGGGCTTCGGCTACCTCGCCCGGGCGCGCGGCATCGCCGGCGCATGGGTCGCCGCGGGCGTGGCGCTCTTTCTCGGCGTGCCGCTTTACCTCAAGGCGCGGCGGCGGGACAAGGCGCTCGACCGGTTCTGATCATCCCTGCTTGAACTTGGGTAGCTCGTTCCGGTGCCGCTGCAAGAATCCCTCGTAGACGTGCGAGTCCGTGTAGTCCCGCATCTCGCAGATCTTGTCACCGCGGAATCGGATCACCACGCAGGTGCGCTGGTCCATCACGTCCTGCGGTGCGCTCTTCAGCCAGCTCCTTTCCCGGATCTCCACGATCACGCGCTCGTCCGCCTCGTACCAGTCACGCCACACGTCCTCGTAGCCCCAGTCGGCGGCGCCCAGGCCCGGTGCGCGGTTCCATAACGCGTCGAGCACCGGCTCGCGGCCCTTCCACTCGCCGCCGATCCGCGGCGCCCCCGCGACCCAGTACACGACGTCGTCGGTAAAGCGACTCCCGACTCCGTCCCGGTCGCCCGCGAACAGCGCCTTCTCGTAGTCCTTCGCGACGTCCATCCGCCTGCTCATACGATCGCCTCCTCCGGCATCACCAATGGATTGGCCTTGCGGCCCGCCCGCTCCATCGGCTTGTCCATCATCCCGCGGTTCTGGTCCAGGACCTTCCAGAAGTCCACCGCCCGCTCCACCAGCTCGCGGGACGCTTCCCGCAGCGCGTCGCTCGCCTTCACCTGACGCACGTTGTTCTGCATGTCCTCGGCATCCCAACCGCGCGAGTGCGCGATGAAGGGGAATTGGGGGAACAGGAACCCCAGCTCCGACCAGAAGGTGAACATGCTGCCCGCTACGCCCTGGATGTTGTCCTGGCCCCCGGTGATGATGAATGCGCCCACCTTGTTCCGGATCAGCACCTTGTTGTGGATCGTGATCTGGTTCTGCACGCAGTTCAGCCGCTCGATCATCTTGTAGTACAGCGACGACGCGTTCCCCCAGCGAATCGGAGTCGAGATGAGGACGACGTCCGCCCAGTGCACGAGCCCTTCGTACACGGCCGTCAGGTGATCGTCGGGATCGCGCTCGGTGATGGCGCACGGCCACGTGCAGGCGTGCGAGGCCTTGGAGTAGTTCCCCTCGCAGTGCTTGAAGCTCAGGGTGCGGAGCTGGATCAGCTGGGTGTCGGTCTTGAGCTCGCGCGCCCGCTCGATCGCGTGCTCGAGTAGCGCATCCGACGTCGAGAAGCGCGGATTGCCCTCGTCCATCGCGGTGGTCGAGATGCCGAGCACGCGGCAAGGCGCGCCGGCGGGCTTCGCGTGCTCGTCGAGGAGGTGGCTCGGCTTGTGCTTCACGAGCTTGCGCGGCATCACGGGCGGGGTCCGCACGTACACGCCGTCGGCGCGCTCCTCGACGGCGAAAGAGGGGACCTGCTCTTCGTCGTAGCCCGCCGGCCCTTTCCCGGTCACCACGCTGTACTCCCACCCGTGCCAGGGGCACATCACGAACTCGCCGCGTACGCGGCCCTCCGAGAGCGGGCCGCCCTTGTGGTTGCAGATGTCCGAAATGGCCGTCAAGCGGCCTTCGTGCAGAAAAACCGCGATGCGGTGGCGCTCGAGTTTCACGGCGAAGGGGACGCGGGCGAGGAGCTCGTCCCGCGTGCCGAGGCGGTGCCAGGTGTCCATAGGAGAGGCTCCGAGTATGGGCGGAGGAGAATAGTAGCTCGTAGATTTCCAGCCCGTGCAACCACTCGCCGCGTTGCTCATCGGCCTGGCGGCGCTGCAGACACCAGCGTCGCAGTTTCGCCCGCGCCCCCTGTCGCCGTTCGCGGCCGCCAAGGCGCGGGCCCTGCTGCGCGACCGGCTACCCTGCCTCGGCTGCCACCAGCTCGACGGCGAGGGAGGGCGAATCGGACCCGATCTCTCGAACCTCGGCGCGCGGCGATCGCCGGCGTTCGTGCTCGGCATGATCGTCGATCCCGCCGCGACAGCACGGGGTACGGCCATGCCGAAGACGCCGCTCCCGCGGGCAACCGCCGAGCTGATCGCGACTTTCCTCCTGGGAGAGGGGCGGGGGATGGGAACGACGGGAAGGGACCGGCAGAGCCGCGCGCCGGGACCGCCACGAAGCGACGCCCCAGCTCTCTACGCGCGACACTGCGCCGTATGCCACGGGGAGCACGGGCGGGGAGACGGCTACAACGCGAAGTACCTTCCCGTCCCACCCGCGGCGCACGCCGATCGGTACTTCATGTCCCGCCGCACGGACGATCGCCTGTTCGACGGCATCTATGGCGGTGGCTACGTCCTCGGCGCCAGTGCCCGCATGCCGGCGTTCGGCGAGACATTGAGCCGCGCGGAGATCCGGGGACTGGTGCGCTACCTGCGCGAGCTGTGCCGCTGCCAGGGTCCCGCATGGTCGCATGATTCCGCGGGCAGGTCGCGGTGAGCCGCGCGTGAGCACGCGCCGCTGGTGGCTGCTCGCAATCGCGCTCGACGCTTGCGGGCAAGGCGATCGGACGGATGGTCCCCGGATCGAGCTGCCGCGGCCGCTGGCCGTCGCGCGCTCCAAGGTGCGGGCGGAGGATTTCGTGGGCGCGGAAGCCTGCGCGGCATGTCACGCGGGGCAGTACGGGGCCTGGCGGCGCTCCACCCACGGCCGGGCCGGGGGGTCGGCGGACGCGCGTACCACGCTGGTCCCGTTCGACGGCACGCCCATTCGGTTTCGCGACGCCGTGGTGACTCCCATGACGCGCCCGGGAGGCACCTACGCGTTCAAGGTGTCCCAACCGGGTCGCCCAGACGTCGTCCTGCCGGTTGCCGGAGTCGTGGGGGGCGGCCACCTGGTCGGCGGCGGGACCCAGGGATTCTTCACGCCCCATGCCGACGGCACGCTCCGGTTCCTCCCCTTCGAGATCCACCGCGAGGAGGGCCGGTTCACGTGGTTCTGCAACACCAACCCCCGCCTCGGCCGCGGTTGGCTGCCGATCACGCCGGACATGGCCGTGGCGGATTGCGGCGACTGGCCGCCCACCCGCGTGCTGGGCGACGAGCCGCGCTTCGCCAACTGCCAGGCCTGTCACGGGAGCCAAATCCGCGTCTCGTACGACACGGGTGGCAAGCGTTATGTGACGGCGTTCACCACGTTGGCCGTGAACTGCGAGTCGTGTCACGGTCCCGGCGGCCGACACGTGGCGCTCGCCCGGTCGGGCAAGCTCGGCGCGTCCGAAGACATCGGAATCCGAGGGCTCGGGACGCTGGCCAAGGAACAGGCGCTGGATGTGTGCTTCCAGTGTCATGCCTTGAAGGACAACCTCGCGCCCGGGTATCTGCCCGGGACCCCGTTGCGCGAGCACTATGCCCTCAAGTTCCCCCAGCTCGGCGACCGCCCGCTCCACCCGGACGGCCGCATCCGCAGCTTCGCGTATCAGGAGAACCAACTGTATAGCGACTGCTACTTGAGCGGCGGGATGACGTGCACGGATTGCCATGACCCCCACTCACAAGGCTATCGCGACGTCGCGGGACATGCCCTGCCGGACCGGTTCAGCGACGGGCAGTGCCTGGGGTGCCACGCGAGCAAGGCGGAGCCGATCGAGGCGCACACCCATCACGCGCCGGGCTCGCGCGGCAGCCGCTGCGTGGCGTGCCACATGCCGTACCTTCAGGAGCCGGAGGTCGGTAGCGCGATCCGCTACACCCGCTCCGACCACACTGTGCCGATCCCCCGCCCCGCGTTGGACGCGGCGCAGGGCGTCGGGAGCGCTTGCCGCCAGTGTCACGCCGATCGCGGCGAGGCCGAGCTCGACGCGCAGGTCAGGGCGTGGTACGGCGAGCTCAAGCCGCAACCGGAGATCGTCGCCCGGATAGCGCGGGCCGGCGGCGTCACGGACCGCGCGCAGGCGGCCCGGCTGCTGCTCGATCCCACAGCGCGGCACCCGATGGCCCAGTTCGCCGGGCTCGCCCAGTTCCTGGAGCGCCACCTCGGCCCCGACCCGCCGGCGCTCGACGCCGACGCGGTCGCGCGGCTCGAAGGGCTCGCTGAGAGTGAGGACATCGACGTTCGGGCGCTGGCGCTCGCGAGCCTGCACCTGGCGCGCGGCGAGGCTCCAGCGGTGCGCCGCTTCCTGGCGAGCCGCCTCGCCGGGCTGGGCGCGGATGACGCCGCGGTGCGGCAGCGCTGGGTAGTAGCCCTGGGCTATGTCGCCGACACCTACCGGGGCCGGAGCGAGTTCCCCGCGGCGATCGTGGTCTACCGCAAGGCGCTCGAGATCCTGCCCGACGATCCTCGGCTCCTGTTCAATCTGGGGCTCGCCTACGCGGGGGCCGGCGACCTCGCCGCGGCCGTGGCCCTGTACCGGCGCAGCCTCGAGCGAGACCCGATCCAACCGCTGGTTCACGTGAACTGGGGGATCGAGTTGAAGGCGCAGGGCGATACGGCGGGTGCGGTGGCGCAGTTCCGGCGCGCCATCGAGCTCAACCCGCGAGAAGCGCTCGCCCACTTCAACCTCGGCAACGTGTTGCTGAGCCGGAACCAACCGGCCGCGGCGATCCCGTTCTACCGGCAGGCGGTGGCGCTCGATCCTGCACTCGCGCTCGGGCACTTTTATCTCGCGCGGTGCTATGCCCTCACTGGCGATTACCCGCGCGCGTTGGCGGCGGTACGCCGGGGGCTCGAGTTCGACCGCGAGAACGCCGAGGCGCAGGACATGCTGGCCCGGCTCCAGCGGGCGGTGGGCGGCGGGGGGCGCCGTTGAGCACGCGTCTCGGCGTCATCTTCCTGACGGTCTTGATCGACCTGATCGGCTTCGGGATCGTGCTGCCGATCCTGCCCTACTACGCGCAGCGGTTCGGCGCGCATGGCATGGGCTACGGTGCGCTCGTTTTCGTTTTTTCGGCAATGCAGTTCCTAGCGACGGCGTTGCTGGGCCGGGTGTCGGACCGCGTGGGCCGCCGGCCAATCTTGCTCGCGACCATGTTGATCAACGCTGCTGGGTACGTGCTGTTCGCGTTCGCGCCGTCCTACTGGGTGCTGTTCGTGGCCCGGGTGATCTCGGGCCTCGCGAGCGGCAACATCTCGGCGGCGCAGGCGTACGTCGCCGACATTACGCCCCCCGCCGAGCGGGCCCGTGGCATGGGAACGATCGGCGCCGCCTTCGGGATCGGGTTCGTCCTCGGCCCGATGATCGGTGGGTTGGCGGACCACTATTTCGGCCACCTCGCGCCCGGGCTCATCGCCGCGGGATTGTCGATCGCCAACTTCTTCTCGGCGAGCGCCATCCTGCGCGAATCGCTGGGCCACGAACACCGTACGGTGCGGCCCCTGTTCGACTTCGGGCACATGGCGGAAGCGCTCGGCCGACCGCAGTTACGGCCGTTGATGCTCGTGTGGTTGCTCGCGCCCTTCGCCTTCGCCGGCTATACCGTCGCGTTGCCGCTTTACGCCACGCGGGCGTTTGGTTGGAGCGGCCGCGACCTCGGTTGGCTCTTCGTGGAGATCGGCGTGATCGCCGCGGTCATACAAGGGTTTGCGTTCGGCCGCATCGAAAGGCGTACCGGAGCGCGCGCGCTTCTCATCTTCGGCCTGTTCGGGATGGCGGTCAGCATCGCCGCCTTGCCCTACACGGGGAGCAGCCTGGCGGTTTACGCCTGGACGGTGCCGCTCGCGTTCGCCAACAGCCTGTTCGCGCCGGCCGCGTCGGGGCTGGTGTCGATCTACGCGGATCCGACGGAACAGGGCACGATCCTCGGGGCGGCGCAGGCGTTTGCCGCCCTGGGCCGCAGCTTCGGCCCGCTCGCGGTGGGCTGGGCCTATGACGGCCTTGGCCAGCAGGCGGCATTCCTGCTCGCGGGCGCTGTGATGGGCCTTGGGGCGCTCGCCAGCCTCCGGCTCGAGCGTGTAAGGCACGCCCGCGTAACGGCTCCCCCGGCGGCTTAACGGCCCAGCCGCCGCCGCGTCAAAGACCCGGACGCTTCTTCAAGGAGTAGTCGATGCGCAAGCACATGACGGCCGCCGTGGCCGCGGCGTTGGTGGTGGCGGCGTGCAATCAGGACCCAACGGGCGTGTCGGGGGCCAACGAGCTGATCCTCGCCCAGAACGCCCAGCTGATCGCGCAGGACGTGGCCGCCTCCACGGGCGCCACGTGTGAAGGCTGGTGGGCGCGGCTGCGCGACACGCTCCGCACCACGGACGACCCGGAGGCGCGCGCCTTCCTCGATCAGGCGGCCGCCTACCGGGACTCGGCCCACACGGCCTGGGACGCGGGTGACACGACCGCCGCCCGCGGCTATCGCCGGCTGGCCTTCCGCTCGGTGCTCGCCGCGGTGATCGAGCTCTTCCCCAACGCCCCGGAGCGGACCGGTCTCGCCGTCGATCAGGCGCTCGTGCGGATCGAGCGGTTCCTCGGCGGGCGCGACGCGCCGCGGATCCGTCTGATCCTCGCCCACGTGAAGGACCTGCGTGCCGAGGCCGACCGGGCACTGGCCGCGGGTGACAAGGTCACCGCCCTGGCCCTGAATCTGCGCGGGATGCAGATCCTGCACCGGCTGGTGGAGCACATCAGGGAGGCGCACCGCGATCATGACGCCGTGGCGGACGGTGAGATGCAGGCTGTGGGTTACTAGGACGGGCAACGACTAGACGCGCAGACGCATAGCGGCGAACAGGAACCAGGGGGTCGGGGCCGGTGGGTCCCGACCCCCTGTTAGCTTGCCCCTCCTCCCGTGGCGCCCCCGCAACAGGGCCGGCGGGTTGCGTGGTCCGCCGCGGCGTGGCGTGTTCCGTGCGGTGCATCCGGGAGTGCGCGGCGGGCGCCGTCGGCGCCCTTGCGCGTCGCACCGGGCCGTGAAGGTTTGGAGGGTGCCCATCGACCGACCCCATTACTCAAAGAGCCGCGCGGCATCACCCCGCCGGAGCGACTCCGGCCGCCATACTCACAGAGCCAGATCTCACAAGCTGTCGTCGTCGGCGTCTCACCCCGCAGGCTGACGAAAGGAGCTAGCGCCATGTCCGAGGCCACATGGGTGTGGCTGTTCTCAGGGGTGTACTGGGCGTACTGTCTCTTTTGGGGTGTGCGAGGCTTCTTCTGGGCGAAGACGTCCGCGCGCTGGACGGTGGCGGACCGGTCGATCCCGATGTGGCTGTTCATCCTCGCGTCCACCGCCACGTCGTACAGCGGCTGGACCTACATCGGTCACCCCGGGCTGGTGGCCTACGCGGGGCTCGCTTACGCCTTCGCCTCGTTCTACGTGCTCACGATCCCGATCACCGGGACGTTCTTCCACAAAAAACTCTGGATGCTTGGGAAGCGCTACCACTTCGTCACGCCCGGTGACCTGTACTCCTACTACTACGGGAACGAGCGCGGGTGGGGCGAGGTGATCCGCTGGATGATCGTGGTCGTTGCGTTCCTCTACAGCTCGTTCTACACCGCGGTGCAGCTCCTCGCCTCCGGCGCCATCTTCCACGTCACCACGGGCGTGCCCGTGATCGTGGGCAGCCTATTCCTCGCGGCGGTGGTGTACTTCTACGTCGCGGCGGGCGGCATCCGCAGCGTGGCCTGGGTGGATGCCCTCCAGGCGATTCTGCTCTGGTTGGGCATCATCGCCATCGGCCTCGTCGTCATGCACCATTACGGCGGCTGGGACCCGTTCATCGCACGGATCAACCGCCTCGAGGCCAAGTACCTCACGGTGCCCGCCGCGTGGAGCCCCGGCACGCCCAGCGCATGGTCGGGCATGTTCCAGCTCAC
>WNGB01016878.1_pt1 | contig 13754 bp, 17 predicted proteins | sample 5400681 | NCBI WGS metagenome assembly WNGB01 (sample SAMN13153367, study PRJNA577476) | soil metagenome | isolation source: 115 cm soil or saprolite under grassland replicate 2 | place: USA:California | collected 2016-06-15 | reverse complement strand
TGGGGACAACAATACAATCGCAAGGTCGCCGACGTATTCGCGGTGCAGGAAGAGATCGCGAAAGAGATCTCCGAGAACTTGCGCTTGAAGTTGAGCGGCGCCGAGCGTCAGCAGCTTGCCAAGCGTCCAACGGAGAACCTTAAAGCTTTCCAGTATTACATGCAGGGACTTTCGTCTGCCCAACGTCGCACCCGCGAAGATCTGCTTACCGCCATAAGCTACTACGACAGGGCAATAGAGGAAGATCGCACCTATGCGCTCGCCTACGCGGGCTTTGCTGACGCTTATGCGAATCTTGGCGCTTACGGCTACATCGCGCCCATTGACGGTACGCGCAAAACCGAAAAGGCGGCGCGCGAAGCCGTAGCGCTTGATGAGAACTTGGCCGAAGCTCACGCCGCACTAGCTCTAGCCAACATCGCATTCGCGCCATCCAATTTTCAGTTGGGTGATCGAGAACTGCGCCGTGCTATCGAACTCAGCCCGAGCTTGGCACTAGCCCATAGCTATTTGGGATTTTCGCTCGTGCGGCAAGGGCGTCTCGATGAAAGCATAGGGGAAATGTTGAAAGCTCGCGAACTCGATCCGCTTTCACCAATTATCGCACGCCAAACCGCTATGCCTTACCATCTCAAGCGAGATTATCCCAGAGCCCTTGAGTTGCTGCGGCAGGCCAATGAGCTAGGCCCACCGTTTACTACGACATGGGAGATAGGAGTGTACATCCAAAACAAGTTGTTCAACGAAACGCTGGCGGAATTGGAAAAGGCCAAACGAGAGAGGAAAGGTGACCCGATTTTGATTTACGATATGGGAATGATCTACGCGGCGCAGGGGAAGCGCGCAGAAGCCCTCAAGATCATCAAAGACTTGGAAGGGATATCAGACGCGAGCTTGAGCCAGGCACATTTAATAGCCAAAATATATGCCAGCTTGAACGAGAAGGAGATGGCGCTTTCATGGCTGGAACGCGGCTTAGCAACGGGAGCGATCGGAGTTTTTTATAAAGACGACCCGGTGTGGGATCCAATCCGCAGCGATCCGCGGTTCACCGACCTCGTGCGGCGCATGGGGACCCCGCTGTGAATCTGAAGAAATTCCTGATCGAGCTGAAGCGGGGCAACATTTCGGAAAGTCGCGATCGTAAACAGGCTCGTGATGCAGATCAGCATCGGACTCAGGATTCCAACCTGCATGTCGTAAACGCGCAGGGCGATCCGTTGTGGATCGCACACCTCTTCTAGCGTTCGCGGGATGTTAATGCCGTAAGCGCTTTTCATGGTCGCGAAATGTCCCCGGTTACGGATTTACCGATTCAAGTGGTTCCCTGCAATATCAATGGCCCAAAACAATGTGATAGTTGAAGTGCGGATGGCCGATCACGCCCTGGAACAATCGCATCCAGAGTGACATCATCATTTCCGTGCCGCGGGCGGCAGTGATGTCGCCAAGGTCAATGATGTTGTCGATTTTCCAGCCGAACCATTCGTTCAGGTACCCGGCAAGTTCCTTCTTGGCTTTTGCGTCATTGCCGCAGATGAACAGGTTGTGGTCGCCCGGGACGCGCGACGGTTCAATCATTATATCGCAATTTACGGTGTTGAGCGCCTTCACGATACGCGTCTGAGGGAAAGCTCTTTGAATCTGCTCGCCGAGTGAATCGGTGTTGCAAAATCCTAAAATCATCGATCCGTTGCTGGTTTGCTGAAGCGGATTCGAAACATCGATTAGGATTTTGTTGCGCAACGGTTCCGCTCCGACCGATTGCAGTGCAGCCATCGAATGCATGCCGCCGGTGCAACTGATTACAATCTCGCCAAATTCGGCTGCATCACGAAAGGTCCCGCTGTGCGCGTTTTCACCCGATGACGAAACCCATTTTTGCGCGGCTTCATTGTTCGCAGTGCGCGACCCCATTGTGACTTCATGTCCTTTTTGGACCAGTTTTGTTCCGAGCGCGTTGCCGACCATTCCTGTTCCGAGAATTGCGATTTTCATATCGTTGTTTGTTGTTTCGCTGCCAATTGCTGTGCCTGAGCGCGGAACAAAAGTGGCCGGGAAAACCGCGGCCAACAAGAGGGCACTATTTTGTAACGCAGTTACAGGAAAGTGACTGGTCGCAAAGACCGTCCGACTCTGGAGCAAGAGTCATATCGAGCGATTTAGCGGTTAAGCTGTTTGCTTGTTTTGCATTGCGCGCGCCCGCGCACAGGTACTAAGGCCATCCGGCACGCGATGCGGGGGCGTCGATCGTCAACACCTGTCCGGTTCGCGCCCGCGCAACTTCCGGGATTTGATTCGTGCCACGCCACTCCGTGGCTACGATGAATAACGTTTTCTTGTCGGCGCCGCCGAGCATGCACGCGAAGCAGCCGCGATCAATATTGATTGTTTGCAACACGTCACCATCTTCGCGGACGCGCCTGCAGCGCTTGTTGGGAACGTCCGCGTACCAGACCGCGTTCTCGGCATCGAGGCAGATGCCGTCGGGAGCACCGTCGCCGAGGTCGGCCCAAACATGTCGGTTCGATAGGCTGCCGTCTTCGGCGATGTCGAAGGCGGTGAGCTTTTTGCCGTGGGACTCCGCGATGATCAAGGTTGAGTTGTCTGGGGTGATGGCCATTCCATTCGGAAAAGCGATACCATCGGCAACCTGTCGAGCTGAGCAATCGGGCGTAACAAGAGCGATGATTCCGGGGCCTCCATTGATGTAAGCATTCCCACGACCGTCCACGACGATTTCGTTCCATACCTTGTTCGAGACGCCGCGCAGGTCGGCGTGGGTCACCAGCGAACCGCCTGGCTCCTGTCGCAAAACGAGACTCTGCCGACCGGAGACGATCAGCAGATGGCCATCCGGCAGCCAATCGATGCAAAATGGAAGACCGAACGGAGTCCGGACTACGACCTCTTTCTTGCCGTCAAGATCGACAGCCACGATTTCCTGAGCGCCCCAGTCTGCGAACCAAAGACGCCCAGCGTGCCAACGTGGTGACTCGCCCATCGCTAGTCCGGTCAGCAGGGTTCTCAATTCATGCTTTGGTGTTTGCTCTGGCGTCATCACAATCTCCTCATCTGACAACTAGGATAATTAACTCGACGGGAAACACATGATGTACGTTTCAACGGACGGACCTCTACCACTTGCGCTGGAACAGCAAAATGCCCCACTAGTGCACACCAGCCGAACCAAGCGGCGAAAAGAGCTCTTTGGGCAATGCCGTGGACGGGCTTCACGTAGGCCCAAACTAGCGCGACAACGGAACTTAAGTTTAAAGCGATTGCGCACCATATGAGGGCAAACAGGATGTAGGACAGCACGACAAAAGTTTTCGCTCGCGGATCGCGTCTCCACGTGAGCGCGAAAACGAGCGGGGCCTGGTATCCAATCAATTCGGAAAGGCCGAAGACGTTGTGAAGCGGATGCGGAAAAGCAAAGACTCCTGTCCCCACAGCCGGAACCGCCATGAAGCCTATTAGGTACGCAGTCCACCTGGAGTGGTGTTCCATACCCGAAAGATCGCGAATAGCCGATGCGAAGATCAAGATGCAGACCGCAACGCAACACAACATGATCGCGAATGGAACTCTGGCCGGCGAACCGATTTCTCCAATCTCGCTGACTGTTTGGCGGACATGACTGTAGCCGGGAATCAGAAGCGCCAAACCGGCGATGCCGAACCCAAGAATTGCTGCCGCCAAAGGTCCGAAGAGTAAACGGTAGTTTCGCCTAACACGTGCTTCCATTGGAAAGGTGCTCGCTGTCGTCGGCTAATTAAAATCCACGAAAATCTCTTTCGCCTATTTGTTGTTTGTAACTGCACGGCAGGTCGGCCAGTGAAATCAGGAATGATTTTCCCGGCAACACTCTGAATCATACCGTTACGGGCGCGGCCGATCTGGTAACGGCCAGATTTCTGAGCGACAAAATGTGGGTGAGGACCCCAAGCGGCGGTCCCAGGAATAACGGCACGAGCGCAATTGGGTAGATGCCCAGGACAGGCGCTTGGAAAAGTAGCGCCGTTGCGGTCGCATCAATTAGATCAAGCATGCCAAAAAGATTCCACGCCACCGCCCACTTCAAAGCATGAGGCCGGTTTTGCGCGACAATCAACGCGACGATAGGCGCAAAAATTCCCGTCAATGCGTCTCCAATGCCGGCGGGGTAACCAAATCCCGCCGGCAATATTCCATCCGTAACAAAGGGATAGATGAACATAATGCCGGCGACGCGGTAAGTTTGAATAGCGATCAGCCAGGCGCTCGGCGTAGCTGTATTGATCGCCCGAAGATTCTTTGACGCGAACAGTGCGATAACAGCAATCACGAGAGGGATTATTGCAACCAATCCGCTGATTCCTTGGCGCGACTCCGGAGGTATGGGGAAATTTGCCCCGTCCCCAACGAGGATCGCAATCGCGAGCCACGATGCGAGGAACCCGGCCACAACGAACGGGCTGACCGTTTTGGCTTTTGCCGAAAGCGAAGTTCGCTGCGCCGCGAGGGCGGCGATCCCCGTATGCGCTGCGAGCATGAAAATCGCGAGAGCAAAAACAACGAAGGCCGTGCTGCGAGCAAGACAGGCAGGCAGAGAAAGGAGTTCCGGTTGCATATTAATATAATAGTTGTTTACACAGCGAGGACGTTTGACGCACTTAAACTCTTCGAGCAACGCAGCTGGATGTGATTTAGAGGGGAGCGTCTCATGACGTCGGATACTGTTCGTATTTAGGCAACGCGGGATTCATTTGGTCCCACGGATGCGCGTCTGATGTCCACGTGTCCAATTGCAGGTTGAACCAGCTTGGATCATCCAGGCTCGCAGTCCTGATCGCGACAATGTGAGGGTTCGAGGCGGTCTTGGCCAAAATCGGCGAGCCGCACTCAGGACAGAAGCCCCGATGGGTCTTGCCGCCCCTTGCACTGGGCGACGCATGGAAGCGTAGTGAGCCTTGCAAGAGCTTGAAAGCCTCCGCCGCCTCGATGACGAAGGACGAAAACGGACCTCCACTGGATCGTTGGCAATCACGGCAATGACAGTGAAGCATCAACACCGGTTCGGCTGTGGATTCGTAGCGAATCGCCCCGCAAGCGCATCCGCCTGTAAATGGGAGTTTCATAAAGTTTGATTGGTCCAGTTTTTGTTCATTGCGCGATGAAGCCTCCGTCGACGACCAGCGACATGCCGGTGGTGAACTTCGCGGCATCGGAGGCAAGATAGAGAACCGCCGCTGCGATTTCTTCGCCGGCGCCAATTCGTCCGACCGGCACAATAGACTTAAGCGAATCACGCATCTCACCGTCCTTGCCAGCAAAGCGATCGAGCATATCAGTCGCAATTACGCCCGGCGCGACCGCGTTAACACGAATGTTCTGTTTAGCGAATTCGAGCGCGACAGATTTTGTCAGGCCTTCCACCGCGTGCTTGGAAGCGATGTAAACGCTGACCCCCGGCAGGCCGACGTGTCCGGCCACACTGGAATTGTTGACGATGGCGCCGCCGCCATTCTTGAGCATGACCGGAATTTCGTGCCGCATCGAATTGAGAACGCCCCAAACGTTGATGTCGAAAACGTGGCGATATTCGGCCTCGGTTGCTTGGTCGAGCGGGCCTTTCCATTCAACCCCGGCATTGTTAAAAGCGACGTCGAGCTGGCCGTACATGTCGACCGTGAAATCGACCATCGCTTTCACATCTGCATCTTTTGCCACATCCGCGCGGATGAATGCCGCATCGCCGCCGAGTTTCTTGATTTCGTGGACGACCTGCGCGCCTTCTTTTTCGCGGCGACCAGTCAGAACGACCTTCGCGCCGGCGCGCGCGAACTCAATCGCCGTTGCCTTGCCGATGCCGGAAGTTCCTCCGGTCACCAGCACAACTTTACCTGAGAATTTTTTGCTGTTGTTCATTGTGTTCCTTTCTTTGCTTAATTGATATTCGCTCATTTCAGGATGCGATATTTGAGATGCGTCACACCCGGTCCGGCGATCGTGCGGATCGGCTCGAGCTTCACGTTGCCGCAATCGAGATTGTCGAAGAGACGCGCGCCGCTGCCGAGGAAAAGCGGAACGACATGAATCTCCAGTTCCTCAATGAGGCCGGCCGCGAGGTATTGCTGCGCGACATTAGGTCCGCCGCCCAGCGCCACATCTTTGCCATTCGCTGCGTGCCTGGCCTGCTTCAGTGCCGACTCGATGCCGTCGGTGACGAAAAAGAATGTCGTGCCACCTTGCATGGGCAGCGGTTCGCGCGCGAAATGGGTGAGCACGAAAACTGGATGGTGGTATGGAGGGTTGTCGCCCCACCAACCCTGCCAAGGGTGATTTTTTACCCAAGGGCCGTGGCCTCCGCCGAACATATTGCGACCCATGACCGTCGCGCCGACATTCTCAAACGGTTGCCGCAGTACATCGTCGTTTATTCCTGTTTCCCCGCCACTCATGTCACCGTGAATCGCTCGAAACGTTTTCAGTTTGAAAAGCCAGTCGTGGAGATGATTCCCTCCTTCACCGAGCGGATTCTCGATGCTTTGGTTCGGCCCAGCGACGTATCCGTCTAGCGACATCGTGATATTGAATCTCAGTTTGCTCACCGTATGTCTGACTCCGCCAAATTCGTTGCTGCCACTACGGCGCGGTTTGACTCAACGATGATAGTCCGGCGCGACCCGCCTGCAGTAGAAATCAAGCGCCTCTTTACAGATCCCTTCGGAAGAAGCATGGATTGAACAACTCGTTTACAGAAATGTGTGCTCATCGTGCCATTTAGCTTGTAAATTAATTTCTGCGTCCGAAATTATTGCGTTCTACAAAGCCAACAAGAAGGCACTATTTTGTAACGCGGTTACATGAAAGTGACTGGTTTTAACGCGAACCACTGCCCGGTAGAAGTGACGCTGGCCGTGATTGGCGGAAAATGGAAACCGCTGATTCTTTGGCACCTTGGTGAAGGAGGCGTTCGCCGTTTTCTCGAATTGCAGCGAATGATTCCTGGAATTACGAGAAAAATGCTGACGCAACATCTGCGCGAGCTCGAGCGGGATGGTATCGTCGCCCGAAAAATGTTCCGTGAGATGCCGTTGCGGGTCGAGTACTCGCTCACGAAATACGGCCAGACTCTGCGCCCGTTATTGCGAGCGCTTTGTCATTGGGGTTCGCGCCACGAAGCGTACGTGGCGAAGAATGGCGAAAGAACTGCGCCGCGAATCGTAGAAGCACCGCCGAAACGGATGGCGATTGCCATCGGCTGAAAACCAGTTTCAGGCGCTAAACGTACGATCCTTAACCACCTCTCGCACGCGGCTGATCTCTGGCGTCTGCGATATGCTCAGTCCATATCCCGATTTCATGCTTAGTCCCCAACTCGCATTAGCGGTTGGCAGCGTAGTTGTCGATCAACACTTGGAAACGAGGATCTTTGCGCAACGGGTCCCAGACAGGATCGAACTTGAGCATTGAGATCGCGAGACCGTTTGGAATTTTGAGCAAATGATCGAGCAGCCGAAATGCTTCATCGGATTCGCCGGTCCAGGCATAAATTTGTGCCAGCGAGGTAGTGTATTGCGGCCCATCAAAGGCATCCTGAGATTCGGGTAGCAATTCGACCGCACGCTTGCCTTCGGCGATCGCCTCCTGTTTTTGACCTAATGCCGCAAGGATGAGTCCATGCTGAGCATGTCTCGCGGGATCCTCAGGCGCGTCGCGCAACAACTGTTCCGAGACCACGCTCGCGTGCTCGAATTCCATCTGCGCGCTCGCCTTATCGCCTTGGAGCAAATGAATCGTTCCCTCGAGGAAGGCTTTTGGCACAGGTGCTGTCGTGTTCGTAATCAATGTCTCACCAGAAAATTTTTGCACGACAGCAAGGGCTTCAGGTAACTTGCGTTGCAACATGAGGAGCCAGGTTTGTGCCCAAGTCAGCAACCCGTTCGGGTCCGTTCCGACTGGAATTGAAGGAAATTGTTGCTCGACCGCTGTAAGATCGCCTTTCCATACAGCCTCAAGATACCCTTTGAACGCGACCGTCTCGAACGAGTTAGGCGCTACCGCCATCGCCCGATCAACAGTCTTATCGGCGGCCTCGAAATTGCGCAACGCCATATAACTGTAAGCCAGGTTCATCAGGATGCTTTCATTTTTCGGATCGAGCGAGGCCGCTTTTTCTAAATTCGCAGTTGATTCCGCCCACTTGCCCTGACGTCGCTGAATCGCGCCGATAGCCATGTAAGCTTGAGCGTTATTCGGCAGACCGCGCTTCGCGATTTCAAATTCGGTGAGAGCGCGTTCGTAATCGCGGTCGCCATAGTAATAAGAGAATCCGAGTGCGAGATGGCCTTCGGGCAGATCCGGTTGCAACCGCAGCGCCTCGTCTGCGTGCAGACGCGCTTTCTCCCGACGAGCAGGGACAGGATCAGAGCTGTGATATATCCAGCTCTCCGCCATCGAAAGCCCTGCAAACGCCAAGGCAAAGTTCGGATCGAGTTTGATAGCTTGTTCGAAGAGTGGCACCGCCCTCGACGACGTCTTATGAAAGAGGTCCATGCGGGTGGCGTAATCGTGTGCCTGCAGAAAGAGCAAATAGGCATCGGGATTCTGTGTCGGCCGGCGATCAAGCCGCTCCTTTTCGTTCGGGGAGAGCTTCGCTTGCAGAGACGAGGCGATTTTCTGCGCGAGATCCGTTTGAATCGCAAAAACGTCGGTCAAATCGCGATCGTAATCTTCCGCCCAGATGTGCTCGTCGTTGTTCGCGTTGATCAACTGCACGCTTACTCGGACGCGATTGCCGGCGCGACGCACGCTGCCTTCGAGAAGCGTCGCAACGCCAAGCGCCTTGCCGATTTCGCGGGCGTTGCGTACCCCATTTCCCCGATAAGACATAACTGACATTCGCGAGATGACTTTCAAATCCCCGATTTTCGAGAGGTTCGTCAGGATATCGTCCTGTATGCCATCGGCGAAATAGGCGTTCTCCTTTTCATTGCTGAGATTTTGAAACGGCAGCACCGCGATCGACTTATCAATCTTACGCGCTGACGCTCGGGGCAGGAGGAAGAAACCCGCTGCAGCGGAGATGATCACGCCGATCGCGATCAGCATTATCACATTGCGGCGACGCCGTGCTATGGGCACGCTCGGTGTCGTCGTTGCGCGGATACCTTGCGGAGTGACGTCGTAAGCCCACGCCAGGATCAATGTGATTGGAAATCCGATCAAAAGGAGCACGACTACGAGACGGAATGCCCAGTTTGGCAATTCCCACGCCGGAAAAACGGCGGAGCCGATTTGAATGATAAATCCTGCAGCGATGATATAAGCGGCCGCAACGCGATAGACTTTTCGCCGCTGCACTTCCTCAAAGAAGCCGCTCATAATGAGGGAATATTGTAACCGATGCACAATCGCCAAAAACCGAAACTCGGATCCAGCGAATCGTATCAGCGTCGATGGTCCACAACTCGTTGCGATCGGTGTATGCCGGCACATACGCGTTGATCAATCCGATTACGGCGAAAACGGCAATCACCCAACGGTTGCCGCGGGCTTCGCGCACTCCGGGGCTCAGATTTCCACCGGCGAAGAACGAGACCACCGACAGCGCGAACAGCACCACCACGAGCGCGATCAGTGCCGGGCTTGATCAGACTCGATCTCGTCTTGGATTTTTTTACAGTTTGGAACATGGCGACCGGGATCGCGGTGTCGACGCTTCTCCTGACGGCAACACTGGCTTGGCCGCAGCCAGTGCCTGGATCGTTAGACGTGCACCTGAAGGAAGGCGCCTCAGATTGCAATGCAACTCCGCAAGAACCGCTTCAGGTTCATCAGTACGAACCGCAAACATTTATCCTGCGTCAGAGTCCATGCGCGGATTTTGAAGCAAATTTTATCTATCTTCTCATTGGCTCCGACAAAGCTCTTTTAATCGATACTGGCGCCGTGGCCGACCCGAAACCAATGCCGTTGGCGAAAACGATCTTAGAGCTGTTGCCGGAGAAGGATCACAAAAAGCTGCCACTCCTGGTGGCACATACCCATAGGCATCTGGACCATCGCGCCGGCGATCCTCAGTTTGCTTCTCTTCCGTCGATCCAGGTCGCGCCGTTCGATTTGGAAGGAGTTCGGGCGTTCTTCGGTTTCACCGACTGGCCCAACGGGATCGCCCACGTCGATTTAGGTGGCCGAACTGTGGACGTAATTCCGACGCCCGGACACAACGAGACTCATGTGGCATTTTATGATGAAAGAACCGGCATTCTTTTTTCCGGAGATTTTTTGATGGCCGGTCGATTGCTAATTGACGACGCGAAGGCGTACCACGAAAGCGCCGTGCGGGTTGTCGAGTTTCTAAAGACGCGTCCGCTTACCCATATCCTGGGCGGCCATATCGAGTTGAACGCAGTTGGACGCGCCTACCGATTCGGATCGCACTACCACCCTAATGAGCACCGGCTGGAGTTGACGAGAGAAGACTTAACAGGTTTGCCAGCGGCTTTTGAACGCTTTAACGGCTTTTACGCGCGATATCCGAATTACATTCTTACTAATCCCATTCGCAACCTTCTGGCAATGGCAATGATCGCGGTCGCGGTCTTGATTTTCATCGTGTGGGGAGTGCGCCGCTTGCTACGCCGCCGGCATCGTTGACTGCAGCGGATGCGAAGTGTTAGCAAAATAGAAATGCGCAGTCTACACGCTCGCTTTTGGTAATGTAGGAGCTCATAAATCAGACGTGCCTGCCATCTTTGACCGTGTCCTGACATTAAACCTCATAGCGAATACGGCGATCTTCTATCTGGCGGCGCGGCTTTATTTACTGCCTCAACTTTCACGGTTTCGGCCGCGACAGATTCTTGTTCCCATTCTGCTTCTGCATTCGACCCGTCATTTGGGGATGATGTTCTTGACCCGTGGCGGGACGTACACAGGATTGCCACCGCAGTTCGCTTACCCGGCGGCATTTGGCGATCTGCTCACGGCGATACTCGCTCTCATAGCAATCCCGTTCATGTTGCGCGGTTCTGGTTTTGCGAGGACAGCAGTATGGGTCTTCAACGTTTTCGGAACCATCGACCTGCTTGACGCAATCATCCTCGCCACAATTTACAACGCGCCCGTCGCTATGGGACCCGCGTACTGGATTCCGGCTTTTTGGGTTCCGTTGTTGTTGGTGACGCATTACATCACCTTTGTTGTTCTTCTACGTCGCCGGGATTTTTGACAACGAGTCCTTTGCCGGAGCGCGATTTCGGTATTCATCGACGCAGCCTCGCTGAGACCCGGATACGCATCTTGTTAGAATGAGCGAACTCGATGAGCGCGGAATTTTATTGAACTGTCCAAAATGCGGGCGCCGCAACCGGATGAGATACGAAGGTTTGGGCAAGACTTTCCGATGCGGCCAATGTCAAACCGAACTCGAGCCTGTCGCTGAACCTGTCGATGTTCACAATGACCTCGCTTTTGAGGCGCTAATAAGCCACTCGGCCGTGCCGGTGCTGGTGGATTTTTGGGCGCCTTGGTGTGGCCCGTGCAAAATGGTGGCGCCCGAGGTACGCAAGGTAGCGAAGGAAACTGCGGGCCGCCTGTCGCAAAAGTGAATACGGAAGAAGTGCCGACCCTCGGATACCGTTTCCGTGTTACCGCGATCCCGACAATGACCTTGTTCCGAAACGGTCTCAAAATAGCGCGCCAGGCCGGCGCGATGTCCGCACCGCAGATTCGAAAATTTATCGAACAGCACAAGTAAATCGAAAATGCAATGACGACGCGACATTCTGCGTTCGCCATTTAGCCGGAACGATCGATACACGAACCGCCGGAGCCTAATATTCCGCGAATGCATCGTCCGGATAACAGTACAACCAGCGCTCGCCCGGTTGTGCGGAAGCGATGACCGGATGCCCGGTAGCATGCGCGTGTTTGCTGGCATGCCGGTTTGGCGAGCTGTCGCAGCAGAGCGTAACGCCACATCTCTGACAGGTTCGCAGATGAACCCAGAACGCGCCGATCTTCACGCATTCGGCGCATTCGCGGCGCTGCGGCTGCTTGATTGCCTCAATCGCATCGAGATGAGAACAGCCTCGGTCGGACATCGCTTTTAATTTGTCGCAGTGCGTTCCTCTAAAATCAGGCTCGGCGAACCGAAATGCGTCTAAGCCAAGACTCCTCAGGGTATTTCGAAAATCTCGACCTGCTTGGCAATGCCGCGGAGTGAGCGCTTCTCCGGGGTCGCGGCGATACCGTTTGATTGCAACAGCCTCGAGGCTTCGCTGTCAGTAACGACCCGTTTCGTTGCGAAAATGGAGCGCGACGTCGCGAGTCCCTGGACGCGAGCTGCGATGTTTACGGTCCGTCCGAAGTAGTCCTGCCGGTCGTTCAGCGAAACGGCCAGACAAGGCCCCTCGTGAATGCCGATCTTAAGAAGCAAGTCGCCTTTCAAGTCCTTCAATGCTTCTCGCATCTTCAGCGCAGCCGCCATCGCTCGGTCTGGCGTCGGGAAGGTCGCCATCACGGCGTCGCCGATTGTTTTCACCACGGCGCCTCTTTCCGTCGCTACGATTTCATGCAAGACCCGGAAGTGAGCGCGCACCAAATCGTAGGCAACCAGATCTCCAACTCGTTCGTAAAGTTCCGTCGAGCCTTTGAGGTCGGTAAACAAAAAGGTGAGACTGGTGATCTTGAGCCTCTGATCTACATCAATCGCATCGGTGCGATAAATATCGCGGAATGTTTGGTTGGTCAGAAGACGTTTCGCTGTCAAGAAGGGGCGGCGCTTGCTGACGAGATCGTGAACCTTGTCGCTAACGATCCAAATACCGGGCAAGGTGCGTACATTTGAGCGGTTTTCCAACGTCATCTGCAAAGGGCCGGGACGCATCTGAATGGTCCCGTCCGGCGCGTGATCCCTGGTCATGACGAAGGAGAGCGATTGGCTTTCACGCGCAGCCTCGCCCTTCACCTCGATATGCTGCGACATGTGAAGGACCGGATCGAACACGATCACATACCCTTCAGGCAACTGGAGCGAAAGCACCACCTTCTCGCCAGCTGAAAGCTCGAGGGTGTCCAGAGTAGTTTCCTGAACCCATTTCGCCAATGTCTCATCATCAGGCAAATCGACGCCTGAACTCCAAAAAATCTGTCTATAGTATTCGATCCAAGGCAGCGTCTCGGGATCGTGCGCGGCGATTCTTCGCACCCGCGGACTGATGGTGAACGTAACCTCGACGATTTAATCGCGCAAAGGACGCACCTGTATTCGGCCTGCTTTACGGTCTTAAGTGTCGCGCCTGAATCGAGGACGCCACCGCAAGCGGGACAAAGGATGTTCCAAGACATATCGAAAACGCCGAGTCGCGCGCCGTGCAGAAAAGCCGCAATTACATCCTCCTCGTTAAGCTTGTACTTGGCGGCAAAGGCGAGGGCGTTGATACGGCAAAGCTCGCGGTCCGGCCCGTCCTGGATGAGCTTTTCGATGGCACTGACCGTTTCCGGCTTCGCCGATTGTCGCAAAGTCGTGAAGAGAGCGTTGGTTTCGCCGGGAAGTTTCATGGCACTATCGGATTGGTCACCGTAACAGTTTACCCTGTCGCCAGGAAAAACGGAAAGCAAGTGACAGATGCGCCAACCATTCCCGCCTTGGAGATGGCGGCTTCTTCTCAATCCTTCAAATTCAAGTCGCACGGATTGGTCCGTTTCGGAGCCTGATTACCGCGACAATGCCGAGCAGGCTGCCATCGCGATTGTGTTAAGTC
>WNGB01010779.1_pt1 | contig 13754 bp, 16 predicted proteins | sample 5400681 | NCBI WGS metagenome assembly WNGB01 (sample SAMN13153367, study PRJNA577476) | soil metagenome | isolation source: 115 cm soil or saprolite under grassland replicate 2 | place: USA:California | collected 2016-06-15 | reverse complement strand
GGCCCGCCCGGCCGAGACCCCGCCCATCGCCGACGGGCCGAGCCGAGCGAGTGCAGCGAGCGAGGCGAGCAGGGGCTCGGCCGGATCAGCGGTGCCGGCCCGGGCGCATCAGTCCGGTGCGTCGCCCGCCGCGGTAACGCGGCACCCGGCGTGCGCGTCCCCTGCGCGCGTTTGCGGAGCGCGGCCCAAACCTCTTCGCGGAGCTGCGCTTTGGCCGTCAGCAGCGCAGGGTCACCGCCCGCGTCGGCGTCGTGGCGTCGAGGCACGGGAGCAGCGTACGGGCGTAGCGTGAAGCGCCCGCCGCTCCGCTCGCGCCCGGGAGGCCTGATGCCCGCACACGACGACCACACCTACCGGGTGACAGAGGTTGTCGGGAGCTCCACCGACAGCATCCAGCAGGCGGTGCGCAACGGGATCTCCCGTGCCGGCGAGACGCTGCGTCACCTCGACTGGTTCGAGGTGACGGAGATCCGAGGTTGGATCGACAACGGCGAGGTCGGGCACTTCCAGGTGACGATGAAGATCGGCTTCCGACTCGAGGACTGACATGGCCGGCGCGGTCGACCTCACGGGAGCGGCCGATCTCCACTGTCATTTCGGTCCCGACGCGCATCGCGAGCGCTCCGTCGACGCAATCGATGCCGCGCGCGATGCCGCCGGCGCCGGTCACGCCGCGGTCGTCCTCAAGTCGCACGACTACCCCACTGCGGCTCTCGCCGCGATTGTCGATCGGGTCGTCGACGGCGTGCGCGTGTTCGGTGGGATCTGCTGCGATCGCGAGGTCGGCGGCGTGAACCCGGCCGCGGTCGAGACTGCGCTGCGCATCGGCGCCAAGATCGTCTGGTTGCCCACACTGACGAGCCGTCAGGACCAGCTCAACGGGATCGGCGAGCAGCTGGGCATCCCCGGTCCAGGTCTGTCCGTCGTCGACGACGCTGGCGCTCTGCTGCCCGAGACGAACGCAGTGCTCGAGCTCGTCCGGGAGTTCGACGCGGTCCTCGCCACCGGTCACGTGACGTCGGAGGAGCACCTCGCCGTCACGCGCGCGTTCGGCAAACGGGGAAAGGTCCTCGTCACGCACGCGATGGAGGAGCTCGCCGGCCCGAACCTGTCGGTCGAGCAGTGCATCGAGCTGACGGATCTCGGCGCGACCATCGAGTTGTGTGCGCTCACTTGCCTGGGCGCACTTGCGACTCGGCCGCCGGGCGCGATCGCGCACGCGGCGCGCACAATCGGCGCCGAGCGCTGCACGCTCGCGACGGATTACGGGCAGAAGGCAAATGTCCGTCCCGCCGAGGGCTTCCAGGGATTCGCGGAAGCGTTGCTCACCGAGGGTCTCGACGAGCGCGCGATTCGCCGCATGGCTTGCGATAACCCGTGCGCACTGCTCGGGCTCTCACCGGAAACCGCCGCGTAGGATCCCCGCTGTGGAGGACCGCGCCACCCCGTTCCTATATCTCGAGATGAGCGACACGCCCGCCGACGACTACGCGGCAACGAGGGTGAACGATGTGCTCGCGCGCGCCGGCGTCGCGCGCGCCACATGGTGGGAGAACGCGTGCCGGCACCGCACAGACCTTCCCTGCAGGGTCCCCGAGTTCTCGCTGCTCGGCGTGTACGAGGTCGACGACGGGTTCACGGCCCCGACGACGCCCGACGGCGTCACCGGCCACCACTTCCGGCGCACGCCCCGTCCGGGCCAGGGCTGTCTCACCGGCCGCCCGACGGTCGGCCTGATGCTCGTGCTCATCAGCCCCCGGAAGCCGGATCAGGCGCAGGCGCTCCGCGACTGGGCCGACTTCGTGCACATCCGCCACATCGCCGAGGCCGGCGTGCCCGGCTATTCGATGATCACGCCGTACGAGAACGTCACCGGCGACGATCCCCGGTTCATGCATTTCTACGAGATGGACACCGAGGATCCCGAGCGCGCATTCCGCACCATGACCCCCTTGGTCTCCGAGCGGATCGGCCAGCCCGGCACGCCGGCATGGGACAAGTGGGCGGACACGCCCGAGCTGCGGATCATGTACGTGAACACATTCCGGCGGCTCGGCGAACGGTCGGCGTGACCGAGCCATCCGACTTCTTCTCGATAGTCCGTAAGCAACGTGCGCACCGCGCGTTCACCGCGGAGGCGGTCCCGGACGAGCTCGTGGAGCGAGTGCTCGAAGCCGCGACGTACGCACCCAGTGCCGAGAACACCCAGCCATGGGTGTTCATCGTCGTGCGCGACCCGACGGCGCGTGACCGGATCGGCGAGCTGAACCGGCAGGCGTGGGAGAGCGGCGGACGCGAGTTCTCGCGGCCGCGCCTGACTCCCGAGGTGTTCGCGAAGGTAGAAGCCGGAGCGACGGGCGGCGTCGCCAACGCGCCCGTGCTCGTCGTCGTGTGCGGCGACACGTCACGATGCGTCGACGCCGTGCTCGAGGCGTCGGTCTGGCCCGCGGTGCAGAATGTGCTGCTCGCCGCGCAAGCGCTGGAGCTCGGCGCCGCGCTGACCACCATCACGACCGTGTTCGGCGACGAGCTCCGCGCGTTGCTCGCGCTCCCCGACCACGTTCGTCCCCTGGCCGTCGTCCCCCTGGGCTGGCCGGCGAAACAGCTCGCCCCGCCGCGCCGTGCTCCCGTCGCCGCGAAGACGTTCCGGGAACGCTACGGAACCCCCTGGTCCTAGTAGCCCTCGTCGGCGTCGACCACGTGCAGCACCGGCTCGCCGGCGGCGTAGCGGCGCAGGTTGTCGAGGAAGATCTCGAGCGTGCGCGCCATGCCGGCGGGCGACGCCCAGGAGACGTGCGCGCTGAGCCGCACGTTGGGGTGTGAGTACAGCCAGTGGCCCTCGGGCAGGGGTTCGGGGTCCACGGTGTCGAGGGAGGCCATCGCGACGCGCCCGTCGTCGAGCGCGTCGCGGAGCGCATCCTGGTCGACGAGCGCGCCGCGGGCGATGTTGACAAGGTGAACGCCCGGCTTCACGAGGCGGAGCGTGTCGGCGTTCAGGAGCTGACGGGTGCGGTGCGTGGCCGGCGCGGCGAGCACCAGGTGGTCGGCCTCGGGTAACAGCTCCTCGAGCGTCCGGACCACCTCCACCCCTTCGATCGGGCTCGGCTCCGAGCGGCGACGCAGCGCCTGGACGCGCATCCCGAACGGGAGCGCGCGCTCGGCGACGGCGACGCCGATGCCGCCCAGGCCCACGAGGCCGAGTGTCTTCGTGTTCAGCCAGCCCAGCGGGGCGAAGTTCCATTGCTCGGGCGCCTCGTGGATCCACGTGTCGGGAAGGCGCTTCTCGAACGCCAGCATCGTGGCGAGCACGAACTCGGAGATGGGGACGGCGGACGCGCCGCGCGCGCACGTCACCGTGCGCCCGTCGAACAGCTCGCGAGGAAAGGCGTCGACACCGGTGCCGGGCAGGTGCACCCACTCGACGCGCTTCGCGTAGTCGAGCGAGTGCGGTCCCCAACCCCCGAAGAGGACGTCGGCTCTGAGGTCGGCCGGGGGCGGGTCGGCGCCGGCGTCGATGACCTCGACGTCGGGCACCGCCGCCTTCATTGCCTCTGCGGCTTTCGGCCCGAGCTGGTTGATGACGCGTACCGCCATGAACCGAAGCTACGTCAGAACGCGCGGGTCACTGCCCGAGTCGGGCCGAAGCTGTGCAGGGCGAGCGCATGGAGGTTGCCGAGGCCGCCGCACACCATGACGAGCATGTGCTCGGGGCTCGCCACCAGATGCACGTTCCCTTGGTCGTCGACGCGGCCGTTCTCGGCCGCCTTCTCCCGGTGCGGCTCGGGCCACCGGTCGACGGGCAGGGCCGCGTGCCTCCACAGTCGCTCCTGGACGTCCTCGATGTCCGGGTAAGCCTTGGCGATGAGGTCCGCCCACGGCGGCGCGATGCACACGAGGATCTCGGCGCCGTGGTGGCCGCCGATGAACGCGTTGGTGCCGGGGAACGCGAGCGACGCGCCGACGATCTCGAGCAGGTCGACGCCGTTGTCGGCGACGATGTCGGCGATGTCGATCGTGCCGGTGCAGCCGTGCACGGTCACGGCGTTCCCGGGGACGCCACGGCGCTCGGCGAGGGGCGCCCATGGCGACCGCTCCGCCCATTCGCCGACGACGATGCCCGCGACCCGGGCCGGCTGGCCGAACACGCTCTTGGAGCTGATGCCGACGACCTGACCGGCGACGTTGCGCATCACCAGGCGCACGGCGCGCCCGACCGCCGGCGCCGGGCCCGCCGCGCCGCCGAAGCAGCCGGCATCGAACGGGATCGACAGCTCGTGGCGCGCGGGCCCGTTCACGAACACGCCCGGCACGACACACGACGTCGTCGTGTTCAGCGCGAACAGGTTGAACGCGGGATCGGCCATGGCGTCGATTGCCGCGCACAACAGCGGCATCGACGCGGCCGGCGCGCCAGCCATGACCGCGTTCACTGCGACCTTCTCGACCGTGCAGCGGCCGTTGCGGGGCGGAAGCTCGGCGACGCACTCGTCCGGGAAGCGGCCCGACGCGACGAGATGACCCCGGACCCGCTCCTCGGTCGGTGGAACGAGCGGAAGCCCGTCGCCCCACCCGGCGTCAGTGGCAAGCTTCTGGAACGCCTCGGGATCGTCGTCCACCTCGAGACGGGCGCTCGACAGCCAGTCGAGCTCGCAGCCTTCGGGCCCGCAGTCGACGCGCCCGGCGATCTCGCTGTGCTCGTGGTTCATGGCCTTACGTCCCTACGCCCAGCGTCTGGAGCAGGCGGGGCCAGTGGTTGCGCGCGATCTCGCGTACCTCGGCCTCGGGGCGCGACTCGAGCGGGTACGGCAACACGTGGACGCGCAGGCCCGCCCGCCCGGCGTTGGCGGCCATGGTGTGGGCGAGATGCTCGAACTCTGCGGTTACGACGACGACCGCCGTCTTCCCCTGGGAGGCCACGGCAACGGTGTCGTGCACGCTCCACGAGGTGCAGGAGCCTCAGTTGCCGAGGCCGATGACGGCGATGTCGACGTCGGTCGCGAAGTCTTCGAGCTCGGCGAAGGTGCGAACGCCGTCGTCGCCGATGCGGTTGCCCGCGCGCCACGGACGCACGTGTGCGCCGGCGGCGATCAGCTCGCGTGTCCACTCGTCGAGCACCCACTCGAACGACGGCCACGTGCGGTCGGAACGGAGTCCGACCGTGCGGCCGACGAGCTCGCCGGCGTCGGGCCCCGGGTCGGGATCGACCTCCGGCGGCGCTGCGGTCGGGTCGAGGACCGTGATTCGTGCCACTGCCCCACCTCCTCTCGGTGCACGGATGGTAGGCGCGTTCCCTGATACGCATGTCAGCGAACGCGCGTAGGCTCCCCGGCCGTGCGTGCCGAGGTCGTTGTCGACGGCATCGTGTTCGGTGAAGGGCCGGTATGGGTACCGGACGGCACGCCGGGCGGTCCGAGCCTCGTCGTCACGAGCGTCGCCGCCGGCGCGCTCTACCGCGTGTGGCCCGAGCAGAACCGCGCCGAGCGGCTGGCAGACACGGGTGGCGGTGCCAACGGCACCGCGCTCGCGGCCGACGGCAGCATCCTCGTGACTCAGAACGGCGGGATGGACTTCTCGAAGCTGCCTGTCGACGTCGACTATCCGTATAGCCCGGCCACGCCCGGGCTGCAGCACGCGACGCTCGACGGGGATGTCCGCTACCTCGCCGACGACGGCTTCCACGCGCCCAACGACCTTGTGGTCGGGCCCGACGGGACCGTCTACTTCACCGACCCGCCGCAATTCCCGCTGCCCCCGGAGCCGGTGGGTCGGGTCATGGCGTACTCGCCGGACGGCCGCGTGCGAGTCATCGCCGACGGCTTCATGTACTGCAACGGCATCGCGCTCGACCGCGAAGCCGCGCTCGTGGTCATCGAGGCGCGTGGGCTCCAGCGGCTTCGACCCGACGGCGGGCGCGAGTGGATCGTCGAGACGCTCGGCCCCGGCGGTGGCGACGGGTTCTGCCTCGACGTCGAAGGGAACTACTACGTCGCTGCCACGCGCGAGCACGGCGTGCGCGTCGTCGACCCGGCGGGTAAGGAGCTCGACTTCCTCCAACTCGACGGCGACGGTCTCACGACGAACTGTTGCTTCGGCGGCCCCGACGGCCGCACGCTGTTCGCGACCGACGCCATCCCCGGCCGCGTCGTCGTCTGGGAGGGCCTCCCGCATCCCGGCCTCCCGATGCGCACGTGGCCGGGGCTGCCCGGTCCTACCTGATCGGCGAGAACGGCGGCGGCTCGGCTTCGGCGTCCCACCCACCCACGAGCCCGGCGGCTCCGCTCCGCTCCGCCGCCGACACGCCTCAGCTCGACCCCCGCCGCCCTCGCCTCACGCCTTCAGGAGCGGCCGCACGTGGGCGGCGAGGTCGAGCGCCCAGGAGCGGGGGTCGGCGAGCGGCCAGCGCAGTTCGGGCAGGTCGAAGTACTCGACGCTGAGCCGGCCCCGGTAGTCGAGCTCGCGCAGACGCCGGACCACGGCCGCGAAGTCCACGACGCCGTTGGGGTCGTCGACGTGCACCTGCGTCGCGCCCGGCCGGCCCTGCCGCAGCTGGACGTGATCGGCGTACGGCAGGAGCTCGAGCGGGTCGCCGCCCCAGTCGGCCACGTGCCCCGTGTCGACGAGCAGCCGCAGGCCGGGGACCGCGTCCATGATCTCCCGGCATCCCTCGACCGAGCTCACGATCGCGCCGGCCCACGGCTCGAGCAGCGCGCCGGGGGCGGCGCGGAACAGCTCGACGGTCCGGTCCCACACGCCCGGCCCGGCGCGCGGCGCGGGCGTCGAGCACCAGCCCGGCCGAGGCTTCGGGAACGCCGTCGGGCAGCCCACCGGGAGCGGAAGCGCCGACGCGTCCTCGTCGACGAGCACGTCGATGTGCTCGAAGCCGTCTGCGATCGCGAGATCGGCGCGCTCGAACACCGGCCGCGGCGCGTACACGATGTCGACGACGCCGAGCGGGACGGGCACTCGCTACTTCTGGTCGCCGTACTCCATGCCGCGGGGCATGACCATCCCGACGTGCTGGAGGTGCTGGCCGAGGACCTGGTCGAAGTGGTCGGCGACCTGCTCCGGCTCCCATCCCCCGTCACGCCACATCCACGCGACCTGCTTCGGGTGCTGGAAGATCGTGTACGCGTAGTCGGTGCGGCCGAGGATCTGGCCATTGACGTGGCTCGCTCGCTCCGACGCGAGGAACGCGACGAGCGGCGCGTTCAGCGCCGGGTTCTGCTCGGGCGGCGGTTGCTCGCCCGTCCGCTCGAACAGCCCTGCGGTCATGCGCGTGGCGCCGGCAGGCGCGACGGCGTTGACGGTGACGCCGTACTTCCCGAGCTCGAGCGCCCAGATGAACGTCATGCCCATGAGACCGGCCTTGGCGGCGCCGTAGTTCGTCTGGCCGAAGTTGCCCCGAAGGCCCGCCGACGACGTGACGTTGATGATGCGCCCGTAGCCGGCCTCCTTCATGACGACGGCAGCGTGGTGGCCGCAGTTGAACGAGCCCTTCAGGTGGACGCCGATCACCGAGTCGAAGTCCTCCTCGTTCATCTTCACGAGCGTGCGATCGCGGACGATCCCGGCGTTGTTGACGAGGATGTCGAGTTGGCCGAACGTGTCGACCGCGGTCTGAATGATCCCGCCGGCGCCGTCGAAGTCGGAGACGGAGTCGTAGCTCGGTGCCGCCTGGCCTCCGAGCGCTTCGATCTCCTTGCAGACCTGAGCCGCCGGGTCCTCGTCGGTACCACGCCCGTCGAGGCTCACGCCGACGTCGTTCACGATGACGCTGGCCCCTTCACGCGCCATGCACAGCGCGAACTCACGGCCGATTCCGCGTCCGGATCCGGTGACGACGGCGACGCGCCCGTCGAGCAGGCCCATGTCGGTCAGCCCCGCCTCGGCACCGCGGCGGTCGCGGTGCCCGTCAGCTTGACCTCGTCGTCCTGGTTGGCGACCTGGCACTCGACGTCGACCAGGCCCTCGCCGGCGTCACCCTCCCGCAGGTCGGTCACCTTGGCCGTGCACGTGAGCGTCTCGCCCGGCCAGACCTGCTTCGAGAACCGCACCTGGTAGCGGCGCAACGCGGTGGGCCCGAACCAGTCCTTGAGCAGCTTCGCCATGAGGCCCGCGGTCAGCATCCCGTGGCCGAACACCGACGGGTTGCCCACCGACGTGGCGACGGTGTCGTCGTGGTGCATCGGGTTGAAGTCACCCGACGCCCCCGCGTACCGCACGAAGTGCGTACGGGAGAGGTTCTCCACGACGAGGGGTGGTGCCTCGTCGCCGATCGATAGGTCGTCGAACGTGCGCGCGGTGACGGTGCTCACGCGGTTCTCCTCCGGCTCGCGACGGCTGCTCGCAACGGTCCCGGAGCGTACCCGGCACCAACGCGAAAGGTGACATGCGTGTCACGGACACCTAGCCTGAGGCGATGCCGCGGCCCAAGAACACCCGACGGAGCCGTCGGGCGCCCCTGACCCGAGCCACTCCCGCGCGACGGTCCGCGTCCGCGACCGGCGACGGGAGGAGCCGAACGACGGGCATGCAGCTGGGAACACCGGCTCAAGGTCGTGAGCTCCGGGCCCGGGGCCGGCGCACGATGCGCAAGCTGCTCGACGCGGGCGTCGAGATCTTCGCCAAGCGTGGCTTCCACGCCGCACGCGTCGACGACATCGTGAAGCTGGCTAAGACGTCGCACGGGACCTTCTACCTCTACTTCTCCAACAAGGAGGAGCTGTTCCGAGCGCTCGCCCAAGAGGTCGCGGGCGAGATGATCACGCTCGCCGACTCCCTGCCGCCGATCGACCCCGGCCCCGAGGGACGCGCCGAGCTGCGGGCCTGGCTGGGCCGGTTCGTCGACGTGTACGAGCATTACGGCCCCGTGATCCGCGCCTGGACCGAGGCCGAGATCGGCGGGAGCGAGTTCGGACGTCTTGGGACCGACGTCCTCACGGAGTTCTCGCGTGTCCTCACCGGGCGCATCCGGCGGTCGTCGTCGCCCGACGTGAACCCGCAGATCGCCGCGCTCGCTGTCGTCGCCATGATCGAGCGCTTCAACTACTACGTGCTCTCCCGCCAGATCGAGGTGGGCCGCGAAGAGATGCTCGACACGCTGGCGACCGTCACGCACGCCGGCCTGTTCGGCGGCAGCGCGAGTCGCTACTGACCGTTCGGCGACGGCGCCCGGACCGACTCCCCCGACGGGAGGAGCCACTCGCTGAGGTCGCCCATCTCCGCCACCGCCCCGTCGTAGGTGACCTTGCCCTTGACGAGGACGGCGACGTCGTCTGCGATGCCGAGCGCGTGCCCGACGTGCTGCTCGACGATCAGCAGCGTCGTCCCCGTCTCACGGATCGTGGAGAGCGTCTTGTACACCTCGTCGACCACGATCGGCGCCAGGCCCAACGACAGCTCGTCGCAGATGAGGAGCCGAGGTGGGTTCGCCAGCACTCGCGCGAGCGCCAGCATCCGCTGCTCCCCGCCCGAGAGCGTGCCCGCGACCTGGCGGCGGCGCTGGCTGAGCGGGGGAAACATCTCGTAGGCGCGGGCGAGGGCGCTGGAGACACGCGATCGGCTCACCCCGCGCCGCAGGGTGAGCAGCAGGTTCTCCTCGACGGTGAGCGACGCGAACACCGACCGGCCCTCCGGAGCCTGCGCGATGCCTTTGCGCGCAAGGCGGTACGCGCGCTCCTTCGTCACGTCCTCCCCGTCGAAGAAGAACTTCCCCGCCGTCGGCCGGATGAGGCCCGAGCAGACGCGCGCGACTGTCGTCTTGCCGGCGCCGTTGGAACCGAGCAGCGCGAGCACTGAGCCTTCGCGCACCGCGAGCGACACGCCGAACAAGGCGCGGAAGGGGCCGTACCCGGCCTCCACGTCGCGCAGCTCGAGGAGCGGCGCGGTCGGCGACGGTGCGGGCGTGGTCACACGAGCTCCCCGAGGTACGCGCGCCGGACCGCTTCGTCGTCCATGACAGTGGCCGTCGGGCCCGACGCGATCACGATCCCGAAGTCGAGCACGTAGAGGCGAGAGGCGAAGGCCTGGACCATCTCGACGTCGTGCTCGACGAGGAGGATGGCTGTGCCGCGCTCGCGCTGGACCTCCTGCAGGGTGCCAACGAGCTCCATGGTCTCGCTCTGGTCGAGGCCGGACGACGGCTCGTCCAGCAACAGGAGCAGCGGCTCGGTCATCAGCGCGCGTCCCAGCTCGACGAGCCGGCCCCTGCCGAGGCTCAGCGACTCGATCGGGCGGTCCGCGACATCGGTCAGCCCGAGCAGCTCGAGGACGTGGTCGACCCGCGCCCGCTCATCGGGAGTGGGACCGGCGAGGTTCAGGACGTCCTTCCAAAGCCGGCCCGTCCCGAGCCGCGCGCGTTCGGCGACGAGCATGTGCTCCCGCACGGTCATTCCCGCGAAGAGCTCGATGCGCTGGAACGTCCGCCCGAAGCCGAGACGCGCTCGCCGGTACACGGGCATGCGCGTGATGTCGCGCCCGTCGAACAGGACGCGACCGCGGTCGCAGCGCAACAGCCCGAGCAGGCAGTTGAAGAAGGTCGTCTTGCCGGCGCCGTTGGGTCCGATGAGCCCGACCGGCTCCCCCGGCTCGACGGTAATCGAGATGTCGTCGAGCGCCGTGATGCCGGAGAAGTGCTTCGACACGTGCTGGGTGTCGAGCAGCGTCATGGTGCCGTGACCGGCGCGGGCTCACGTGTCGCGCCGACGTCCTCGCCGGGCGGTCGCGCCGAGGGCGGACGCCCACGCGCGCGCTCGATCATGCGCTGCACGAACTGGAGCGACTGGCGCTTCTGGAACTCGAGGATGCCCTCGGGGTGCTTGGCGAAGGTGATCGCACCGAGGCCGAACAGGATCAGGTCGTACGACTTCGGGATCCCGAGCGTCTCGAGGATCTGGGGGAAGAAGGCAAACGCCAGTCCGGCCTGGATCGCGCCTTCGACCGTCCGTGAGCCCAGGGTGATGACAATGACGAGGAAGAACAGCCCGAACAGCGGCGTGAAGTTCGCCGTGTATGTCGCGTCACCCGCGTGGCCCTCGTGCATGGCGATGAGCCCACCCCCGAGCCCGGCGATGGCGGCCGACACGGCGAATGCGATCACCTGCCATCGAGCGCGACTGATTCCGATCGACGCTGCGGCTGTCTCGCTGCCACGCAGCGCGTCCAGGTAGTGCCCAGTCGTGCCGATGCGTATCAAGACCACGACCACACCGAGGAGGCCGAGCAGCGCCAGCGTCAAGAGGAAGAACGCATGGTCCCCGGAAGCGAACGAGGGCCGCGGAACGTTGAGCGTGATTCGTCCCCCTCGGACCCAGTCCTGTTTCTCGAGCACGCTGTCGAACATGAACGCGAACGCGAGGGTTGCGAGCGCAAGGTAGATGCCACCGAGTCGCAGTGCCGGGATCGCGAGCAGCCCACCCACCGCGGCTGCGACCGCGGCCGCAATGATCATCGAGAGGATCGGGCTGAGGCCGACGCGATCGAACACCTGGGCGGTCGCGAAGAACCCCACGGCTGCGAACGTCCCCTGGCAGAGCGAGATCTGGCCTGCCATGCCGGTGATTACCGTCACGGACAGGAAGATGATCGAGAAGATCACCGCACGCGTGGAGATGTACAGCCAGAAGTCGTTGATCACGAACAGCGCCAAGAACACGGCGATCCCGACCACGACGACGCCGAGGCCCCACGTGAGGTACGTGAGGCCGCGCATGCGCGCCGCGGCGGCAAGGCTCGGCGGGGGTGGGTCGACGCCCGAGAGCGGGTCGGTGATCTCCCGCCGCTGACGCAGACCGGGCAAGAACAGCAGCAGGAGGAACAGCACCGCGAACGGCAGCGAGGGCCGGAGGCCCTGGGCGAGGGTGCTGTTGAGCGGCAGGTAGCCACCGAGAATCCCCTGGGCGACGCCGAGCAGGATGCCGCCGAGGAAGGCCATCGGAATGCTCGTCAGGCGGCCGAAGGCGGCGGCGGCGACGGCCGCGATCAGCAGGATCGTGAAGTTCGCATCCGACACCTGCGCGAACAGCGGCGCCAGCAGCACGCCCGCGAGCCCGGCGAACAGGCTCGACAGCATCCACGAGAAGCCGGAGACGCGGTCGCTGTTGATGCCGGCCAGCTCGGTCATGCGCGGGCTCTCGACCACCGCCCGCATGCGCAAGCCGATCGTCGTGTACTTGAACAGCAGCGTGAGCAAAATGACCGAGCCGACGGTCGCGACGATCGTCGCCGCCTGGTTGCTGTCGATCACCCAGGTCTGTCCCTGGAAGTAGTAGTCGATCTGGCCCGCGAAGTCGCTTGGCGGCCACACGCTGGGCGGCCCGTACGCCGGGCTCGAGCCGAACCAGAGCTTGGTGATCTCCGGGATCGCGACCAGCAGGACACCAGCACCGCCCACCAGAGCGGCCACTCGTGGCGAACCCGCAGGTCGTAGTAGACGGCCGCCGAGACGAAGGCCTGGGCGCCGAACGCGAGGTTGAACACGCCCGAGGTCTTGTACGTGAGGACGAGCCCGACGGCGACGAGCGCGAACACGCACCCGAACGGGATGCCCTGAATGACATACGTGACGAGGTCGCTCACCGCGGCCTCCCGCTCGGCTGCTCGTTCGCTCCGGTGCCTCCTACTCCTAGCCGGCCGACTTCAGCGTTGCCTTCGACTGCAGCTTGTCCGGCAGCGGATTGAGCTCCAGGCACGTAAACGGCTTGTCGGCCGTGTCGAAGGACGGCACGAATGTGCCGTTGTGGATCTTCGACATCACGAAGCAGCCCTGCGCCGGGTCCTGCTTGTGGGCGATGGTCCAGTCTTGGGAGGTGTAGATGCCGCCGGCCGTGTAGTTCGTCATCTGATTGATGGCATCGATCACCTTCTGGCGAGTGAAGTCCGGGCCGGCGGCCTTGAGGCCCTGGTACAGGAGGTCGGCGTTGGCCCATCCAGCCAGCGCGTTCTCGGTCTGCGGGCCGCCGGTCTTCTTGATCCACTTGAGGAACGCCTTGAGGCCAGCGGGCTTGTTCTTCACCTGGAACGGCGTGAAGAAGGTCTGCACGTACGAGCCCTCGAAGAACTGGCCGTTCGTCTTCATGAACTCCTGGTCGTAGGCGTTCGGCAGGTACAGCGGCGCGTTCAGACCCTGCTTCTTCATCTCCTTGGCCACCGTGAGCGTTCCGTTGTTGTCCATGCACGTCGTCACCAGGTCGATGCCTTTGTCCTTCATCTGGGACACGTCGGAGCTCAGGTCGGTCACGCCGAACGACAGGCTGCTGTCGGCGAACACGACCTTTGCCGACGGGTATTTGTCGAAGGACGCCTGCACCCCCTTGAGGCAGTCGGCCGACTGGTCCACCGTGTACGCGAGCACTCCGACCTTGTTCTTGTGGAGCTTCTTGGCCAGCCACGGCGCCGCCTGGGTTGGGCACGTGAAGCACAGGAACGAGCCCTTCTCTCCGAACATGTTCGGGGCACCCGGGGCCTTCTCCGATCCCCACTCGGCGTTGATGTTCCACCCGAACGTGGGGATGCCCGACTGGGCGAGCAGGTTGCCGCCCGTGAAGAGCAGCACGTCGACGGGCAGCACCGCGAACACGTTGTCGTTCGAGATCAGCCCCTGAACCTCCTGCGTGTTGCTGCCCAGCTGGTCGTCCCGCTCCGAGGTCAGCTTGAGCTTGCGGCCGTAGATGCCCTTGTCCTTCGAGCTGTTCACCTTCTCGAAGTACGCCTTCACCCCGGCGAAGGCGTCGGCGTATGTGCCCCCGAGCGGGTTC
>WNGB01009357.1_pt1 | contig 13756 bp, 9 predicted proteins | sample 5400681 | NCBI WGS metagenome assembly WNGB01 (sample SAMN13153367, study PRJNA577476) | soil metagenome | isolation source: 115 cm soil or saprolite under grassland replicate 2 | place: USA:California | collected 2016-06-15 | reverse complement strand
GATGCTCGACGAAATCGGTCTCTTCGACGAGGACTTCTTCGCCTACTGCGAGGACACCGACCTTGGACTGCGCGTCCGCATCGCCGGATGGCGCTGCCGCTACGTGCCTGGGGCCATCGCCAGACACCACTACTCGGGATCGACGGGACCCCATTCGCCCTTCAAGGCCTTCCACGTCGAGCGTAACCGGATCTGGGTCGTGGTGAAGTGCTTCCCCCTTGGCATGGCCGTGACCAGCCTCGTCTACACCATCGGGCGCTACGCCCTTCAGCTCTACGCGGCCTTCATCGGTCGCGGAGCCGCGGCCAGGCTGGCCGCGCAGCAGTCGCCGTGGGCCCTCGCCGCCACCATCGCGCATGCGTGGGGGTCGGCGCTCGTCCGCTTGCCCGAGATGTGGCGGCGCCGTCGCGCCATCCACTCCGCGGGCAAGATCGGACGCCGAGAGCTGGAGAGGCTGCTGCGCGCCCATCGAGTCGATTTGAGCGAGCTCGCCTTCAAAGACTGATGGCCTGTCTCTTCTGCGGCTCCGTGGCGCTCGCGCCTCTCTACGAGGGGATCCGCGATCACTACGGCGTCGACCCAAACATCCGCCGTTTCCTTCGATGCCGTGATTGCGGCTCGGCCATCCTCGACCCCTTGCCGTCCCCCGAGAACCTGACCGTCCTCTACTCGAGCGACTACACGTTCAAGCCGGCCCCGGGACGCTCGGCCCTCCGTCGCTTCCTGCAGGCGGTCGAGTGGCGATGCTTCTACGAGCCCGGCTACCGTCGACGCGTGGCCCTCATCCGCGAGCTGACGGGGCTCCACGCCGGCCTCGTGCTCGAGGTGGGCTGCGGCAGCGGGCTCTTTCTGCGCCATCTCCGGGAGGCGGGCTATGCCGTCGAGGGGGTGGAGACCTCCAAGGGGGATGTCGCGTACGCCCGCGAGGCGAGCGGGCTCACCGTCTTCGAAGGCGCGCTGGAGACGGCGCCGCTCGAGCCCGGGCGCTATGACGCGGTGGTCATGGTGTATGTCCTCGAGCACATTCCCGATCCCGCGGCCACCCTCGCGCGCATCCACACGCTGCTCAAGCCGGGAGGTTGGACGGTGCTGGGGCTGCCCGTGATGGACAGCGGACAGGCGCGCTGGCTCGGGGCTCGGTGGAGCGCGGTCACCGAGGCCCCGCGACACGTGGCCATTCCCTCGGCGGCGGGGGCGAAACGCCTCCTCGAGATGGCGGGATTCGAGGAGATTCGCTGGGCGCCCTCGCCGCTCGGCGAGAACGCCGGGCACATCGCGCTTTCTCTCCTGCCCGCCGCGGCCACGCCGCGCTCCTACGGCGAAGCGGGCACCACGGGCATTCTGGCGCGGCGCGCCGCCGGAGCACTCCTCATGCTGCCCTCGCTGCTCCTCGCCGCCGTCGAGCGGCTGCCCGGCGGGCCCGAGGCCAGAGCGGGCACCATGTTCTTCTGCGGCCGCCGGCCCGGAGGGCTCCATGTTTCGTGACACGCGGGTGCACGTGGTCATCCCGGCCTACAACGTGGCCCCACATCTGGGCGTGGTGCTCCGGGGCATTCCAGCTTTCGTCGACACGGTGACCGTGGTGGACGATGGCAGCACCGATGACACGGCGGAGGCGGCCAAGAACGCGGGGGATCCGCGCGTCACCGTGCTTGGCAGCCCCACCAACGAGGGGGTGGGTGGTGCGATGGCCCGTGGCTTCGAGCACGCGCTGGCCCAGGGTGACGGCATCATCGTCAAGATGGACGGCGACGGGCAGATGGATCCGGCCGACCTGCCGCGGCTCCTCGAGCCCATCGTCGAAGGGCGTTGCGACTACGCCAAGGGCAACCGCTTCCTCCGGAGCCGCGAGCTCGACATCATGCCGAAGGCCCGCCTCGCGGGAAACTTCGTGCTGACGTTCCTGACCAAGCTCGCCTCGGGCTACTGGAACGTCTTCGATCCGCAGAACGGCTACCTGGCCATCACCTCGGGCACGCTCCGGCTCCTCGACCTCGGCCGACTCTCCCGCCGGTACTTCTTCGAGAACGACATGCTGATCAATCTCAATATCTTCGACGCGCGGGTGTGCGACGTGGCCATGCCGTCACGCTACGGCACGGAGCGGTCTTCCATGCGACTCGGGCGCATCCTCTGCTCTTTCCCGTTCCATTTGTTCCGCGGCTACTGGCACCGCTTCTACCGCAAGCACGTGCTGCGCGATTTCTCGCCGGTGGCCCTCTTCATGCTCACAGGGCTGCCCCTCCTCGCCTGGGGGACGGGCTTCGGCCTCTACACGTGGGGGCAGTCCTGGTTGCAGAATCAGTTCGCTTCGACGGGAACGGTGATGCTGAGCGTGTTGCCCTTCCTGGTGGGCTTCGAGCTGGTGCTGCAGGCGCTTGTGCTCGAGATCCGGGATACGCCGCGCTAGCTTAGCTAACTTACCGTCGGCCCAGACGACATCCACATCCGCGGCGAAGACCCTCGTCGTGAACACCAACGAAGCCGCAATTCTTCGGGCACTTCGTTCCGGAGCGCACGAGCGCGAGGAAGTACTGAATTCCGCGCGCGTTCACCTAAATAAATCCCGCATGGGCCCGCAGATTCGACGATCCCTTGAAGCCGCTATCCTCTCGCTCGACGCGAAGGGCCTGCTGGTGATCGAAGGGATGGAATTGTTCGCAAGCGACGTTGGCCGGACAGCTCTCTCCTCTCGACCTACCAGGCAAGTGTGTCTTCTGGGCGTCAGCGACGCTCGTATGGATATCGTCGACGCTGGTAGGGCGCCTGACGGGACTAGTGCGGGATGAGAGCCTCAGGGGAACGAGGGAACACGATGATCGACTCATCTCTTTCGGTCCGCGGACGCCCAAGCGGCCAATGGGCTGGGATAGTCAAAGGGTGCAATTCAGCGATTCCAGCCGGGCGGCTGGCGTTTGAAGCAGTGACCTGCGGATGATCCTATGGGCCGATCTCCAGACCGACATCGCCTCTTGCAGGGGATGCGTTCGGCAGTGGCCTACCCTGGTTGCTCAGCCTCTCTCCGCCGGTGAGATCCCCAACCCTCCAAAGGTCACTCTCCTCTTCGTAGGAGTTGCGCCCACACCTATCGAAGGAAAAAACAAGGGAATGCATTTCTATTCGTCGACGCGCGATCCTCTCAGGACCGCGCTATTCCAGATGCTCGATTCGCTCCTGGACGATTCAGACCTACGGCAGAAGGATAAAACAGGGAAGAGTACCGGGGACGCAGCCTTTCATGAGCGGGGTCTCTTCTTCGTTCACGCGGCGAAGATCAGGCCAATAAGCCATTCCGCCCCACCTCGGGCGGTAATGCGTTTTTGCGCGAGGCAGCATTTGGCCCAGGAGATTGAGAGTCTCCAGCCCAAGGTGGTCTGCTTTCTCGGCGCGACTAACGCAAGGCCGGCAGCCGTCGAGTTGTTCGGAGACAACATCGAGGAGGTGCCGGACGCCTCGCTTGGACAGTGGCGCGGGAAAGTTGTTCTTGCGCCTCAGCCAGTCCGTGCTGGGAAGGCTGCCGCGCCCGCGATCCTACGTCGGGCCTTGGCTGGAGCAGGTGGACGTGGAACTGGGTGGACTGGCCTGATGCCGTAGAGCGCCGATTCAGCCGGTGGGCGTGCGCGGTCAAAATCCTCGCTTCTAGCCTTGGCGGAAGCGCTTGATTCTGCTTGGGCTGAGATCGCTCGTTGGTGACGGCTCACAAGGAAATGGTTGTGGTAGGGTTCGCTCAACCTCGACGTGGTCGGGGATGACCGATGCCACGTCGAGGCTGTTCGGCACAAGACCCTTACGGCCCATTCTGCGAGATCATGCAAGGTCGTAGCGATCGAGGTTCATCACCTTGGTCCACGCGGCGACGAAGTCCTGGACGCACTTCGCCTGCGCGTCCGAGCTTCCGTAGATCTCCGCAAAGGCCCTGAGCTCGGAGTTCGAACCGAAGACGAGATCGACGCGCGTGCCGGTCCACTTGAGTGCGCCGGTCTTCCGATCGCGCCCCTCGAACACGTCCTTGGCGTCCGACGCCGCCTTCCACTCCGTGCCCATGTCGAGCAGGTTCACGAAGAAGTCGTTGGTCAGCGTTTCCGGCCGCTTGGTGAAGACGCCGTGCTTCGTCTGTCCGACGTTGGTATTCAAGACGCGCATGCCGCCAACGAGCACCGTCATCTCGGGCGCGGTCAGCGTCAGCAACTGCGCCCGATCGATCAGCAACTCCTCGGCTGGTACGGGGTACTTGCCCCCGAGGTAGTTTCGGAAGCCATCCGCGACCGGCTCGAGGACGGCGAAGGAGTCCACGTCGGTTTGCTCCTGCGAGGCATCCATGCGTCCCGGTGCGAAGGGCACCGTCACGGCGTGACCAGCATTCTTCGCCGCCTGCTCGACGCCTGCGCAACCGGCCAACACGATCAGGTCGGCGAGTGAGACCGTCTTGCCGCCAGACTGCGCCTTGTTGAACTCGCTCTGGATGCCCTCCAGCGTCTTGAGAACCTTCGCCAGCTGGGCAGGCTGGTTGACGTCCCAGTCCTTCTGCGGCGCCAGGCGAATGCGCGCGCCGTTCGCACCGCCGCGCTTATCGGAACCACGGAAGGTGGACGCCGACGCCCAGGCCGTCGAGACCAACTCCGAGACGGACAGCCCCGACGCCAGGATCTTGCCCTTGAGGGAGGCAATATCCTTTTCATCGATCAACTTGTGATTGACCGCGGGGATGGGATCCTGCCAGATGAGCTCCTCGGCCGGAACTTCCGGGCCAAGGTAGCGCGCGCGCGGGCCCATGTCGCGGTGGGTCAGCTTGAACCACGCCCGCGCGAATGCGTCGGCGAACTGCTCCGGCTTCTCGTAGAAGCGCCTCGAAATCTTCTCGTACGCCGGGTCGAACCGCAGCGAGAGGTCCGTGGTCAGCATGGCGGGCGCGTGACGCTTGGCCGGGTCGTGGGCATCCGGAATCGTGCCGGCGCCGGCGCCCCCCTTCGGTCTCCACTGATGCGCGCCGGCCGGGCTCTTCGTCAGCTCCCACTCGTAGCTGAACAGGTTCTTGAAGTAGTCGTTGCTCCACTTCGTGGGCGCGCTGGTCCACGTGACTTCCAGGCCGCTGGTGATCGTGTCACCGCCTTTGCCCGTGCCGAACGTGCTCCGCCAGCCGAGGCCTTGCTCCTCGATGCCGCACCCTTCGGGCTCAGGTCCCATGTACGACTCAAGACCGGCGCCGTGGGTCTTGCCAAAGGTGTGACCACCCGCGATGAGCGCCACCGTCTCTTCGTCGTTCATGGCCATGCGCGCGAACGTCTCGCGAATATCCCTTGCCGCCGCGATCGGATCTGGATTGCCGTTCGGGCCTTGCGGGTTGACGTAGATCAGCCCCATCTGAACGGCGCCGAACGGATTCTCGAGATCCCGGACGCCGGAGTACCGCTTGTCGCCCAGCCACTTGTCCTCCGAGCCCCAATAGACCTCTTCCGGCTCCCAGACGTCCGGACGCCCGCCGGCGAACCCGAAGGTCTTGAAACCCATCGATTCCAGCGCGACGTTGCCCGCGAGGATCATGAGGTCGGCCCATGAAATCTTCCGGCCGTACTTCTGCTTGATCGGCCAAAGCAGTCTGCGCGCCTTGTCGAGGCTGACGTTGTCGGGCCAACTGTTGAGGGGCGCGAAGCGCTGCTGGCCGCTACCGGCGCCGCCGCGGCCGTCGCGGATGCGGTACGTGCCGGCAGCGTGCCATGCCATGCGAATGAACAAGGGTCCGTAGTGGCCGAAGTCCGCCGGCCACCAGTCCTGCGAGTCGGTCATCACCGCCGTGAGATCCTTCTTCACGGCCGCCAGGTCGAGGCTCTTGAACTCCTTGGCGTAGCTGAAGCCCTCGCCCATGGGATCGGACACGGGCAGCATCTTGAGGTTCAGCTGATTGGGCCACCAGTCTCGGTTCGACCTGACGCCGCTAGCGGTGTGCATGAACGGGCACTTTGCTTCGGTTGACATTTGGTCCCTCCTTTGGTCTGCGGGTCGCCGACATCACCTACGTCATCCAGCACTCGGAGCAGGGCCGCCAGTACACCGCAGTCGCCTTCGGCAAGCGGTCGCGGGGCCGGCGTCCGGCCGTCCATGGCCTTGGTGGACGACGCGTACGCCAATGCGCGGTGTCTTTGAACAACCCGGCGACGTCGGGGAATCCCTCGATGTCAGCGACGCGCGCGAAGTAGAGATACCGGCGATTGGCCTGCGACTCGCCCGCGAAGGCCTCCTTCAGGTTGTCGCGGCTCCTCGATCCCTTCAGGCTCTTTCCTGCCCTCTCGAATCCTCCTTGCGACGTTTGGGGGGTGAGCGACGCGGTGCTGCGGGGACCTGGCGCTACGGCGGCGGACGGCGCGCCGCCCGCCCGCGGCCCTTCCTGCGGCAGGCGGCGCAGCGCCCGTAGAACTCGATTCGGTGATGCGTCACGCTGAATCCGCCCAACGACGAGACCCGGCTCACCAGGGCGCGCGAGTGGGGCTCGGTGAGCGTCCCGGCCACGTCGGCGATGCGCCCGCAGGCCAGACAGGTGAAGTGGTGGTGCTCGCTCAGGTTGCAGTCGAAGCGCGTGTGAGGTCCGGGCAGCTCCTTGACCAGTCCCTGGGCGACGAGGAGCCGCAGGTTCCGATACACGGTGCCGAGGCTCACCCGCGGCAGCCGGCACCGCACCATCTGGTGCACGGCCTCGGCGGTGGGATGAGCGTCGCTCCCGCGGACCACCTCCAGCACCAGCCGGCGCGGACCGGTCAGCCGGAGGCCGACGCCGCGCAAGGCCGCCGACGCCCCGTCCCGCCTCCGCGCGACCGGGCTCTTATCGGGAATGACTGTCATAACGGAACGCAGCCTTCTCGGGTGCCTCGCCCAGTGCACCATGGCATTCCCCGGCCGCCCTGCCGTCCGCCGCCCGCCCCGCGCCGCCGTTGGGGGCCGACTCCTTGTGGGAATGGTGCGCTCGGAACCCGGCGGTGGTCAAGGGCGGCGGGAGTGGGGCAGACCGCGGCCCTGGCGGCTGGGTGCTGCCGGTGATCGGGCAGCGCCTTTGAGGGGCCTGCCGCGGGTTACGGGGTGGCGGCGGTGTGGTCGGGCTGGGGGCGGGGCCGGGGATGTCGGGGCCCGGCGCCAAGTTGAGGTGGGCGAGGAAGAGCACTTCGACGCCCGGAAGGTGACCCGGGCCCTGCTGGAGCGAGCGCTCTAGCCCGAGCCCGCTCTCCATGAGGGAGTGGACGACCTTTTCGGCGTCGAAATACTCGGCGGCGATGTCCCGGGCGGCCCGCTGGTTGCCGCACACATCAGCCTCGATGGCATCGACGGCGGCCAGGATATCGTCAATGTCGCGGAAGGAGAACAGACCCTTGCCCCGTGGGGAGGGCGTCGCCGAACCCAGTGTCCTGGGTGATGACCGGACGGCCCGCCGCCGTCTGCCCGTGCGGGGAGGCGCTTGACGGCTCTCTTACGGCTGCCCGACAATCCGCGTGCCGCTGAGGGCTCATGCCGGAGACGCGAGAAAACCCATCGCGTCCAGCACAACATTCATACTCGGGTCAGGTCAGTGTGCTCGGTCTATCGAGAACCGTCTTGACTCAAGCCGGCCCACTCACTGAGGGGAAGATCCTTGTTAACCGTTTCGCGAAGCGTCCACTCCCCGAAACGGTTGTGGCCGCCGCGCGCCGCGTGCTCGGGCAAGCCGGCTATCCGAGTCTGATGAACAACTCCTCGAGTTTCTCAACCCCTAGGAGATCTTGACCGCGCCTACGGCCTCCGGATCGTGAGGCGCCCCCGCTCGATCCAGCGGAACGCGCCAAGGGCCACGACCGTCAGCACCATGGTGGCGGCCGCGAAGAACAGCGGCGCCGCGGGATTGCCGGTGACGTCGCGAAGCAGCCCTGCCAGAGGTTGCATCCCCGCCATGCCGAGATAGAAGATCGAATAGAAGAGCCCGAGGGCCGCCGCGAGCTGCTCAGTCGAAACGCTCTCCGGGACGAGCGCCACGAGCGCTCCCGGCGCCAGACCGGCCACGACGCCGGCCAGCAGTAGCCAGACGACGGGTGGGCCAATCAGTGGCATGGCAATGATGGCGCCCGCCGTCAGCAAACATCCGAGCACGACGGCGAGATCGGGACGGCGCGTGCGATCCACCACGGCGCCCCCCAGCGGCACCGCGATCGTGCTGATCCAGATGGCTAGGCTCACAAGAAATCCGGCCTGTCCGAGTGTGGCGCCACGCGCCTGGAGGAGTCCCGGCCCGAAGCCCACCACCACAATGAAGCTCACGTTGAACAGCATCCAGGCCACACCGGCGGTTAGGGTCAGGGCCCAGGCCTGCGGAGAAAGACTCGGAAGGAAGCGGAGCGACGAGCCGGTCGCGCCGACGCCCGGCGCATCACGGCCGAGGATCGCGACGAGGACGAAAGCGCCAGCCGCGAGAGCAGCCGCAAGATACTGGACGAGCCGCCACGAGGAGGTCGCGCCGACCGCTCCGAAGACCGTGGCCCCAAGACCGATACCGAACGGCCATGAAATCAGCATGATGCTCATGGCCGTCGAGATCTCCTTGCCCGCAAACCATTCCGCCGTCATCTTCGCGAGGATGAGATTGAGAAGGACGCCGCCGGCGCCGCTCAGGAGCCGTCCAGCGCGAGCCGGCCACAGGGAGTGACTCGAGGCGATCACGAATCCACCGATGACCATGAGGGCCAGCCCCCACAGCGCGACGCGGCGATTGCCGAATCGCTGGCCGAGGAGACCGCCGGGCAGGGCGAGCACGGTGCCCGGAAGGAGATAAAGCCCGATGAGAAGGCCCAGTTGGGCATAGGTGATGCCGAGATCGGCGACGACGAGTGGAGCTACCGGCGCGATGCTCTGGAACTGCATCGCCATGGTGGTCCGGGCGAGGAAAATGATCGCCATGATGAACCAGCGGTGCCGCAACACGGAATCTGTCACTAGGTAAGAAAAGTGATCATGGGCGCTGGGGATGAAACAGGTTATCGCATCTGTGCTGCAGGCGCTGGTGCTCGAGATGCGGGATACGCCACGCTACGACGCGGAACCGAGGGCGCGGGTGGAGGCCACCAGCGCCTCCTGCACCGCCTGGTGCAGCTCGTTGGGGCGAACGGGTTTGAAGAGCACGTTGAGCACGCCGAGCTTCCGGCAGCGCTCGCGGTCCTCCGCCTGGAGTCCCCAGCCTGTGATGAAGATCACGGATACATGGGGGTCGCTCGCCCGCACCCGCTCGGCGACATCCCAACCCGTGAGGCCGGTCATGCCGAGGTTGGTCAACACGAGGTCGAAGCCGCCCGGCACGAACACCCGCACCGCCTCCGCCCCGCTCGCCACGGGCAGAACGTGGTGGCCCACCTCCGTGAGCATCTCGCCGAGCACGGTCATGACGGGCAGCTCGTTGTCCACGAGGAGGATGCGCCCGCGGCGCGTGCCCAGGGCTTCGCTGTCGGCCGGCGCCGGATTCTTGTCGGCCGTGCCCACCGGGAGCACGATGGTGAAGGTCGTTCCGCGCCCCGGCTGGCTCTCCGCGCGCATCTCGCCGCCGTGACGCTGAATGATCGAATACGAGACCGACAGTCCCAGTCCGGTACCCACCTCACCTTTGGTGGTGAAGAAGGGATCGAAGATGCGCTTGCGCACGTGTTCGGGCATGCCCACGCCCGTGTCCGCGACCGTCAGTATCACGTGCTCGTCGCCCTCGGGACGCGTATAGATGCCGAGAGTGCCGCCTTGGGGCATGGCATCGATGGCATTGAGGATGAGGTTGGTGATGACCTCGTTGAGCTCCGAGGGCCGCCCCATGACCGTGGGCAGCGGGGTAAGGCGGAGATCGAGGCGGAGGGGGACGCCGCCCTTGGCCACGCGCTCTTCCCAGCGCGGCCGGGTGATGGCCACGGAGTCGTGGACGACCTGGTTGAGCTCGACGGACACGAAGGGCTCGTCGGGCCGGAGCCGGGCGAACTTCTGGATGCGGCGCACGGTTTCCGCCCCGCCCACCGCCGCCGTCTCGATGACAGACAGCCCACGGCGGACGACGTCGGCGTTCTGGAGGTTTTTGCTCATGAGCTGCGAATAGCCGAGGATGGCCTGGAGCAGGTTGTTGAAGTCGTGCGCGATGCCGCCCGCCACTTGACCGAGCGCAGTGAGCTTCTCCGACTGGTGCATCTGCGTCTCGAGCTCGCGCTGCGAGGTCATGTCCCGCACGATGGCGAGCAGCCCTTCGACCCTGCCTTCGCGGCCGGGTACGCCGGAGAGGGTCACGGCCAGGTTCAGCATTTTGCCGTCGGCCCGCTTGGCGCTCAGGTCGAAGGAGCTGGCGGGCCGCATCCCGGTGAGGGCCTGGCGTGCCGCCTGCTCGTACTGGTCCGGGAACATCCCCCGCAGCGATCGACCGACGGCTTCCCGGGCACTCCATCCGAAGATCCGCTCGGCGGCCGGATTCCAGCCCGTGATCGAGCCCCGGCGATCGATCGAGATGATGGCGTCGCCCGCCGAGCGCACCATCTGCTCGAGTGAGCGCTTGGTCTCCGCGACTTCACCGTAGAGGCGGGAGTTGCGAATGGCCACGGCCAGCGAGTCGGCGAGCATCTCGAGGAGCTCGCGCTCGCGTGGGTCGATGGGACGGCCGCTCTTGTTCGCCGCCACCAGGTAGCCCACGATCGACCCCTCGTCGCGGATGGGGGAGATGATGGCGCCCTCCGACGGCATGCCGTCGGGGAGCATCTCGCCGAGGAACACCTCGGCCTCGTCGTAGCCGAGCGATTCCTTGAGCTGCACGGCAATGCCCGCGGTGAGCTCGGCGAGGTCGAGCTGGCCGAGGATGCCGCGCGAGATCTCGCGGAGAATGGACAACTGGGTCACGCGCAGCGATTGCTCCGTCTGTTCCCGACGCGCTTCCTCTTCGAGGGTCCGCGTCTTGTTCGACAGCGCGCGCATCTCGTTGACGAGGGTCGACAACTGGTCGCTCTTGCCCAGCTCGGTCTGGCGGCGGGCGAGGGCCCTGCGCACCGTCTCCTCGAGATCGGTACGGCTGAAGGGCTTGATCAGGTACTCGAAGGCGCCGTGGGTGAGAGCGTTCTTGACCGTGTCGAGCGACGCATAGGCAGTGATCATGACCGCTTCGATGGTAGGATCCACGGCCTTGATCCGCTGCAGGAGCTCGATGCCGTCCATCTTCGGCATCTTGATGTCCATGAAGACGAGGTCGGGATGGAAGGCGGGAAGGGCCCGGAGCGCCGTCTCGCCGCTGTCTGCGGTGGCGATCTCGTAGCTCGGCTTGAGGATCATCCGCAGGGACTCCCGCGGACCGATCTCGTCGTCCACCACGAGGATTCGCGCGCGCTCGCTCATGGCTGGGTCGTAGGCAGGGTGGCCGTGAAGGTGACTTCGGCGCGGCCCTGTTTGATGTCGAGATGCCCGCCCTGCGCCTCCAGGATGCGCTGGCTGACGCAGGGCCCCACGTCGATGAGGTTCTCTTGCACGACCTGGATGGGATCGAAGATCCGGAGGAACTCGTCCGGCCTCACCTCGGCGGTACGGGAGGCCACGGTGATGCGCAGCGGCTCCGCGTGAGTCATGGAGGATACACCCAGGGCGATCTTGGCCTCCTGGCCCGGCGTCTTGCGCAGCAGGTACCAGATCAGATAGGCGATGGCCTTCTTCAGCATGTCCCGGTCGCCCTTGACGAGGAATGGACCGCCCTCGTGGGAGAAGTTGACCGTGACCAGCTTCTGGGTCGAGTCGTCGGTGAAGCTCAGCAGATGCGCGTCGGAGGGCAGGGCGGGCATCTCCGCCACTCCCATCTCGATGAGGCACTCTTCGATGGCTCCGCGGATATCGACGACATCGCGCTTGTAGTCGCCCTCGTTGACGAGGGCCGCCAATTTGTCGAACATCTGCACGAGCCGCCGGACGTCGCGACCGACCACGGAGGTGAAGTGGTACCGGAAGGAGACATCGTCGTAGCGCTCCTGGAGGAGCTCCATAAACGCATTGATGGACACGAGGGGATTCTTGATCTCGTCGGCGATGCGCGCCACCACCCGGGTGAGGAGCTGGAGCTGGTCGGCGGCGCGGCGTTCCATGGCGAGCTGCCGCTGGGCGGTGAGGTCCTCGAACACCACCACCGCGCCCAACGGCGCCGTGCCTTCACCCATCACGGGGTAGGTCGAGACCTCGAGGGGCAGGCTGCGCAGGGCGAGCTGGATCTCGCTGCGGGTGACGGAGTGGCCACGCGAGAGCGTTTCGAAGAGGAGATCTCCCAGCGGAGAGGGGAGGACGCGCAGGTCGCGGTTGAGCACGTCCCGCGCCGCCATACCGAGAATTTCCTCGGCGCGGCGGTTCATGATCACCACACGCTGTTCGGGCCCGATGGTGACCACACCGCTCGACATGCGCTGCAGGATCCGCTCGTTGAACTCTTTCTGATACTGGAGCTGGTGATGGACCCCGATGTCACGAATGGCCGTGGCGAGGTGGCTCGCCAGATTGAACAGCGTCTCGGTTTCCCGACGACCGTAGGCTCCGCCCGTGATGCGTTGGCCGAGGGTGAGAATGCCCACGAGCTGTCCGTGCGAGGCAAGGGGGATGGCCACCACCGCCTGCAGCACGGCCATCTCCCGGGCGATCTCGCGCGCGGCCGCCTCGGTTGACTTCGCGTGGGCTTCTTCGATCTGGATGAGCCGTCCTTCCGACATCAGCCAGAGGGGTAGGCCACTGTCGGCGGGAAGGCTAACCGATTCGACCACGAGCGGGGCCAGCCCGCGGGACGCGCGAACGCGATACTGCCGGTGCTCGTCCTCCGACAGGAGGATGGCGCTCCGGCTGGGGCGCGCCAACTCCGAGACGGCGTCGAGGAAGAGATCCAGGACGCGGGGTAGATCGAAGCCCGCCGCGAGCGCCTTGGCAAACTCCTTCGCGACCTGGGTCAACTCGCGCGTGGACGCGTCCCAGGCCAGGTCCGCCTCATCCATGACGGGCTCGGGCCCGACCGGCCTGCGAGCGCTTCGGAGCGCCGCCACCTCTTGGAGCAATCGGAGCTTGTCGTCCGCTTGGCGCAACACGGCCTGCAGGTGCTGGGTGCTGAACGGATACAGCAGGACGAAGTCGGCCTCTTCGGCGGCCATTTCATCGTCAGGAGAGAGACCCTCAGCCGGCAAGACGCACACCACTACCGCCGTCGGTCTCAGCTGGCGGGCTTTGGCGATGAAGCCGTTGAGCTCACGGGCCGGGCGGGCGGCATGCTTCAGGATCAGGTCTACCTCGGTGAGGCGAAGCGTGCGCAGCGCCTCCTCATCGGTTTGCGCGGGGAAGACCGAGTAGCTGGTGAGCGCACGGAGCAGCTTGGCGCCGAGCGCCTCGTCCCCGGCCACCAGCAGCACTGTCTTCACGCAGGCGCTCCCGCCGGCTTGGCCGAGGGGACCGGAAACTCAACGGTGAAGGTGCAGCCCGACCGGCCCGTGTGGTTGCGTGCGCGCAGGATGGCCTTGTGGGCGTCGGCGATCGCCCGGCAAATGGCCAAGCCGAGCCCGGTCCCGTGAACCTTGGTGGTCACGAAGGGATTGAATATCTGTTCGGCCATGTCATCCGGAATCCCACTACCCGTGTCTGAGACCTCTACGAGTAGAGTCGAGCCACCACCTTGCGACAAGTCGGCCACTCGTACCGTGAGCTCCCCTCCAGAATCCATGGCCTCAAGGGCATTTAAGCATAGGTTGAGAAAAAGTTGCTCTAACTGAGACGCGTTGCCAAG
>WNGB01009355.1_pt1 | contig 13758 bp, 9 predicted proteins | sample 5400681 | NCBI WGS metagenome assembly WNGB01 (sample SAMN13153367, study PRJNA577476) | soil metagenome | isolation source: 115 cm soil or saprolite under grassland replicate 2 | place: USA:California | collected 2016-06-15 | reverse complement strand
TCCACCCGACTCGCAAGGCCTGCGGGCTCGGAAGCTCCAGACAGGGGTTGTGGAGCGCTGGTGTCGTTGGTCACCCCCAGCACCCGGGCCAGGCTGGCCAGGCCGCGATGCTGCAGCGACTTCACCGCCCCGGTGGTCTTGCCGAGGGTGGCGGCCACCTCGGGGGCGGTGAGCTCGGCGGCCATGCGCAGCAGCAGCACCTCGCGCTGGTCGGGGGAGAGCTGCCGCAGGGCGGCCAGCACCCGCTCGCCCTCGATCCGCTGGATGGCCAGGTCCTCCGGGTCGTCCGCCCCGCCGGCCAAGACGGCCTCCTCGAGCAGGTCGTCCAAGGGCTGGACCAGGTGGCGGGCCTGGCGGCGGCGGTGGTCGGACAGGTCATTGTGGGCGATGGTGAACAGCCAGCCGCTCAGCGCCTCCACCGGACCGCGGAAGCGGGGCAGGCCCTCGATCGCGCTCTTGAACACGTCGCCGGTGAGGTCCTCGGCGGTAGGGCGGTTACCGACCGCGGCGAGGAAAAAGCGGAACAGGGCGGGGGCGTAGGCGGTGTAGACGCGGGTCACGGCGGCCGGCTCGCGGCGTCGCGCAGCAACCAGATCGGCCGCGGTCAGGCCGACTCGGCTGATCCTGTCCTGCTTCCCCCCGGTCCCGAGCACCTGCCACCAGCTTCCGGGTCAAACGGAGCGATCAGGCTATCGGATCAGCTGGACTCCGACTAGCCCGAAAAGGGGCTTGGCCGAACTCCGCAGCCAAACTCATGGGCGAGACCACACTGCCGAAGAAGACCAAAACAGCAGCGTGCGCTCCTGTCCGACCCTGCCGCTCATCGTCGGCGGCCGCCCGGCCGTGCCGGCCAAGGTCGAGTGGCTCCGCTCGGAGTTCCTCAAGACCCGGGTCGCGCACGGCTTCTGCGCCCGCCACCTCGCCAGGAGGCCTGCCCCTACGCCAACTTCTGCGAGCAATACGACAACTTCGTTCCCGCCCCCGAGTTCGCCCCGGCGCTGGTCGATCAGCTCGCCGACGTTCAGGCGGTACAGGACCGCGCCAGCTGCGGCTGGCGAGGCCTGTTCTACGCCCCGGCCGCCACGCGGCTGCTCCAGGACCTACGCCGCGAGCTGTTCGGGCCACCCGAGCGGGAGGTGATCGACAAGCCCGTCACGACTGCCGCGTAACATGCCCCACCGGAGCCACGCCCGCCCGCTTCCCACCATCAGCGGGACGCTACCCGGACCGCGCCTGTCCTGGCTCGATCGCGATTGGACTCTCGATTGGTCGACATTCAGGATGAACTGAGGAGCAGTTCCGGCGGATGGCAGTGGCGACGAGGATCTCGAGACGTGCGACCAGGTGATGAGATGCGGATCGGCCGCAGTGCCCGCCGACTCGCCAAGCCTCTCGCCATCGCGCTGATCCTGATCATCGCGCCGTTCGCGCTTATCGCGATTGGGTGGAGGGGCAAGGACAAGGTTCACGTGTTCTCCTTCCCGGCCACTGCCGATTCGTACGTGAGCTCCGCTCACCCGACCGAGTTGTACGGCACGGGTCGGTCATTGCGCACTGCCGGGAAGGTGGCGTGGTCGTATCTCCGGTTCGATGTGACGGGGCTCGTCGGCCGTGCGTCGAGGACGACCCTCCGCCTGTATGCCCAGTCGCCGAACAAGCTGGGATTTTCCGTGAACGCCGTACAGGCGACCACATGGGACGAGCGCAAGCTTTCCTATCCCGATGCACCACCGGTTGGACGGGTGCTCGGTCAATCCGGTCCGACCAGCAAGAATCAATGGGTGACGATCGACCTGCTGCCGCCGGTGGATCGCAATGGATCGATCACCCTGGCGCTCACCGCTGCGCGCTTCTCTTCTGGCTGGTATGCAAGCCGTGAGACCGGTGCGACCGCGCCCCAGCTCATGATCCAAACCGTGACCCGGCGTGCTTGGCCTGCCGCGGAGGCTCCTGCGGTGGAAACTGGCGAACTCGATGGCGGCTTGCCCGTCGACACGGGGGCTCCTGGTGCCTGGGGTGGGATGGCCGGAGTCGTCCCTGTGGCCAGACGTCGCCGGCGGCGGCCGTTGCTGCGCAGTCTTCCCAGAGGATCCTGGGTGTCGGAGCAGAGCCAGAGAAGGCGGTGAAGCAGGCGGGTCCACCCGCCAGATTTCGAGGGGTCGCTCGGTCACCGGCGGGAGACTTGTCGCTATGAGCTGTAACGAGGCCACGGTCTCCTGCGTTCCTTCATAGCGAGATGTCCCGCCTGTCGATCCCGTCCCCCACCCGTATACCGCAACCGCTGGCTCCTGCCGAAAGCTGCCTGCCGGGTCGAAGCCGGGTTCGGCCTGCTACCGGAGCCCAGACGGTCATCTCAGACGCAAGCCGGGAACGGAGCGGATCTGCCGCCTCCCGAGAAGCATCTTTGAACTCTCTCAGGCACGAAGGGAGGTAGGTTGCCCTCCATCGGACCTGATGCACGTGCGTCTGCAGTCGTCTCACGCGACCTTGCTGATCGTGGGTCGGCAAAGGGCAACGGGACCCGCAGGCATCAGTCGCCGAAAGGTCTGCTCCAGCGCTTCTCGCCGCACTCGAGCACGCTGGGGCGCTTCGCTCTCATCGGAGCGAGCGGGCTCATCGTCAACCAGTTCTTGCTCTGGGTGGCAGTGGCCAGCCATCACCTGAACTACCTCGTTGGTGCGATTCTTGCCACGCAGGGCTCCACGACCTGGAACTTTTTGTTGACCGAGCGTTGGGTGTTCCCCCACCGCAAGGCGCGGCCGCTTGCGATCCGGTTCGGCACCTTTGCTGCCATCAACAACTCCACGCTGCTGCTCCGGGTTCCGTTGCTCGCGCTGCTCGTCTCGGTCGCCCAGATCCATTACCTGCTGGCAAACCTGGTCTCGCTCGTCCTGCTGTTTGTGTCGCGTTTTCTGGTCAGCGACCGCTTCATCTGGAAGGCGGCCGACGGCCCACGGGTTCCCGCGCTCGATCGCGATGCGTGGCCCGGACCCGATACCGGCACGCTCGTCCGTGCGGTCGGCGATCCCATCAGCGCCGAACCGGTCCAGGCACGCGCCGAGCTCGTCGTCGACCGGACCGGCAACCACCAGCCGCCACGGCACGTCGCTCCGCCCAAGCGGCGCCGGCTGGTCTACCGCTACGACGTCGGCGGCTTCGTGTCCATTCAGTCCGAGGTCGCGCTGCGGGAGCTCAGGCACTTCAGGAGAGCGACCCTCGACCGCGCGCCGGACATCAGGGTCCGGATTGGTGCTGTCGGCCGGCGCCGCCTCCGCTCACGGCCATTGGTCACCCACGCGCCGAACTTCGTCGCCTACGAGGAGCACCTTGGGCGCCTCGCGGCGAACTTCCGGCTCGACTTCACCGATTGGATCGACGTCACTGTTGGTCCGCTGCTCGCCCGCTCCCCCCATGTCGTCTACACCAACGTCGTGGAAGCGCTCCTGCGGTTTGTTCTCGTCTCGCAGGGTCGCGTCCTGCTCCACTCGGCGACCATCGACCTCGGAGGACGTGGCGTGATGCTCACCGCCCGCACCGACACTGGCAAGACGGGCACGATTCTGCGGCTGCTGCGCGAGCGGGAAGGCGCGTTCCTATCCGACGACATGACAATCGTCGCCCCAGACGGGCGGGCGTACAGCTACCCGAAGCCACTGACGATCAGCTTGCACACGTTGCGGGCGGTCAACCAGGACGTACTCACCAGCAAGGAACGGCTGAAGCTCGCGGTCCAGAGCCGCCTGCACTCCCAAGAGGGTCGCGCGATCGGCAGTCGGCTCGCAGCGATGAATCTGCCCATCATGGCACTGAACGCAGCCACCCAAGCGATCGTTCCGCCGCCGAAGTACATGGTCGAGCGGCTGGTGCCGTGCTTGTACGCCAGCTCCACGAGGGTCGAAGAGCTGTTCGTCATCGAGCGTGGTCCACCTGCGCTCGAGGAGATCGACCGCAAGCGGGCGATTGAGATCATGCTCGAGAACACTGAGGACGCCTACGGCTTTCCGCCGTTCCAGTGTTTCGCTCCCGCAATTACGATCGCCGGCGAGGACTATCAGCAGCTTCGCGCGCGCGAACGCGAGCTCGTGGCGAAGTTCCTCATGGATGTGCGCGTTCGTCGGCTTGTGCGCGACGACTTCTCCTGGGCGGATACGATCCCCGAGCTGATCGCCACCGCTCCCGAGAAAGAGGATCTCGCCCGCAGCACTGGCGACGCGGTCCTGTGATGCGGGAAGGCTCAGTGCCGTCGACCCGCCTACGCGGTCTACCGGGATGGCCTGAACGTCGCGACCGTCAGCGGCTGGCAGGCGAGCCACGTCGACAGGGAGTCCAGCCGCTCACGAGCTACAGCTACACGGTGGCGGCCTCCGACAGCAACGGAATCACCTCGGCGACCTCGGACTCCGCGATCGTCACCATCGGTCCACCCAACTCGATGTTCACCTTTGCTCCTATGGACGATGTCTATGTCGACGCCAGCAATCCGGACACCAACGATGGGTCGACCGTGCGCCCCAGCTCGTGGAGTGCGCGCCGTCATGAGGAGCGCAGCAGGTGCTATGCTGAGAGCGTCCCCCAATCCCCCCAATCCCCCAGCCGTGGACCTCCCTGCATCCATGCGATCGTCTCGAGCAGACTCCATCGTCGATCGTCGTGGCTCCTGTCCGGCTTGGCCGACGGGCAAGGGGTGCTACCGCCGCCGGCGCGTGAGCCGGCAATAGCCTTGCGCCCCACGCTTGGCTATGCATTGGGAAGCGCATCGGAGACCGGATCGTGAAGGCTGCGCCAACCAGATCAGCTCACCGGGAAGCCGTGGAGTTGTCGCCTCTGGTGTCGCGGAGGTCGTCCACGCCCTTCATGCGCACGAGAACCTCCTCTGCTCCCCGCAGCCGGGGTGTCCCCGACGTCGCGAGTTCGACACGGTCCGGCTTCGCGGCTCTTGACGGGCTCTTGCTGGTCGGCATCGTCGGGATGGCAGCCTTCCTTCGGCTCTGGAATCTGGGTCGGGTGGGGTTTCGCGGCGACGAAGCCGTCTACGCCGGTCAGGCGGCGGTGTTGGCTGGCGTCGAGGACCTGCAGCACTACTTCATCCTCCTTTCCCGCGGCAACTCCAACTTCCTGCTCTATCAGCACATCGTTGCCGTCGTCTATCGCCTGCTCGGCGTGACCGATGTCAACGCGCGCGTCGTATCGGCGACCTTCAGCATTCTCACGGTCGTTGCCACATTCTTGATCGCCAGGGTGCTGTACGACCGGCGTACGGCGCTGTACGCGGCCCTCTTCCTTGCCGTCAGCAGCTATTCAGTGACGCTCGGACGGCTGGCGCTCCTCGACCCGACGTTCACCTTCCTGTTCACCATGGCGATCCTGTTCCTGGTGAAGTGGGGAAGGACGGGCAGAGCCGCATGGTTCTGCGGATTCGCGGCGACTGTCGCCTTGACGATCCAGGCGAAGGTCGTCGGCCTGCTGTTGTTCGCCGTCTGCGGCCTCTACCTGTTGCTCTCCCGGTCGTCGAGCCGGCTCAACCTGCGGGCCGTCCTGCTGGGAGCGGCGGTCTTCCTGGTCTTCTTCGCTCCTGCCCTGCTCCAGGTCGCCCACAATTCGCGGGAGTTCACCGAGTTCCTTTCACGAAGCAGTCAGCGGGTCAGCAGCGTGCCTTGGTATTACTATCCGAGGACGCTCCTTCGCTATGAAGGCCCGGTTGTCGCCATCGGCTGGGTGCTGGGCATTGCGGCCGTGGCCCGCAGGCGGTCGCGGGCCGACCTGATGCCGGTGATCTGGATCGCGGTGGTCGCCGGCTTCTATCAGCTCTACCCGCTGAAGGCGTTCAACTACGTGCTGCCGTTGATGCCAGTGCTCTCGCTGCTGGCGGCCCGCGTGGCGAGCTCGCTCCACGTCGCTTGTCAGCGGATCGTCTTGGCGAGGAGTTCGGCTGCTCTTGCTTCTGCCCGCGTCGATGGTGCCCGGCGGACGGCAACCGACTCGACAGGACCCGCCGTTCGCGCTGTCCGCGGCCGACGTGCGCGGCTTCGTCGGAGTCGGGTCATGGCCACGAGGGTGTCGACGGCTGCGGTGTTGAGCGTCCTTGTCGCTGGCGTGGTACTCCCGCAGTGGAGGGCGCTGCACGATGACAGCTTCGCTGGGCTGAAGGAAGCCGCGCAATGGCTGGCGGCGAAGAGCCCAGCGAACGCTGGGGTAATGGCGCTCTCCCACGGCTCGTCGCAGTATGTCTTCGCCTTCTACGCCAAGAGGGATTCCTACCCGTTCGGTAGGTTTCGGCTGGCCACCGTGCTCCCGGGTGGCACCGTCGTCAACTCCTCTCCCACCGCCGACGGCAGCACCCCGAGGGACTGGGTCACCGACTGGCCCCCGCGCCTCATCGAGAGCGGAGCGGTTTCGTACCTGGTCTACTTCACCGGTCCCCTCGACGATCCCCCAGAGGAGAGCCAGCTCGTCGAGACAGCCACCCAGCGGAAGTTCCGCGAGTTCACCGAGAGCTACGGTGGCAAGCTCGTCCACACCGTCTACCGGAACCAAGAGGGGAGGGTCTGGATCTATCAGGTCCAGAAGCGGCTCCCGAAGCCGGTCGTGACCTACGCTGTCCGTCAGGGCTCCATGACCCTCAGCGGCGAAGGCTTCCAGATCAACTCGCCGGTGACGGTCTACTACCATCAGCGTCCGGTCGCCCGTGCGCACGCCGGGCCCAGCGGCTCCTTCTCGGTGAAATTCCTGCTGCCGAAGAGGATTCGCTCGAATTACTTCCTCACCGTCAGCGACGACGCAGGGAACTACACCTCGTTCTCACGGCTGTCGGTCCGCAGGCAGGCGACCTAAGGACCACCGACGTGGACGAGCGAGCGGAGCTACGGGCCGAAGGCGTCGCTCGCCGACCCGGTGCCCGGCGACCGATCGCTGCGGCGGCGACCGCGCTCATCATCTTGGCCTCGGCCGCCGCGGCGGGAGCTTACCTTGGTGGACGTGGCAGCACGGCGGGCTCGGCGGCGGCGCCCAGCGCGCCTCCTTGGCGCGCCGGTGTCACGGCCTGCAGGCGCAACCCCATGGCCCACGTCCATGACCCCTCGAGCCTCGTCGTCCTCGCGAGATGCTCGACGGTGAGCGGAACCGTCAAGAAGGTGCTGGAGTACAACCCGCTCGACGGTGACAGGGAGCTCTTCGTGGCGGTCGACCAGCCGTATGAGCGATTCCTGAGGCCGAGCAACCAGGGACTGCTGCCTATCGAGGTCATCCCGACGGATGCTCCGTCGATCCCGCTTCCAGCGATCGGCGACCACGCGACCTTCTACGGAGCCTGGGTGCTGGACAGAAACCGAGACGACTCGGCGGAGATCCACCCAGCCTGGAGGATCGATATCTCCGCCCGCGGCGCCGCATCCGGCAGGCCGGATGCGGCGCGGACCGGACGAGGGGCGGGGAGTGGGCAAACCCTCTCGCTGCAGGTGGCCGCGCCCCCATCGGTGCAGCTCGGCGCTGGGATGAACGTGGAGGTGGTGGTGGCGCGCTCGGGCGCCCATGGCAGGCAGCGTCCCGCATCTCAGGTGCACCTGTTCTTCGAGGTCACGTCGAGGCAGGGCGCCGGGGTGCGGTGGGCCGCTGCCTCGACCAACACCCTTGGCGTCGCACGTGTGTACCTGATCGCCCTCAACGTCCCCGGCCGGTTCACATTGTGGGTGTACGCAGAAAAGGATCGGCAGTCCGCGGTCGTCACGGTGCCATTCCGGGTGAAGCGCCGATAAGGTCAGAGGCTCGTCAGCCGGCCTCGCCGGCGGGTCTCATGGCACGTTCGTCGCTGGGCAGCTCGGCCCTGGCCGCTGTGCTGCAACTCACGCGCATCCCCGGGGCTCCGATTGGCGCTTTGTCCCCAGGCCGGGGGAGGTCCTTCAGCGACTCGGGCTCGGGGAACCTGTCACTGCCATGGGAACGCATGCCATGGGGCGCACGCAGGATTGGACAGATTCGGACGCGCTCGGCAAACTACGACGGTCCTTCGGACTGTCCCCCAACGGCCCGGAGTAATCGTTTCCCGTCTGCAGTGGTCGTCCTCGCCGCCTTCTCCCCCCAGGAGGCCCCATGTCCTGTTGGCGTGCCGTCGGCGCCCTGTCGTTGTCCCTTCTCACGGCCGTCGTGCTGATGCCAGTAGGGACGATTCCATCCGCAGCAGCCAGCACCGTTCCGGACTTCGTCAGCACCTGCGCCTTCAGCCACCGCGCGATGGACGACCCGATCGTCGCACCCAGCCGGCCCGGCGCCTCGCACAGTCACGACTTCTTCGGCAACGCCACCACCGATGCCTTCTCCACCCTCACTTCGTTGCATGCAGGGTCGACGACCTGTGACATGCCGGGGGACACGGCCGCGTACTGGGTGCCGACGCTGTCGGTAGGGGCCCATCAGGTCACCCCGACACGGTTGCGGGCCTACTATCGACCAGGCACCAAGGATCCGGCCAGCCTCACATCGATACCTGCCGGCCTGAAGATGGTAGCGGGCAATGCCCACGCCGCTACCACCCAGTCAACCCGCGTGGTGACATGGGGCTGTGGTGTCGCTAGCCAAGGGACCGCCAGCGTGCCGACCTGCCCGGCCGGCACGCTCGTTCTCCATGTGTACTTCCCAGACTGCTGGGACGGCGTACACCTCGACAGCACCGACCACGCCAGCCACATGGCTTACACGAAGTTCGGCCGCTGCCCGGCCGACCACCCGGTGGCCATCCCGAAGCTCACCGAGGACGTCTTGTATCCGATCCGGGGTGGCCCGGGGGTGGCCCTCGCCAGCGGGTCTGCGCTGACTGCGCACGCCGACTTCTTCAACGCCTGGCACCAGCAGCGTCTGGATGGTCTCGTGCAAGGCTGCCTGGTGCGGCGGCGGGATAACTGTGCAAGCTCAACCGCATCGGCGACACCGGCCCCCGTGGCTCCGGCCGGCGACGACATCCTGCCCTTCACCGGCGGCCACGACCTGTCGCTTCTGATTGCCGGGCTGGGGTTCATGGGGCTCGGCGCGGCGAGCATCGCCGCCGGCCGCCGCCGGCGTTACCACCAGCGATGAAGCGCACGCCGATGTAGGCAGACCGGCGCGGGTGCGCGGACCTGCCGCGTGCTCGAGGCGGTGGAACGCGGTCGTCAGTGGCAAGCCTGGCTGCCCGAGTCCTTCACCGAGCCGTCCACGGCCACGAACTGCCAGGTGTAGCTGTCGGCGTGTAGGTTCATCTTCAAGACACCATAAGTCTTGTTGGAGATTATCTCGCTATTCGCCAGTCTGCTGGTCGGCAGGCGATGAAGGGCACCCCCTCCCGTGCCGACGACGAATTGGCGGATCCCGCGCTTGGGATCACTGACACCAGCGGGAGTCTGTGGTGCAAACCGTTCGTACAGATGCCAATGACCGTTCAGTACGACATCTGTTCCCGCGGCATAGAGGTCGGCCCAGAAGCCCGCGACGGACGTATCCCCTCCTCTCCTCGAACGCGATGAGAAGCGGGGAAAATGCCAGTACGCCAAGATGCATCGCGTTCGAGTAGCAGCCAAGTCGGCCTCGAGCCAGCGCTCCTGCGCCGAGCCAGGGCCGCGGTCGATGTTCGAATCGAGGGCAATCAGATGCCAGGTACCCAGGTCATAGCTGTAGTAGCTCATCCCCTTCGGCCTGGCGGCACGGCCGAAGTAGCGAAAGTAGCCTGCCGCACCAGGGGTCAAGTACTCATGGTCGCCGGGCACGGGCTTGGTCTTCTGCTTGAACAATCCCCAGGTGTGCGCATAGCCGGTCTGGAAGTCCTTCAGGGCGCCGGCTGGATACTGGATATCCCCCAAGGCAAGGACCGCAGTAGGCTTGACCTGCTGGATCAGAGCAGCCGTCGCCAGATCGCCACAGTAAAGACAGTCGAATCTGGCGATATCGCCGGCGGCGGTGATGACCGGATCAGGTTTCGATGAACTCGTGTCGCCCTGGCTGGTCGGCAGCGCCGGCCGAACCGTGGAGCTCGGTGAGGACGCCGACGTCGTGAAATTCGACGCTCGATCAGGTGAACTACATGCGGCACCTAGCAAGGCAATAAGGCTGATGAGAGCGGGACAAGCCAGCCGCATGACGTGTCTGGCATCCAGGCGATGTCGCAAAGGGAACTTCCAACAGGGTAGGGGATTGGCCGCGCTCTCGGGTGGCGCTAGTAAGAATCGGGCACGTCGGGACCCCTATCATCCGGCTCACCCCTGGAGCAACGCAAGGCAGCGCCTGTCGATGAGCAGCGCGAGCCCGGCCGGAAGCGGCCGGGTGCGCGCCAGTGTCAGGATCGGTGGCTCGGGTCTGCTACCTGGCGCTGCCCGGACGGCTGACCCGATCGGTCCGCTGGCCTACCCCTGCACCTGCCCGTCCGCTGGGCGTGGCAGAGGCGCTTCCAGTTCGCCCTGGCCGGCTGCGCTGCATCCCCCACCCGACCTGACCGACCTGGCCTGCAGCCAGCCCGAGGTTGCACCCGCGGCCCGTCTGGGTTGGTCGGGCGCCTGCCCAGATACCGCCCGAACCGCCACGGCGACGCCGACCAGGACCGCGTGCGCCCTCACCGCCCTGTCCGATCCCTTCCACAGCTCATTCCCGGCGTCAACAGGCGCGAGCTTGCCACTCACAATCAGCTCGTCGGTGGAATCAGGCTGAGGGCTTGCAGCACGCAGGCGGGACAGCCCGACGCCGGCCTGGCCTCTGATTGCTCAGGTCCCCCGAACTCCCCGCCTCAGCGGCCATCCCTACGCGGCCGCCTGGTCGGCCCTGGTACTCAGAACGCCCCCGTCGAGATAGTCCACGACCGGCGGCTCGGCCCGCGGCCACAACCCAACGTTTCTTGCACTCGAACCACCAGCGACCAGGCCGAGAACCTGTCGTTCTCCTCGGCGGTCCGGACTGTGGGTAGGGCACGCTTCACCACCAGGCCATCGCGTCGATCCAAGCTCCTGAACATCAAGCTGAACCGCCCAGGACCACCGTCCAACCAGTGCACGCATGCCACCAGGCCGCATAGGCAAGCCAGGCGCGTAGCCCCTCGTCGATCTCCACAGCGTCCGCTCGACGACCGTCCGCCCGCGCCCAGTCGGCCGTCGGGCATCAGGGCGGGGGCGTAGGCGGTGTAGACGCGGGTGACGGCGGCCGGCTCGCGGCATCGCGCAGCAACCAGATCGGCCGGTGTCAGGGGCTTGGCCGAACTCGGCAGCCGAACTCATGAGGGCGAGACCGCACTGCCGAAGAAACCCAAAACAGCAGTAAGGTCAACCTCCTCGTCGGGCCGGGTAGCCTGATCCCACGAGCGTTCGTTAGGAAGGCGGGAGCGGGCAGTGGACCAGCTCGGCCCGAACGCGCTCGGCGAGGCCTTGGAGCCCGGCCAGGTCACCGACTGCTACCTCGGCCTGCTGCTGCCGCCACCTCCCGCTGGTGAACCCGAGGCCGGCACCGTCCTGGTCGTCGCCCTGGCCGCGCTGCTGCACCCTCGGGTTCCCCAGCCGGACGGGAGCCTGGTGTACGAGCTGCTCACCGGCCACCCAGAGCGGGAGCCCGGTGAGCTGGTGTTTGTGGCCGATCTCACGGTGGAGCTGCGCGCCTGGCCCCAAGACACCTGGATAGCGGTCGGCGTCGACCCCGAGCAGGTCGCCCAGGCGGTCGTCGGCTGCTGGCAGGCCGGTGAGGCAACCGGGCTGCAGGTCGACGACCTGAGCTTCGAGGAGGCCCGCTCGCTCTCCCGGCCGACGATGAGCTACGTCCGCGGCCAGCTCCGCGGCCGCCTGACCGCCCGGCTCGGCCGCGCCTACCAGCGCTGGCTGCATCCCACCAGCGGCCGCCGCCCCGGCGACCGGTTCCTCTAGCCGCGGTCGTCGGGCGACAGCCGGACCCGGCAGCGTGTCTGCTGGTGTCCGGAACTTGGACGGCAGGCCGGACGGCCATAGCGGAAGTGTCCGGCACTATCTGCGGCAGGACCGCGCCTGTTCCTACACGCGCGGTCGGGTTTGGCCCCGCCGGACGGACATCAACCATGCTCGCCTCACTCGGAGCCGGCCGCGATCTGCGGTAGCAGCGGTCACCGGGCACCGCGTCCGGCCACGCGCCGCACGAGTTGGCATGTCCGCGGGGCTACCGCAAGCCCCCGACCCGTGTCCACACTGGCGGCCGGCGTGCGGGAGCGGACACCCGTGACGGCGGCAGGGTCGTGCGGACACTCCGGCAACGCCACGCTGGACAGCCGGCAGCAGAACCGTCCGCCGCCACCCCCAATGTCGGACCAGGAACGGGACCGGAATGTGCGGCATCGGCCAGCACCGCCATGGCGTGACCGCCAGATCCGTAAGCTGGTGGCGGCCGGAAAGCTAGCGTCGTCCTGGCAAGGCAGCGCAGCTCAGGAAAGCCAGGCATTAAGGTAGGTGTCTGGCGATCCGGCTGGGCTCGGGAAGGTCGTGGAGGAGGTTCGGCGTCGCCCAAAGCGATGGCTGCATCCAGCGGTTTGGGCCGGCCGGGGTGCATGTGAGGGTGGGACGCTAGGTCCGGTCGGGGAGGGGCTGCAGCTCGGTGGGGCGGCAGGTGCGGTTGCGCCCGGCCCGTTTTGCCTGGTAGAGGGCTTGGTCGGCGGCCCGCAGCAGCGCCTCGCCGGTGTCGGCGTGGGCCGGGCACCAGGCCACCCCGACACTGGCGGTGATGGTGATGGTGGTGTGCTGGTGGGGGATCGGGTGGGCGGCGATCGCGGCCCGCAGCCGCTCGGCCGCCTCCAGCGCGCCGGGTTCGGCGGTGTTGGGCAGCAGCACCGCGAACTCCTCCCCGCCGATCCGGGCCGGCAGGTCGACCGCGCGCAACTCGTGGTGCAGCACCGCGGCGACCGCCTGCAGGGCCTGGTCGCCGGCCTGGTGGCCGAAGCGGTCGTTGACCTGCTTGAAGTGGTCCAGGTCGACCAGCAGCAGCGCGAACGGCGCTCCGGTGCGGCGGGTGCGCTCGACTTCCTCGGCCAGGCGCACCTGGAAGGAGCGGCGGTTGTGCAGCCCGGTCAGCGGGTCGCTGATGGCGACCTCGGTCAGCGCGGCCTTCTGCGCGGCGATGCGTGTGGCCATGTCGTTGAACGCGGTGGCCAGCTCGCGCAGCGCCCCGCGGCCGCGGACCTGGGCGCGGACATCGTCGTGGCCGTCGGCCAGCCGGCCCGCGGCGCGACCAAGCCGGCGCAGGTCGCCGACCAGCCCGCGCGCCAGCCCATAGCCGAGCAGCAGGCCCAGCAGCAGCCCCGCGATGCTGGCCGCCACGATGGCGCGCCGGGTGGCGGCGCCGGCGGCCAGCAGCTCCCGGTAGATGGGGGTGTACTCCATCACCATCGCCCCCACGATGCCGCCTTGGTCGCTGCGCAGCGGGATGACCACCTGCAGGGTGCCGGCCGGGTACTCGGGGTCGCGTTCGACGAAGGTGCGGGGTTGGCCGTCGCGGATGGTGGCGGCCACCTCGGCGTCGGTGTCCTGCCGCGCCGCGGCCTTGTCCTCGTCCTGGTCCTTGCCGGGGGTGGCGGCGGCCAGGATGCGCTGGTGGAGGTCGATGACCTCCATGTGGCGGTGCAGGTCGCGTTGCAGGTCGTCCAGGTACTGCTGGAGCCGCTGCTGGTCGTGGTACAGCTGCCGCTGATCGCCTTCGGTGAGCTCGGCGGTGTTGGCGATGGTGTGGGCGATCGGCTCGGCGACGTGGCGGGCCTCGATCTGGGCTGCGCGCTGGCTGGCGGCGTACTGCTCGCGCACG
>WNGB01014250.1_pt1 | contig 13759 bp, 10 predicted proteins | sample 5400681 | NCBI WGS metagenome assembly WNGB01 (sample SAMN13153367, study PRJNA577476) | soil metagenome | isolation source: 115 cm soil or saprolite under grassland replicate 2 | place: USA:California | collected 2016-06-15 | reverse complement strand
AGCGCCCACAGCGGAAAGAACTTCGCGTACCCATGGTAACGCAGATAGAACACGCGCGGGAAGCCGGTCGCGGTGTAGCGCGGCTCGTTCCAAAAGCCATCCTTGCCCTGGGTCCGTAACAGATAGTCGACCCCGCGCTTGACGGCGGGATGGTCGGTCTCGTCTGCCGCCATCAAGCCGAGCAGCGCCCAAGCCGTTTGCGAGGCCGTGCTCGGCGCGCCTTCTTGCCCGCGGTAATCGAGCTTGTAGCTCGTGCCGTCCTCGCCCCAGCCGCCGTCGGAATTTTGGATCTTGGCGAGCCACGCCACGGCCCTGCGGAATTCGGGTGAGGCATGATCGGCGCCGGCAGCGTTGAGAGCACACAGCACCGACCAGGTGCCGTAGATGTAATTCATGCCCCAGCGGCCATACCAACTTCCTTCGTCCATCTGCGTGCGGCGCAAATAGTCGATTGCGCGTGTTACAGCCGCGCTCTTCGGCGCCGTCTCGCCGATCTGAGCCAGCATCGAAACACAGCGCGCGGTCACGTCCTCCGTCGGAGGGTCGAGCAAGGCGCCGTGATCGGCAAACGGGATGTTGTTGAGATAATAGTATTCGTTATCCGCATCGAACGCGCCCCAAGCGCCGTTTTTGCTTTGCATCCCCAAAATCCATTCGCGTGCCACGGCAATCGACGCACGGAAGTCGCTCTGCGCGTCCAGGCTCTGCGCGCGATCCATCGCCATCACCACCACCGCCGTGTCGTCGACATCGGGATAGTGCGGATTGGCGTACTGGAAGGCCCAGCCGCCGGGCCGGACATCGGGCCGCCGCGCGATCCAATCGCCTTTGACATCGAGGATCTGCTTCGGCGCCAGCCACTCCAGACCTTTGCGCACTTGCGCTACGGCCTGATCGCCGCCGGCCTCGAGCAGGCTGTAACAGGTGAGCGCCGTATCCCAAATCGGCGAAACGCAGGGCTGGCAATAGGCCTCGTGCTCGTGCACGACGAGAAGCTTCTCGATGGATTTGCGCGCGATCGCGCGCTGGGGATGATGCTCCGGATAGCCAAGAGCGTCGAACATCATCACGCTGTTGGCTATCGCCGGGAAAATCGCGCCCAGACCATCCTCGCCGTTGAGACGCTCCGTTACCCACGCGGCCGCGCGGTCGGTCGCGCGTTGCCGCAAGCGGCTCGGGAACATGGGCACGATAAAGCGAAGGACGGCATCGACGCCGCGGAACAACCAAAACCACGTCGCCTTCTGCTGCGGCGCCTTCGGCGCGAGGCCGATAGCCTGCGGCGGCTCGAGGAAGAGCTCTTCGATCGTGACCCCCTTCGGGTTGCGAGCTCTGGGCTGCAACGCCATCAGCACCAATAGCGGCACGATAACGGTACGGCTCCAATACGAAACCTTGTCGAGATGGAAGGGAAACCATTCCGGCAGCAGCATGATTTCGAGGGGCATCACCGGAACGGCGCGCCAGGGGATGAATCCGAACAGCGCCAGCATCACCCGCGTGAACACGTTCGAGCGCGACGCGCCGCCGCGTGCGCGGATCGCCGCCCGCGCACGGACCATGTGCGGCGCATCGACGCCGTCACCGATCATCTTGAGCGCGAAATAGGCTTTCACGCTCGCGCTCATGTCGAAGGCGCCTTCGTGGAATAGCGGCCAGCCGCCGTGATCCCCCTGGATGCGGCGTAGGTAGGCCGCGATCTTGGCTTCGAGAACCGTATCGACGGGTTCGTCCAGATAGTGCCGCAGCAAGACGTATTCCGCCGGAATGGTCGCGTCCGCCTCCAGCTCGAACACCCAGTGTCCATCGCGCTGCTGCAGAGCAAGCAGCGCGCGCGTCGCCGCCTCGATGCTCTGGTCGAGGGCAGATGGCGAAGAATCGAGCTCAGGCGACACGCGGTTCATGACTTAGCCTCAATCACGATCGAGCGACGAGATCGGCCGCCCGATTGCCGGAGCGGATTGCGCCCTCGATGGTCGCCGGCAGGCCGGTCTTGGTCCAATCGCCGGCGATCCACAAATTGCGCCACGCGGTCTTCGCATCCGGACGCTTGGCATTCTCGCCGGGCGTCGCGGCAAAGGTCGCGCGGCGCTCACGCACGATCTGCCATCGTGGCAGCGCCGTGGAAAGACCGGCAACAGCCACGACTTCCTGCCACAGGTTTTGGGCCAAGGTCTCGCGCGGAACATCGAGCAAGCGATCGGCTGCACTGATCGTGACCGACAATCGATCGGGGAAGGTAAAGAGCCACTCCATGGTCCCGTTCACGACTCCGATAATCGGCGCAAGCCCCGCCGGCGGCTCGAGCCGGAAATGCGCGTTGACGATGGCGCGGAACTGCGAGGGGGTCTTCAGCTCGGGAACGAGACCCGCCGCCACGATCGGCGGCACGGCGAGGATCACGTCATCATCGCCGATCGCCACCTTATCGTCGCCGAAGTCGAGGGTCACCACCTTGTCGTGCGCGAAGCCAAGCGCGCGCAGCCGATGCCCGAATACGACCTTCGCCTTGTGCTTGCCGAGAAAGCGCAGCGCCGGCTCGACGAAAACCTGCCCAAGCCCATTGCCGGCGATGAGCGGTCGGCAGGCTTCTCCCCCCGCGGCCAATGTTTCGCGGATAATGGCGCCAGCGAGGACTGCGCTTGCCTCCTTGGGCTCGGTGTTGAGCGCCGCGAGCCAGAGCGGCCGCGCCAGGCGTTCGTAGAGAGGTCCCCCGCATTTTACCGCCGCACAGATCGTCTTTGCGTCGGAAGCATACAGCAGACGAGCAAAGGAAAGATAATCCCTCGCAGTCGTGCCCGGCACGCGCCGCCTGCGATCAAAGATCCACCATGGCAGGCGCCCAGGGTTGATACGCAAGGTCCATCGCTCGCCGCTTGCGAGGTCCATGAACGCGAACTCGGCCGTTGCGGGACCGACCAGTCCGCGGCGGGAGCCAATCGTCTCGAGGTAGGACAGCGCGGCATGATTGCCCGAGAGTAACAGGTGGTTCCCGTTGTCGATGACCATGTCGAGCAGCGGGTCATGGTAGGACCGGCAGCGGCCTCCGGCCACGCCGGCGGCCTCGTGCACGATGACACTGACCCCGCGCCCCGCAAGACGCACAGCGGCGGATAGCCCGGCGAGCCCCGCGCCGATGACGTGAACCGTGCGCGGCATCAGATGAAAGCGTGGCGCATGATGATCCACAACAGCCGCATGCGCGGCAGGCGGATTGGGCGACGCGGAGGCGACCATCCGCGGCCGACGAGGCTATCGAGGATCAGCCGATACGCATCGCTCATGATCCGCGGGGCGCGCACGCAGCGGCGCGGGTTGCGTGCCATGATCTTGTCTGCCTGCGCAAAGTGCCCGCGCGCCCGCTCCACCATGCTCGCACATACCTTTCCGAGCACCGGGCTCGCAAGCACCGCGGCAGGATCGGTGGTGGTGATGCCGGCCGCCCGCAAGGCTTGCGCCGGCAGATAGAGACGTCCGAGCGCCGCATCCTCGTCGAGGTCGCGCAAGATGTTGGTGAGTTGCAATGCTCGCCCCAAATGGTGGGCAAGCGCAATGCCATCCTGCTCTTCCATTCCGAAGACGCGGACCGACAGACGACCGACCGCACTCGCGACCCGATTGCAATAAACGTCGAGCGTTGCCTCGTCGGGCGCCCGGATGTCCTCGATCACGTCCATTTCCATTCCATCGATGATGGCGTGGAAATCCTCGCGGCGGAGTCCAAACTCGCGCACCGGCGTAAGAAGGCCGTGCGTGCGCGTGACCGGCTTGCCCGCGTACAGCCCGTCGATATCGGAGCGCCAGCGCTCGAGCTGCTCGCGGCGTTCATCACGCGGACCGCGCGAGTCCGCGATATCGTCGACCTGACGGCAAAAGGAATAAATTTCGAACATCGCCAGGCGCTGGGCGCGCGGCAATATCCGCATCGCATTATAGAACGAGCTACCCGACGCCCGTTCCGCCGCAGCCATGTCTGAAGCTTCTGCCAGCGCCAAAGTTTCACGCATCCTGCGGTCTGGGGCCGGCCGCGAAGACGCGGCCGACGCGGCGGCTTGCGCCCCATAATAGGCCGACAATGCCGAAGCCCGCGACCCCCGCCTTGCCGAGATGCACGCGCTCGCTCAGCGGGTCGCGTCGGCTCAGCACCCGGACCAGGCGCTCCGCGAAGGTCTGAATGACCGCCACCTCCAACGCCAGCCGCATGTCCTCGATCGCGGCGGAAAAGGGCTTGCTATCGCGCAGGAGCGCGCCGGTGCGATCTGCAAGCTTGCGGATGCATGCCAGCAGGCCGGGAGAAGCCTGGTCGCCGCCCAGATCGGCCACGCTCGTGCCGGTTTCGGCAAGCACGTCGAGCGGAATGTAGACCCGGTCGAGATTCCGGTAGTCCTTTCCGCAGTCCTGCAGATGATTGATGATCTGCAGCGCCGCGCAGAGCGCGTCGTTTGCCGGCCAAGTGACACGGCTCTCGCCGTGCACGTCGAGGACGAAGCGTCCGACCGGCATGGCGGAGTACGTGCAGTAACCGATGAGATCGTCCCAGTCGCGGTAGCGAAGCTTGGTTACGTCCATTCGAAACGCGGCAAGCAAGTCTTGCGCGTGCCGTGGCGAGAGTTGGCGTGCCGCAAGTTGCGCGCGCAAAGCGACACCGACCGGATCATCATTGCTGTTGCCGAGCAAGGTTGCTTCGAGCCGATCGATGAGTGCGAGCTTTTCCGGCGGCGTCAGAGTGGGATGATCGGCGATGTCGTCGGCGGTGCGGACGAATTCATAAAATGCGAGGATGGGCCCGCGATGGCGCGGGTGAATCAGCCGTGACGCCACGGGAAAATTCTCGTCCCGATGGCCTTTGCCCGATCGCGCTTCCGCAGGAGTAATCATCGCCGTTCCAACACGTTGGCCTGCACCCGTCCCTTCCAGCTTCCACCCTGTCCTCGCACATATTGATGGGCGGAATCGAGGGTGAAGAGCATGTATTGCAGGGCGATGGCAGGCAGCGCGAGACCCCATAAGGGCGAGAGGCGATAGAATCGCAATGTCGGTTGGAACGCGACGAACATCATTCCCCACGCCGCCACGCCGATCATGCGCTCGATACCGCTGCCGAAAACCGCCGTGAAAGGAGGCACGAGATAGGTCAGCGCCATCGCAGCCATGGTCGCGGCCAGGAGAAGTGGCGAATAGCGCAGCTGAGCATAGGCCGAACGCACCACCATGCGACGGATATCGGCCAGCGCGGGATAGCGGCGGATGCTGCGCACGCGCTCGGTCAACCCGACCCAGATCGGTCCATGGGCTTTGAGCAGTTTCGCCAAGGCGCAGTCGTCGATGAGAGCGCCACGGATCGCCTCGATGCCGCCGGCGCTGCGGACAATCTCGGGCCGCACCAGCATGCAGCCGCCGGCAGCCGCCGCGACTGGGCTCTGCCGCCGATTGACCCAGGCGAAGGGGTAGAGCATCTGAAAGAAGAAGATGAACGCTGGAATAGCGACGCGCTCCGCGAAGCTTTCACAGTGAAGCTTGACCATGAGCGAAGCCAGCACGAGCGCATTGCGCTCGGCATGCGCCACCAGACGGCTGACGGAATCGGGCGCATGCACGATATCGGCATCCGTGAACAGCACATAGCGTGGCGGCTGGGGCAACTTGGCGGCGGCCTCCATGCCTTGCTTGATCGCCCAGAGCTTGCCCGTCCAGCCCGCCGGCAAGCCGCGGCTCGTCACGATCTGCAGTCGCTCGTTACCCGCCGCGCGCCGCGCGATGTCAGCAGTGCCGTCGCTACTGTCGTCGTCGACCAAGATCACCGTCCATCGGCCGCGATAGTCCTGCGCGAGCAGCGATGCGATGCTCGCGCCGATGCAGTCCGCTTCGTTGCGTGCCGGCACGACGGCTGCGACGGCCGGCCATGCGGGAAGCTGGGTTGACGGCCAGTCATCACGTTCACTGCTGCGCCAAAAGGCTCCGCGGGCCAACAGCAGATAGAGCCAGACCGCAAGCGCAATCAAAGCAAGAGCTATCACGCGAGCGAAGCCTCCGCCCTATCCTGGCCTGCCGCCGGCCGCCGCGGCCATAAACCGCCCGGCAAGAACAATTCAACATATTCAATGAATTGGGCCAGGAAAAGTTGGACGGGCGGGCCGGCCTTGGTAAATTGCCGGCCAGCGCGCTTTGACCGGACGGCGCGCTGACTTTCACAGGTATCGCGTGTCCGGACGCGAAGATCGCAAGCTTGCTGTACGTGCTGTGGGGGGCGGAACGCATGGCCCGCGTCGATCCTGCGAAGAAAACGGCGGTTGAGATCGAGGCGGTGTTTCAGGACCGACTCGGTCAAGTCGCCCGCGACACGGAAGCCTTGCTCGATCGCCTGCTCGCTTCGAGCCCCATTGACGGCGAGTCGGCGCGGCCCAAGCGCCTGCTCGACGCGATGCGCTATGCCAGCCTCGGCGGTGGCAAACGTTTGCGACCGTTCCTGGTGGTGGAATCCGCGGCGCTGTTCAATGTGCCGCGACAGAATGCGTTGATGGCGGGCGCAGCCGTGGAGTGCGTGCATTGCTACTCGCTGGCGCACGACGACCTCCCTGCCATGGATGACGATGATCTGCGACGGGGCCGCCCAACCACGCATAAGGCATTCGACGAGGCCAGCGCCATTCTTGCAGGCGACGCCCTTCTCACCTTCGCATTCGACATCCTTTCGCGTCCCGAAACGCATCCTGACGCGGACGTCAGACTCCAGCTCATCTCGGCGCTCGCACGAGCCGCTGGCCTAGGCGGTATGGTGGGCGGACAAATGCTCGACCTCGCGGCCGAAGGACGGTTCGACAGTTCTCCGCCCGATCTCGGCGAGCACGAGGTGAACACCCTGCAGGCCATGAAAACTGGCGCGTTGCTGCGCTTCGCATGTGTTGCCGGCTCGATCCTGGGCAAGGCCGACCAAAGCCGGCATGCCGCGCTCGAGCGTTACGGCTCGGCCCTCGGCGAGGCGTTCCAGATCGCCGACGATCTCTTGGACGTCGAAGGCGATCCGGCAACGGTCGGTAAAGCCACCGGCAAGGACGCGGCCGCCCATAAGGCAACGCTGGTCGGCGTCCTGGGGCCCGCGGCTGCCAGGCATCGACTGGAAAGCCTGGTCAGCGAGGCGCAAGCGGCGCTGAGCGCGTTTGGCAGCGATGCAGACGTGCTCAGGGTCGCGGCACGCTTTGTTGCCATACGCACGACATGAGGAGCGCATCGTCGCGGCTGCAATGAGCAGGACGCATTTGGTACAGCTGGGTGGACTCGAACCACCGACCTCTTGGTCCACAGCCAAGCGCTCTAACCAACTGAGCTACAGCTGCCCGCATCCTCGCGTGGCCGCAACCTAGGTGGCCGATCCCGCTTTGACAAGGTGCGAGCCCGCTCGCCGTCATCCCCGCGAAAGCGGGGACCCATGATCACCGGCCTCTGGAATATGGGTCCCCGCCTTCGCGGGGACGACGCTCAGAAGCTGCGCTGCGTACAGCTCGTCACTGGCGATTAAGAAAAAGCCCGGGCGGCGAGCCCGGGCTTTTTTCGCTGGAGCCGTCCCGCGACGGTTGCGACGGTCAGGCGACCTTCTTGAACGCCTTGCCGAAGCTCTCCTTGACGGGCTCGGCGGACTCGACGGCGACTTTCTGCGCGATCGCGGCCAGCTCCTTGGACTGAGCCGTCAGGGCCTCGAATTGCTTGCGCGTGTGCGCGGTGGAAAGCTCGACCATCTCCGAGAGCGACTTCACCGTCATCAGCTGGCTTGCGAAGTCGAATGCGGCGTTGGTATTCGCGCGCGCAGCCTCGATTACTTTGAGGCCGTAATCGGAGGCGCCTTTGGTCGCGGCCGCATAGGTGTCTTCGAGCACGTCAGTGGCCTCTTCCGCGGCGGACTTCATCTTCTCGTAGGTCTCCTTCGCCTGGGAGACGCTCTTCTCGGCGATTTCGCGGAACGCGGCAGGAATTTCCATCTTGGGAATTTCGAAGTTCGGCAGTTCGAATTTCGGCATGTCAAAGGCAGCCGGCGAAGCCGCCTTGGATTTGGACTTGGACGTGGTGGTCTCGATGGCCTCGGTCATTAGATTCATCCTTTGAGAGGGCGATGTTGCGGCGGCGCACGGATCTGCGCCCAGATCCGATCCGTGCCTCCGATACGGCGGCTCGTGGCCGCCGTCCGTGACCGGAAACGCCACCGCCGTCTGATGGGAGAGCTTTATAGCGGCAATTTTGGTGCAATGCAACAGAAATATTGCGCCGCACAATAAGTCACGATTGCGCCAGCCTTTTTGCAGGTAGGGCGATCAAATCTCGGGGTGCCCAGCCTTTAGCCTTTTGGCGTGGCCGCGTCCTTGGCCGCTTTGCCCGTGCTCTCGCCGAGCTCCTTGGCCTGCTCGGTCAATACCTGCATCTGGCGCCGGATGTATTCCGCCTGCAGCCGCAATACGTCCTGCATGTCTTTCGCCCGCACCAGATCTTGGGCAAATTCGAACGCGCTCGCGATGTTTTGCTCGGCGAAAGTCATCGCCTTTTCAGTGACATCCCTCGCACCTTTGCGGGCGGTCTGGGCCTGACCTTCGAACGCGCTCATGGCGTGGTGCGCTGCCGAAATAAAGCCGTCGAAGGCCTGTCTCGCCTGCTCGACGCTCTTTTCGGCAAACGCCCGCATTTCCGGGGGGACGTCGAAACGATCGCTGGCAGCCATGGTCATTCCTCCTATGGATCGCGTGGATTGCTACGCGCCACCGGGCGCGCGCACTGCTGAAGTACTAACGTGGCTGGCGCCCATCGGCTCCTACATGTGAAGTGCGTCGAACAGAGCCATCGCGCTTGCGCAGCACACTGTAACAGGAATTGGAATAAGCCGCATGCGTATCGTCGACATCCGCGAGTGCGCGGTCCCGCTGAAGTCCGAGATCAGGAATTCGAGCTTCGATTTCTCCGAGATGACGACATCGGTCGTGGCGGTCATCACGGATGTCGTGCGCGATCGCGCACCGGTCGTCGGTTTCGCCTTCAACTCGACCGGCCGCTACGCGTGCGGCGCAGCGATGCGGGCACGTTTCATTCCGCGTATCCTTTCCGCCGATCCGCGATCCTTGCTCGACGAGACACACGAGAACTTCGATCCGGCAAAAATTCTCGCCGCCATGATGCAGCGGGAAAAATCCGGCGGGCATAGCGAGCGCTCGATTGCCATTGGCACGATCGAGGTGGCGGTCTGGGATGCTGCGGCCAAGATTGCCGGGAAGCCGCTCCATCGCCTGCTGGCCGAGCGCTACAACGGCGGCAGGATTGCCAACAGGGTGTTCTGCTATGTGGGTGGCGGCTGGTACGCGCCGGGCCAGACCGTAAAGGATCTGCAGGACGAGATGCGTCGCCATCTCGATGCCGGGTACACCATGGTGAAAATGAAGGTTGGAGGTCTGCCGCTCGCCGATGACGTGCGTCGGGTGGAAGCGGTCAAGACGATATTGCCTGCCCACGCGCAGCTTGCGGTCGATGCCAATGCAAAATTCGGCCGCCAGGAGGCATTCGCCTACGCGCAGGCGCTCGCGCCGTTGCGGCTGCGCTGGTTCGAGGAGCCCTGCGACCCGCTCGATTTTGCCCTGCTCGCGGACATCGCAGCCCGCTATGAGCCGCCGCTCGCAACCGGCGAAAACCTCTTTTCGACGCAAGACGTGGAGAATCTCGCTCGCTTCGGCGGTTTGCGCCCGGATCGCAACGACGTCATCCAGATCGACCCGCCACAGGCCTACGGCATCGTGCAATACGCACGTACCGTCGCCATGCTCGAGCGCCACGGCTGGCCCCGCAGCGCACTGTTCCCGCATGGCGGCAATCAGATGGCGCTCGCCATTGCCGCGGGTTTCGGACTCGGCGGCGCGGAATCCTATCCCGGTGTATTCAGCGCCTTCGGCGGCTTTGCCGATGACGCGAATTTGGACGACGGCTATATCACGCTATCCGACCGGCCGGGCATCGGATTCGAAGGTCAATCGGCGCTCTATTCCATCATGCGGGCGCTGGCGGCGTGAAGACGTCATCGCGAAAAAGAAGTAGAGATGGGCCTCGTTTTCCTCGGTCGCCCCATACGCGCACACCAGATGATGATGCCCGACCCCGCCCATGCGCAAGGCAGCCGGAATCGGCTATTCTGTGACACGGCTTTGAGGCTCTGCGCGATGTCGGTCAAGACCATGGCATGGAGGACCGCATGATCCGGCTCGGGAGACGCATGTTTCTTCGATGCGTGCTGGCGCTGGGCGCGCTGATCCCGATTCAGCCGCCGGTTGCTTTTGCCGCAGAGCAGGTCGATCTGCTGCTGGTGCTGGCGTCGGATGTGTCGCGCAGCGTCGTGATCGATTGGACCATCGTCGACGGCCAGGACGCGGCACGCAAATTCGGCGATCAGCTCTTGGAATTGCCGCGCTCATTCGCCGACCGCACCTCGATCAGCGGCGGGATCGAGTTCGCCGCCGCTCAGTTGGAGCGCGCGCCCTTCGAGAGCGCGCGTCGCACCATCGACGTGTCGGGCGATGGCACCAACAATGCCGGCCGCGACGTGAAACTTGTCCGCGACGAAGTGGTCGCAAAGGGGATTGTCATCAATGGACTCGTGATCCTGAGCGACCGGCCGGTGCCGTGGAACGCCGAGCATACCAACCCGCCTGGGGGCCTCGAAAAATACTACCAAGAGAACGTCATCGGCGGGCCCGGCGCGTTCGTCCTCGTGGCCGAGAACTTCAACTCGTTCGGTCGCGCCATCATCAAGAAACTGATCGCCGAGATCGCATTCCTGTCGCCGGCACCTCGTCGCTTGGTGCGCTGAGACGCGCTGCCCTCGTTCGGGCCATGCCCGCACCGGACGAGCGCGATCGCCCCGCGCGATCAATGAATAGTCCACTCTTTTCGAACGGTTCTAACCGAGGCGCACACTGGAATTGCTCCAAGCTATTGAAGATGTGGAGCTAATCCATTTGACGCCGGCCCGCTCCGCCGCCTACGTCAAGCAACGGTCGCGATGGAGGATTTGCCATGAAAACCATTTGCGCGTTCGCGCGTGGTGCGGCGGTCGCGAGTACGATCGTTGCTGCCGGCCCCGCCCTCGCCCAATCGGGCGACGTCAATGTCTACACTTACCGCGAAAGCAAGCTCATCCAGCCGTTGTTCGACGCCTTCACCAAGCAGACCGGCATCAAGGTCAACGTCATCTCCGCAAGCTCGGGCCTCGAGCAACGCATCAAGGCCGAGGGCACCAACAGCCCGGCGGACGTGCTGCTCACGGTCGATATCGGGCGTATCGAGGACGCGGTGCGGGCCGGCATCACCCAATCGATGAAATCCGATGTGCTCGACAAGGTCGTGGCGCCTCAATATCGCGACCCCGAAGGGCATTGGTACGGCATTTCCATGCGCGCCCGCGTCGTCTATGCCTCGAGGGACCGCGTGCGGGAGACCGCCCTGACCTACGAAGACCTCGCCGATCCGAAATGGAAGGGCAAGATCTGCATCCGCCCCGGCCAGTACATTTACAACAACGCGCTGTTTGCGGCCTTCATCGCCCATCATGGCGAAGCTAAAACCGAAGAATGGCTCAGGGGTCTCAAGGCCAATCTCGCGCAGAAGCCATCGGGCGGCGACCGCGAGGTGGCGCGCGACATCGCGGCCGGCAAATGCGACATCGGCATTGCCAACACGTACTACTGGGCGCTGATGCTCAACAATGAGCCCGACCGCAAAGCGTGGGCGCAGGCGACCAAGGTCATCCTTCCAAGCTTCCAGGACGGAGGCACGCATGTGAATTTGTCAGCCGTCGTGCTAGCCCGCTACGCGCCCAACAAAGCGAACGCCGTGAAATTGGTTGAGTGGCTGGTCGGCGACGAGGCGCAGCACATGTATGCGGACTTGAACTACGAGTACCCCGTACGCGCCGGAATTGCTGTCAACTCCACCATCGCCGGTTACGGTAAGCTCAATGCCGATACGATTGCGCTCTCGAAGATCGCGGACCACAAGAAGGCAGCGGCGAACCTGGTGGACAAGGTCGGATTCGACAACTGACCTGATGATCGATGCCCAATCCGCGGGCCGGCCCTTTCTGGATCGAGGGCCGGCCTGTTGTTATGCGTTGGCAGACGTTTGTCTTCGGCGGGATGGCCGTCGCGGCGGCGCTCCTAGCGACCGCGCCGCTGGCCAGCCTGATCGTCCTTGCATTCGGGGAAACCCGCGACCTCTGGCCCCACCTCGCGCGCTATGTCATTCCCACGGCTCTCGTGGAGACGGCGCTGCTCCTGGCCGGCGTCGCCGCGGTGACGATCATCATTGGCGCCAGCACCGCCTGGCTGGTCACCACCTTCGCCTTTCCCGGGCGTGATGCGCTGAGCTGGCTGCTGCCGCTCCCGCTTGCGATCCCGACCTACATCGTGGCTTACGTCTATGTCGATATTCTCGACGCCATCGGACCCGTCCAATCGGCGCTACGGACGGTTTTCGGCTGGCGCTCAGCCGCCGACTATTGGTTCCCAAATATCCGCTCGCTCGCGGGCGCGATTCTCCTGTTCGGTTTCGTGCTCTATCCCTACGTTTATCTCGCCGCGCGGGCGATGTTTCAGACCCAGAGCCCATTGTTCGTCGAGCCCGCGCGGATGCTCGGCGCATCTGCGCTGGAACTGGCACGGCGCATCAGTCTGCCGTTGGCGCGGCCGGCGATCACTGTTGGCGTCTCGCTTGCCCTGCTTGAAACGCTCAATGACATCGGCGCGAGCGAGTATCTCGGCGTGCAGACCTTGACGCTGTCGATCTTCACCACCTGGCTCAATCGCGGAAGCCTCGCCGGCGCAGCACAGATGGCCTGCCTCATGCTGCTGATCGTCATCGCGCTGATCGCGCTCGAACGGCAGGCCCGTCGCCGCCGCGGTTTCGCGGTATCCGCTACTGATCCGCGACACCTCTCGCGCATCGCGCTGACCGGGCCGGCACGATGGATCGCTCCTATCGCCTGCCTCGTTCCGGTCGCACTCGGCTTCCTGCTGCCGGCGGGATATCTCCTGCGCGAGGTGATGGTGCGTGGGCTGCTCGTGGGTTTCGATACCAGCCTTGCCGGCTACGCCTTGACGACGGTCGCGCTGGCCTCCATCGCCACCGCGGTCACGCTGGTTCTTGGTTTTTCGGCGGTTGCGGCGCTGCGCTACGCAAAGCATCCGCTGATCGCAGCGAGCGTGAATATCGCCGGTATCGGCTACGCCGTGCCGGGGACGGTGTTGGCGCTCGGGTTGCTTTCGCCGCTCGTTCTCGCCGATGAAGTCATCAACACCCTGGTGCAGGCGTTTGGCGTGGGAGGCGTCGGGCTCGTCCTGGCGGGCTCGGGCGCTGCCCTCGTCGTCGCCTACGTCGTCCGCTTCCTTGCCATTGCAATCGGCTTCGCGCAGGCGGGATTTTCCCGCGTTTCGCCGGAACTCGACGAGGCCGCGCGCCTGCTGGGCGCGGGAGCGGGAACACTCGCGCGCACGATCCACCTGCCGCTCGCTCGGCCCGCGATCTTCGGAGCAGCGCTGCTCGTCTTCGTTGATTGTCTCAAGGAGCTACCGGCGACGTTGTTGCTGCGGCCGCTCAACGTCGAGACGCTCGCGACCTATATCTACCAGTTCGCGACCCGCGGCAGCTTCGAGCAAGGCTCGCTTGCGGCCCTCATCATTGTGGTCGTCGGCATCCTGCCGGTCATCCGCATCACTCAGTACGCCGATATCGCGACGAGGCT
>WNGB01022961.1_pt1 | contig 13760 bp, 12 predicted proteins | sample 5400681 | NCBI WGS metagenome assembly WNGB01 (sample SAMN13153367, study PRJNA577476) | soil metagenome | isolation source: 115 cm soil or saprolite under grassland replicate 2 | place: USA:California | collected 2016-06-15 | reverse complement strand
TCAAGGGGTGCAGCTGCAGCACGATTCCCGATGCGAGGCGCGAGCGCAGATCCGCCCGCAGGGCGAGCCGCGCGGGCGGCGCCCCGCTGCTCGCGGCGAGTGCTCCGCCCGAAGCGCGCAGCCGGTTGCACAGGTCGAACAGGGCGATCTCGCCGGTGCCGTCGAGGCGCGAGACGTCGTCCACTGCGACCGCGGCGAGGTCTCCGGTGCCGGCCCAGTCCGCGTTCGCGGCCTGCACGTAAGCCGCGCGACCGACCGCCGCGGCCGCCTCGGCGAAAGCACGCAGGAGATGCGTCTTGCCGCTGCCGCTCGGGCCCCAGAGAAAGACGAAGCGCTCGCCGTCCTCGAGAGCCTCCCGCAACGCCTTCAGCGCCGCGCCGTTTTTCCCAGGGGAAAAATTCTCCAGCGTGGGCGGCGGGGGCGGGGCGAACTCAAGCAGGAGTTGTTGCATCGATCCACGCCGCCTCAGGCGGGCGGCGGACATTTCAATTAAAATTCGGGGGGCGAAAACACGTCACTTTATCTGCAACCCCCAGTCTTGGCCAGCAAGAAGCCGATCACCTACCGCGACGCCGGGGTGGACATCGACGCCGGGGACGCGCTGGTCGAGGCGATCAAGCCCCTCGCGAAGAGGACCCTGCGCCCGGAAGTGCTCGCCGGAATCGGCGGGTTCGGTGCGCTTTTCGAGGTTTCCAGGAAATTTCGCGAGCCGGTGCTGGTGTCGGGCACCGACGGTGTCGGAACCAAGCTGAAGCTCGCGTTCCAGCTCGGGGTGCACGACACGGTCGGCGTCGACCTCGTGGCGATGAGCGTCAACGACATCCTCACGCAGGGCGCGGAACCGCTCTTCTTTCTCGACTACTTCGCGTGCGGCAAGCTCGACGTCGCGGTCGCCACCGAAGTCGTCAAGGGCATCGCGCGCGGCTGCGAGCTCGCCGGCTGCGCGCTCATCGGCGGGGAGACCGCCGAGATGCCGGGAATGTACGCGGAGGGCGAATACGACCTCGCCGGATTCGCGGTTGGGATGGTGGAGAAAAGCGCGATCGTGGACGGCCGCGGCATAGTGCCTGGCGACGTGGTGCTCGGGCTTGCCTCGAGCGGCGCGCATTCCAACGGGTACTCGCTCATCCGCAAGATCCTCGAACGGACGAAGCCCGATCTCGGCGCGGATTTTCACGGCAGGCCGCTCGGGCGGGTCCTGCTCGAGCCCACGCGCATCTATGTGAAGCCGCTGCTCGCACTGATGCGGCAGATGCCGGTTAAGGGCATGGCGCATATCACGGGAGGTGGCTTAGTGGAAAACCTGCCGCGCATTCTGCCCGAGGCCGTGAAGGCGGCGATCTCGCGCTCGTTGTGGCCGATGCTGCCGCTCTTCCAGTGGCTGCAGCGCGAAGGCAAGGTCGCCGAGGCCGAGATGCAACGCGTGTTCAATTGCGGCATCGGCATGGCGGTCGTGGTCGCGGCGGAGCACGCCGATGCGGCAGTCCGCGCCCTGTCCGCCGCCGGAGAAACGGTGTTCCGGATCGGCCGCATCGAAGCGCGCAAAGGCGCCGAGCCGCAGGCGGTGATCGTCTGACATGAAGAATGTCGATTGCGCCGTGGTGGGGGCAAGTTTTGCGGGCCTGGCCTGCGCGAACGCGCTGGCGCGCGCCGGGATGCGGGTCACGGTGCTGGAGAAGAAGAGCGATGCCGGCGAGAAGCTTCACACGACGGGAATCATCGTCAAGGACGCGATCGACCAGGTGGCACTTCTGGACGGCTTGCCAGCCGATTTGGTTCGCCGCATATGAGTTGCAGGGGACCCTGAAAGCGAAAAATGGAAAAGCGCATTGAGCGGACCATCCAGGTCGTCGCGGGCACGGCGCTCGCGATCGGCTGCCTGATGGTGCTGCGGCCGTTCCTCGCTGCGCTCCTGTCGGCAGCGATCCTGTGCTTTTCGACCTGGCCGCTCTACCGGCAGATCGAGCGCTGGCTCGGAGGACGACGCACGCTCGCCGCGCTCGCAATGACCCTGCTCATGGTCTTGGTGCTGGTGTTGCCCCTCGCGCTGATCGCGGGGTCCTACGTGGACGACATCCCTCAGCTCCTCGAAAGGCTGCGCGAGACGCTCGCCCAGGGACTGCCCAGGCCTCCAGGCTGGCTCGCCTCGATTCCGCTGGTGGGCGAGTCGCTGGACGCCGGCTGGCGCGAGATCGCCGGCAGCAAGGCGGCGCTCACCGAAGCGCTGAAGCGGATCGCGCAGCCGGCGCGCGCCGGGCTGGTCCAGGCCGGCATCATCGTCGGCGAGGGCGTGCTGCAGTTCACGCTGATCGCCTTCATCGGATTTTTCTTCTACCGCGACGGCGCGGCCTTGGCGCGGGCTCTGCGCAACGGCCTCGACCGCGTCGCGGGCGATCTTGCCGGCCGCCTGCTGGAGATCGTCGGCGGCACCATCAACGGCGTGATGTACGGCATCGTCGGCACCGGACTCGCGCAGGGCCTCGCGGCGGCCATCGGCTTTCTCATCGCGGGCGTGCCCGGAGCGCTGATGCTGGGCTTCATCACCGCCATTCTTTCGATCGTTCCCGCGGGCCCGCCGCTGATATGGATCAGCGCCACGATCTGGCTGTTCTTCCAGGACCAGCCCGGCTGGGCCGTGTTCATGGCGCTGTGGGGGTTCTTCGTCGTGAGCGGCATCGACAACATCGTGAAACCCCTGCTGATCAGCCGCGGCTCGAGCCTGCCGTTTGTGCTGGTGCTGCTCGGCGTGCTCGGCGGGATACTCGCATTCGGCTTCGTCGGCATCTTCCTCGGCCCGACGCTGCTCGCGGTCGGCTTCAGGTTCGTGCGCCGCTGGGCGGCCCCGCAACGCGGAGCCGACGAGGCTGCCGCGGAAAAAAAATGACAAAAATGTAATCGAGCGGTCAGTTTCCCGCTCGCTGCTGCTTGCTAGAGTGGCCGGCTGCCTGGGAGTGCTATTCGGCAATGCCGTTCGAGCGGGAAGCGATGATCGAAGGGCCGGCTCGTGATGGACCCGCGCGCCGCCACATTACAAAAATGTAATTCCCTAGTCAGATTCCCGTCCGGGGCTCAGCTTTCCCGCCGCCGGCCGCGCCTAGCTCGCGCGCCGCGAAATCTGGAAGGAAACTACTCGCGGCGCGGGAGCGGGTGGTAGAATTTTCGCCTCGCCAGTTCGCCGCAAGCCGATGCCGAATCCCGCCTTCGTCCACCTTCGGCTCCACAGCGAGTTCTCCATCACCGACGGGATCGTGCGCATCGACGAAGCCGTCGCGCGGGCCGCCGCGGACGGCATGCCGGCCCTGGCGATCACCGACCTCGCCAACGTCTTCGGCATGGTCAAGTTCTACAAGGCCGCGCGCGCGGCCGGCGTGAAGCCCGTCATCGGCTGCGACGTCTGGATCACCAACGAGTCCGAGCGCGACAAGCCGCACCGGCTGCTGCTGCTCACGCAGTCGCGCCCGGGCTACCTCAGGTTGTCGGAGCTCCTGACGCGCGCCTGGCTCGAGAATCAATACCGCGGCCGCGCCGAGCTGCGCAAGGCCTGGTTCGGCGAAGGCACCGAAGGCCTGATCGCGCTCTCCGGCGCGATGCAGGGCGACGTCGCGGCCGCTCTCCTGCAGGATCATCGGGAGCCTGCGAAACGGCTTGCAATGGAGTGGGCGCGGCTTTTTCCCGGGCGGTTCTATCTCGAGTTGCAGCGCGCGGGCGCCCCGCACACCGAGAGCTACCTCGAAGCGGCGGTACGGCTCGCAGGAAGCTGCTCGCTTCCGGTGGTCGCGACCCACCCGGTGCAGTTTCTCAAGCCCGGGGACTTCACCGCCCACGAAGCGCGCGTGTGCATCGCCGAAGGCCACGTGCTCGGCGACCAGCGCCGCCCGCGGCCATTCACGCAGGAGAGTTATTTTCTGTCTCAGGCGGAAATGGCGAAGCTCTTCGCCGACCTGCCCGAGGCGCTCGCCAACTCCGTCGAGATCGCGCGCCGCTGCAATCTCGCGCTGGAGCTGGGAAAGAGCCGGCTGCCGAAATTTCCGACCCCGGGAAACGCGACCCTCGAGGACACCCTCGCGCAGACGGCTGGGGAGGGCCTCGAGCGGCGGCTCGCGGCGCTGTATCCCGACTCGGCGCGGCGGACAAAGGAAGAACCGCGCTACCGGGATCGCCTGGAGATGGAGACCAAGACCATCGTCCAGATGGGATTCGCCGGCTACTTCCTCATCGTCGCCGACTTCATCAACTGGGCGAAATCGAACGGCGTGCCGGTCGGTCCGGGACGCGGCTCGGGCGCCGGGTCGCTCGTCGCCTATTCGCTCGGCATCACCGACTTGGATCCCTTGCGCTACGACCTCTTGTTCGAGCGCTTCCTGAATCCGGAGCGCGTGTCGATGCCCGACTTCGACATCGACTTCTGCGAGCGCGGCCGCGACCGGGTGATCGAGTACGTGAAGCAGAAGTACGGCGCGCAGTCGGTCTCGCAGATCGCGACCTTCGGCACGATGGCCGCGCGCGCCGTGGTGCGCGACGTCGGGCGCGTCATGGAATGGAGCTACACGCGCACGGACGAATTGGCCAAGCTCATCCCTTTCCAGCCCGGCAAGCGCATCACCTTGCAGGATGCGCGCGAGATGGAGCCGCGTCTCGCGGAGCGCGAAAGGACCGAAGAGGAGACGCGCGAGCTGCTCGCGCTCGCCGGGCAGCTCGAAGGTCTCGCGCGCAACGTCGGCATGCACGCGGGGGGCGTCCTGATCGCCCCGGGCAAGCTCACCGATTTCTGCCCCCTTTACGCGGCGCAAGGAACCGAGAGCACGATCTCGCAGTTCGACATGAAGGACGTCGAGCGCATCGGCCTGGTGAAGTTCGACTTCCTCGGCCTCACCACGCTCACCGTCCTCGACTGGGCGGTGCAGTCGGTCCGCGCGATGGGGAAGCCCGATTTTTCGCTCGAGAAGATCCCGCTCGACGATCCCGCCGCCTACGCGGTGTTCGCCCAGGCCAACACCACCGCGATATTCCAGTTCGAATCGCGCGGAATGCGCGACTTGGTGAAGCGCGCGCGGCCCGACCGGTTCGAGGACATCATCGCGCTCGTCGCTCTGTACCGCCCCGGGCCGATGGAGCTGATTCCCGAGTTCGTCGAGCGCAAGAACGGCAAGCGGGTCGAATACCTCGATCCGCGCCTGGAGCCGATCCTGAAACCCACCTACGGGATCATGGTGTACCAGGAGCAGGTGATGCAGATCGCGCAGGTGATGGGGGGCTACTCGCTCGGCAGCGCGGACCTCCTGCGCCGCGCGATGGGCAAGAAGGACGCAAAAGAGATGGCACAGCAGCGCGACGTGTTCGTCGCCGGCGCCGAGAAGAACCGCCTGCCGCGCGCCAAGGCGATTCTGCTGTTCGACCTGATGGAGAAGTTCGCGGGTTATGGTTTCAACAAATCACATGCCGCCGCCTACGCGCTCATCGCCTACCAGACCGCGTATCTCAAGGCGCACGCTCCGTCCGCGTTCATGGCGGCCAACCTCTCCGCGGTGATGAACGACACCGACAAGGTGCACCAATTTTACGAGGACTCTGTCGCCAACGGCCTGAAGGTGCTCGCGCCCGACATCAACTCGGGCGAATACCGCTTCGTTCCCGTGGACGCAAAGACGATCGGCTACGGCCTGGGCGCGGTGAAAGGCACCGGCGAATCGGCGATCGCCGCGATCCTCGCGGCGCGCAAGGACGGTCCGTTCCGCGACTTGTTCGACTTTTGCGAGCGCGTGGACAAGCGCACCGTCAACCGGCGCACGGTCGAGGCGCTGGTGCGCGCCGGCGCCTTCGATTGCCTGAACGCGGGTGACTACTCGATGCGTTCGAGCCTGCTCGCTTCGGTGGGGATCGCGCTCGAGGCGGCCGAGCAGACCGAGCGCAACGCAAGACAGGTGAGCCTCTTCGGCGCGGGCGAAAGCGGATCGCAGCAGAAACCGGCGCTCGTCGCTGCGCCGCTGTGGGAAGAGGCGCAGCGCTTGCGCGAGGAGAAAGCGAGCCTGGGGTTCTATCTCTCGGGGCACCCCTTCACCGCGTACCGCGCCGAGATCGGGCGTTTCGTCCGGACGAACCTGCGCAGCCTCGCGGCCTCGGCGGAGGGCGAGGGCGGGACGCGCACGCAGTTGATCGCCGGGGTGGTGGAATCGGTAAGGGTTCAGAGGACCCAGGGCGGCCGCATGGTGGTCCTCAAGCTCTCGGACGGTACCGCGACGCATGAGGTCACTGTATACAACGAGGTGTTCGATCAGGTCCGCGATACTGTCAAGGAGGACGCGGTCGTCGTGATCGAAGCCAAAGTGAGGAACGTGCGCCGCTCCGTGGGCGAGGAGGGCGAGGCCGTATTCATGCGCATCGCCGCCGACCGGATCTACGACGTCGCCGGCGCGCGCAGCCGGTTTGCGCGCGGCGTGCGCCTGTCGATGAACGGGGAGGCCTCGCAGGCGGGTGTCGCCGCCTCGGCGACCTTAAAGAGTTTCCTCGAGCCTTACAGGAACGGCCCGTGTCCCGTCGCGGTGTGCTACCGCAACGGCGGCGCGAGCGTCGAAATGCAGCTCGGCGACAACTGGCGCGTCAACTTGGACGACGCGCTGCTGAAGTCGTTGAACGAGTGGTTGAGGCCGGAGAATGTGGAGGTGCTGTATCCGTAAGCTAACCTGGCTCGCGACTGTCGCCGCTCTCGCAGCCGGCTGCGCGACGATGCGGGAGACTCCGCCCCTTGCGAGCGTCCCGTCGCGGGTCACCGCCTTCTCGACGCTCAAGCCGGGCGAACCCATGCCGTCCGAGTGGGGCCCTTGGAGCCTGAACCGATTCAAGTCCTCGAGCCGCTACCAGCTGGTGGAAGACGCCGGCGCGACGGTCCTCAAGGGGACCGCGCAGGCCTCGGCATCGGGACTGGTTCACGCTCTCGATCTGGATCTGCGGGAGCGTCCGCTCCTGTCCTGGCGCTGGAGGGTGATGGCGCTCGCCCCCACCGAAGCGAGCCCCGACGATTCGCCGGCGAGGATCGTGGTTTCATTTGCCGGCGACGTCAAGAAGCTGCCGTTCAGCGATCGTCTCTTCTACGACCAGTTTCGCTTCTTCACCGGCCAGCAGCTACCCTACGCCGCCCTGATGTACGTGTGGGGAAGCCGCACTCCCCGCGACGGAATCGTGGCCAACGGCTATACCTCGCGCATCAAGATCGTCGCCGTCGAGAACGGGAGGGAGAAGCTGGGGACGTGGCTCGAAGAGACGCGCAACGTCGCGGCGGACTACCGGCGCCTCTTCGGCGAAGAGCCCGGCAAAGTCGTCTCGGTGGGCATCATGACCGAAACCGACGCGAGGGACCGCGCGCTGGAAGCGTACTACGGCGATATCGAGTTTCGGGAGGCGAAGGGACGGTGAGGAGGAAGGCCCTGAATCACGCCGCCTTCTTCCGGTTTTTCTCCAGCCAGCCGTCGACCAGCGCGACAGTCTGATCGACCGCAGCCAAGCGCATGCCTTTCTGCGCCGCGCGCCCAGGGACACGCACAGCTTGACCACCCAGTTGTATACAGAACGCGAGGCTTCCAGGTCGCTGTGCACCGCGTCCTTGATGGGGCGCATGCCGTCTATCTGCACGCAGCGATAGTTGCCGGCCAGCAACATGGCCCACTTTGCGAGCGGCACGAAGACCGAGTCGTAGACCTTGAGCTTGACGGGCAGCTCGATCCCGCCGAAACGGGACGCTTCGATGTCCGACTCGAGTTGGCGCAGGATGGCGGTGTGGGCGTCAGAATCGAAGCGCGCCGATTTGAAATTTGTCGGCAGTCGTACCTGCAGCACGTTGACCTTTTCTTCCGGCGGGCGAAACGCCTGCGGGTCCGGGCTACACAGCGTCACGAGCTTCGGATCGAATGCATCCCACACGCTTGCGTCGGTATAGCAGCTCCGGCATGCCTTGACGTCCACACCCGGAATGCGCGCGAGGTAAGGCAGCGGCGGCATGTTCATGATCGACATGCAGGGGACCCTGGCCTTGGCCAGCGCATCGAGCAGCTCGCGCACGCCGGGCGAGCGGTACTGCGGCTCCTGCATGGCGAGCGCGACCAGGTGGTAGTCCGACGGATTGACCCCCGCGGTGCCGCCAGCGGACAGTTTGCCGGGCAGTTTTTTCGAATTGATTTCGACCAGCCCTTCGCGGCCCTTGACCGGCATGCGCACGATCGCGCCTTCCCTGTTGATCAGGTCGGCCTCGGCGGGCAGGCACACGAGGTGCACTGCGTGCCCCGCGAGCGCGAGCTTGGTCCCCAGCAGCGAACCGTACGAGGCGCCCAGGATCAGGATTTTGTATCGGGTGCTCATGAATCGACTCCTTCTTTTCGCCGGTGACAGATGATGAGAAAAGCGATTATACGCGGGCCACCCGGGGAGGTTGGACAAGCCTATCGCCCTGCGGTACGGTATGCACCCCAAGTCAGCACGCAGGAGAGGAGGCGACATGCCGGGCAAGAACGTCAGGGTCCGCTCGGGCGAGGGCGGCGAATTCGACTGCTATGTCGCCGCGCCGCGCGCCGGCGCAAAGGTTCCTGCGATCGTGCTCGCTTCCGCCGTGCACGGCGTGAACGCCGACGTCCGCGCGATCGCCGACGAGTTCGCCTCGCAGGGCTTTATCGCCGCGGCGCCCGACCTGTTCTGGCGCACGGTACCGGGTCCGCTCGCGCGCGACGACGATCGCACCAAGCAGCGCTCGCAGCCGCGCCTGGAAAAAATCAAAACGGGCGAGGCCGATCTCGCCGATACGCTCGCCGAGCTGCGCAAGTTGCCGCAATCGAACGGGCGCGCCGCGGTGATCGGCTTCTGCTACGGAGGGCCCTATGCGATCCTCGGGCCGAAGCGCCTGGGATACGACGCGGGCATCTCGTGCCACGGCTCGCAGATGCTCGACTACATCGGGGAGCTCGAGGCAATCGAGCGGCCCGTCTGCATCATCTGGGGCGACGCGGACCACCAGGCGCCCGCCGAGGTGCTCGATGCCTATCGCGGCGCGGCCTCGCGCATGAAGAACCTGGAACTGCACGTGTTCCCGGGCGTGCTGCACGGCTACATGATGCCGGATAACGCCAAAGCGTTCGATCGGAAGACTCGAGAATTTTCCATGGCGCGCGCGCTTGCGATCCTCGAAGGGCTTCGCGGCGGGCAAGCGGGGCAGGCGCGGCGCAAGGCGGGGTGATGAGAGGTTCGCAGCGCGGCCTGAGCTCGTTCGGCATGCTCGTCGTTCTCGCGGTCGCAGTGGCGGCGGGCTATTACGCCTACAAGGGAATCACAGGAGGCGACGAGGCGCCCAGTTGCAGGAGCGCCTCCACCGCCTGCATGCAGAAATGCCGGCGCACGACAACTGAAGCCCCCGCCGCGCAGGCCTGCCAGGAAGGCTGCCAGCGCGACCAGGCGGCGTGTGAACGACCGGGCAGGTGACGCCCGGCGGCTTTTCCCCGCCCTGCGCCTACCCGGTCGGCCGCATCTCGAAGCGCTCGAAACTTCCCGCGACTTCCGTAACCTGCACCTCGCTCACGCGCGCCGACAGCGGCCCGCGGCGCGCCCAGGCGACGAGGGTATCCACGGCGTCGGCCGCGCCGTCCACCACCGCTTCCACCGTTCCGTCGCGCCGGTTCCTCACCCAGCCGGTGACGCCGAGCCGCTCGGCTTCATCCGCCATGGAATAGCGGAATCCGACGCCCTGCACGCGGCCGGAGATCACCAGGTGTTTCGCCATCCGCTGATTTTCTAATCCCGGCGGGTTCGCGTAAAGTGAGCGGCGTCGACGATTGTCAAAGGAGCATGCCGTGAGATTCGCAGCGAAACTGTTCGCCGTCCTCGCGCTGTCCCTTGCGGCGTCCGCCGCTTGGGCACAGGAGAAAGCCGTCTACCACTTCGACAGCGGTGTCGAGCAGGCCACCAAGGGCCTGCGCAACATCAACAATCATCTCGAAGTCGATCCCAAGGCGAGGCTCGTTGCGGTGACCCACGCCGACGGTATCGATTTCCTGATGGAGGGCGCCAAGGATCGCTTCGGCCCCTTCGACGCGCGCGTGCAGGACCTGATGGCGAGGGGCGTGAAGTTCCAGGTGTGCGAGATCACGCTGCGCAACCGCAAGCTGAAGAAGGACCAGTTCATCCTCGGGGTGGAGTTCGTGCCCTCCGGCGTGGTGCAGATCACGCATCTGCAGCAAAAAGAAGGCTACGCCTACCTGAAACCCTGAACGGTCAGGAAAACGCTTTGAGGGCTTCCGGGCTGCGCAGGGTCACGATGGTCGCGGCGCAGATCGCGAGGACCGGGATCAGGATCAGCGTGATGCCGCCGAACGCGCCCAGCCAGTTGACCGGCGGCTGCCCCGGGCCGGGCTGCCTCAGGGCGTAAAGCCGGGAAGCCGCGGAGAGCAGCAGCAGCACGATCAGCGCCCAGCAGAAAAGCTCCAGCAGGTATCTTCCCCACGGTTGCAGGCGGATCACGCCGATCCCTCCGGCGAGCCCCAGCACCCAGATCGCCGCGAGCAGCAAATCGTTCCAGATGCTGTAGCTCAGGTAGCGCCGCTGCAGATCCCCCGCGGTCGCGAGCATCGCGATCAGCGCGGCCCCCAGAACGAGCGCGCCCGCGGAACTGAGCGTGAAGAACCAGCCGATGAACGCGAGAGAGAGTTCCATCGCTACTTGCGGCCCGGTGTTATCGCGGTGAGAATTCCCTGCAGGATCGCGACCGGGGTCGGCGGGCAGCCGGGAACGGCGACATCCACTGGGATCACGTTCGAGACGCGGCCCAGCAGCAGGTCGGCGTGGCGGGGGCTCGCGACGAACTTGATACCGAGCCGTTCCAGATTGCAGTAGGGGCTGTTCATGGCGTGGATCTCGAGCTCGCAGCCGTTGCACGAGCCCGCGTCCACGTGCCGGATCGCGAGCGCGCGGCCGAAATGCTCGAGGATCACCTGCCCGAGCCGCTGCTCGAGTTGCCGCAGCGCGGCGTCCGGAAATGGAGCGGGCTCGCTGACGATGCCGGTCTTCGCGATTTGTTTCAGCAGTTGATACATTTCACAGGTCTACGCCGCTGTAACTCAGGTTGAACGACTTGTTGATGAGCGGGAAGTCCGGAACGATGTTGCCGTGCACCGCGTGCTCGAGGAGCGGCCAGTTCTGCCACGAGGGATCGTGCGGATGCAGGCGGTGGATACGACCTGTGCCCGAGACATCGAGGGCTACCAGCACCTCACCGCGCCAGCCCTCTACCCAGCCAAGGCCGCGCGCGCCCGCAGCGGCCGCCGCGACCGGCGCGCGGATGTCCCCGGGGGGCAGCTGCTGCACGAGCGCCTGCACGAGGCGCATCGATTCGAAAACCTCGTCGAAGCGCACCGCAACGCGCGCCGCGACGTCGCCGCGCGTGTGCGAAGCCGCGCGCGGATCGAGCTGCTGATAGGGCGGGATCGGGTAATCGACCCGCAGATCGCGCGCGATGCCGCTCGCTCTGGCCGCAAGTCCGGTGAGGCCCATGCGCTCGGCGAGCTCGGGGGTCACCTGTCCGGTCATGATGAAGCGGTCCTGCGCGCCGGCGTGCTCGTCGTAGATCGATTTCAGGGTCGCGACCTCGCGCTCGATTCTCGCCAGGCGCTCGGCGAGGGACTCGCCCGCTGCGGGCGGCAGATCCTTCGCGACGCCGCCGGGAACGATGGCGTCCATCAGGTAGCGGTGGCCGAAGAATTGCGCGTGGGTCCGCAGCAGGTCTTCCTTCAGCCGCCAGAACTGGAAAAAGCCGAACGAAAGGGCGACGTCGTTGGCGAGATAGCCCAGGTCGCCGAGGTGGTTGGCGATGCGCTCGAGCTCGAGCAGGATGCCGCGCAGGGCAAGCGCCCGGGGCGGCGGCTCGGTCCCGGTGGCGCCTTCGACCGCCATGGCGTACGCCCAAGCGTAGGCGACCGTGGAGTCGCCGGAGACCCGGCCCGCGAGCTTCGCGCCTTCTTCGAGCGTCATCTGCTCGAAGCGCTTCTCGATGCCTTTGTGCTTGTAGCCGAGCCGCTCCTCCAGCCGCAGGATCTTTTCGCCGACGATCGAGAAGCGGAAGTGTCCCGACTCGATCGTGCCGGCGTGGACCGGACCGACCGGGATCTCGTGCACGCCTTCGCCCTCGACCGGAACGAACGGATAGCGGTCCGGGCCTTGAGCGAAGCGGGCCGCGGGCTCGACGCTCTTGCGCAGGGGAAACGCGCCTTCGGGCCAGGCTCCGTGCCGCAGCCATTTGCGCCGGTCGGCGTCCGCGGAAGGGATGATGCCGAGCAGATCAGCCGTGGCGCGCTGCATGCGGTTTGCACCGGGATAGATGTCGGCGATTCCGGGATAGTGCGGAGCCTCGCGCGAAAGCGGCACGCTCGCCCAGAGCAGGCCCGAGGGGAAGCCGAGCGCGAGGTGCAGCGCGTAGCCGGCGCGGCGCTGCGTCTCGTCGCTGCCCCACAGCGCGACCAGACGCGCCTTGCGCGCCCGCGCCTGCTCGCACAGGCCGCGCAGCTCGGCGGCCGGAACCGAGGCGCAAAACGCGGGCATCGTGCCCGCGAGCGGCTCGACTTCGATCGGGAGTTCGTTCTGGGGCATGGTTGCGCTCAACCGATCAGCGCCGCCGCCTGGCGATACCAGCCGACGAGATAAGGCGGAATGTACAGGCCGAGCGCGAGCACGATCGCGAGGTGCGTGAACACGGGCACGAGTGCGGGCCCCTGCGGCAGCCGCTGCGCAGCGGTTTCGCCGAACACCATCGGCTGCACCTTGCCGAAGATGGACGCAAAGGCGACGACTAGCGCGACCAGCAGGAAAGGCGTCGCCCACGAGTGCTCGTGCATCGCGGTGGTGAGCACCATGAACTCGCTCGTGAACACGCCGAAAGGCGGAAGCCCGAGGATCGCGAGGCTCCCGAGCACGAGGCCCCAGCCTAGGGTCGGGCTCGTCTGGATCAGGCCGCGGATCGAGTCCATGTTTTGCGTCCCGGCGGCCTGCGAGGCGTGTCCAACGGTGAAGAAGATCGCGCTCTTGGTGAGCGAGTGCACGGTCATGTGCAAAAGGCCCGCGAACGCCGCCACCGCGCCGCCCATGCCGAAGGCGAAGGTCATGATGCCCATGTGCTCGACCGACGAATAGGCGAACATGCGCTTGATGTCGCGTTGCCTGGAAAGGAAGAACGCCGCAACGACGACCGAGAGCAGCCCGAAGCCCATCATCAGTCCGCCCGAGAAATTGCGCCCGAGCGCTCCGTCAACGAGAACTTTGCTTCTGACTACCGCGTAGAGGGCGACGTTCAGGAGCAGCCCCGAGAGCACCGCCGAGATCGGCGTCGGGCCTTCGGCGTGCGCGTCGGGCAGCCAGTTGTGCAGCGGAACGAGGCCTACCTTGGTGCCGTAGCCGACCAGCAGGAACACGAACGCAAGCGAAAGCACCGTCGGCTCGAGCTGGCCGCGCACCTCGTGAAGATGCGTCCACAGGAGCGCAGTGCCGCCCGGACCGAGCACTTTCTCCGCGGCGAAGTAGAGGAGGATCGTGCCGAACAGGGCCTGCGCGAGGCCGACCGAGCACAGAATGAAGTACTTCCACGCCGCCTCCAGGCTCGCCGGGGTGCGGTACAGGCTCACCAGCAGCACGGTCGAGAGCGTCGCGCCCTCCATCGCCACCCACAGGACGCCGACGTTGTTCGAGAGCAGGCACAAGAGCATCGTGAAGGTAAACAGCTGGTACATGCTGTGATAGAG
>WNGB01009353.1_pt1 | contig 13763 bp, 16 predicted proteins | sample 5400681 | NCBI WGS metagenome assembly WNGB01 (sample SAMN13153367, study PRJNA577476) | soil metagenome | isolation source: 115 cm soil or saprolite under grassland replicate 2 | place: USA:California | collected 2016-06-15 | reverse complement strand
CCTCGACGTCGCCATCTTCGGACCCGACGCAACCCTCATCCGCCAACTCCGCGTCGACCCCACCCGTCGATACCAACGCTCCACCTAGTGTGAACGATGACCCGCGAGACCCTGTCACCCATGTCCCGCGACAGCACACTCGCCCGGGCAGGTTCAGAAACGCAACAAGTCCTCACGCCCGGAAGACCGGGTCGGCGGGGCCGCGGAGGCCGCGGACGACCTCGGGGCCCATGTCCCACTCGGCGGCGACCTCGTCGCGCCGGGTCCAGTCGAACACGCACAGCCGGTCGGCGATGCGCCACTCGCCGCCGCGACGCTCGAGCCGGTCGACGTAGCGCAGGCCGATGACCAGGTCGTGCGCGCGCTCGCCGTCGGTCGCGGCTCTCCGGTGGTACGCGACGCAGTACGACTCCGCCCGGGCCACGTCGCCGTCGAGCTCCACGAGCTGGTTCCCGATGAAGTGCATCGTCGACGAGAAGTACGAGAGCGCCTGCTCCACCCAGTCGAGGAACTCGTCGACCGTCCCTTTGAACGGCCCGTGGTCGTCATGGGCGTCGGGGTGGTAGCAGGACCGCACCAGCTCGCGATCCATCCGGTCGATGCCTCGCGTGTACCGGATGAGCACGTCGCGGATCTCCTGCCGGGCGACGAGCTCGTCGAGCGTCATGGTCCCGTAGGGTACGGGCATGCAGATGCGAACGCTCGGCCGGTCCGGCGTCCAGGTCAGCGTCTACTGCCTCGGCGCCATGATGTTCGGCAAGTGGGGCAACCCGGATCACGACGACTGCGCCCGAATCGTCCATCGGGCGCTCGACGCGGGCATCAACTTCATCGACACCGCCGACGTCTACTCCGCGGGAGAGTCGGAAGAGATCGTGGGCAAGGCGCTGAAGGGCCGCCGCGACGACGTCGTGCTCGCCACGAAGTTCTTCGCGCCGATGGGCGAAGACCCCAATCAGCGCGGCGGCTCACGGCGCTGGATCATGCGAGAGGTCGAGAACAGCCTCCGTCGGCTCGCCGTCGACCACATCGACGTGTACCAGATCCACCGTCCCGACGACATCGCCGACATCGACGAGACCCTCGGCGCGCTGAGTGGCCTCGTGCACCAGGGGAAGATCCGGTACCTCGGTCATTCCACCTTCCCGGCCGAGTACATCGTCGAGGCGGAATGGGTGGCGGAGCGTCGCAACCGCGAACGGTTCGTGTGCGAGCAACCGCCCTACTCGATCCTCGTGCGCGGGATCGAGCGCGCGGTGCTCCCGACCTGCGCGCGCTACGGCATCGGCGTCATCCCATGGAGCCCGCTCGCCGGTGGGCTGCTCACGGGCCGTTATCGAAAGAAGGACCCGATTCCCGAAGGCTCTCGCCTGGCGCGGGGGTTCGGCCGGCAGCAGCCGGCACAGAGCGACCAACAGCGCGCGGCGCACGATCGTCGCCTCGACCGCGTCGAGGAGCTGCTGAAGGTCGCGGCCGACGCCGGGATCAGCCTCACCCACCTCGCGCACGCGTTCGTGCTCGAGCACCCTGTGGTCACGTCGGCGATCATCGGGCCGCGCACGATGGAGCAGCTCGACGACGCGCTGGCCGGCGCCGACGCGCGGCTCGACGAGGCGACGCTCGACGCGATCGACGGCATCGTGCCGCCGGGTACCGACGTGTCGGCGGGTGACCCGTGGCAGCCGCCCGGCCTCGCCAAGAAGAACCGCCGGGGCGCCGTCGACTCCGGTTTCGAGAAGCCCCGTTAGCCCGGCAGCGTCGAGAAGTCGACCTGGCCGGTGCTCATCGCCGCGGTGAACCCTGCGTCGACCAGCAGGTTGTGGCCGTTGACGTAGCTCGCCTCGTCGCTGTTCAAGAACACGAGCGGCGGCGCCATCTCGTCCGGACGCCCCAGTCGCCCGTTGGCCTGGCTCGCGGTCCAGTCGATCATCTTCGAGTCGAGCACGCTGCGAAACGCCGGCATCATCGGCGAGTCGACCGGCCCGGGGCTGATGCAGTTCATGCGCACGCCCCGTCGCACGGTCTCGTGCGAGCGCCGGAACGTGTACACGATCAAGCACTCCTTCGAGAAGAAGTACGGGTCACCGAGGCCCTCGAGGTGCTGCTCGCACCACGCGGTGCCGGCAGCGAAGTCGGGCGTGGCGAGCAGCTCCTCGATCTTCGGAAGGTGCTCCTGCCAGCCCATGCCGGCCAGCGACGCCACGCTCGCGACCGCGCCACCTTCGGGGAGGATCTCGAGGACCCGCTCGGTGAAGTGGCGCAGACCGAGGAAGTTGACTTGCATCACCCGCAGCGGCGGGTGCGTCTGAGGGACGCCCGCCACGTTGAACACGGCGTGCACCGGGGCGCCGATCGCCTCGATCGTGCGGTCGATCGAACCCGGGTCGCCGAGGTCGGTCTCGTAGGTCTTCTGCGCGGGTCCGCTGACCGGCGCGACGTCGAGCGCGTGCACCTCCGCGCCCGCGTCGGCGAGCATCGCGACCGTCGCCGCGCCCATGCCGGATGCCGCGCCGGTGACGACCGCTCGCTTCCCGTCGTACCGGAATGCCGTCATCAGCCGCCGAGCGTAGAGCGATGGTTGCAGCTTCGTCGCCCCGGTGCGCGGTCGGTCCGACCTAGCAGACGCGGCGCGCCGCGTCGGCGGCCTGCTCGAGCAGCAGCTCCACTCGTACGGCGATGCTGTCGAGGTCACCTTCTGGCGCGCCGCCACGCGCCCCCTTCAGGCGCCGGCCGTAGACGCCCTCGACGATGCACGCCATCTTCCAGTAGCCGAACGCGGTGAACCAACCGAGCGCGGAGAGATCACGCCCGGAGCGCTCGGCATAGCGCCGCGCGACGTCGGCGCGCCGCGGGAACATCGAGGCGAGCGTGGGCGACGACGGCAGGAACGGGCACGGGTCGCCGGGGTCGGCCCAGTAGAGGAGGCTCCAGCAGAAGTCGGCGACGGGGTCCCCGATCGTGCACAGCTCCCAGTCGAGGACCGCGGCGACGCGCCGGTCTCGGCCCAGCACGGTGTTGTCGAAGCGGTAGTCGCCGTGCGCCAGGCCCGTCCGGCCGCTCTCCTGCGGGACGGTGCGCGACAGACGCCCGTGCAGCTCGTCGAGCAGCGGCAGCTCGCGCACGCCCGAGCGTGCGACCTGTGTGCGCCAGCGGTGGAGCTGACGCTCGACGTAGTGGTCGTGACGGCCGAGATCGCCGAGTCCGATCGCGTCGGGATCGACGTCGTGGAACGCGATCTGCACGTCCACCAACGAGTCGGTGGCCCGATCGGCCTCGCCCGCCGACAGCACCGACGCGTCGGCGTCGGTCCGCATGATCAGGCCGTCGACGAACCCCATCACGTAGAACGGCGCGTCGGTCACCTCGAAGTCGTCGCATCGCACGACGGCGCTGGGGACGGGCACGTCCGTATGGCGTGCCAGCGCCTCGATGATGCGCCACTCACGTGCGACGTCGTGGGCGGTGGCGAGGACGCCGGTGACCGGTGGCCGCCGCAGGGCCCACGCGCGGCCCAACGCATCACTGACCCGGTACGTGAGATTCGACCCGCCCGCCGCGATCAGCTGGAAGTCGAACGGGGGCCGTGCACCGTCCAGCCGCTCGCCGAGCCACTTCCCGACCCGCCGGGGGTCGAGCCCCGGCGTCGCCGCGGTCACGGCGTCACGAAGAGGCTGCTCAAGATTTCGGACACCGCGTGCCGATACCGCAGGAGGCCATTGGGCTGTGGGCAAGGAACCGAAAGGCGGTGGGTGCGGTGCACCTGTTCGTGCGGATCGAGACCTGGCTGCGAAGCAAGTTCGCGGACGAGGACCGGGGCGCCGGGCTCGTCGAGTACATCCTGTTGGTGGCGTTGATCGCGCTCGCGGTGATCGCCGCCGTGATCTTCCTGCGAACCCAGGTCGGCAACAAGTTCAGCGACGCGGGCAGCAAGCTCAGCAACGGCGGGTAGCGCGGCGCGGCGCGCGGTCTCAAGCTGCGGGCGTGAACTCGACCGGCATGTGCTTGATGCCGTTGATGAAGTTCGACCGCAGCCGCTCGACTGGTCCCCCGAGCTCGATGTCGGGGAGCCGGTCGAGCAGCTCGTCGAACATCACGGTGATCTCGAGCTTCGCGAGGTGCGAGCCGAGACAGAAGTGCGGGCCACCGCCACCGAACGCGACGTACTCGTTCGGTGATCGGGTGATGTCGAACCTGTGAGGGTCGTCGAAGACCTCGTCGTCGTGGTTGGCGGCGATGTACCAGAGCGCGACCTTGTCGCCCTTCTTGATGTGCTGCCCGCGGAGGTCGACGTCGTCCTGCGCGGTGCGGCGCATGTACATGACCGGTGACGCGTAGCGCAGCATCTCGTCGACGGCCGACGGGAGGAGTGATCGATCGCCGAGCAGCTTGGCGCGCTGGTCGGGGTGCTCGATGAGCGCCAGCATCCCGTGCGAGATGAGGTTGCGCGTCGTCTCGTTGCCGGCGACCGAGAGCAGCTCGAAGAACAGGTCGAACTCGAGGTCCGTCAGGCGCTCGCCGTCCACCTCGGCTTGGAGCAGCACGCTGATGATGTCGTCGGACGGGTTGGCGCGCTTGTACGTGGCGAGCTCGTTCGCGTAGGCGAACATCTCGGTGGCGGCATCCATTGCCTCCTCGGCGCTCACGGCATACTCGGGGTCCTCGGAGCCGATCATCCGGTTGCTCCACTCGAAGACCTTGTGACGGTCCGACTGGGGCACCCCCATCATCTCCGCAATCACCTGGAGCGGCAGCTCGGCGGCGACGTCGACGACGAAGTCGCACTCGCCGCGCTCGGCGACGTTCTCGACGATGTTGCGCGCGACGGCATGGATGCGCTCGTGCAGGCTGTTGATGTGACGGGGCGTGAACCCCTTGTTCACGAGCAGCCGCAGCTTGGTGTGCCGCGGCGGATCCATCATCAGCATCATCATCCGCTGCTCCTCGAGCTGCTCGTCGTCGCCTTCGAACAGCGTGATGCCCCACTCACTCGAGTAGTGCGGCCAGTCGCGGCTCAGCTGCTGGAGGTCCGCGTACTTCACGATGCACCAGAACCCGGCACCGGTCCGGTCGGTCTCGGGCTCGGGGTGGAAGTACACGGGCGCCTCGCGCCGCAGCGTGTCGAACATCTCGTGGGGTACCGACGGGACGAAGTTGTCGAGGTCGGCGAGGTCGATGTCGGCGACTGTCATGGGCACGGTGGCGCCCCCCTCTTCTGCTTGGCGAACTGATCGGGTCGCCGGATCCGGGACCGACGAGACTGGAACACGTTACGATTCGCGCGTCGAGGGGTCCAGCGGGCCCCGGGGACCGGCACGTGACCAGGGACGTCGCGAGGGGGAGAGACGCGCATGCACGACCTGATCGTCCGAGGCGGCACCGTGGTCGACGGCACCGGCGCACCGGCGACCGTCACCGACGTCGCGATCGACGACGGCAAGGTCACGAAGGTCGGTGCGGTCGACGGGGAGGCACGCGAGGTCGTCGATGCGACCGGCAAGCTCGTGACGCCCGGCTTCGTCGATGTCCACACCCACTACGACGGGCAGGTCACGTGGGACCCGACGCTCACGCCGTCGAGCTGGCACGGGGTCACCACCGTCGTGATGGGCAATTGCGGTGTGGGGTTCGCGCCGGCGCGGCCCGACAAGCACGACTGGCTGATCGGGCTCATGGAGGGCGTCGAGGACATTCCCGGTGCCGCGCTGTCGGCCGGCATCCGTTGGGGATGGGAGACGTTCCCCGAGTTCCTCGACTTCCTCGACGGCGAGAAGCTCGCGCTCGACATAGCGACCCAGGTTCCGCACGGCGCCGTCCGCGGCTACGTGATGGGCGAGCGCGGCGCGCGCAACGAGCCGGCGACGCCCGACGACATCGAGGCCATGGCCAAGATCGTCCGTGAGGGGATCGAAGCCGGCGCGCTCGGCGTGTCGACGTCACGCACGATCGCGCACCGCGCGATCGACGGCGAGCCGGTGCCGGGGACGTTCGCCGCCGAGGACGAGCTGTTCGGGCTGGGCGGCGCGCTGGCCGAGGCGGGCGCGGGCGTGTTCGAGCTCGCACCGGCGGGCGTGATGGGCGAGGACCTCGCCGCGTCCGACAAGGAGATGGACTGGATGCGCCGCCTCGCTCGCGAGACGGACCGTCCGGTGACGTTCGCGCTGATCCAGCACGACCTCGATCCCGACCAGTGGGCGCGCATGCTCGACCTCGCGACCGAGGTGTTCGACGAGGGCGTGCCGATCCGGCCGCAGGTCGCCGGTCGTCCGCTCGGCCTGCTGCTCGGCCTCCAGACGTTCCACCCGTTGCGCGACCGTCCGTCGTACCGGGAGATCGATCCGCTGCCGCTCGACGAGAAGGTCGCGCGCCTGCGCGAGCCGGAGGTGCGCGAGCGCATCCTCGCCGAGTCGCCGGTCCGGGACGACCGGATGGCGTTCATCGGGCTGGGCCTCGACCGCATCTTCCGCCTCGGTGAGCCTCCCGACTACGAGCCGCTGCCCGAGGAGAGCGTCGCCGCGCTCGCCGAGCAGAGCGGCCGCGATCCGTGGGAGCTCTTCTACGACCTGCTGCTCGAGAACGACGGGCGCGAGCTCCTGCTGCGCCCGCTGAGCGGCTACAGCCGCTTCACGCACGACCCGATCCGGGAGATGGTGCTGCACCCCGCGACCGCGCTCGGCCTCGGCGACGGCGGCGCGCACGTCGGTGCCATCTGTGACGCGAGCATCGAGACGTACATGCTCACGCACTGGGTGCGCGACCGGTGGCGTGGCCCGCGTATCCCACTGGAAGTGGTGATCCGCAAGATGACGATGGACACCGCGACGCTGTACGGGCTCGGTGACCGCGGCACGCTCGAGCCGGGTAAGAAGGCCGACGTCAACGTGATCGACCTCGACGGCCTCGTCCTGCATCGTCCCGAGATGGTCTACGACCTCCCGGGCGGCGCACGACGGCTCCTGCAGGCCGCCGACGGCTACACCGCGACGATCGTCAGCGGCGAGACCGTGATGCGCGACGGCCGCGCGACGGGCGCCCGCCCGGGCCGGCTCGTGCGTGGCGCCAGGTAGCCGCGGGCATCGGGGAGGCACGATGGGCAAGGTGTCGGTCGTCGCGAGGCTGACCGTGAAGGACGGCCGGGGCGACGCGTTCGCGCAGGAGTTCGACGACCTCTTCGTGCACATCACCGCGAACGAGCCGTCGACGATCCACTACGTGCTCCATCGGTCGACCACCGACCCGAACACGTTCTTCATGACCGAGGTGTACGAGGACCAGGGAGGGCTCGACGCCCACATGGCCAGCGACGCGTTCGGCAAGCTCGCGGGCGCGCTCGGCGAGTACGTCGAGTCGGCCGACCTCCAGTTCCTCGAGCCCGTGAAGGCGGCCAAGGGCCTCGACCTCTAGGACGGAAGCTCTAACCCGCCGCCGGCGCCTCGATCAGCTCGAGCATCGTGCCGTCGGGGTCCGGGAACAGCAGCGCGCGCAAGTGCGGGAGCCCCGGCCCCATGTCGAGGTCGGCGGGCGGGGTCACGGAGTGCACGCCGTCGTGGCGGAGCGCCTCGTAGTCGCGGTCGAGGTCGTCGGTGAGCAGCGCCATGCGGTACATCCCGAGGTGGTTCGCGACGTCGTACGGCGCGCCCGTCGGGGTCGGACGCTTCCACTCGACGAGGTCGACGAAGAAGACCGCGTCGCCGCGCGGGTCCTCGAGGAACCACGCGTCCCACTCGACCTGGTCACCGAGACGGAACGGCCGCCCGTCCTGGGGACCGGGGTTCGAACGGGCGGTGGGGCGCAGCCCGACGACGTCGACGTAGAACGATCGCGACCGCTCGAGGTCGGAGCAGTTGACGTTCACGTGGACGAGGCGGCCGGCGTCGCCCTGCACGAGCTGGACCGCGGTGCCGTCGGGGTCGCTGCAGACGAACGCCCGCACCGGCGCCATGCCCTCGACACCGAGCTCGAACGACGCCGGTGGCGACCAGCAGTCGACGCCCGCCGCGGTGAGCCGGGTGTGCGCGGCCTCCACGTCCGTCGTCAGCAGGCACAAGCGGCCGAACCCGAGGTTCGCCACGGACGGGTACGGACGGCCTGTGGGTCGCGGCACCTGCCATTCGAGGAGGTCGACGGCCACGCCCGCGTCGAGGCCGCGCCCGTCGGCCAGAATCCACGCGTCCCACTGCGCGGTGTCGAGCCCGAACGCGCCCCCCGGCTGCGGCTGCGGGTACGTGTGCGCGGTGGCCTCGAGCCCGAGGAGGTCGCGGTAGAAGCGCAGCGAGCGTTCGAGATCGGAGCAGTTGACGTTGATGTGGAAGATCCGTGTCGCCCCGATCGGCATGCGAGGCGGACGGTAATGTCCGCTCGTGGACGACGCCAGGAGTGCGATCGAGCACATCGTCTACGGGTACGCCGAGCGCGTCGACGCCGGCGACTTCGCGGGCATGGCCGAGCTGTTCGCGAACGCGCGGTACAAGGGCGGCGGGCCGGACGACCCCGGCGTCGTCGGCTCCGACGCCGTGCTCGGGATCATGGAGGAGATGGTCCGGCGGTACGACGACGGCACGCCACGCACGAAGCACGTGACGACCAACCTCGTGATCGACGCCGACGAGCGCGCCGGGACCGCGACCGCACGGTCGTACTACACGGTGTTCCAGCAGCTCTCCGGCTTCCCGCTCCAGCCGATCATCGCCGGCCGGTACCACGATTCGTTCGAGCGCGCCGACGACGGCTGGCGTCTGAGCGAGCGCGTGATCTTCTGCGACCTCATCGGTGACCTGAGCCACCACCTCACCGTCGACCCGTTCGCCGCGGAGTAGCACGGCGCGTGTTGCGCATCGACGACCGCGATCGCGTGCGACTGTTGACGCTCGACCGCCCCGAGGCGCGCAACGCCTTCGACACCGCGCTCTACGTCGCGGTGGCCGAGGCACTCGACGACGCGGCTGGGCGCGACGACGTGGCCGTCGTCGTCATCACCGGCACGGACGGCTCGTTCTCCGCCGGTCAGGACCTCGCCGAGATGGGCCGGCTCGGAGCCGCCCGCCGGGACGGCGACGCCGAGGACCGCGACACCGAGGACCGCCACACCCAGGAAAGTGGAGGGCACGGCTTCGGTCGCTTCATCGAGGCGATCGAGGCCTTCCCGAAGCCTTTGATCGCGGCGGTCAACGGCGTCGGCGTGGGTGTCGGCCTGACGATGCTGCCGTACTGCGACCTCGTGCTCGTCGGCGACTCCGCGCGCCTGCGGGCGCCGTTCGTGCGCCTGGGCGTCGTGCCCGAGGCGGGCGGGAGCCACACGCTGCCCGCGGTCATGGGGCGCCAGGCCGCGGCGCACGCGCTGTTCACCGCGGAGTGGATCGACGCCGGTACCGCGGTCGCGTGCGGTCTCGCGTGGCGACACTGTGCGGACGACGAGCTGCTCGACGAGACGATGGCGGTCGCGCGGGTGATCGCCCGCATGCCCGTCGTGTCGCTGGTCGAGACCAAGCGGCTGCTGCTGGCCGACCGGCTCGCGGCGGCGCGTGCGGCGCGGGGGCGGGAGGAAGCGGTCTTCGCCGAGCTCACCGGGGCACCGGCCAACCGGGAGGCCATCGCCGCGTTCCTCGAGAAGCGGGAGCCCGACTTCACGAATCTGGCCCAGGAGTAGGAGTAGCCGACGGAGGACGTAGGATCAGCGAGTCCAGAGAAGGAGAGCTGATGGCCTGGAAGGTCGTGGTCGATTTCGACGTGTGCGAGAGCAACGCCGTCTGCATGGGGATCGTCCCGGAGGTCTTCGAGGTTCGCGACGACGACTTCCTCTACATCCTCCAGGACAACCCGCCCGACGAGCTACGGCCGAAGGTCGAGCAGGCGGTGCGGCAGTGCCCGAAGCAGGCGATCTCGATCGCCGAGGAGTAGCCGCCTCCGTCGCGACCGATCTCGTGCACGTATGACCACACGGCCCGGCATCGTCGACGGCCACGGCCCCGACGAGCAGTACCCGCCCGGCCCCGAGCTGCAACGCCTGGCCGACGCGGTCCGGCGGGTCACCGACCTGGTCGTCCGCCCGGGCGCATCGCCCGAGGTCCTCGCCGCAGCCGCGGAGCACGTCGAGGCTGCGGCCGATCGTCTCGACGCGATGACGCGACCGTGGGGCCCGTCCGTGCCGGCCATGCCGCTGCTCGAGACGTCGCCGCACGACTACTTCCCGTTCTCGCCGATGATCGGCCTCTACAGCCCGCTTGCCCCGCCGATGCAGTGCGAGGTGCGTGACGGCGCGGTCCACGCGACGGCTCGCCTCGGCGCCGCCTACGAAGGGCCTCCCGGTTGCGTCCACGGCGGGGTCGTCGCCGGGCTCTTCGACGAGCTGCTCGGCGTCGCGAACATCGCGGCCGGTGTCGGCGCGATGACCGGGACCCTCACGATCGTGTACCGCAGCCCGACGCCGCTCTACGAGGAGCTGCGCCTCGACGCGCGCAGCACTGCCATCGACGGTCGCAAGGTCCGCGCCGGTGGCACGCTGCACGCCGGCGACCGGCTCTGCGCGGAGGCCAGCGGCGTGTTCATCCTCGTGGAGCACGAGCGCTTCCGATCGCACACGCTCGAGCACGGGGCTGAGATCGGATGAGCGTGCCGTTCGAGCGCCGGATCGTGCTCGGCGGGCCGGTGAACTTCCGCGACATCGGCGGCTATCCGACCGCCGGCGGCGGCGAGGTGCGACGTGGACGCGTCTACCGCAGCGACTCGCTGCACCACCTCACCGAGGAGGACGGGCCACGGCTGCACGACCTCGGCATCGCGTCGGCGATCGACTTCCGTGCCAACGACGAGCTCGTCGAGGTGGGCGTCGGGCGGTTGGGAGAGCTCGACATCCGCCACGTGCACCTGCCCACCACGGACAAGGTGCTCCACCGCCACCTCGACCCGGATTGGGTGCCCCCGGAGTCGGCGTCGGAGCTCTACCTGACGATGCTCGAGACCGGCGGCGCCGCGTACGCGGAGGCGCTGCGCACGCTCGCGACCCCCGGCAACCTGCCGTCGGTGTACTTCTGCATGGCGGGCAAGGACCGTACCGGCGTGTTCTCCGCGGTCTTGCTCGGTCTGCTCGGCGTGGGCGACGACGACATCGTCGCCGACTACGCGCTCACCCACGAGGTCGTCGACCGCATCCACGAGCGTGGCCGCGCCTCGTCACCGGCGCTCGGTGACGCCTGGAAGCGACTGCCGCAGGACATGCTCGGCGCGCACGCGGCGACGATGGAGGGCACGGTGACCGGCGTGCGCGAGCGCTGGGAGACGTGGGAGTACTACGCCGGCGCGATCGGCGTCGCGCCCGACGTCGTCGCGACGCTGCGAGACGAGCTGGTTCGAGAAGGGAAGTCGTGAGCACGCACGAGCTGAGTCTCGACGGCAAGGTGGCCTTGGTGACCGGCGCGTCGAAGGGCATCGGGCTCGCGATCGCGCGTGGGCTTGCCGACGCGGGCGCGGGGGTGATGCTCTCGTCGCGCAAGCAGGAGGCACTCGACGAGGCCGCCAAGACGATCGACAGCGACGACCTCGCGACATTCGCCGCCAACGCGGGTGAGCCCGATCAGGCCGAGGCGTGCGTGGCCGCGACCGTCGAGCGCTTCGGCGGCGTCGACATCCTCGTGAACAACGCGGCGACCAACCCGCACATGGGGCCGGTGATCGACGTCGACCTCCCGCGCTACGACAAGACGTTCCAGGTGAACCTGCGCGGGCCGCTCGTGTGGACGCAGGCGGCCTGGCGCGCCGGCATGCAAGAGCGCGGCGGCTCCGTCATCAACGTCGTGTCGGTCGGCGGGATCCGGCACGACTCCGGGATCGGCGTCTACAACATCTCGAAGGCCGGGCTGATCCACCTGACGAAGGTCCTCGCCGCCGAGCTCGCGCCCAAGGTGCGTGTGAACGCCATCGCGCCCGGTCTCGTGAAGACCGACTTCGCACGCGCGCTCTGGGAGCCGGCCGAGGAGCTCGTCGCCGCCACGATGCCGTTGCAGCGGATCGGCAAGCCCGACGACATCGCCGGCGCGGCCGTCTTCCTCGCCAGCGACGCGGCGTCGTGGATCACCGGCGAGACGCTCGTCGTCGACGGCGGCGCGCTCGTGGCCCAGCGTCGCTAGCCGCGGTCGTCGACTTCGAGCCGCCGGGCAGCCCAGCCACCGGGCGCGCGCCCTTCGACGATGGCCCGTCGGTGCGCGAAGAGCCACCGGTCGCCCGCCCGCACGAGCTGGTCGCGGTACAGGCCCCAGTGGTCGGGACCCGGGCCGACGATGGCGAGGAAGTAGCACGTCGCGTTCGCCGCGTCGGGCCCGTCGAAATCGATTCGCAGCGACGACACGTGGTGACGGATCCGCCCGCCGGTATCCGGGCTCGCCGCCAGGCTCGCCTTCGTGCCTTGGAGCATCTCGACGATCGCGGCGCGACCGCGGCACTCCCCGAGGTCCGTCTCGAGCACGCCGTCCTCGGTGAACAGCGCGGCCTGGTCGTCGAAGCGCCCGCCGTCGGCGAACCGCGTGTAGCGACCGATCGTGTCCTCGATCGCGAGCCGCGCCTCGACCTCCCAGGGGTCCATGGCCGGCGACCGTACCCGGCTGTGTGCCCGACCTGCGGCGGGAGAACCGCGCCAGTCTCACGGTGGCGCACGCTGCTCGTCGGGTGGGATCAGGTCCCACTCGCGGTCGGGTCGTTGGTGCAGCGTGTACCCGTCGCGTTCGACCAGGGCGTGGTGGAACTTGCAGAGGGGTCCGAGCTCCTCGAGCTTGGTGTGCCGGGTCGTGCGGTACGGCTTGGTGTGGTGCCATTCGATGGCCACCTGCCGGTGGCAGTCGACGATCCCGCACTCGTCGTAGGTCCAGTCGAGCGCGCTCTGCACGTGCGCGCGCCGGGTGCGCCCGATGTGGGTGACGTTGAGGACGTCGACGCCCTTGGTGATCACCAGCTTGACCATGGCGTCGTTGCCGAGGGCGTCGCGGGCGACGCTGACGGGCACGGGGCCGACGCCGGCGATCTCGCAGATACCGTCGCCGCGCTCCGGCGCGCGTTGGAGTCGTTCGGCGTCGACCCGGATCATCACCGTCGCCGGCGGGGCCGGGCGCCGTTCGTCGGCGGGATCGGGCCGGTCGACCAGGGTGAGCAGCGCGTCGAGGGCGTAGGCGTCGGGGTGCTCGCGTTCGCGGTTGCCGCGGCGGGCATCACGGAAGATGTGCTCCTGCACGGCCCGGACCGCCGCCCGGATCCGTGCACCGGCGTCGGGCGGCGCGCTCCACGCGCCCCGCTCCGCGCCGTCGGGGTCGGTCCAGAACCGGAGGCAGCGCCGCCGATGCAGCCGCTGGTGGCGCGCTTCGCGGTCCTCCTCGCTGCGCACCGCGTCCTGCACTCGCGCGCTGAGCTGCTCGAGCCCGGCCAGCCCGTCGCTCTGCGCGCACTCGAGCAGCGCATCCTCGGCCTCGGGTGCCGCCGCGGCCGCGCTGGTGACCACGTGCGCCTGGGCCTGCGACAGCCGCGCCGTCCGCAACGCATACTCCGTCTTCGAACCGCCCACCAGCCGCCGGCCCGTCTCCACCACCTGCCGTGCCTGGCCGACGCTCGTGCCGCTCACCGACGCCACCAGCTCCGCCGCCGACCGGTACCCCTCGTGCCGCCAGATCCCCGCCTCGTCGACCCGGCGCGCCAGCAACGTCTTGGCCGCTGCACCCAGCCGCTCGATCTCGGCGAACTGCTCCAACAACACCACGGCGTTCCGCGGCGCCACCCGGTCCGGATCG
>WNGB01009352.1_pt1 | contig 13763 bp, 14 predicted proteins | sample 5400681 | NCBI WGS metagenome assembly WNGB01 (sample SAMN13153367, study PRJNA577476) | soil metagenome | isolation source: 115 cm soil or saprolite under grassland replicate 2 | place: USA:California | collected 2016-06-15 | reverse complement strand
GCTGCGACTAACGCTTTGGGGGAGGACCATCATGAACCGCCTGCTGGTCGTTCTGCTGCTCGTGCCGCTGAGTACTGCCGCGCGGAGCCAATTCAATGTCGTCGAAGCAAGCATCCCCGACATGCAGGAGGCGATGGCGAGCGGGCGCGTCACCTCGCGCGAACTGGTTCAGCAGTACCTGACGCGGATCGCGTTGTACGACAAGAAGCTCAACGCCGTGATCGCAGTCAATCCGAACGTGCTGCGCGAGGCCGCGGAACGCGATCGCGAGCGCGCGCAGGGACGGCTGCGCGGCCCGTTGCACGGCATTCCGATCGCCTTGAAGGACAACATCCACACCACCGACATGCCGACCACCGGCGGCGCGCTCGCCTTCGACGGTTTCGTGCCGCCCTATGAGGCGACGGTGGTGAAGAGCCTGCGCGATGCCGGCGCCGTGATCATCGCCAAGACCGGCATGACCGAACTCGCCAATTGGATGGCGGGTCCGCCGACGCCGATGCCGGCGGGCTACAGCCCGATCAGCGGCTTCGGCATGAACCCTTACGATCCGCGGCGCGATCCGCGCGACGCAACGTTCGACGGCCGCCCCGTGCTGCTGCCGGGCGGATCGAGCTCCGGCATCGGCACCGCCGCGAATTTCTGGGCGGCGAACGTCGGTACCGAAACCTCCGGCTCGTTGCTCAACCCCGCCAACATGAACATGCTCGTGGCGATCAAGCCGACGGTGGGGCGGATCAGCCGGCACGGGATCATTCCGCTTACCGCCGACCAGGACACCGCCGGTCCGATGACGCGCACGGTGGCCGACGCCGCCATCCTGCTCGGGGTGCTGGAGGATGCGCAACCCGACCCGCAGGATCCGATCAAGACTTGCACGCCGCCGCCGAACCGCGACTACACGCGCTTTCTCAATCGTGACGGGCTCGCGGGTGCACGCATCGGAATCCCGCGCGCGTTCTATTACGGGCGCGTCACGCCGCCCGGCCTCGAGCAGGGGCGCGGCGGGCTGAACCCGGAGCAGGCCAAGGCGATGGAAGAGGCCATCGCGGTGCTCGAGGCGCGGGGCGCCGTCATCGTCGACCCCGCCGACATTCCGAGCGTGATCGACCAGGACGCGAGCCGGAATTTCCTGCGCTGGGAGGTCTGCAGAGGAACCGACGGCCCCAAGGGCATGGATGCGGGCTGCTCGGTGGTCTTCAAGTACGGCATGAAGCGCGACTTCAACAAGTGGCTTGCGAGCCTCGGTCCTACGGCGCCGGTGAAGTCGCTCACCGAGCTGCGCCACTGGAATCTCGCGCATGCCAAGGCGAGCGCGCTCAAATACGGGCAGTCGCAGCTCGACATTTCCGACGAGATGGACGTCGAGGCCGATCGTCTTCGCTACCAGCTCGACCGCGCCAAGGATATCGCGCTGTCGGCCGCGCACGGCATCGACGAGATCATGGCAAGGGAACGGCTCGACGCGCTGCTGTTTCCCGCCGGGTCCGGGGCCATCCTGTCGGCGAGGCCGGGCTATCCCACCGTCATCGTACCGTTCGCCATGGTGGCCAATGCGGCGGCCCCGCCCATTCCTGCAAGCTTCGATGCGAAGCCCGCGCCGTTCGGCGTGAGCTTTGCGGGGGGCGCGTGCAGCGAGCCGCGGCTGATCGAGCTTGCCTACGCGTTCGAGCAGGCGACGAAGCGGCGCGTCCCGCCGCCCGCGGCCCCGTAGTCACTTAGAAGGTGCTGCCCGGCCGCACCGGGACGGGCACGCGGGCGCGGGCCCTGCGCTTCGAATGAGGTAGCCTGCAGGTCTCCCTCCGCGTACCTTGCCTCGCTGGCACACGCGCCCCAGGCTTCGGCTCATGCCGCTCGACTATCTCGTCTCCGCGCTGGTCACGCTCCTGGTGGTCGTCGACCCGGTCGGGCTGGTTCCGACTTTCCTGGCGGTGACGCACGGGCTTCCCAAGAGCGCACGCACCCAGATCGCGGTGCGCGCCTCGATCATCGCCGCCGCAGTTCTCGCTGGCACCGCGCTGGTCGGCGACTGGCTGCTGCACCAGCTCGGCATCACGCTGCCGGCCTTCCGCATCGCCGGCGGCCTGCTGCTGTTCGCGGTCGCCTCGGAAATGGTGTTTGGCGTGCGCACCGAGCGCCAGTCGAAGCAGGCCGAGCAGGCACTGGAGGAGCACGTGCGCAACGTCGCCGCGTTTCCGCTGGCGATCCCGCTGATGGCCGGCCCGGGCGCGATTACCGCGACGCTGCTGCTCGCCGGTCAGGCCGGCCGCAACATCGTTCTGCTCCCGATCCTCATCGGCGTGGTGGTCGTGGTCAGCGCCGCCTGCCTGGTGGTCTTCCTCATCGCCGGGCGCATCGACCGCCTGCTCGGCATCACCGGCAACGTGGTGCTGTCGCGGCTGCTCGGCGTGCTGCTCGCCGCGCTCGCGATCCAGTACATCATCGACGGCGTGCGCGTGCTGCTGCCGGGTTAAGCAGACGTTTGGCCCGAACGAGACCTCTCGGACCGATCCCGTGAACCACGCGATCAACGCATTTGCGTGAACTCGATATCGCCGCCGACACGAGTCAGCACGATTGCCAGGGGCGCACCCGCGACCTTCTCCACCTCGATGAGCCCGTTCGGAACCAGAACGCGAGGAAACTGAAATGTGCTGTGGGTCTGTCCGCCCTTCTCAGTGATCCGCACCTCGCCGTTACCGGCAGTGCCGCGCAGTATCACGGTGTAGTCGCCGATCGTGCCCGTTTCGTCACCCATCGTGCTTCTCGGTTGATACGTGAAGCTCACGCGAGCCTGGTTCGTGCGGCGCATGTCATCAACTTTGAGGTTAATCGCACTCGTTAGCGCCACCGACTGATCGTGATCGGCGGCGCCGCACGCGGTAAGACCGGACAAGAACAGAACGGTCAAGAGAGGCAGAACGCACCGGCGCATGAGTGACATCCTCCGGCCGCACATGACCGCACCTTACACGAGAATGTGGCAGGAACACCGCCCCACTTGTTCATCTCGCATTCATCGAGCCGCCGGCGCCTGGCGGCAAACTCCTTCGTCCGGCGTGCGCCGACTCGCCGATCGAACCACGCTGACGAGTCCACGCCCCAGTCTTCAATTCCCGAACGCCACCGCATGCATGATGCGGCCCGGCAGGAACGTGAACGCTCCCGCGATCAGCAGCGCGCCGGCAAAGATGCCGATCATCGCCCGGCGATGCCGGTCGACGTTGTGGCGCCGCGCGTGCATGACCGCGAGCGGCAGCATCACCAGCGTGAAGATCGCCAGCCCATATCGGGCTGAACGGCCCGATCAGCCGCAATTCGTGAATCCAGAACGAGCTGATGGCGATGACGGCCATCAGCACCACCCAGATCCAGCCGATGGTCCGATGCGGCAGCGTGCCCTTGGGCGCCGAGAGCTGCACGATGCCGAGCGCGAACGCCGCCATCGCCGCAAAGGCGTGAATCTGGATGACGGGACCCGCATTCAAGAGCGGTGCAAGCGACATGGGGAAGCCTCCCTGCGAGTCGCGCCGCAGCAGGCAGCACGAAAGAGGTGCCGTCAAGGCGTCGCCCGCGCCCGCGCCGCCTTGAAGCCGGACACAAACCGCGCCAACGTGGCCGAGGTCGTGCCGCGGGGCAGCATCACCTCGACCAGCGAGAACTGCCCGCGTTGCGCCACCGCGCGCTCAAGCGCCGCCTTCAGTTCCTTGCGCGTCTTCACCCGCTCGCCGATGCCGCCCATCGCCGGCGCCATGGCGGCGAACTGCCAGTCGTCGAGATTGTTGAAGCGGGACTCCGGCTGGAACGCGCGCAGCATTTCCCAGCTCGCGTTGTTGAACAGCACCACGATCGGATCGAGCCCGTAGCGCCGGCAGTTGCCCAGCTCCCAGCCGGTCATCTGGAAGGCGCCGTCGCCGACCAGGATCAGCGGCCGCCGCCCGGTCGCGGCCGCAACCCCGATCCCGGCCGGCACGCCGAACCCCATGCCGGCGTAGTAGGCCGGCGCGGCAAGCGCGGTGTTCTCGATCTCCATCGCGGCGAACAGGCAGTCGCCCACGTCCGAGGTCATCGGCATCGCGCCATGCTTGTCGAACAGGTCGTTGATCGCGGTCGCCACGTCGGAGGGATCGATCGGCTGGTTGTCGGCCGGCAGCCCGCGCCGATAGGCGATCGTCTGCTTGGGCCGCAGCCAGCCCGCGCCCAGCGGATAGGCGCGGTTGATCAGCGCGTCGATCAGGTCCTCGATCGGGATGTTGGCATAGGCGTGGTGCCCGACATGCACCGTGCGGTCGAAGGCGCGGATCGTGCGGCGCGGGTCGAGCTGGCGTTGCGACAGTGCGAAATTGGTGTCGGAGAAGATCACGCCGAGCAGCAGCAGCGCGTCGGCCTCCTCGACCAGGCGGGTGATGGCGGGATCGCCGGCCGCGCCGAGGTAAGTGCCGCTGAGCAAGTCGGGCGCCTGCTCGAGCAGGCCGCGGCCCATGAAGGTCGTCACCACCGGCAGGCCCAGTTTGCGCGCCAGCGTGGTCACACGCTTTTCCAAGTCGTAGCGGCGGATCTCGACGTCGATCAGCATGGCGGCCGCCTTGGCCGCGCCGAGCTTCGCGATGATCTCGTCGGCGCATTCGGCGAGCGCCGCGGGATCGGCCGAGCGCCGCGGCAGCACCGGCACGGCGGCGGTCGGCGCCGCGGTCATGTCCCGCGGCAGCTCGATATAGACCGGCAACGAATGCTCACGGGCGTTGCGCAGCACGCGCGCGATCGCCTCGGGCGCCTCGGCCGCGTCGGTGAGCACCGCCTGGTCGCAGGTGATCTCGCGAAAGACCGCGAACTGGGTGTCGACCGAGCGCGCCTGATGATGCAGCACATAGCCCGAGGCGCGCTCACGCGCGCCCGGCGCGCCGGTAACGACCACGACCGGCGAGCGCTCCGCATAGGCGCCGGCGATGGCATTGACCAGGTTGAAGGCCCCGGCCCCGAAGGTCACCACCGCAACGCCGAGCCCGCTGTGGTAGCGCGCCGCCGCGTCCGCCGCGAAGCCCACGCCCGGCTCGTGGCTCAGCGTATAGTACGGCAGGATCCCGCTCTCCTCGATCACCTTGAAGAACGGCAGCACGAAGTCGCCTGGGATGCCAAAGATTTCGCGGGCGCCGTGATCCTTGAGGCCTTGCAGCAGCGAGAGGGCGAGCGTGGACATCTGAACCTCGAAGAATGGACTTTCGCGCGGTCAGGCAGCGCATGTCCCGGCACCGCAAGTCGGGTTTACCCGACTTGCGCACATATGGCTCGAAACTCAGGCAAGCCCGAGTTTCGATGTGGGCACCGGTTCGCCGTCAAGGACATGCGCCACTCTAGAAGCCGACCGCGCCCATTCTACTTGTCGTGAGCCATTTGTCGTAGTGCCGTCCTGCCATCCCACTTCCGCGTCCACCCAAGACTGAGGTAGCCTTGCGGCCAAGTTGTCGATGGGGCGTGCCGAAGCCCCCGTTTTGCGACAGCATGAATGCCAGCGGCCGGCAAGTATTCAGGAAAGACTGCGCCGCCTGTTCAGCGGGAGATCATCGAACCTGCGGCTGTGCGTAATCTCCATGGAGGACGCAATGAAACTTCCCCGCCGTGTATTTCTGCGCCTGGCAGCGGGTGCCGCCGCGCTGCCTTATGTCTCGCGCATCGCGAGCGCGCAAAGTTATCCCGCCCGGCCGGTGCGCGTGATCATCGGCTATCCTCCCGGCGGCTCGGCCGACCTCACCGCCCGGTTGATGGCGCAATGGCTCTCGGAGCGGCTTGGTCAGCAGTTCATCGTCGAGAGCCGTCCCGGCGCCGGCACCAATCTCGCCACCGAGGCGGTGGTGAAGGCGCCGCCGGACGGCTACACGCTCCTGCTGGTCGCGCCGGCGAATGCGATCAACGCCTCGCTGTACGAGAAGCTCAACCACAATTTCGTGCGCGACATCGCGCCGGTGGCGGGCATCAACCGCTTTCCCAACGTCATGGAAGTGAACCCGTCGGTGCCGGTCAAGACCGTTCCCGAGTTCATCGCCTACGCCAAGGCCAACCCGGGCAAGCTCAATATGGCCTCATCCGGCGCCGGCTCGACCATCCACGTGTCCGGCGAGCTGTTCAAGATGATGACCGGCGTCAACATGCTCCACGTGCCCTATCGCGGCAGCGCGCCGGCGCTGACCGACATGATCGGCGGACAGGTGCAGGTGATGTTCGACAATCTGCCGACGTCGATCGAGCACATCCGGGCGGGCAAGCTGCGTGTCTTGGCGGTCACCGGCACGGCGCGCTCGGACCTGCTGCCCGAGATCCCGACCGTCGCCGATTTCGTGCCGGGCTACGAGGCCAGTGCGTGGTACGGCGTCGGTGCGCCCAAGCACACGCCGACCGAGATCGTCACCAAGCTCAATGCCACGGTCAACGCGATTCTCGCCGATCCCGCCGTGAAGGCGCGGTTCGACAGCATGGGCGCCACGCTGATCACCAGCTCGCCCGACGAGTTCGGCAAGTATGTTGCCGAAGAAACCGAGAAGTGGGCCAAGGTCGTGAAGTTCTCGGGCGCCAAGCCGGATTGATCCGCATTTCCGTCACGAATTTTTCAGTGAGGAAAGCGTCATGGGGCTTCCGCGGCGTCAATTCTTGCACCTAGTAGCGGGTGCTGTCGCGCACCAGGTCGTGCCGCGAATTGCGCGCGCGCAATCATACCCGTCGCGACCGGTACGTATTGTTGTCGGCTTTGCTCCCGGTGGCCCGAACGACATTAATGCGCGCCTCATCGGCCAATGGCTGTCGGAGCGACTGGGCCAGCAGTTCATCGTCGACAACCGGCCGGGTGCCAGCGGTAACATCGCCATGGAATCGGTCGTGAAATCCCCGCCGGATGGCTACACGCTCACGATGGTCGCGCTGAGCAGTGCAGTGAACGCGACGCTCTTCTCGAACCTTCCTTTCAATTTCCTGCGTGACATCGCACCGGTCGGATGCATTAGCCGCAACATCTTTCTCATGGAGGTTCACCCCTCGGTTCCCGCCAAGGCCGGCCCCGAGCTGATCGCCTTCGCCAAGGCCAATCCAAACAAGCTCAACATGGCATCGCCAGGAAGCGGCTCCGGGCCGCACATGGCAAGCGAGCTGTTCAAGCTGATGACCGGTATTACAATGACTCACGTGCCCTACCGCGGCTCGGGGCCGATGCTGAACGACCTCATCGGCGGTCAGGTGCAGTTCGCCTTCGACGGCATCTCCTCGTCGATCGGCCATATCAGGAGCGGCCGGCTGCGTGCGCTCGGCGTGTCGACTGCGGCCCGCATCGAGATGTTGCCGGGCCTTCCGACTGTTGGTGAATTCGTGCCGGGCTACGAGGCGAGCGGGACTCAAGGTCTCGGCGCGCCCCGCGATACGCCCACGGAAATCATCGACAGGCTCAACCGGGAGATCAACGCTGGCCTCGCCGATCCCATGATCAAGGCGCGGCTTGCCGACCTCGGCAACGAACCGCTCCCGCTCTCGCCCGCTGAATACGGCCAGCTGCTCGCGGACGAAACCGAGAAGTGGGGCAAGGTGGTCCGGGCAGCCAATATCAAGCCGTAGTGTACCTGCAGCTACCACAGCCGCGGGTTCCACAGCATGAGCGCAAAGATCGCGATCACGCCGAGGAACGCCGGCCAGCCGAGCCAGAACCAGATGCGAAAAAGGCGGTCGTAGGCCGCCGGCAGCGGCGCGGCCGCGCGCACCGCCTCCGTTGCGAGGTCGCGCAGGCGCAGCTGGATGCCGACCACCGGCAGCCAGCACATGCCGACGAACACATAAAGGGCAAGCGCCGCCACGATCCATGACTCCCAGGGCGAATAGCCGATCAGCCAGGCGAGGATCGCGCCGGTGACCGGCTGCACGATGACGGCGCTGGCGGTGAACAGCGCGTCGGCGATCACAACCACGCGCGCGGTTGTTGCGATCGTTGCCGGCTCGCGGGTGCGGTGCGCCATGTACATGAAAAACGCGATGCCGAGCCCGGTGCCGAACAGCACGGCGGCGCCGAGGATGTGGATGAGCTTGAACAGCAGCAGAACGTCGGTCATCGTTCGTCCAGGATCGCCAGCGTGAACAGCGTGGCCAGCACCAGCGGGACCAATTTGGTGAGCGGCCCGAGCGGATCGGCCCAGAGCTGCGGCGCCAGCACGGTGCCGGCGAGCGCATAGATCAGCGTCGCGGTCAGCATAAGAAGGAGCGCCACGCGTGCGGTGCGGCGAACGAGCAGCAGCGCGCCGAACGCCACGTCCAGCAGCGCCCCGCCGTTGAGCATGATGCTCGCGAGCGCGCCCCGGACGCCGGCGGCATCGAGATACGCCATTGACGCCGCGCGGCCGGGACCGAACGCGATCACGCCGGTGGCGATCCAGAACGCCGCGAGGCTCGCGATCGCCAGCGGCTTGAGCAGATAGAGCCGCGCGAACCAGCGGTCCTGCACGCTCGCCGGCCGTTCCGCGAGAATCGCCGCGAGGCTCTTCGGCTGGATCCCGGTCGCCGCCATCCACGCCCTCGGATCGCCGGCCACCCCGGCAGCGAGTTCGAGCACGGCGGTCGAGCTCGCGGGCGTGCGCCATCCAAACCGCCCGATCACATCGGCGACGGCGATAACGACCGCCTGCACGACGAGCGGAAGCGGCAGCAGCGGCCGCGGCGGAAATCCGTGCCATGCGCGCAGCGCCGCCACCAGCTCGCCAAGCGTGAGCGTCTCCGGGTGCGCCAGCTCCCACGTCACCGTGGCGGGCGCGCCCGGCTTGAGGCTCAGCGCAACCGTGTCGGCGATATCGTCGACACTCACGATCTGCACGCGGCTGCCGGCGCCGGCGACCGGTGTCGCGAGCGGCAAGCCGGCAAGCCCGCGCAGCATCGCGCTGCCGCCGTGGGCCGCGGGCGCCAGCACCAGCGCGGGCCTTAAGATCACCCAATCGAGATCGAGGCGCGCCAGATGCGCGTCGGCCTCCGCCTTGCTGCGCGAGAACGGCGTCCGGCCTTGGGTAACGCCAACTGCCGACACATGCACCACGCGGCGGATGCCGGCGCGCGCGCAGGCGTCGAACAGCGCCACCGTCCCGTCGACCTGGATGCGGACGAGATCGTCGCGCACGCTATCCTGCATAACGCCGACACAGTTCACCACCGCGTCGATGCCGCCGAGCAATGGCAGCCAGTCCTCCGCGTGCGTCAACCGTGCGAAGTCGGCCGCGATCCACTGCGCGTAGGGCAAGCGCCGCCGCGCCTCGCCGACCGCGCGCCCTGTCCCGACGAGCTCATGCCCGTCGCGATTGAGCCGCGCCAGGATCGCGGACCCGATCAGGCCGTAGGCGCCGGTGACCAGGACGCGCATGACGCTCGCGGCCGCCGTTCAATTCGAGCACTGCTGCCGGGTGCGCGACCAGCGGATGCGATCGAGCACGATGCCCTGATTGCACATGCTCGCCTTGTCGGTGACCGTGCCACGTACCCGGATCATGCGGTCGAGCACCCGCGGCCGCGGATTGACGCCGGTGATGTTGTAGACCGTGCCGTCCGAGCTCTTGATCATCAGGCAGGTCGCGGTGACGCCCGCAAACGCGCAGCCCGCGACCGTGACCCGCTGGCCGACGCTGGGCGCCGCCTGCGCCGACAGCGACAGCAAGAGCGCGGCGCCTACCGCCATCAGCCCAATCCGCATCACTTCCTCCGCCTCGATGTTGCTTCCTGCAACATCTTAGCGCGTGCGTTCAGCGGTGCCCACTCGGCCGGAAAGCGCGCGGATCAGAACGGAATCTCGTCGTCCATGTCGCCGCGCTTGCCGCCGCCCGCGCCGGCGCCGGCCATAGCGGGCTTGCGGGTCGACGGCCCGGAGGAACCGAAGTCGCCGCCGGCCTCGTCGGAGCCGAAATCTCCGCCGCCGCCACCGCCGGCCTTATCGAGCATGACGAGCGTGGAGTTGAAATTCTGCAGCACGATCTCGGTGGAGTATTTGTCCTGGCCGTCCTTGTCCTGGTATTTGCGCGTCTGCAGCGAGCCTTCGAGATAGACCTTCGAGCCTTTTTTCAAATACTGCTCAACCACCCGGCACAGGCCCTCGCTGAAAATCACCACGCGATGCCATTCGGTCTTCTCGCGCTTCTCGCCGGTGGTCTTGTCGCGCCAGCTGTCGGAGGTCGCGACGCTCAAGTTTGCGATCGGACGGCCGTCCTGCGTGCGCCTGATTTCCGGATCCCGTCCGAGATTGCCGATCAGGATCACCTTGTTCACCGAGCCCGCCATGACTCTCTCCTGTTGCGATTGAGCGCCACCCTAGACCCAAGCCCCGCGACGCTGAGGCCCGTGGGCGGGTTTTCCACAATCTTGACTTCGTTCTGGTTTCGTTCTACACTGGTTTCGGAACCTTGGCAAGGCCACATTCCATCGACACGGCGCGCGCGGTCCCACAGTGGTGACATGGCGACGATGATCTCGGAAGTCTATGACGCGTTCCGCTCGGCCGGCGTGCCGGAGGACAAGGCGCGCGCCGCCGCGGAAGCGTTGTCTGAGGACCAACTTGCGACCAAGGCCGACATCGCCAAGCTCGAGCAAGTCACCAGGGGCGAGATCTCCAGGCTGGAGAAGGAGATCGTGGTCATCAAGTGGATGCTCGGATTGGTGATCGTTGCGGTCGTCATCCCTTTGATCAAGCCATTTTTTGCCTAACGCCGGCCGCGGTCGCCGGCGAGGTCAGAGCGCTCCCTGCAGGAAGCGCAGCAGTCGCGGCAAGGTGGTGGCGACGTAGCCGCTGGGATCGTCATCGAACGGGTCGCCGGCCCAGCCATGGGGAGCGCCGGGGATGACCACCCTGTTCGCAACGATGCCGGCCTGTTTCAGCGCGATCAGGAACGGTTCCGATTGCGTCGCCGGATCGACGATGTCGTCGGCCGTGCCGTGAATCAGCAGAAACCGCGGGCGGTTGGCGCCGATCGTGGCATAGCTCATCGGAGAAGCCTCGAAATAGACCCGCCGGTTCTGCGCCGGTGACGCCGCCAGGAACTTCTCGGCGATCTGGTCGCGCGGCCGCGCGATCTGGTCGTGCTGCCATTGCGCCACCATGTCGTAGATGCCGTAGAAGGCGACCACGGCTTTCACGCCGGCGGGCGTGGCGGCGTGGGGATCGCTGCGATAGTCCGACGCAAACTGCTCGTGCGCGAGGCCGACCAGCGCGACCAGATGGGCGCCGGCCGAGGCACCCATCAAGCCAATGCGATCCGGGTCGACGCCCAGATCGGCGCCCTTGGCACGAACGAACTGGATCGCCGCCTTCACGTCGTAGACTTCCTTGGGATAGATGCCAGCCTTGCCCAAGCGGTAGCTGATGGCAAAGACCGCAAAGCCGTTCTTGGCGAGGTGCGGGCCCAGATGCTTGAAGGTCGCGCGGCTGCCGTTCTGCCAGCCGCCGCCGTGCACCGCGATGACGACGGGCGCCTTGGCGACGCCCTTCGGTATATAGAGGTCACCGCTGAGCTTCACCCCGTCGTGCTCCACATATTCGATATTGGCTCGGGTGACGACCTCGTGCTGGGCCAGCGCCGGACCAGCGAACATGACCAGCGCCAGCGCGAAGACATGCGTTTTCATGGAAATACCTCCCCGTTGTCTGTTCTATTTGCCCGCATGGTAGCCGGACCTTTGCCCGCTGTCCCCAGGGCATAGAAGCCCCGCGTCTTTGGGCTGGCGCATCGGCCCCGTTCTTCCTATGTTCGCGCAAAGCCGATGCCGGCATCTCCCCGCTCCGACGCGCGACCACGAGTCCCGATGAACGACCTGTTCGACAAATCCGCCCGCGCCGCCCGCCGTCCCGACGCCCGCGCGGCCGACCGGCGCGTGATCGCGATCCGCGGCGCCCGCGAGCACAACCTCAAGGATATCGACGTCGAGATTCCGCGCGACCAGCTGGTCGTGTTCACCGGCCTGTCCGGCTCGGGCAAGTCCTCGCTCGCGTTCGACACCATCTATGCCGAGGGCCAGCGCCGCTACGTCGAGTCGCTCTCCGCCTATGCGCGCCAGTTCCTCGAGATGATGCAGAAGCCGGACGTCGACCAGATCGACGGCCTGTCGCCGGCGATCTCGATCGAGCAGAAGACCACCTCGCGCAACCCGCGCTCGACCGTCGGCACCGTCACCGAGATCTACGACTACATGCGGCTGTTGTGGGCGCGCGTCGGCGTGCCCTACTCGCCCGCCACCGGACTTCCTATCGAGAGCCAGACCGTCTCCCAGATGGTCGACCGGGTGATGGCGCTGCCCGAGGGCACCCGGCTTTATCTGCTGGCGCCGGTGGTGCGCGGCCGCAAGGGCGAGTACCGCAAGGAGATCGCCGACTACCTCAAGCGCGGCTACCAGCGCCTCAAGATCGATGGCAAGTTCTACGAGATCGCGCAGGCGCCCGCGCTCGACAAGAAGTTCACCCACGACATCGACGTGGTGGTCGACCGCATCGTGGTGCGCCCCGACATCGCCACCCGCGTCGCGGATTCGCTCGAGCAAGCCCTCAAGCTCGCCGACGGCCTCGCGGTGGTGGAGTTCGCCGACGCGCCGGGGGCCGCATCCTTCGAGACGCCCGCTACGCGGGCTCCTCAGGATGAGGGGCGAGGAGCGAAGAGCGCCGGCCGTTCCCCTCGTCCTGAGGAGGCGCGCAGCGCCGTCTCGAAGGACGAGGCCCCCGCACGCAAGACCGCCAAGATCCACGACCAGCAGAGCGGCCCCGAGCGCCTGGTGTTCTCGGAAAAGTTCGCCTGCCCGGTGTCCGGCTTCACCATTCCCGAAATCGAGCCGCGGCTGTTCTCGTTCAACAACCCGTTCGGCGCCTGCCCGAAATGCGGCGGGCTCGGCGTCGAGCAGCACATCGATGCCGATCTGGTCGTGCCCGACAAGGACGTCACCCTGCGCAAGGGCGCGCTGGCGCCCTGGGCGAAGTCGTCGTCGCAGTACTACATCCAGACCCTGATGGCGCTGGCCAAGCACTACCGCTTCACGCTCGACACCAGGTGGAAGGACCTGCCGAAGAAGACCCAGGACGCGATCCTCTACGGCTCCGGCGAGGAGGCGATCAAGATCACCTACGACGACGGCATCCGCTCCTACCAGACCACCAAGCCGTTCGAGGGCGTGATCACCAACCTGGAGCGGCGCTGGCGCGAGACCGAGAGCGACTGGGCGCGCGAGGAGATGGCGCGCTACTTCACCGACATCCCCTGCGACGCCTGCAAGGGCTTCCGCCTCAAGCCCGAGGCGCTGTGCGTCAAGGTCGGCGCAAAACACATCGGCGAGGTCGCCGAGCTGTCGGTCAAGCGCGCCGGCGAGTGGTTCACCGAGCTGCCCAGCGCGCTCACGCCCAAGCAGAACGAGATCGCGGTGCGCGTGCTCAAGGAGATCCGCGACCGGCTCAAGTTCCTGGTCGACGTCGGGCTGGAATATCTCACGCTGGCGCGCGCCTCCGGCACGCTCTCCGGCGGCGAGAGCCAGCGCATCCGGCTCGCCTCGCAGATCGGCTCCGGGCTGACCGGCGTGCTCTACGTGCTCGACGAGCCCTCGATCGGCCTGCACCAGCGCGACAACGCCCGCCTGCTCGAAACCTTGAAGCGCCTGCGCGACCTCGGCAACACCGTGATCGTGGTCGAGCACGACGAAGACGCCATCCGCACCGCCGACCATGTGCTCGACATCGGCCCCGGCGCGGGCATCCACGGCGGCCACATCATCGCCCAGGGCACGGTCGA
>WNGB01025224.1_pt1 | contig 13768 bp, 22 predicted proteins | sample 5400681 | NCBI WGS metagenome assembly WNGB01 (sample SAMN13153367, study PRJNA577476) | soil metagenome | isolation source: 115 cm soil or saprolite under grassland replicate 2 | place: USA:California | collected 2016-06-15 | reverse complement strand
AGCTCTCAGGCCACGGCGCAACGGGCGAGGGCGTCGCTATCGACGCGGCAGGCGATGTGGACCGGGAAGCGCTGGGCTCCGGCCCTGAAGCACCGATACGCCGAGCGGTCAGCCGCCCTCCGACGTCGCTCTCTGTTGAAAAGGCGACGCCGCAGGCCACGCACCGCACCTCCCCCTACACAGGAGACTGGTTTGTGTAAGCCAGTGGAAAAGGCGTACGTGCCACCGGAAAGAGCTCGCTGCAAGCCAACGGCGGCTGACGAGACAGACGGGCGGCTCGCTCGTAAAGGGCGGTTACGACGCATCGCCGTTATCCCCTCGGACAACTGGAGGTGGGCAGATGACTTAGAAGAAGTAACGGACGCCGATAACGGGCAGCGCTCGCCTCGGAAGCTGCTCGCCTCACTCGTGTGTCGGCCCCGAGGCTCACATGGAACCCTAAAAGAATCGCCGATTCCCTTCTAAGCTTTCCTTTACAGCCACGGTAAATAGAAACAAAGCGATCCCTATCGCGAATGCAATTTTCATAGCGTAATCGTGATTTGCGAGGTACAGCACTACCCCATCAAGAATGAACAAGATGCTGAGATTAAAGAATAACGTGAATTCGGCGGCACTTTCACCGCGCTTCGCTACTCCTAAGGCATCGAACAAAGCGTCCTGCAAAGCATATACATTCTTTCCCGTCCGTCCCCAGACATACTTCTGTTGAGTGCGATTGTCTGAACTCCATAGCCAGAACTGTGCCAGAAGACGACCAATTCGCTCGCCGACCCCTGCCCAGGGCGTGCAGAGCTCTTGATCTCCACCGAGAAGAATGGCGCGCCTGTTCCAAAAAGTCGCGAGTTGATGAATCCACCGAATGATCAAGATGGGCGAAACCAAGAGTCCAAGGACGAGTGCGATGGTCTGCATCGTGAGTGCAAACGCTTCGTCACCGGTGAAGTCTTGACTCAAACTCTTAATCGAATGCGAATTTGAGATAGCTCCCCATATCTGGTCACCCGCAAGTGCAACGGCGAGCCCGCTTAACGCGATTATGGCACCCCAGAGTATCCGCCCATATCGAGTCGTTCTCTGCCAGTCTGGCTCTTTAGGGAGCGTCGATTGAATGCGTCCAAGTGATTGAATCGTCGTATCGAACCATTGCCGTGCGCTCTCATTGGTCTGAAAGGCCTGAGACGCATAGATGTATGCGACATGAAGGTCTCGGAGTGTCCGGGCAATATGTGATTCAACGGTTTGCTTACTTGTGAGCAAGTCGGCGAAGGGATACACAAGGTTCGTGTGGGCCCGATACCGGAGAACAGCGGTGTACTCGGCCATCAACTCTTGATGAGCCGCTCGGATTTGAGACACCCGCATGGCGGTATCGCCCTGATCCTCGTCGAACTCAGGGGAAGCCTGCGTAATCGATCCACCCTCGTCCGGTGAATCGGTCTTCAACCTTGCTGTGCGCCGTCGCTGAGGCACGAGCACAACTTACGAAACGCTCGCGTTTCCGGCAATGTGGTCGCGACGACTGCTCCGTACATGTTCCCGACCTCGGATGCGGCAGCGGTCGAATCCGCCCTCGTCCGCGCGCGGCCTCTCGCTTGGCGCCTCGTGCACGGACGAAGGCGGTGGAATTCGGCGCAGAAGGCGATTCATGGACTCGGCAGGACTGGGCTCGGCGGTGGAACACTGGCGCGGAGAGCGCTCAGCAACGCCTCAGGATGTCGGCCTCTGCCAGGAAGGCGACACGGCGAGTCCGCCCGGCCGAAGTCCTAAGGCGAGCTTGGTTTATCCAAGTGCGTCAAGTAGCGCATCTGTTCCGCGCCAAGCCGCCCTCCCGCAAGCGTTCCCGCTCCCTTCCCGCCGCCCCGCACGGATTAGTGCGCTACACGGAAGGAATCTGCTCGAAGGCAATCCGCAGCCGTATCACCATCCGTCCTAGCGACAGCTTGCGGGCGAGGAGTCGCAGCACTTCGGCCTCACCCTGTCGGACGTCGACTCTCACGATACACACGTCACGGCCTTCCTTCGCCTGGCAGTCGCGGCGTTGACCACGGCCAAGCAGGTCGATCGTGTCGGGTCCCGTGACCGATTCGAACCAAATGTCTACGTCGGCTTCCCGCGGGAGATTGAATCGAGCGCTCAACGCGTAGCTGCCTGGATCAAGCACTCCGAGTTCCTCCCACGATGTCCCGACGACTCTGTCGAGTCGAATCGTCCTCCGAAGCACCTTCGGCCACTTCGGCGCGGAAGGCTCAGGGGTCGAGACGGTCGGCTCGGGAGGCTTGGTGCCGCTCCCTTGTGCGACTGGTTGCTCCGAGGAGGAACCACGAAGAGCGTCCACCGCAGCGACAACCGCGATCCCGATAAGCGCGGCAGCAAGGAGGATGGTGAGCCGTCTTGGCACCTGCGCTCACTGTACGACTGACACCTGACCGTAGCCCGCCGCCGCCGTTCCGCAAGCGTTCCGGCTACTGCTGCCGCTCCGGATCGAGAGGGACGTACCAAGTCAAGCCGTCTTTCTTTTCAGTCCAGCCCTCTTTGGTCTCACCCGGAGTCGCCGGTGTCACCTTGCCGCCTTTCAACTCGAACCCCGCGCTCCGCGCCGCCTCTTTGAGCCGCTGAAGATCGGCACCCGCCGTCGAGATGCTCTCCGACGTGAAGCGGAACCAGACTTCGGCGTCGAACCTCCCCATCACGGATTACCCTAGCCCGCCGCCGCCCTTCCGCAAGCTCCCGTTTTAGCCCAGATCGGCGAACACCGCGGCCTCGAAGACGATGAGCGTTCGGAAGCCGTCGCCATCGATTTGGTACGCATAGCATCCCGGCGCTTTCAGGCGAGTGTACGAAGGGAACTGACGCCAGCCATCGTTCACCACAGCCTCGCCCGCAGGAAAGCTCATCTTCCAATCAGGCACCGACTGATCGCCGAACCCCAAGCCTCCCGGTGCGTCTATACGTCCACCCCGAATCAGGATCGGCCCCGTGTAACTCGGCTCGGCAACCCACAGCACCTTCTGGCCTCCCCAAGCGCTCGGGTACCAGAGCTGGGTCTTCACGGTTGGGTAGATGAATTCGAGCAGACCGTGCGGGATGCCAACGGGGTAGATGGGGCCGTCGCCAAGCGCCGGGCCGAACTCCGGGGTGACGCGCCTCTCTATCGAAACGGGGCAGTTCTTCCCATCCGCAAGAGACGGAAGCACGAGTGGGGGGCCAGACGATTCGGACTGAGGCGTCAGCCCGGTCGAAGGCTCGGGATCGCTCTTACATCCTGAGAGAAGAGCCGACGCTACAGCAGCGGCTAGGAAGACTCGGACCGAAACCGACACCCGGCAGCGTCTCATAGAGGCTCAAGCTGAGAATACGCCGACGCGCACTAGCCCGCCGCCGCCCTTCCGCAAGCGCTCCGGTTTTACCACTCATCGTCCTCGTCGTCGACCGGAGGAACTCTCGGCCGTCCAGGCGGCTTGGAAGCCGGCCCACCGGCGTCAAGAATCTGCACAGCGCACTCGGCAATGGTAAGCGACGCCTTTAATGATCGTTGCAGGAACTTTGCCCGCCGCCGAAGTGTGCGCGGGCGGTGGGCCTGCGCAACACCTGTGGCAGCTGCCACGAACGCGTCCGAAGGGATACTCAGGCGTAACATGACGTACATCGTTCCGCCGGTCTGGACGGCGTGTCTGCGCGAGCCTTCGCGGGGTCTACGTTCGTCGACGTGATCGAGGCGGACGTGCTAGGAGACGTAACATGCTGCTCAGATCGGGTCAAGCCAAGCTCGGCGGTACCGAGCCTCCCTATTTCGTGCGTTTGCGTCAAGTGGGCTGCTGCGTCGCCTTTTCGATAGTTCGCGACAGGGGATTGGGGCGTCCCCAGTGAGCTCTCGGAGGCCGCGCGGTGTGAGGAGGTGGGGCACGCTGTGCGCTCCCCAAGTCTTCAGCTCAAGCTGCTTCCGTTCTCGGACGTACCCACCAGGGGCGCGGGCCGAGTCTCCAAGGGAATGTCGGGGAGCGCCGAGTCGAGGTAGGAATCAAACGCGAGGTGTGGGGTTAACGTGTCGCTTGCGCGGTCGTTGCGTTTCTATGCGACCGCGGACAACGCGTCGAGCTCGGCAGTCGTAACGGTTCCATGACGGTAAATGTTGAAGCGCAGGCCTGGAACTTCTTGCACGCTTTGAACGAGCCGTGGGATCGAAAGATGGGGACGGCCGTGTTCCGCGAAGCAACCGAGGGTCGGTCGAAGGTCTTTCCTTTCGAAGAAGCGAGCCCAGTCGTTGACACATTGAGTGGGCTTCAGCTTCTCCGCGTTGAGGTTCTCGTATGCCTGTGGCATTCCGCGGAATCCTCCGCTTGCCCACGCGTCCCAGTCCAGTGTCGGATGAAGCTCCGGACGGCCAAAGGACGAGAAGTACGAGGGAAACTCTGGCCTAAGCCGGCGATACGCATGAACGAACTTCTGTGAGTCCGGACCAGCGGATTGCTCATACTGGATTTCCGCGTTGACGATCGCGAACTCTGCTTGGGCGAGGTCGATTGCCCTTGCCATCGCTTTGGCTTCGGCGGTCGGCTTCGGGTGCGGCCGTCCGATGAAGCCGTGCACACCGAGACGCATGTCACGCTGCTTCGTAGCGTGACGCAACCCGCGCAGCCAGTCGCGGTCGAGCACCTCTTCACCTTCGATGGCTTGGGCGGTGAGCCACTTGATCCCGTGGCGGTGTGCTCGCGCCGCCACCGCTTCGGGATCGGGCCGCTGGCCAAGCGTTTGATACACCCACAGACCGGTTACTTTGGCCACGAGGGAACTCCCGTCTGAAAGGCTAGAGAAACTCCGTCCGGCAGGATAGGCGAAGGGGCGACGGCAAGCGCCGCGAGCGCTCCGGCGGCGACGCCCGCGGAACTTCTGGTCATCCTTCCTCCCGTGCGGCGTAACACCCGGTGCGCGGGCGCAGGTGGGCGATGCCCAATAGAGACAGGTGAGAGAGTAGATCGGGGTGGGCGGATGATCGCCGGCCGCGGCCGCGAGCCATCGGTGCGGCCGGACGCGGGGAAAGGACGGCTGAGCGACTGGGCCACGTGGCCGACGGGTAAGGCCAAATCTGAGCTGTGACAAGGGCGGGCCCGACGTGTGAGCATGCAGGACAGAGCAGCCGGAGAATTCCGGGTCTTACGGTGCTTGAAGCGGAGGTCTGTTTCCGCGGCCCCCGGCCAAATACTCAGACAGGTCCCATCCCGCGACCTCACGCACCAGCGTTGATCAGGAACTTGCCGGCTCAGTGATCGAACCCAAACGACGAGCAAGGATGTGGTCGGCTGCCGGGGTCGCCCAGGCGGCTTGTAAGCGTGGGGATTGGTTTTCACCCAACCTTGTGGTGGGACGCACGGGACAGAAGCACGCCTAGGTAGGCATGCCGTCGAGGAGTCCAGCCGCCAGGAGGCCTTCTCCCGGATTGAGCATGGGCGTGACGCGTCAGTGCTTTGCGGCAAACGCTGCGCCCTGAGCAGTGCTAGCCGGATTGCGCCCCTCCGCGTCCAGGATCTCCTTCGCGCGGGCCTTTACTCGAGCGATGTCGCCCAAGAGCTCGCCAGGGCACGAGGTCGGAAACTCGGGCAAGGCCTTCCTGCCGTGCCCGAAGATCTCCGTGGCCGGAATCCCACAGCGCGACATGATCCAGGCGTGCAGTCGCGCCGATGCCTCGAGCTGTGCCGGGGACATGTGCGGCTCGTGGAGGTGCTCATGCTCGATCCCCGGCTGTTCGTTCTCGCCGGGACAATGGGCCGAGACAATCATTCGACCGGTCATGATTGCCAACAGGGAGAGGTGGCGACCGACAAGGATCATCCCGTTCAGGCAGACGAGGAAGTTGTGACCGCTGTCGTTGAAGTTGCGCGTCGGGCCCATGTGGAAGGCCTGGATACTGCGCGCGAAGCGGATTGCCTCGTCGCGCGACTCGTTTGCCGGATTCGCAACCTCCGGGTGATGGCCGGCCGTATGGTGGAAGATGATCCGCTCAGGCCGTCCCGTCACGATCGGTGGGGCCTTTGGTGGTTTCGCACCCCATCTGCCCGTCGTGATGATCTTGGGCTTACGCACGCCTGCCATTGGGGCTCCTTTCAAGCGCGTACAGCACCCCGCTACTTTCGGGTAGCGGGCATCGACCATACTCGCTTGAGCCGTCGGATACAAATCTCGGCCTCGACGTGAGCGCACACGGGGATGAGGATCCGCTGCCGTCACGAAGTACGCAGGCAGCCCGAGCGCCGCACAGCTACCCAGATACTTTGGGTTCTCTTTTTTTAGAGGGAGGACGCGTTACATCGCTCGATGCCTTTTCGGGCGAGCCAGCGAGTTTCTCGCTCTGCGAGGCGGTTCGCGGGCATGTGGAGGCGGACGGCGTGCTCACATTCTGTAACGCAAAGGCAAGCGCCGGGGGCTGACGGGGACGACTGCGCCGCTGAAAGCCTCGCGCGTCGGCCCGGCGCTGCCGATGCAGGACCGATGCTACGAACGGGTCAGGGCTAGAGGCCGATGGGCGCGGCTTCTCAGGGTCAGCGAGCGCAGACGTCGCGGCGCAGCTTCTCCGCTCGTGCTCGGCAGGCGGCCTTCTTGCAGGCGCACGGCCACTCGCGCAAGGAGACGGCCGAGATCCTCGGCGTGGCCCCGGAGCGATCTGGGTCTGGAAGCGCCACCCGCAGTGGCAGCTGGAGATGGAGCGCTGGCGCGAGCTTGCCGAGAGGCCACTCGAGGCGAAGCAGCTGCACCTTCGGCTCGAGTCGGCCGAGGCGACGATCGAGGCGCTCGAGCAGCTGCGGCTGATCATGGGGAGCGCCACCAAGCGGGTGCGGACGAGCGACGGCCTCAAGGAAGAGCCCGACTGGCCCACGCGCCTGAAGGCGGCGGCCGTGCCGGAGCTGCGCGGACACGCCAGCCAGGCGCCGGCCGAGGGCCGCACGCTTCGCATCGTGCCCTAAACAAGCCCCCATCCCTCTGCCTGTCACAGAGGGGAGAAAGAGCGGGGAAGCGAGCCGGCCCCAGAGAGGTGCGAAGCTCGAAGACGGGGCCCGGGCCGAGCTTGAGCGGGCGCGGGCCTCCTTGTTCATGAGAGTTGGGGTCCCGTTGCTCACGTCCTGGTGATACAAGAAACAAGGGCATTCTGTCTGAACGGGCGTGCGCGAGGCGGCCTTCGCTTGCGCGTTACAGAATGTGAGCACGACGTCCGGCCCGATTCGCACGCGAACCGCCTCGCAGAGCCGAAAAGCGCGCTCCCCGCTCCGAAAATGCATTGAGCGATGTAACGCGCCCTCCCTATGAACTGACGAAGAGCGAGGGCGTCCCCGACTGGGGCCCGGCCTGGTCGCCGGACGGAACGGAGATCGCCTGGAACTCCGACCCCGACCTCGGGGGCGTCTTGCGCGGCTACCTCATGCACTCGGACGGATCGGACGTGAGGCCGCTCGGCGCCGACGTGTGGGTCGAGTACCCCGCCTGGTCTCCGGACGGGACGAAGCTTGCCTTCATGGGGCAGACTCCCGTCGGCACCGAGAACTACGAGATCTACGTGGTCAACGCGGACGGCGATGGCCTTCGCCGGCTCACGGACTCCCCGGGCCCGGACGGCTGGCCGGCCTGGTCGCCGGACGGGGAGCGGATCCTGTTCGCCTCCGTTCGCGACGACTGCGCGTTCTCCAAGGCTCCAGACTGCAAGACACCAGGGGACATCGGGCCATACCACACCCTGTACGTGATGCACGCCGACGGGTCCCAGCAAACCCGGGTCAGCGACGTCTTCGGCCAGATCGCGGACTGGTCGCCCGACGGTCGCTACATCGTCTTCGAGGGTCGGGGAGGACTCAGCCTCATGCGAGCCGATGGATCGGGGCTCACGACGCTGCCGACCGGAGTCTCATCTTCCGGGTTTCCCGACTGGGCCAGGTAAGTGCCCCCTGAGCCCGATCTTGCACGGATTCCAAGGAGCGACACCCGCTCAAAACCGCGAACTCCGGCGGAACAGGCTGACGTTCGCCACCCGCCCGTCCTTCTGAGCCTCGTGCACACCGACGCGACCACTCCACTGCGGTGCGCGTCCTCTTATGTCTGCGGGCTCGAGGAGCCGGCGAGTCGGGTTCTCCGCCGGCAGGTCGCCGGCCCCCTACCAGGTCACCATCGACTACAACCTGGTCGAGCACTCGACGGTCTTTGAGGACGGCGAACATTTCTTAACGCAGACCGATACGTTCGTCCCTGACGCCTCGAGGATCTTCTTCGACGTCTAGGCGCCGGTGGCACGTCGACGTAGTCCGCCTCGGCTCCAGCCCATCAGAAGGGCGCCAGGAGTAACGTCTCCTGGCGCCCTTTCTGTGGCCGTCCTCGACAGCCGCGCCTCGTTCACGGACCGAACTCTTGGTCGCCCTGATGGCGCCGCAGCGCCTCGTCAAGCGCGCTCAGCCGAGGGCTCTGCTCGAGCTGCGAAGGTGGCGCCGCCGCCTGCCGATCCGGGAACATCAGGACGTGCTACTCGGCCTGCAACAGGTTGTGTACCTCCATGGGCTCGAGGCCCTCGGGAGGCCACTCGCTGCTCACGGCTTCGGGGCCGGCGACCTTGAGGAGAGCCGGCGCGAGGCGCTCCTCGCGGAAGCGCCGATACGCATCCTCCGACTCCCACACCTCGATGATCCGCAGCTTGCCCTCATAGAGCCCGGCCGCGTGAAGGATCGCGCCGGGTGGCGTCTCCTCACCGACCTCGTCGCCGACGGCGTCGTACACGTCGAGACCGATGCCCTCGACCGTCTGCACGTATGCCCATGCCATTGCCTCGCTCCTCTCAGGTCGATTGCCACACCCTCTCACCCTCTGTGGGTGGCCGTCCACTGGCCGCGGCTGCCCAGCTCGTCGGCTCGAGCGGGCGCTTAGGCGGCGACCTGCTTGGGCGGGCAGACCGAGTCCGCGTATGAGCAGAACACGCAACAGTCGCCCGGAAGCGGTTGAAGCATCTCCCCGCACCCCTCGCAGCAGTAGAAGCGCTGGCAGGCGTTAGTTGGCATCGTCTCGACCTTCACCAGGCCGCAGCTCGGACACGTGAGCCGCGCCTCGGTCACGAGTCCAGCCATGCGAGAAGCGTATCCGCGGAGCCCCGCGGGTTCGAGCCAAGATCTGGAAGTACAGTGCAAAGCCTCAAACGAGTGCCGCCCATCTTCACGTTGTGCCCCCCGATTCCACGGGCCGTCCTGCGCAGACCCGCGCCGCGCCAACGGCCGGCGGCGCAGGGAACGCCCGCACGACCGTAATGAAGGGGTCCCCGGTTCGAGTCCGGGCGTCGGCTTCGCTCAATTTGCAGGGCCTTTCGCCTGCACAGGCAACGCCAAGCGTGGGTGCCGGGTACGAAACGGGTAAATCTTTCGACCCCTTCACGGTTAGTAAAGGGGTCCCCGTGGATCCCGATTCTGCCTATTTGCAGGCGCTTAGAGGCCTCGAGTTCGATGGCGACTCGACGACGAAGGGGTGCGGGCGCGCTTCCTGATCCGCGATCGCGACAGCAAGTTCACGCTCGGCTTCGATGAGGTCTTCCGCTCCGAGGGCGGCATCCGCGTCATTTCGAGCGCCCGTGCGCCGCTTGGGCGCGGGCGCACGCCGAGCGCTGGGTCTCAAGCCTGCGGCTCCAGTGCACGCCTGACGAGCCCGGACCGCGTCCTCTTCCCTGACGACAGGATCACGAACGTGGCCGGACAGGTGGAGCTTCCATCGGTAGGAGGTCCGCGAGTGGGCGCGAAGCTGGCGCGGTGGGAAAGCGCGCCGTTGTCGGGGCAATCACCGTGGTCGTGGTCGTGGGCGTCGCGGTGTGGCGGCTGCTCCCTCGGGATACGGCGACGCCAATCGTGCAGCCGATGGGGCCCCAGGCGTACGCATACAGGACGACGGGCTTTGAAGAGATCGATGCCTTCGGGGGCGCCCGGCACGACTATCCCGAGACGACGGCGATGCTCGTCCGGCGGGCCGACTGTGGGGTCGTGCTCACCTGGCAGCCCCTCAAGGAGCGGATGACGCGCTGGGAGCTCTGTCGCTCCGAGCGAGGGTGGCTGCTTCGCGGCTTCTCCGAGCTCCACATCTTCTTCGGACGGCGCGATATGCGGATGTACCGCTGCCGCTCCGGCTCGCTCGTCGTCGACGCGACCTGCTCGGCGGGCAACACCACCGAAACGGCCGAGGGGACGACCGTGGGGACGGAGACGCTGACGATCGACGGGCGCCAAGTGAAGACCCTGCACCTGAGCGTTCGGACGCGCCTCGAGGGCAAGACTCGCGGAACGGGGACGCGCGAACTCTGGCTTCGTTCCGACGGGCTGCCGGTGCGGTGGATCCTGACGAACGAGAGCGCGACGCCGTCTCTCGCAGGAGACGTGCACTATCGCGAGCGCCTTGAGCTGTCGCTCCTCTCCCTCGAGCCTCAGGCGGGCGCTCGAGCTTCCTGAGCGGCCGATGGCGAGCCTGGAGCGGCGCGTCAAGCTCGCTGTCCCCGGGCCATGGCTTGGCCGTTGAGGGCAGAGACGCTTGACTGGGCCAGGACGCCAGCACAGCGACTTTGGGCAACCTGGCCTCGGCGTGTTGGTCGCCTTCAATCCCCGAGCTCGCCGGCTTTTGCGGCCTCAGGACGACGACAAGGGCACGCCGTACTCGGCGCCTGAGTGTCGCCTCTCCCTACTGGCCGGTTCGACGCCGCTGAGCGTGGATACAGACGTGCTGACCGTCTCGCTCTCGCGGGCCGAGCTCGAGCGCCGGGCGGTCGAGGCGTACGGGCTGCTCGGCGAGCGCTGCGTTGTCTGCCCGCGCGCGGCTGCAAGGTCGACCGTTGGGCCGACGTCGCGGGCCTGTGCGCGATCGGGCGGCACGCCGTCGTCGCCTCCTACTTCCCGCACTTCGGCGAGGAGGACTGCCTCCGAGGCCGGCGCGCATGGATGAAACACCAAGAAATCCCTGCTAATGAGGCAAAGCCGACGCCCGGACTCGAACCGGGGACCCCTTCATTACGAGTGATGAACCGGTGTCCGCTCCAGTCCGCTCAAGTCACCTCAGGCCGCTTTTCGAGGGCGGTTTCGCGGACTGGAGTGGACTGGAGGTGACTGGAGAGGACAACCTGGTGGACGGCTGGTGGACGGTTGGGCTGTTGGCAGTCCAGACAAAGGCTGAGGGCAAAAGGCGCGAGCGTTCTGTCCATCCACGCTGAGCGGCGTCGCACTGTCCGGAACGGGCTTGCTGATCGTGCCGCCGCGCTGTCATCGAAGTCCCGGGGGCCCCGCCGACCGCGCCCGCGCCCCACCTTCTGGCGTCAGCTCGGCCGAAGGTACCGGGCGAGCGCGGCCTCGACCTTGGAGTCGGCGGGAGCCGAGGCCGAGACGATGTGGCGCTCGAAGGCGTAATCGACGATCCGGCCGTCCCGGATCGTCAAGTCCAGCTGGCCGAGGGCTTGCATTTCATCCGGGCCGGCCACGGCTACGATCGTCCCGTTCACGAGCTCGGGCTGCGGTGTCGCCTCGCCCAGGTGCGTGCCGAGAGCGACGTCCACGCCCTTGACCGATCGCACGACGCGGCGCGTGTCCTCCTCGCTCATGTGCGAGAGGAGGACGACAAGCTCGGCCCCCGCGGCCCGCATCTGGGGCACGCTCTCCCGCATCGCTTGCAGCGGGTCGAGAACGCGCATGCTCGACTCGAGCCCGGGCGGCAGCGCCGGGATTCCCGGAGCGGCACGCGCACTGACGAGGCCGGTGATCCCGATCCGCACACCGCCCACGTCCCGAATGATCCAGCGCCGCGCTCCTTGCTCGGACGCGAACACCTCGTCCGGATTCCCGCCCTCGCGGACGTTGGCGCTCACCCAGGCGAAGCGCGAAGCGGCGACGAGCTCGCGGAGCTGAGACAGGTCCTGCTCGGAGGGAGGGCTGTCCTCGCTCAAGACGTGGAGCTCGTTGAAGCCGAAGGTATCCGCGTCGATGCCGGCGGCGTTGAAGGCGTCGACCGTGTGCCGGCCGTCCGTGCGCACACCGTTCAGGGCGGGGCTCAAGTCGTCACCGTTCCCCAGGAAGAGGCTGTTGGCCGGCTCGGGCAGACGGGAGCGCAGTGCATTCCGCAGCCCGACGTAGCGGGCGAAGGTGACGTCGAACGGCCGCCCGGGGGTGCCGGCGAGCGAGCCGTGCGTGTGCGTCTCGTGGAAGAGCGTCACGACGACTGCACCCCCGGGCTCCGCGGCCGTCTCTCGCTCGATTGTCGCGACCGATCGCTCCCCGGAGCCGGCGCAGCCGGCGACGGCCGCCACAATCGCCAGGAAGAGGAGAAACGCTCGAGCCATCATGCGTCCTACATGCGTGCCGGGCAGCTGGTTCCCCAGAATGAAAACCACCGCATCGCTTTGGGGCAAACCGCTCAAGATGTTCTGCCCCTTTTTTCCATGCTCAGCGGTATGGCACGGCTCAAAACGCGGCATTTGGGTCGCTTCGGTGGATTGCGGCCAAGCCCGCAGCGACCGGCCGTCCCAGAACTGCTCAACCCGAGCGTCAACGACGCTCACCGGAACCGCTCGCCGACCTCTTCGTCCCGGCTTCGCCGGTCGTTTCGCAGTGCGCTAAGGTTGCAGCGCCGGCCGGCCGACGATCGTTCTTGGTCAGGATGGACGCTGTCAGGGTCCTCATCGCCGACGACAACCTTCTCTTCGCGCGCACGCTCGAGGCCGTCCTCGCCGACGACGAGCGCTTCGACGTCGTCGGTTACGCCAAGAACGGCGAGGAGGCGGTCGAGCTCGCCGAGTCGCTGCACCCGGACGTCGTGCTGATGGACATCGCGATGCCCGCGCATCGACGGCCTTCAGGCGACGCGCCGCCTCCGCGAGCTCGGCTCGCCGGCGCACGTCGTCATGCTCACGAAGTCCGACCTCGCCGGCGACGTCGTCCGCGCCGAGCGCGCGGGTGCCGACGGCTACGTTGCGAAGACGCGCATCGTGCAGGGCCTCCGCGCCGTCATCCTCGAGGCGGCCGGCTAAGAGCTGGTCCGCTACGGGCGGCGTGCCGCCGAGAACCGTCGCAGCCCCCAGGCGATCAGCGCGACGACGCGGAGGGTCCCTCTTCGTGACGGGGCCTGCACCTCGTTCTGCCCCTTGTATCCACGCTCAGCGGCGTGGCACGGTCCTGTTCACAAAGGCGGACTGGCCAGATCAACGACGGAGTTTGGGGACTCTCCCGAGCCGTTTGGACACCTACCAGGGTCGCCTCTAAAGTCCCGGCGCCGTCCAGTCGCGGGAGGGTGACCTTACCGCACACGGTCTGCACCACCATCACCTTTGCCGTTGATTCCTCCCGTCTTGCGTCGCTAGTTCGACGCGGATCTTGTCGTCCTATTGCGACCGGGCGCGTTGATTGGTCCGGGTGTTCTGAGAGCTGTGGTTGGTCGGTTGGTTCACGCGCCGCGGCCCAATCATGGCCCATCGTCTAGGCGCAAAGTGCCTCCAAATAACTATTTCTCGAGCGGCCTGTGTTCGGCCGCGCGAACAAGACAGATTGCGAGGGTGGGGCGTTTTCAGAGCTGGCGCCGTTTCGAACGCGCGGATGGTGGTGAATCGAGAGTTCGGCCCAGCGTTCTCAGGCTATGGCCGTGGTCTCCCTCTCAGGTCGAGCCTCGCGACCTGCGGCTCGTGATCCGAGGCCTGATCGGCGAACTCTGAGTTGACGTGGACGACGTCGTACTCGATTCCCATGTTCGAGAGCAGGTTGCCGCTGACCAGAATCTGGTCGAGCACCTG
>WNGB01010537.1_pt1 | contig 13770 bp, 9 predicted proteins | sample 5400681 | NCBI WGS metagenome assembly WNGB01 (sample SAMN13153367, study PRJNA577476) | soil metagenome | isolation source: 115 cm soil or saprolite under grassland replicate 2 | place: USA:California | collected 2016-06-15 | reverse complement strand
GGGGGCAGCCCTGGTGGCGGGGGCGGTGGGGCAGAGCGGTGTACGGGGGCCGTGGCCACCCCTGGCACCTGATTGCCTTTGGCGTACATACATTGGATATACGCTGCGTCATACCGTGACTGCAGCGTCGCCCCCGAGGCAGCGCTCGCCTGCGCGCCGCTTACACCCCCCAGGAGGAGGCCACTACCGGCACCAATCGCTGCACCGGTCCCAGCATTCCCTGCCGCAGCACCAAGCACCGCCCCGGCGGCGGCGCCTACAGCCGTCCCCACGGCGGCGCTCGTGACGGCGCTCTGTGTCGCCGCCTCCTCCGGAGTCACGCCGACCTGGTACTGCGCATATTGTCGGCAGGCAACCTCGTCGGCCTGGAAGACCTCCAGGGGCTTGCCAGCCGCCGGCAGCACCAGGACATTCGGCCCGGTCGGCCCGACGACGCAGGCGCTGAGCAAGCCCATCACAAGTAACAGTATCACCCATCTCACGAACATGTTTTCTCTCCTCCTCCACTACCAGCGACTTGGTCGTTACCAAGCGCGATAGAGCCTCCATGGCCGATGGTAGTAGGGTCTCCAAGGCCGAACAATCACCACGGGAGGCCGGGCCACGACCACGGGCGCGGGTCGCACGACCACAGGCGGCGCTGGCAGAATCGTTACAGGAATGGGCAGTCCGAGCCCAATGACGACATGCACCCTGGCGTGAGCCGGCTGCGGCAAGGCGAAACTTGCCATGCCGAGGAAGGTAGCGATACTCACTATGCGCAACATGTGTCTCGGTTTCATGGTGTTATCCTCTTCCAGTAAGCAAAACCATTTGTACTGGGTCAGATATTTCTTGCCGTGAGAGGAAGCGGGTGAGCGCGCCGGCGGTACACCAGGCTCCCTCCTCTATAGAGAGTCCCATGAGCGAGCCAAACGTTACATTCGTGTGCCCAAGGTCCCCAACTGCCGTCAAGACACCTTAAGAAGAGAGAAAACCGTTGGCCATATGTATCCTCCTGGTGTATAGTAGCCACTACGAGCTTGTCGACTATCAGGGTAGCTGTTTGCCTATGTCGTTGTAATGTGACGTTCCAGACACCCATCCGAGCCTGTGCCATGCGCGAAGGCACAGGGCGATGCCAGAGGAGTAGGTTATGGCCACCGTGCTTCCAAAACTGGTCGGTGATCGCATCAAACGTCGCGAAGACCCAGCGCTCATTCAGGGGCTGGGAAGGTACGTCGATGATGTCCCCACAGTGGGCACGCTACATGCCGCCTTCTTTCGCAGCCCGTATGCCCATGCCCGTATCAGGAGTCTCAACGTCGAGGCGGCCAAAAACCACCCTGGCGTGGTCACCGTGCTGACCGGAGCCGATCTCCTCGGCAAGGTGGGAACGATCCCGTGCGGTGCGGCCGGACCAGGCATGAAGCTCCCAGTGAATCATGCCCTGGCGGTGGACAAAGTGGGGTTTGTCGGCCAGCCTGTGGCGGTGGTAGTGGCCAGCGATCCGTATGTTGCCGAGGATGCGGTCAATCTCATCGAGATGGATGTGGACATCCTCCCAGCGGTGGTCGATCCAGAGCAGGCGGCTCAACCAGGTTCTCCCAGGGTGCACGACGAATTCGATGACAACATTATGTTTCGCGTCTTCGGCCCAGCGCCTGAGCCTGCCGCAACACCCATAGGGGTGACCGATGAGTGGTTCCGCCAGGCGGACAAGGTCATGAGTCTCAAAATCACCCAGCAGCGCCTGGTGCCCATGTCGATGGAGCCACGTGGGGTCCTCGCCACGTATGACCGTGGACGCGGCAAGCTAACCGTGTGGATGTCCACGCAGATTCCACATTTGGTCCGCACCCTGCTGGCTGGTACGTTAAATATACCGGAGCCCAAGATCCAGGTGATTGCGCCGGACGTTGGGGGCGGTTTCGGGTGCAAAATCCAGCTCTATCCCGAGGAGCTGGTGGTGCCCTACCTCTCCCGGCAGCTTGGCAAACCGGTGAAGTGGATCGAGAAACGGCGCGAACATTTTACCTCGACCATCCACGGGCGTGGGCTGGTGGAATATTTTGACGCCGCGGTGAAAAACGACGGCACCCTCCTCGCCGTCAAATGTCGAGCTTACTGCGTCATGGGCGCCTATATGCAGCTCCTTACCCCGGCGATTCCTGGGCTGGGGCTGATTCTCATGGCCGGGGCGTATGATGCCAAGGCGGTTGAGTACGAGCAAATTGCGGTATTCACCAACAAGGTGGCCACCGATGCCTACCGCGGCGCCGGGCGGCCCGAAGCGGCGTATGCCATTGAGCGCTTAATGGACACCATCGCCCGTGAGCTCAATCTGGACCCGGCGGAAGTCCGGCGCAAGAATTTTATTAAAGATTTTGCCAAGCCGACACCAGCAGGGCTCATGTACGATAGCGGCAATTATCCTATCGCACTCGACAAAGCCTTGCAGATCGTGGGCTATCAGGATCTGCGGGCGGAGCAGCAGCGTCTGCGCCAGCAGGGTCGCTATCTTGGCATCGGTATCTCATCTTACATTGAGATCTGTGGCATTGGGCCGTCGTTCTTGATGCCTCCTGGCGTTGGCGGCTGGGAATCCTGCACCATTCGTGTCGAACCAACGGGCACGGTGAGCGTCCTCACCGGTGTGTCGCCACACGGCCAGGGCAATGAGACGACGTTTGCCCAGATTGTTGCTGATGAACTGGGTGTCCCGATGGAGAATATCGAGGTCATCCATGGGGATACTGATGTGGTGAGCTATGGCATTGGGACCTTTGGCAGCCGCAGTCTGGCGGTCGGTGGGGCGGCCCTGCTGATGTCGGTGCAGAAGGTCAAGGACAAGGCCAAGCAGATCGCGGCGCACATGCTCGATGTGCAGCCCGAGGACGTGACCTACGCAAACGGCGAGATCTCTGTCACTGCTGACTCCAACCGCAAGAAGACCCTTGCCGAAGTCGCCTTTACGGCCACGGATTTTAACTGGACGGCCATGGGCGGTGTGCCGGCAAATCTCGAACCTGGCCTGGAGGCCACGAGTCGCTTTGAGCCTGGCAATGCCACTTTCCCCTTCGGCACACATATCTGTGTCGTCGAGGTCGACCCTGACACCGGCGAATATGACATAAAACGTTTTGTGGCCGTAGACGACTGCGGGAATGTCATTAATCCGCTCATCGTCGATGGCCAGGTCCATGGCGGCGTAGCCCAGGGGCTGGCGCAGACGCTCTACGAAGAGGTGGTCTACGATGAGAATGGCCAGTTGCTCACCGGCAGCCTCATGGATTACGCCATGCCCAAGGCGCACATGGTGCCCAGCATGGAAACCGATCGCACCGTCACACCGACTCTGGTCAATCCCATCGGTGCCAAAGGGTGTGGTGAAGCCGGGACCATTGGCTCTGGGCCAGCGGTGGCGAACGCGATCATCGACGCCCTGGCGCCATTTGGCGTGAAGCATCTGGAGATGCCTTTTAAGCCAGAAAAGCTCTGGCGGCTCATCCAGGAGGCGAAAAAGTAAAGTGGAAGGACTGAGGAATGGCCGAGCAGGCTACGGAGCTTCTCAGAGCGCAGAGAATAGGTCTGTACCTGGGCTGTGACCCTACGGTACTCAGCCAGGGCCTAGTATGGCAGCAGCAGTTGGCGGCCCAAGGGCGCCATAAACGGCTCGGCGAGATCTTGCTTGAACGGCAGATGGTGAGCCGTGACACCCTTGGGGCAGCCCTGCAAGCGCAAAGGCTGGATCGTCTGCGCCGTTGTGCGGTCTTTGCCGGGCTGGATGCACAAGAACTCGCGACGCTCTGCGGGTTGGTCGAGGAGCGCAGCATTCCCGCGGGCGAAGACTTCATCCGCCAGGATGACGTGGGGGACCGCTGTTTTGTCCTGGCTTCCGGGCAAGCGGAGGTATTCCAGTATGGCGAGGAGGGCGACAAGATTGTGCTCTCCACGGTTGGCCCTGGAGAATGCCTCGGGGAGCTCGGGTATTTTTCTGATGGGAGACGTTCTGCCTCGGTGCGGGCTCTCGAGGCTCTGGAGGTTCTGGAGCTCTACTACACGGACCTGCAGCGGGCCTTTGAAGTCGCCCCCCGACTTGCCAAAAATTTTCTCGATCTGGTGGCCGGACGCCTGCGTCGGACCAACTTCCACTTCCAGGAAGTGGTGCACCGTGCTCGCATTGTGGAACGCTCCCTGCAGAATCTCTCCAACTTCTTGGACATGTCAGAGATCCTCACGCTCCGTATGAGCGTTGAAGGGCTGATTGAACGTGTCGTGCTTACGGCCAGCAAGGTCATGCAGGCGGAGCGGGCGTCCCTGTTTCTCCTCGACGTGGCCGCCGGGAGGCTGTGGTCAAAAGTCGCTCAGGGAGAAGAAAGCCACGAGCTTCACGTGCCACTTGGGTCTGGGATTGTGGGGTGGGTGGCCCAGCACGACCAACTCGTCAACATCCCTGATGCCTACCAGGATCCGCGCTTCAATCCAACAATCGATCGCCGCACAGGCTATCATACCCATTCCATATTATGTGGACCAGTGAAGAACCTCCAAGGGGAGGTCATTGGCGTCGTGGAGGTCATCAACAAGCAAGGGGGGGAGTTTACCAGGGAGGATGAAACGCTCTTCCGTGCCTTTACGTATCAGACCGCTATTGCCGTGGAGAATTTTCGCCTCTATCAAAGTATTGTCACCAGTCACGAGAAGATGGTTATCCTGCTGGACGTCGCCACCTCCATCACCCAGACGCTGAACCTGGATGCCTTGATAGGCAAGGTCGTGGCCAAAATTTCTGAGGTGCTGCACGCGGAGCGTAGTTCATTGTTTCTGCTTGACCCCAAAACAGATGAGCTATGGTCCAAACAAGCCGAGGGGACTGCAGGGGTAGAGATGCGCTTCCCGAGTACCGCAGGCCTGGCGGGCCAGGTGGTGCAGACTGGGCAGGTGTTAAACATCAGAGATGCCTATGCTGATCCGCGCTTCAACCCGGCTTTTGACCGGGCCACTGGCTTTCAGACGCGCAGTATGCTCTGTGCCCCCGTGCGGAATCGTGAGGGCAAGATCATCGGTGTGACGCAGGCGATGAACAAGCAGGGGGGGGTATTCGGACAAGAGGACGAAGATCTGCTCCAGGTCCTCTCTTCCCAGATTGCGGTTGCCCTCGAAAATGCCCAACTGTACGAAGGGACGGTCACGCTGAATAACTACCTCGTGAGCATTGGTGAGAGCATGTCCGATGGGATGCTCACTTTGGACCAAGACTATCACATAGTACGGGCCAATCGTGCCGCCCTGACCTTGTTTGAACAAGACATAGACGCCCTGCAACAACAGGATATTCGAGACCTGTTTGGGCCGGACAATATGGACCTCATACGCACGATTGACCAGGTCTATGCGACACACCGTGAGATAGTGACCGCGGATGTGGATCTCATCCTGGCGGGCAAAATTGTCTCGCTCAATTTCCGGTGCTTGCCCTTGATCGATGCGAAGGACGCCTATCAGGGTCTGGTTTTAGGGTTTGAAGACATCAGCCGGGAAAAACGGATCAAAAATACCCTCGTGCGCTATATGGCCCGAGATATTGTCGAGAAGGTCCTGGAAGATCCGACGCGTCAGGCCCTCGGCGGCATACGGAGCAAAGCCACCATCGTCTTCTCGGACATCCGCGGCTATACCAGTATCACGGAAAGCCTGAGCGCTGAGGAGACTGTCGAATTCCTCAACGATTACTTCTCGTGTATGGTTGACGCGGTGTTTCAGCACCGCGGTGTACTCGATAAATACATTGGCGATGCCATTATGGCCGTGTTTGGTGTGCCATACATTCAGGCTGACGACGCCATACGGGCTGTGCGTGCGGCGCTCGCCATGAAGGGAGAACTTGCCAGGGTTAACGTCCGTCGACATGCTGCTGGTCAGGCCCTCGTGCATATCGGGATTGGGATCAGCACAGGGGAGGTCATCTCGGGCAATATCGGCTCGGAAAAACGGATGGAATTTACCGCCATTGGTGATGATGTCAATGTCGCCTCGCGCCTTGAAGGGCTGAACAAAGTGTACGGGACAACCATCCTGATCAGCGAGTCAACCTACAAAGAAGTGGGCGAGCGCTTTGTGACCCGGCCAATTGATCGGGTCTTGGTACGCGGCAGACGTCAACCTACGCAGATCTATGAAGTGTTAGGGGACCAAGGATATCGCATGTTACAGGCCGAGGAATATTTCCTGGAAGGTTTGCTGGCCTATCGGCGGCGTGATTTTGCTAAGGCCAGGCTGTTGTTCAGCGAGGGAGCGCCCAGTGATCGGCCCTGCCAGATCTTTCTGGCGCGCTGTCTCCGCTTGCTTGAGCAGCCGCCCAGCATCGATTGGGATGGGGTATGGATATGGGACGAGAAGAGCTGAGGAAGCGACATGCTGGTGCACGAGTTTACGCTGTACGATATGCTGGTACGGAATGCCTCTATATACGGTGAGCGCCCTGCCGTTATCGCCGCCCAGGGTAGCCTGACTTTTCGTGCCTTTCTTGAGCGTGTCGATGCTCTGGCCGCCGGGTTGGCAGCGCTACCCTTGTGTAAGGGCGAGCGCCTCTGCATCCTGGCTCAGAATCATCCCGCCTACCTCGAGCTGTATGGAGCCTGCGCGCGGTTGGGTGTGATCGCGTACCCGATCAACTGGCGTCTGACGGCTGAGGAGATCAGTCGGATTGTGGAGCGAGCTGCCCCGCGTATGCTCCTCGTCGATGACAGCACGCTGTCAGCAGTGGCCGATTGGCCGCAGACCAGAGCACATACTACCTATTGGTACACTCTGGGCACCACGGAGGCCCCAGGATTCATCCCCTTTGAGACGCTGTACCGTTCGGCGAGTGGGCTGGGAGCCTGTGAGGTGTCACCAGATGACCCGTTCGCTGTCATCTCTACCGCCGCAGTGGACATTATCCCGCGTGGGGCGGTGCTGACTCACACCAACTTCCTGATGGCCAACCTCCAGACCATCGCCTGCATGGGCCTGACCGCGGCGGATTGTCATCTCCTCGTCTTACCTCTCTTTCACGTCGCCGCCTTGGGTGCAGCGCTGACGATCATGCATGCCGGCGGTGCCAATGTCGTCATGGCGCGTTTTGAGGCGCGCCAGGCTGTGCAGCTCATTGACACACATAACGTCACCTATGTCACCAGCTTTCCTCCCGTCCTTACCCAACTGTTGGACGCCGCGGCGCAGGCAGGGAGTAAGCTCCCGAGTCTCAAGTACGTCGTAGGGTTGGAGGGACCAGACGCGATGGCCCGTCTGCACGCGAGCACGTCGGCCCAATTTTGGACCGGGTTTGGCCAAACTGAGACGAGTGGCTTTGTGACGCTCCAGCGGGTGGCAGACCATCCTGGCAGTGCTGGCAAGGGGGCTCCTTTGTGTCAGATCAGATTGGTAGATGAAGCGGATCGAGATGTTCCCATCGGCACGCCAGGAGAAATTCTGGTGCGTGGTCCTGTCATATTTCAAGGCTACTTTGACCTCCCTGACGTCACAGCCCAGACCTTCCGGGGCGGTTGGCATCACACCGGTGACGTCGGCCGCTTCGACGCGGACGGGTACCTCTACTACGTGCAACGCAAACCGGAAAAGGCACTCATTAAACCTGGGGGGGAAAACGTCTATCCAGCCGAGGTGGAAGCGGTCATCATGGAGCTGACAGGCGTCACGGGCGTCTGTGTGTTCGGCGTGCCAGATGCCCAATGGGGAGAGGCCATCAAGGCCGTAGTGGAGGTGCATGCCTCACACGGACTGACGGCAGCCCAGGTGAGTGACTATGTCGGCAGTCGCATCGCACGCTACAAACGACCCAAGTGGGTCGAGTTTACGGAATCTCTCCCGAAAAATACAGTGGGCATGGTAGATCGCGACGCGGTACACTCTCTCTGGGGAAAAACCCCCTAGCATCGACAGAGTAAGACAGTGCTTCCAAGGCAGGATCTCTCTGTCAGTGCTGCCTTCAGAGTCCTCCACATTAGTCTGCGCCATGTGCTTCCGTAAAGCATGAGAGAGTGTATGATGACGCTGTTGTGCGCCTGGTATCATCGTCAGGCCAGCAAGCCCCACTGGCCTGCTGGCCTGGTGTTTGGCATCGTCCTGGGTCTGCTGTTCGTCGTTGTCGCTCCGTACCAGGGGACTGCTGCAGAGTCCCATCTCCGCATCATGACCTATAATGTTGATGGGATGTCAATGAACGATCGGGCTCTCCTGGCGGTCATGCGCCCCTATCATCCTGATCTTCTGCTGCTGCAGGAGGTGCGCAATACTGCTCATGTCGCAGTCTTGGGCCAAGCCTTAGGGCTCCCCTACTGGCGCTTTGCCTCGTACTCCAAAGAACGTGACGGAGTGGCGCTCCTGAGCCGTTGGCCTCTTGGCCCTGCCCAGAAGTTGCCCTGGCGCCATAGCCCTCAAGGCAAACTAGCACTGGCAGCCCAGGTAGACAGTCCTGTTGGCCGCTTCTGGGCTTGTAGCGCGCACCTGGACAATCCTCTTGCAACGACCAACCCGGTGACGCTGTGGCAGAAAGCATTTTTCCTGTGGCAGGAATTTTTTACCACCACCCAGCGCGTGCAGGAGGCCCAGGCGTTAAGCACCTGGCTCCTCCATCTGGGAGGTGAGGGCACGATCATTGGGGGTGATTTTAATAGTATGCCCTTGGCCGGGGCCGATCGTCATCTCCGCCAGTATTTTGGCGATGCTCTGGCAGTCCACCCAGGGCAGTATTTCAGTGGCACGTATTGGGGACCTCCAGCCAATCCCATCCTCCCGCGCATCGATTTTGTCTACCACTCGCCTCGCTGGCAAGTGGTTGAGGCGCAGGTCATTCAACAAAAAGCCTCGGATCATTTCCCAGTGTTGGCCGTACTCTCTCCTGCGCTCAAAGAGCGAGAGCCCCTTGCCCTGCAGCACGACACAGGGCCCCTCATCGGCTCGGCTGTGCGCCGGTTCTAACACCATGCCCCACCAGTACTACGTACCGGAAATCTTCCGACCGTTACCACCCCCTGTACGCAAGCAGGACAAGTGTCGACCCGCCCCGCCGAACTGGCGGGGCCATGGCGCTGTGTGTAGCACTAGGGCTTGTCTTCGGTGATCTGCAAGGCGCCAGACGGGCACGCCGCGACCGTCTGGCGAATCGCCGCTTCGCTCGCCCCCTGTTGGTCGATCACAAATTGCCCATCGACCACCTTAAATACTGTTGGGAGACTTTTGACACAATTTCCGGCATGGATGCACACGTTCGCATCGTAGGTGACTTGCATGGCTTCCTCCGCGCGGTTTAGGGAATCAAAAGCACTTTACCCGAGGGTGATAAGCGTGCTGTTATCCTGAAGGCCCACGGGAGATGAGTCAATCCAAAAGTGCATCATGGGTGCAGCGGCAGAGCACTCTCAGCCTGGGCGATGGCCAACAAGCGAGCACGGGTGTTCTGGGCTGGATCGTCAAGTACGTGGTACAGGAGCGTTTGTAAAATCTGTCCCAACCGCGGGCCAGCCGCGATGCCCAGACGCTGCAAATCATGGCCATTGACTGCCAACTCTGGCAAACTGAGGGGAGCTCGCTGGTCGATTTCCAGACGCAAGCGTTGGCGGAGGTCCAACAGGTCGTCGATCGGCTGAGAGGGCTGCTGGCCAAGCTGATCAGCCAGACGCAGCTCAAAGAGCATAAAAGCTGCGGTGAGCCCGACATCATGGGCAAAGTGGCGCAAGGCGGCTGGTGTCGCCAATGCACTGACCTCAAAAGCGCTCTGGGCAATCAACGTGGTGATGAGGGCTGGATCGACACTAATTGTGGTGATTTTCAGGGCTTCGAGACGCTGCCGTGCGAGGCAAGCAGACGCCTGCGCCAGGGGCTGTGCCCCTGTGCCGGTTGGCGGAGTGACCGACAGTCCACTGTCACACAGCAGCGCCGCCCATAACAAGTCGAGATTGCCCCGATAGCTGAGCCTCTCACACTGTTGTAGAACATCCAGGCGTCGCATGGTGCGGGTAAACGTCTCACCAAGCGAGGCTGTCTGAGCTGGAGACTTTTCTCCCTGGGGTGTTGCCAAACCGTCAGCGAGTCGAGCAAGTTCAGGGAAAACATGGACGAGCAAACCCACCTCGTGCATGGCCACAAAACCATGTGAGGGCGCCCGCGCCTGCAACAATTTGCGCAATTCCTCAGCAATACGCTCTGGTGCGACGGTGGTAATGGTGGCAGCGTGCAGACGCATGGCGTCACGGGTTACGGGCTCGATGTGGAGCTCGAAGCGGGCTGCGAGCTGGATCCCTCGGAGCATACGCAAGGGATCCTCAGGAAAGGCCAGCATACTTACCTGGCGTAGCAGGTGCTGTTGGAGGTCCCCATACCCCCCAAAAGGATCCAGGAGACGGCCATCGGCCAGATCAATGGCCATGGCGTTGATGGTGAAATCACGCCTCCCGAGGTCGGTCTCCACGGGAAGCGTGTGGTCAAAGGTGACGGCAAAGTCTCGGTGCCCTACCCCTGTTGAGATTTCTGTCCGTGGGAGTGCCACGTCAATGGGGGGGCCATCCCAGCCACGAGGCGACAATTTGATCACACCAAAAGCACGTCCGGTGAGCTGTACACGCCCATACGGCCTTAGACAACGCAGTAAGTCATGTTGGGGGATACCTGTAACAAGCAGGTCCAGGTCTTTGCGGGGATAACCCAGCAGTTCATCCCGCACTGTGCCTCCGACTGCATACACACGCGCACCCCGTTGCTGGAGTGCGCGCACAAACGGGAAGGAAGCTGGAGAAGTCATCATAACTATCTGGGTAAGGTATAAGACACTACGAGAGATAAACCACTACGACGCCGGTTGCCGTCGGTAGGTAATCACCTTTTGATCAGGACTGAGGGTGCAACATTTCACGAAGTCCCGCATGCTTTCATGCAGCGCTTCCTGATGAGTATACCAGAAATGCAGCGCTTTGCTTTTCGCCTCGAGGCGATTTCTGCCAGTGAATTTGAGGGTTCTCCCAACCGTGTCGAGGGCCATAAGCCTGCTCCTTCAGCCATAAAAAAACCGCCTCGCCCCCCGCCATGCCAGGGAAGACGTGCGGTCGTTCTTGACCCTCACGAGGTGGGAAGCTAGACGCGCTTCACCTCCTGGTTCCCCAAGCCTAACGAAGTGCAGTGTCGGCGTAATGATATGTATCCGCAGGCCTTCCTGCGAAGCGCAGAAACTCTCCTCGAGCCTCTGCCCGGTTTACTCTTCACGTGACGTTGCCAACATGATCGACCAGGGTCGCCTGGTTCCATCGTTTCTCTCACACCTTGAGACAACTATGTGTACCGGCCAGCCTTCACGGTACCTTAACAGTCGTGAAAGTGTAGCTATGAGTTGATGGGGCTGCAAGAGAAAAAAACATTTTTGTTACCATGGGGTTGACACGAGTGCAGTCCATACTGATACTCCGGGGGGTGGCGTGACAAGGCGTCCCCCTGCCTACGTGCTTGGCCTAAGGTGAAGGTCCCCATAGTGCTACTATTCCTCAGCAAGCGTCTCGTCGCTATGCTCCTGACTATGTTTGCCGTCTCCCTGCTCGTCTTTGTCGTGCTCGAAATTTCCCCAGGAAGCGTGGCAACCAAGGTGCTCGGCCCCTACTCCTCGCCCGCCCAGCGCCAGCTTTGGCTGGCCCAGCATGGCTACACAGCGCCCCTGGCCACCCGCTATCTCGCCTGGCTTGGCAAGGTCGTCACGGGCAATTTCGGCGACTCCACCCGCTTCAAGGTACCAGTGCGCGCCATCCTGTGGCCCCGCCTGGCCAACACTGCGCTGCTCGGACTCACGACCTTTGCCGTCATGGTGCCGCTTTCCTTGACGCTCGGAGTCCTGGCTGGTATGCGCGAAGGCTCAGCCTACGACCGGCTCATTTCTCTCATCAGCATCCTGACCACCTCGGTGCCAGAGTTTGCCAGTGCCGTCGTGCTCTCATCCTTCTTTGTCTTCGGCCTGGCCTGGCTCCCAGGCACCAGCTCTATGGCTGACGGTTTTACGTGGCAAGAACTGGTCTTGCCCGCAGCGGTGCTCGTCCTGTATGACTTCGGCTACGTCACGCGTATGACCCGGGCTTCCATGGCCGAAGTGATGCACACCGACTACATCCGCACCGCCGTCCTCAAAGGCTTGCCCTGGCACGTAGTCGTCCTTAAGCATGCCCTCCGTAACGCGCTCATGACGCCGTTCACGGTCATTATGCTGCAGATCAACTGGTTGCTTTCAGGGGTCATTGTAGTTGAGTTCTTCTTTGCCTACAAAGGTTTTGGCGCCCTCCTCCTGGAAGCATCTCTCAACCAGGACATTTACCTAATCGAAGCCTGTACTCTGGTGGCGGTGGGCGTGGCTGTGGTGACACAAACTCTGGCAGATGTGGGGTATACCTACCTTAATCCGCGTCTCCGCTTCGAGGCCATATTTTGACCGTATGAGGGACACGACCCATCGTGCCTTACACCTCATCTTCCGGTTCATTCAATAGTAATCTTCTCACTGCGTGGGGCCTCAGGAGGCTCAAGCTGTGCCAGCACCGCCTCCACAAGCCACAAAGACCCCTTGAGCACTGCGGCCTGGGTGCGCAGGAGACAGGTAGCAACCTCGCGGAGCACCGGGCACTCAGGGACCACAGCTTGTACCACACTGGTAGACCACGTCACAACCTCTGCCGCATAGTGCTCTGTTTTGAGACGGGAGATGGCCCGGGGCAGTGGCACATGGCGCTTAAAACTGCCGATGCGCACGACCACATTTTCCTGCTGGCGGGTAATCTCGATTTCCTCTTTGTGGACAAACGGTAGATGGAGGGCGAGTGTATACGTCTCCCCGTCCTTTGTAAAGGTATAGGGGGGCTCCTGCATGGAGAACTGAGTCGGGTCGGCACCCTGATACAGCGCCTCGGCGACCTCCTGCAACCGCGCCACCCCCACCACTTCATCGGCAAACAACGGCAGCGTGGTTACTGGGACAGGCTGGAAATAGTCGCGGATCTCAGCGACATGCCCCGCCTGGGTGGCAGACCACCGGGAGAAATAGCCTTCCGAGGCCGGAAAGAGGCGATTGATAATCACCCGATCGGTGATCATGCCATACAGACTAAAATACATGTAGGCGCGCTGGGTCTCACGCACCACCATCTTCTCGGCATTGGTGACCAGACGCACAGCGGTCATCTGCGGATCGACGAGGATTTTTTCAATGCCCTCCAGCCGGGCGAAGAGCCGTTCGATCGCCGCAAAATAGCTGTCGTCCGGGAGAGGAATGGTGGCGAGCCGTCTGACCAGGGGGCGCGCCACCTTCATGACGTTGCGCTCGAGGCCAAACAGCTTCTGCATATACCACTCGATCGTCGTGGGCATACTGACAAAGCGCAGTGATTCGCCCGTGGGGGGGCAATCCACAACGAGGGTATCATAGGTCTGCTCAGTCAAGTATTGATTGAGATACATCAACGTCACGACGTCTTCCATCCCTGGGATGATGGCCAGCTCCTCCGCCACCACCGCTGGTAAGCCCGTCGAGGCAAACACCAGAGCCAGGTACTTGTAGACATTGCCCCAATGGCGCACCACCTCCTCTTGCACGTCGACCTCTTGCATAGCAAGGTGGTCTGCCACTGGCACGGGCAGACCCTGCTGCTGGTCAAACAAGCGGCGGTCGAGGTCAAAGGCATCCGCCAGGCTGTGCGCTAGGTCAAACGACATGACCAGGGTGCGCGAGCCATACTGGGCGGCCGCCAGGGCCGTGGCCGC